>Ga0210394_10004037_pt1 | contig 17530 bp, 15 predicted proteins | sample IncBWC12MmetaG_FD_160121 | JGI IMG/M metagenome (GOLD analysis project Ga0210394, IMG submission 160121) | Forest soil microbial communities from Barre Woods Harvard Forest LTER site, Petersham, Massachusetts, United States - Inc-BW-C-12-M | ecosystem: Environmental > Terrestrial > Soil >... | reverse complement strand
TCTGCCGCTCTCGTGGGACGACAGCTGGGTCACGTTCCGTCATCCGCTCGATTATGTCGGTTCTGACGGCGGCGGCGGCGTCGGCGGCGGCCCCGGCATTTCGGTGGGCGCGGCACTGGCGCTGAAAGGATCCGGGCGGCTGCCGATCGCGATCTGCGGCGACGGTGATTTTCTGATGGGCGTCACCGCGGTTTGGACGGCGGTGCATTACAAAATCCCGCTCCTCTTCGTGCTCGCCAACAATCGCTCGTTTTATAATGACGTACTGCACCAGGAGCGGATGGCGCGCGCGCGCAATCGGCCGGTCGAGAACAAGTGGATCGGCCAACGCATGTCCGATCCGGAAGTCGATCTCGCCGCCATGGGCCGCGCCCAGGGCGCCGTGGGCTTCGGTCCGGTGACAAAGGCCGGCGATCTCGCAGGCGTTCTGGAAAAGGCCATTGCCGCGGTCGATGCCGGTCAGGTCGCCGTCGTCGATGTGCGTGTCGAGCCCGGCTATACGGCAGTGATGACGGCAGCGATGACGCGCGCCGGAAGTTGAAATTGCGGCCGTCGTGCCCGGGAGGACACCATGAACGAAGCAGTTCCGCTCAAGACACTGAAAGCGCCGGTGCTGCAACTGCCGCAGCATCGCGATGCCTTCTATGGCGGCAAATGGCACAAGGCGAAGTCCGGCCGTTCCGCCGACGCCATCAATCCCGGCACCGGTGAATCGCTCGGACCGGTCGCGGATTGCGGCGCCGCCGATATCGACGCCGCGGTGAAAGCGGCGAAGACAGCGTTCGAGACGTGGCGCAACACGCCGCCGCTCGAACGCGCGCGGCTGCTCAAGCGCATCGCCAATGTGTTGCGCGAGCATGCCGAGGAACTCGCTTTGATCGACGCCGCCGATTGCGGCAACCCTTACGCCGAAATGGTGCGCGACGCGACGATCGCCGCAGCGCAGATCGAGTTCTACGCCGGGCTGGTCACCGAAATGAAAGGCGCGTCAGTCCCGATGGGACCCGACGTGGTGAATTTCTCGGTGCGCGAGCCGCGTGGCGTCGTCGGCCGCATCATTCCGTTCAACCACCCGTTCATGTTCTGCGCCGGCAAATCCGGCGCGCCGCTCGCCGCCGGCAATACGGTAGTCATGAAGCCGCCGGAACAGGCGCCACTTTCATCGCTCCGCCTTGCAGAATTGATCGGCGATATTTTGCCGCCCGGGGTCTTCAATCTCGTGCCCGGCGGCAAGGAAGCGGGCTCGGCGCTGGCGTCGCATCCCGACGTCGCCATGATCGCGTTGATCGGCTCGGTGCCGACCGGCCGCGCGGTGATGAAGGCGGCTTCCGACACGCTCAAAGCGGTGATGCTCGAACTCGGCGGCAAGAATGCGCTGATCGCCTATCCGGACGCCGAACCGGACGAAGTCGCCGACGGCGTGATCGGCGGCATGAATTTTACCTGGTGCGGGCAGTCCTGCGGCTCGACCAGCCGCGCCTTCATCCACGAGAAAATCTACGAGGCGGTGCTCGCCAAGGTGAAGGCCAAGGTCACCCACTTCAAGCCCGGTATCGCGACCGACCCCGCGACCACGATGGGCTCGATCATCTCCAAGACGCAGTACGAACGCATCTTAGGCTTTATCGACAGCGCCAAGCAGGAAGGCGCGCGGCTCCTCACCGGCGGCGGCCGGCCGAACGATCCGGCGCTGGCCAACGGCTTCTTCATCGAGCCGACGGTGTTCGCCGACGTGCAGCCGAACATGCGCATCGCGCGAGAAGAAATTTTCGGACCGGTGCTCTCCGTCTTCAAATGGAGCGACGAGCAAAAAATGCTGCAACAGGTGAACGCCGTCGAGTACGGCCTCACCGCTTCGATCTGGACCAACGACCTTTCGACCGCACATCGCACCGCAGCCGCGGTGCAAGCGGGCTTCGTCTGGATCAACGAGGTCTCAAAACATTTCCTCGGCGCGCCGTTCGGCGGCTACAAGCAGTCCGGCATCGGCCGCGAAGAGTGTTTTGAAGAAATGCTGGCCTATACCCAGGAAAAGAATATTCACGTCCGGCTCAAGCCGGCCAAAAAGTAACAAAAAAGCGTCGCCGCAAGACGCCGATACATCGGGAGGGAAATCATGCGCAAAGGCAAGCGCGGCACAATCGCGCCCGCGCTCGAACCCGTCGCCGGCAACGGCCTTCTGCACCGCCGCGCGCTGCTTGGCGGCGGCATCGTGTTTGCGGGAGCGCTAAGCAGCGGCGCCTCGCTCACCGGCGCCGCAGCCGAACCGCTGCACGAGCCCGAGTGGAGCCTGGTGCCCGGCGATGTCACGCCGGTGCTGCAAAAACCTTCGCGCTTCGAAGCCAAGGTGGTGCGCACGCTGAGCAATCCGAAAGGCGAGCCGCGCACCCAGCACGCGCGCGCGCCATTGCAAATGCTCGAGGGCACGATCACGCCGAACCCGCTGCACTTCACCATCCTGCATTCCGGAATCCCCGATATCGATCCCGAGCAGCACGTGCTGGTGATCCACGGCATGGTCAAACAGCCGCTCGAATACACCGTCGATGCGCTGCTGCGTTACCCGATGGTCACCCGCAAGCATTTCGTCGAATGCGGCGGCAACAGCGCGCCAATGTTTTCGCCGGAGCCGATCCAGGCGACTGTGCAGGCGCTGCACGGCTTGAGTTCGTGCGCGGAATGGACCGGCGTGCCGCTGTCGACCTTGCTCGACGAGTCTGGCGTCGATCCGAAAGCCATATGGCTTGTCGCCGAAGGCGCCGACTCGCTTGCCGTCTCGCGCAGCGTGCCGATGAAAAAAGCCTACGACGACGCCATCATCGCGCTCTATCAAAACGGCGAGCGGCTGATGCCCGGCAACGGCTATCCGATGCGGCTGTTGTTGCCCGGCTACGAAGGCAACATGAACATAAAATTCCTGCGCCGCCTGAAAGCTGTCGATCAACCGGCGATGACCTATTACGAGTCGCGCAACTACTCGCCGCTCTTGCCGGACGGCAAGGCGTATAAATTTTATTTCCTCTGCGAGGTGAAATCATTCATCACCCGGCCGTCGTTCGGCTATAGCCTCAACGGGCCGGGTTTTTACGAGATTTCCGGCATCGCCTATTCGGGCAACGGACGCATCGAGAGGGTTTTGGTGTCCGCCGACGGCGGCAAGAGCTGGGGCGAAGCGGCGGTCGAAGGGCCTGTCGGGCCCAAATCGTTCACACGCTTTCGCATGCCATGGCGCTGGGACGGTCAACCGGCGGTTTTGACGAGCCGGGCCTGGGACGAGTCCGGTGCGGCGCAGCCGCTGCGCGCCGAATTCGTGGCCGCGCGCGGCGAAGCCAAAAAAGTACCGAACGTGCTCGGTTTCCCTAATCAGCACTACAACAGCCTCACCTCATGGGGCATCGACGGCAGTGGGGAGATCAAACATGTCTATGTTTAAGCCGCTCGCGGCAGGCCTCCTCCTCATGCTCGCCTTCGGAACGGCAACGGCACTCGCCGGCGATAGCCCGCATTTGGGCAAGCCGATCACCGCCGCTGACATCAAACCATGGGACATCACGGTGCTGCCTGACGGCGCCGATCTGCCGCCCGGCAGCGGCACGGCCGCGCAAGGCGCAAAGCTCTACGTCGACAAAGGCTGTAGCCTCTGCCATGGCGAGAACGGCAAGGGCGGCCCGAATCCGACTCTGGTCGGCAATCCGCCGCTCACCGCGGACGGCATCGCTTCGACCAAGACCATCGCCAATTTCTGGGCGTGGCCGACCACATTGTTCGATTATATCCGCCGCGCCATGCCATGGACGTCGCCGCAAACGCTCAACGACGACGAGGTTTACGCGCTTTGCGCCTATCTGTTCGCGGCCAACAATCTCATCCCGCAGGATGAGGTCATGAACGCGCAGACGCTGCCTAAGGTAAAAATGCCTAACCACGACAACTTCATCATCAAATTCCCGGATCGGATTTAGTGGGCCGCACGTAGGGTGGGCAAAATCGCCACTTAATCGGTCCGCGTGGGCAAGGCGCGTCTACGATTTTGCCCACGCGGTTACGCCGCGCGGCGCGCCATGCCCACCCTACGCCTCTCACAGCTTGAACGTCTCGTAGGTCGCCGGGTGAAACAATTCGTCGACCGAGACCCGGCGCGGCGATAAGCCCTCGGAGTGATGCTGGGCGAGAAAATAGTCGAGCACTTTGCGGTTTCGGGTGACGCCGTATGACCAGAAATCGTGGCCCATCAGCTCGCGCGCTTCCTTGAGCCGCTCCTCGACAAACGGCAGCGTCACCTTGGTCGCCGAGGTGTCGGAAAGTTTCTTCAGTCCGGCTTCCTTGGCCGCTTCGAATGCCTTGAATACCGCGCCCGGTAGCCACGGATGCCGCTCGGCCAGTTCACGGCGGATGCCGACCACATGCATGATCGGGAAAAATCCGGTGCGCTTATAATAGTCCTTGGCCACCGCGACCGGATCGGCAAACAGCCAGCCGATATGTGGATGGCCCGTTTCGACAAGCGTCGGCGGCCGTGGCGCGATGAAGCCGTCGATCTCGCCGGCTTCAAGCAATCCTGAGATCGTCGCGCCCTCGGGCGCATTGTCGAGCCGCACGCCGGGCGGCAGTCTTACGCCGATCTTCTCCGGCCGGCCCGCCGCCTCGATGCCGCCGCGAATCCAGTGAATGTCCGAGCGTTTGACGCCGTAATCGTCTTCGAGGAAAGCGCGCGCCCACACATTGGCGGTGAGCTGATATTCCGGCACGCCGACTTTGCGGCCCTTGAGGTCCTCGGGTTTTTTGACGCGGTCGGTGCGGACATAGACCGAGGTGTGACGGAAGGCGCGCGACACGAAGGCCGGCACCGCGATATAGGGACAATCGTTCTGCGCGGTCTTGACCGTGTAGCTCGACAGCGACAACTCGCAGATGTCGAATTCGGCGGCCCGGAACGCGCGGAAGAAGATCTCTTCGGGAACGAGCGTCATATAGACCGGATCGACGCCGTCGATCTGCACGCTGCCGTCGATCAGCGCGCGGGTGCGGTCGTAATCGCCGACCGCGACGGAGAGATTGAGCTTGGCCATTTCGCTTCCCTGGATACATTCACAGCGAACTTGGTCGCGACAGATAGCCGCCTCCGGCGGGTCGTGCCAAGATGCTATCTGACGACGCGCCGCCCGCCCATCGAAAGCCTTGCCGGGATTCATGATGAAATGGTACCGCATCTTACTGACGGTTGTGGCGATCCTGCTGCCGTTCATGCAGCCTGGGGCCGGCCGAGCCCAGCAGGCGGCGCCGCGCGTCTATAGCGACGCCGGCAATATCTATATCGAGCGCAACGGCTCGAAGACCAAGCTCACCGCATCGGAAATGGACGCCGACCCGGTACTCGCTCCGAACGGCGTCTACGTCGTCTATACGCGGCAGGGGCGCGGCCGCACCCTCCACGGTTATGACACCAGCCAATTCTGCACGACCGAGCCGCGGCCCGACGAACTGCGTCAGATCAATGCCGACGGCACCGGCGACAAGCTCTTGCTCAAGGGCCGCAAAGACAATCCCGAGCATCAGCTCTGCGATTTTCGCTACAAGCAGTTCAGCTCGGACGGCCGGCGGCTTTATTTCCTCACCCCCGGCTGGACCACATCGAGCGCGCTCCACGTTTTCGATATGCGCAGCGGCGACGAGCGTTTCGTGCTACCCGCCAACGATGTTTTGGTGCTGAGTTTCTGCGCGAACAAATACAAGGACGATCTCGTCGTGTTGGCGCACCGCTATTTCCTGCTTGGCGGCAGCTACGATTGGTACTGGCTGTACGATCCAACCGGCAAAAGCGAGCTTGGTCCGCTCGGCGATTTCGACAATCCGGACGATATGGTTAGAGAGGCGCACGGCGACTGGTGTGCGAGCAAGCCCTGACGTTGCAGGAAAAACGGGCGTCTGGCGCCGCGTAGCATGGTGCACTATAAGTAATACAAGTTTGACTAAACTGACTGGCAGAGTCTCTGATGCTGCTCATAGAGAGCGAACAAGAAGAGGATGGCCGTTGGATCGCTGAGGTCGTCGCGCTGCCCGGCGTATTGGCCTATGGAGCCACCAAAGCTGAAGCAGGCGCAAAGGCCAAAGCGTTAGCGCTTCGGGTAATCGCCGATCGCCTCGAAAATGGCGAACAGTTGCCGCGCGAAATCGCTGATTTTTTCGAAGCCGCATGACTCAATGGCCGTCGGCGAAGGCGCAACGTGTCTTTGCCGCGCTGTTGCGTCTCGGCTGGACCATCAAACGCCAATCGGGCTCTCACCGCGTGTTGCAGCGGACGGGCGCGCCCGATTTCGTCTTTGCATTTCATGATCGCGACGAAATCGGTCCGCGTATGCTGGCGCGGATTGCCAAACAGACGGGGCTCAGTCCCCAAGATCTGTAAGGTTACCGCCCCGCAAACGGCTCCGCCGGCGCGATGTCGGTCAGCTTGAACTGCACACGCTGTTCGCCCTGCCAGCGGTCGAGCGCGAATGTGCCGGCGGCATGCACTTGCCGGCCGCGGCTGGCGCGCAGCGCAGCGCCGAGTTTCTGCCCGGCGGCACGAAATGCGATGGCGTTGAGGCCGCTGCCGTCGGAGGATTTCAGCCGCACGCGCATGTGCGCCTGACCGACTTCCTCGGCATAGGTCAATGTATGCGCGGGAAGCGCTATGACCGGCTCGGGGTTGCCCGATCCGAACGGTCCGGCGCGCTCGATCATGGCGACGAGACCGGCGTCCGCGGCGGCGGCGGTGACGGCGCCGTCGATCATGAGACCGTTGGCACGTCGCGCGATCTCGACATCGGCGCCGAGCGTCGCTTCGAGAAAGGCGCGCAGTTCCGCGAGCGCGCCTTTGCGCAAGGTCACGCCGGCCGCCATGGCGTGGCCGCCGCCCTTGAGCAAAAGTCCCTCCGCCACGGCGCGCCGCACCGCGCGGCCGATATCGACGCCGGCGATGGAGCGCCCGGAACCGGTGCCGATGCCGCCGGGCTCAAGCGCAATCGCAAAAGCGGGCCGACCGAATTTTTCTTTCAGCCGCGCCGCGACCAGACCGACGACCCCCGGGTGCCAGCCTTCGGCGGCAGTCACGACAACGGCGCCCTTCTCCTCGATGCCGAGTGCGGCGCCCGCCTCGGCTTCGGCCTGCGCCAACGTCGCCTGTTCGATAGCTTGCCTTTCCTGATTGAGCCGATCGAGTTCGACCGCGATTTTTGCAGCTTCGATCGGATCGTTTTCGATCAATAGCCGCACGCCGAGATCGGCGCGGCCGATGCGCCCGCCGGCATTGATGCGCGGCCCAAGCAAGAAACCGAGATGCCACGCTTCGGGCGGCGCCGAAAGCCGCGCCACGTCCATCAGGCTGACATGCCCCGGCCGCTCGCGCCGGCGTAACGCGATCAGCCCTTTGGCGACGAAGGCGCGATTGAGCCCGATCAGCGGCACGACGTCGGCGACGGTGCCGAGCGCGACATCGTCAAGGAGCGCGAGCAGATCGGGCTCGGGGCGCCGCGTATTCCAAAAGCCGCGCCGGCGCAGCACCCGGTTGACCGCAACGACCGTCATGAAGACGAGCCCGACGGCGGCGAGATGGCCAAGCCCGGACAAATCATCGCGACGGTTCGGATTGACGATTGCCGTCGCGGGCGGCAGCTCTTCATCGGCCTGATGGTGATCGATGACGACGGTATCGAGCCCGAGCTTTTTGGCTTCCTGGAGCGGCTCGATGCTGGTCGTGCCGCAATCGACGCAAACGAGGAGTTTTGCGCCGCGTTCGGCGAGCGCGCACACGGCTTCGATATTCGGACCGTAGCCTTCGAACAGGCGGTCGGGAATGTGGATGATCGGCTCGATGCCGCATTGACGCAGATATCGCGTGAGCACCGCCGAGGACGTCGCGCCGTCGACGTCGTAATCGCCGAAGATGGCGACGGTTTCGCCGCGCGTCACGGCGTCGGCAATACGCTCCGATGCCTCTTTCATCGCGGTCAGCACATGTGGATCGGGCATCGAGCCTTTGATGGTCGGATCGAGAAACGCGTCCACCGCGTCGGCCTCGACATTGCGGCCGGCCAGGATGCGCGCCAGAAGTTCGGGCAGGTCGTGACGCTGCGCAATGGCAAGTGCGCGCGCGGCGCCGCGCTCGTCGAGCCGGTCGCGCCATGCCCGGCCGGTGGCCGAGCTTTCGACGCCAAGAAATAAGCGAGTCTCAGTCATTTCGGGTCATTCCGGGGCGCGCCCCTTGGCGCGAGCCCGGAATCCATAATCCCAGACAGCGCGAGAATTGCTCGGACGGTGGCTATGGATTCCGGACTCGCCACTGCGTGGCGATCCGGAATGACGCTATCCGATTCAATGAATTGGCATCAAGCAAACTTATCAAGCTTGCGGTGCTCGGCCCTGATCCAGCGGATGGTGCCGCTCGCCGAGCGCATCACCACGGTTTCGGTCTCGATCACGCCGGTGCCGAACCGCACGCCGCGCAGCATGCGGCCGTCGGTGACGCCGGTCGCGGCGAACAGGCAATCGCCCTTCACCATGTCCTCGATCTCGTATTTTTTGCGCGGGTCCTTGATGCCCATTTTGGCGACGCGCTCGCGCTTTTCGTCGGTATCGACGACAAGCCGCGTCTGCATCTGGCCGCCGATGCAGCGCAGCGCCGCCGCCGCCAACACGCCCTCCGGCGCGCCGCCGATGCCGAGAAAAATGTCGATGCCGGATTTCTCCGGATCGGCGGTATGGATGACGCCGGCCACGTCGCCGTCGGTGATCAGGCTTACCGCCGCGCCGGCCTTGCGCACCGCGGCAATCAGATCGGCGTGACGCGGCCGATCGAGGATCATCGCGGTGATGGCGTCAGGCTTGACGCCTTTGGCCTTGGCCAGCTTGCGAATGTTTTCGTCGGCTGGAGCGTCGAGGTCGATCACGCCCACGGGATAGCCGGGACCGATCGCGATCTTGTCCATGTAGATATCGGGCGCGTGCAACAGCGCGCCCTCCTCGGCCATCGCGAGCGTGGCGATGGCGCCGGGCATATTCTTGGCGCAAAGCGTCGTGCCTTCCAGCGGATCGACGGCGATATCGACCTTGGGTCCACTCTTGGATCCACCCTTGGCGCCGACCTTCTCGCCGATGAACAACATCGGCGCCTCGTCCATCTCGCCCTCGCCGATAACGACCGTGCCGTCGATCGCGAGAGCGCTCAGCTCGCGCCGCATGGCGTCGACAGCGGCCTGGTCGGATTTCTTTTCCGCGCCGCGCCCGCGCAAACGCGCGGCGGCAACCGCTGCCTGTTCGGTGACGCGGACAATTTCGAGTGACAGCGCACGCTCAAGTCCCGGTAGCAGGGGTGCGGATTTCGATGACATGAGTCAAACTCTCTCGTCTTTGAGATGATTTTTCCGCCTTCTCTCGCCCGCCCAAGCGGGCTTCGCGAAGGCGGGAAAACGGCTTCCCATCTTCAGAGTCATGCTCTTTCGATTCTAATCACCTGCGGCCGTCCGGACACAACCCGGTCGCGGCGCACCGCGGCAAGCGCCTTGTGCACCGCATCCTCGCTGGTTGCATATGTAATCATGATGACTGGCACCGCCTCGCCGGAACGGCCGGGTTGCGCGGCGCCGCGCGACCCCGCCGCAACGCCCCGCGAGGCGGAACCATGCCGCTGCACGATCGATTCCAGCGATATATTTTGTTGCGCCAGACGCCGCGCGATGGTTGCCGCGGTGCCCGGCCGGTCACGGGCCAGGAGCCGAATATAGTATCCGCCTTCGTGATGTTGCATCGGCGCCTTGCGGATCGCGGTCATGCGCGCGGCCGGCAATCCGAATGGCGGTGTAACGACGCCGCGGGCAATATCGGCGAGATCGGCGACGATAGCCGAGGCAGTTGCCACCCCGCCGGCACCCGGACCGACCAATGTGATCGGCGCCAGCCCTTCGGCATCGACCGTAACGGCGTTCGTAACGCCCATGACTTGAGCGATGGCGGAGTCCTTCGGCACCATGGTTGGATGCACGCGCTGTTCGATGCCGGCCTCGGTTTTCACCGCCACGCCCAAAAGCTTGACCCGGTAGCCGAGCTCGGCCGCGGCATCGAGATCGGCAAGCGTGATCGAGGAAATGCCTTCGACATAGACCGCGCCGGGATCGATCTTGGCGCCGAAGGCGAGGCTTGCCAGGATCGCAAGTTTTTGCGCGGTGTCGTGGCCTTCCACGTCGAAAGTCGGATCGGCCTCCGCATAGCCGAGCCGCTGCGCCTCCCGCAAGCAGTCGCCGAACGCGAGCCGGTCCTGCTCCATGCGGGTGAGGATGTAATTGCAGGTGCCGTTGAGGATGCCGTAGATGCGCGTGAACGAAGCGCCGTTCAATCCTTCCCGCAACGTCTTCACGATCGGAATGCCGCCTGCGACAGCCGCCTCGAAATTAAGCGCGACGCCGTGCCGTTCCGCCAGCGCGGCAAGTTTTTGGCCGTGACCGGCCAAGAGCGCCTTGTTCGCGGTCACCACGGGCTTGCCGGCGTTAAGCGCGGCCTCGACCGCGCGCTTGGCTGGGTCGCCCTCGCCGCCGATGACCTCGACCAGAACGTCGATCGATGGGTCCCGCGCCAGCACCGCGGGATCGGCGAACCAGCGAAGCTTCTTCACATCGAAACCGCGCTTCTTGCCGCGCGAGCGGGCGCTGAGCGCGACGACCTCGATTGGACGACCGCAACGGGCGATAAGCTTGTCGCGTCCCTGGTCCAACAGATGAACGACAGCGCTGCCGACGGTTCCCAGCCCGGCAAGACCGACTTTCAGCGGCTCAGCCATAAAACGTCGCCAACTTTAAGGGAGTGAAGCGACGCGCGACTAACGTCGCGTCGCCAGCGGTACGACGTTGTGCAGCATTTCCGGGCCCGTTTCAAGAAAGCGCCGGATGTTGCGCGCAGCCTGGCGGATGCGCTGCTCGTTCTCAACGAGTGCAATGCGCACATGGCCTTCGCCGTGCTCGCCGAAGCCGGCGCCGGGCGACACCGCAACGCCGGCCTTCTCGACGAGAAGCGTGGAGAATTCGACGCTGCCGAGCGGCCCGAACGGTTCGGGGATCGGCGCCCAGGCAAACATCGAGGCCGCTGGCGGCGGCACCCGCCAGCCGGCCCGACCGAAGGAATCCACCAGCGCGTCGCGCCGGCGCTTATAGATCGCGCGCATTTCATGAATGCAATCTTCGGGACCGTTCAGCGCCGCTGTCGCGGCCACCTGGACCGGGGTAAAGGCGCCGTAATCGAGATAGGATTTGACCCGCCCAAGCGCGGCGATGATGCGTTCATTGCCCACCGCAAAGCCGATGCGCCAGCCGGGCATCGAATAGGTTTTGGACATCGAGGTGAACTCTACCGCAATGTCCATAGCGCCGGGCACCTGCAACACGGAAGGCGGCGGATTGTTATCGAAATAGACCTCGGCATAGGCGAGATCCGACAACACCAGAAGCGAGTGCTTCTTCGCAAAGGCGATGAGTTCGCGATAAAAATCGAGGGTGGCGATGCAGGCCGTCGGATTCGACGGGTAGCAGACCACCACCGCAATCGGCTTCGGGATTGAAAACAGCACCGCCCGCTCGAGCGCTCCGAAGAACTTGTCGTCGGCCTCCACCGGCACGGAGCGGATCGCGCCGCCAGCCATCAGGAAGCCGAAGACGTGGATGGGATAGGTCGGATTGGGGACGATGATGATGTCGCCCGGCGCGGTGATCGCCTGGGCGACATTGGCAAAACCTTCCTTGGAGCCGAGCGTCGTTATGACCTGCGTCTCGGGATTGAGCTTCACGCCGAAGCGGCGCGCATAATAGGCCGCCTGGGCGCGCCGCAGCCCGGCTATGCCCTTCGATGCCGAATAGCGATCGGTGCGCGGCTTGCCGACTGTCTCTTTGAGCTTTTCGACCACATGCGCGGGCGTCGGCAAATCGGGATTGCCCATGCCGAGATCGATGATGTCGGAACCACCGTTGCGAGCCACCGCCTTGGCGCGGTTGACCTGCTCAAACACATAGGGCGGTAGCCGGCGAATGCGATAAAATTCTTCCATGGGTACCCCGGCGGCTCGTCTCGACGAAACACTATACTACGATCGGACTTTTATCACTTGGTTTCAGCACCGGTAGTCTGCGTGCCGTCCGCGGCTACGCCCTGCGCGTTGCCCGCCGTGCTGGCGGCATTCTGCGCCGCACCTGCAGCCCGATTTTTCGCCGCGGGCGCATTCGTACCATTGGCCGATTGACCGGCACCTTGCGATTCGGCGCTCAAGCGGTTGCGGTCGGTAATGAGATCTTCGGTGGCCTGCTGAACCTGGTTGGCATCCATGGGTGTATCGGCGCGCGGCGGCGGCATGTCGTGAACCGCGGGGAAAATCGACGGATAGTCGGCGCCGGGCGAGCACCCGGACATGGCTAAACCTGCCGGGGCAACGAGCGCCAAAACGGCAAACACACGCATTGGAACCCTGCGCCGGCGCTGCACGCTTGTCTCCGACTGCCCTGGCAAAGCGCCCCGTTTCGGCCCCATCCGGTCCGAAAATCCGCCTCACCAACCCCAATACGTCTCGGAAATACCTAATGCCTCAATTATTTACGCCGATCAACTCAGGCATCACACAAGGTGTCAAGGTAGCGTGCTAATATGTCCAAACAAGGACCGCGCCTGCCCTCTCGCCGGCGCGGTAGTGTTTGTATGCCGCTAAGATGCTCGTGGGAACGCCTTGTGCACGGGAGCCGAGCAAGCCATTTCTGGCGAAAGGCTTTCCCAGCCATTGAGGAACGCTCGTGCGGGCTCCATCGCAAGAGCCGGTGAAGCAGGAACCGGTGCAGCAAAACCCGATGAAGATCGGGTCAGTCGACGTCGAGGAGTTTTCGCGCAATCTGGCGCGACTCATCGAGGAAGGCGGCCGGGCGCTCGCCGCCTATCTCAAGCCGCGCGAGGAAGGCCGCGACGACAGCGAATTCGCGGATGAAGTGACCGAAGTCGTCAAGACGCTCGGTCAAGTCGCCGAGTACTGGCTGGCCGATCCGCAACGCACCGTCGAGCTGCAAAACCGGCTCGGCAAGGCCTATCTCGACCTGTGGGCCTCCGCCGTGAAGCGACTTGCCGGCGAAGAGGCACCGCCGGTCGCGCGGCCCGCGCCGAGCGACAAGCGTTTCACCGATCCTGAATGGACGCAAAACCAGTTCTTCGATTTCCTCAAACAGGCCTATCTCCTCACCACACGGTGGGCCGACACATTGGTCAGCGATGCCGCGAATCTCAATCCGCACACCAAGCAGAAGGCTGAGTTCTATATGCGGCAGATCACCAATGCCCTGTCGCCGACGAATTTCGTGCTGACCAATCCGGAACTGTTGCGCGAGACGCTCACGTCGAATGCCGACAACCTGGTTCGCGGCATGCATATGCTTGCCGAGGATATCCAGACCGGCGGCGGGCATCTGAAAATCCGCCAATCCGACGACTCGATGTTCGAGGTCGGACGCAATCTCGCGACCACGCCCGGCAAGGTGATCTTCCAGAACGAGCTGATGCAGCTCATTCAATACACACCGTCGACCGAGACCGTACTTATGCGTCCGGTTCTGATCGTTCCGCCGTGGATCAACAAATATTACGTCCTCGACCTCACTCCGGAAAAGTCCTTCATCAAATGGTGCGTCGACCAGGGGCTGACGGTCTTTTGCATTTCGTGGGTCAATCCCGACGCGCACCTCGCGCAGAAGACTTTCGACGACTATGTGCGGCAAGGACCGCTGGCGGCGCTCGATGCAATCAAACAGGCGACCGGCGAGGAAAAAGTACATGCCATCGGCTATTGCGTCGGCGGCACGCTGCTCGCGGTCACGCTTGCCGCCATGGCGGCATGGCACGATGAGCGCGTCGTATCGGCGACCCTGTTCGCCGCCCAGGTCGACTTCACCTATGCCGGCGATCTCAAGGTTTTCGTCGACGAGGAGCAGGTTGCCGCCCTCGAGCACAAGATGGCCGAGCGCGGTTATCTCGAAAGCGGGGCGATGGTCAGCGTGTTCAACATGCTGCGCTCGAACGACCTGGTCTGGCCCTATGTCATCAATAACTACCTCAAGGGCAAAGCGCCGTTCCCGTTCGATCTGCTCTACTGGAACGCCGATGCCACGCGCTTGCCGGCCGCCAATCACTCCTTCTACCTGCGTAATTGCTACCTCGATAACAAGCTGTCGAAGGGCAAGATGATGCTCGGCAATACGCCGATCGATCTCAAAGCGGTAAAAGTGCCGATCTATAATCTGGCGACGCGCGAAGACCATATTGCGCCGGCTAAATCGGTCATGGGCGGGTCAAAGCTGTTCGGCGGCGACGTCAAATTCGTGGTCTCCGGCTCCGGCCATATCGCCGGCGTGATCAATCCGCCGGCCAAGCACAAATATCAATTTTGGACCGGCCCGAAGCCGCGCAACGCCGACATCGAGGGCTGGCTCGCCAAGGCCAAGGAAAATCCCGGCTCATGGTGGCCCGACTGGCTCGTCTGGCTGACTCGGCAGAGCCCAACCGAAGTACCCGCGCGCGTTCCCGGCGAGGGTGCGCTCAAGCCGATCGAGGACGCGCCGGGAGGCTACGTGAAGGTCCGCGATTAGAGCTGGCGAGCGAGCGCGCCTTATGCACAGGGCTTCCAAGCGCGCGCATTAGCTGCAAAGCTCCCCCGGCGCGGATAAATCCGCGGCAAGACCGGGGAGATCAACATGTCCAAGGAGCTATTTTGGCTCGTGCTGACGGTCGCAATGACCGGCTTGTTTTGGCTGCCTTACATCCTCGACCGCATCATGGTGCGCGGTCTGCTGCCGACTCTGGCAAATCCGAGCCCGAATGATGAGGCGCAATCGGCTTGGGCGCAGCGCATGATAGCGGCGCACACCAACGCGGTGGAAAATCTCGTCATTTTCGCGCCGCTTGTTCTGGTGAGCCAGGCACTCGGTATCGCGACAGCGGTCACGGCCTTCGCCTGCGCGCTATATTTTTGGTCCAGACTGGCGCATGTCGCAGTTTACACGCTCGGCATTCCGGTGCTGCGGACGCTGTCCTTTGCCGGCGGATTTGTGGCGCAGGTTCTGTTGGTGCTCGCGATCTTCAAACTGATCTGAGCTCTCACGGAAACAGCGCGACCTGATCGAGGCCCATCGGCTCCGGGAAGCCGAGCATGACGTTCATGTTCTGCACCGCCTGGCCCGACGCGCCTTTGGTCAGGTTGTCGAGCGCCGCGCCGATAATGGCGCGGCCGGGAATTCGGTCGGCGGCGACGCCGATGAACGTCATGTTGGAGCCGCGTACATGCCTGGTCTGCGGCAGGGTGCCGAACGGCAGCACATGGACGAACCGCTCCTTCGTGTAAGACTTTAAAAGTATCGCACGAAGATCCTGCGGCGAACCCTTGAGGCCCCGTACGTAAATCGTCGAGAGAATACCGCGATTCATCGGCACGAGGTGCGGCGTGAAAGTGACGATCACGTCGCGGCCGGCGGCTAAAGAGAATTCCTGGTCGAGCTCGGCCATGTGCCGATGGTGACCTACGCCATAGGCATGGATGCCCTCGGACACTTCCGAGAACAGCATTTCCTCTCTCGCCGCCCTGCCGGCCCCGGTCATTCCCGACTTGGCATCGATAACGATTTCGTCCGGATCGATCGCGTTCCCCTTGAGCAGCGGGATCAGCGCCAGCTCGGCGCAGCTCGTGTAGCAGCCGGGATTGGCGACGAGCCGCGCCGTCTTGATCTTGCCCCGATAGATTTCAGTGAGCCCATAGACCGCGCCCTTCTGCAGCTCGGGCGCAAAATGCGCATGACCGTACCAGCGAGCATAGGCGGCAGGATCGGCCAGGCGAAAATCGGCCGACAGGTCGACGACTTTGGTCCGCGGTGCGCGCGCCATCAGATCCTTGACGACCTTTTGCGTCGTGCCGTGCGGCAGCGCGCAGAAGGCAAGATCGAGCCCGAGGCCCTTCCAATCGGCATCGTCGACCGAGGTAAGCTTGGGTAGCGCATAGGGCGAGAATTGCGGGAATACGTCGGCCATGGTTTTGCCGGCGCGGCGATCGGCCGTGAGCAATTCGATCTCGACGCGCGGATGGCGCAGAAGCAACCGCACCAATTCCGCGCCGGTATAGCCCGAGGCGCCGAGCACGCCGATTTTTGCTTTCGCAGGCATGATTCACCTTTGACCTTTTTAGGGATCAGGCCGAATCCGCGAGCCAGGATATCAGGGGAAAGGTGCCGCGGAACCGGCGGCACGAACGATTACGCGCGAGCGCGCAGCCGTGCCGCGGGGATGCGGCGGCGGCGGAAATTCGATGGCGCAACAGTCGATATCGGCCCGTTCATGAGCGGCGATATAAGGCCGGTGCTTGAGGTCGTCAATGCGCTGATAGTTTCGCCGTCTAAATGGCATAGTCGGGCGCATAGTGCGGCTTGATTCGTCGTTCCCCGTTGCGTGCCAAAGCGTGAAGCTCCACATGGGAGAAACCGTGGGAAAAACTGCAAAATCGTCCAAAACCCCTGACCTGTTCGCCGATGCTCCGGCTACCAGTCGCAGTCGCGCACGCGGGGCTGCGTCCGCGCGCGGCGGGGGCGAAGCCGGCTACACCGCCAAGCATATCGAGGTCTTGGAAGGGCTCGAGCCGGTGCGCCGCCGCCCCGGCATGTATATCGGCGGCACCGACGAAAAGGCGTTGCATCACCTGTTCGCCGAAGTCATCGACAACGCCATGGATGAGGCGCTTGCCGGCCACGCCGACTGGATCGAAGTAGAGATGGAGGCGGATGGATTTGTCAGCGTCACCGACAATGGCCGCGGCATCCCGGTCGATGCGCATCCGAAATTCAAGAACAAGTCGGCGCTCGAAGTGATCATGTGCACGCTGCACGCCGGCGGCAAATTCGATTCCGAGGTTTACGAGACGTCCGGCGGATTGCACGGCGTCGGCGTTTCGGTGGCGAACGCGCTATCCGAGCGCATGGAGGTCGAAGTCGCGCGCGGCCAAAAACTCTACAAGATGGCTTTCGAGCGCGGCAAGCCGAAGACGAAATTGCTAGATGCCGGCAAGGCGCCGAACCGCCGCGGCACCAAAGTGCGTTTCCGGCAGGACCCGGAGATTTTCGGCGCCAAGGCGCACTTCAAGCCGGAGCGCGTTTTCAAAATGACTCGCTCGAAGGCATATCTGTTCGGCGGCGTCGAAATCCGCTGGTCCTGCGCGAAACAGCTGCTGCGCGGCACCGAGGACGTGCCGGAACGAGCGACGTTCCATTTCGCCGATGGGCTTCGCGATTATTTGTCCGAAACGCTGGCCGCCGCGACGCTGGTTCACCCCGAAATTTTCACCGGTAGCGCAGGGAAGACGGGTGCACACGGGGCCGTCCAATGGGCCGTGGCCTGGACCGCCGACACGGACGGCTTTCTCAACTCCTATTGCAACACCATCCCGACGCCGGATGGCGGCACGCACGAATCCGGCCTGCGCACGGCTTTGACGCGCGGCCTG
>Ga0210394_10004036_pt1 | contig 17533 bp, 24 predicted proteins | sample IncBWC12MmetaG_FD_160121 | JGI IMG/M metagenome (GOLD analysis project Ga0210394, IMG submission 160121) | Forest soil microbial communities from Barre Woods Harvard Forest LTER site, Petersham, Massachusetts, United States - Inc-BW-C-12-M | ecosystem: Environmental > Terrestrial > Soil >... | reverse complement strand
GCGGTTCGTTTTTCTTCACGCCGCTTCTCGCGATGGTTTGCCTCGTAAGTTCTTGACGTTCGCTGGCGGCTTGCAATTGCAGCTTCGGAATTCTGGTCTTTGTAAGGCACCGCAATCTTTTAACTGAAAAACGAGGCAAGGAGTAAACGTATACACACACTTGTATCCTACTGATTCTAAACACCATAAAAGTCCGGGCCAATAAGAGCGCCCTACCCCTAAAGGAGACTCTGGATACATAAATTCGTCTCCTGCATTTAAGTCCTCAGTCCTTGCCATCTCCAGGAGTAGGGACATAAAGTGTCCGAGCTGTCCCGTGTATTGCTGGATCATCGATCCGTTTTTCGATTGCTGCGCACCGCCCGCGCGCGGATCGTCGGTGAGCTGGTAGACCTTCCATAAGACTCCCGCGTCCATGACGTTGAAATAGTCATCGGGAAAGGGGAACGGGGTCGTCATGTTCGCCGCCGTCACCTTCGCGGGCCGCGCTTGGTATTCGCCAAGGAGCTGAATGATTTGTCCCTGCGAAACCTGCGGCGAATTCATGAGCCGGAAGAAACTTTGCGAAGCGAACCATCCGACCGCGCCCATCGTGTCGATTCCCGCCGTGCGCGAGAGTTCGGGAGAGAGATTCGCAAGCGCGGCAAGTTCCCGATATTCCGGGGGATTGGTATCCAGGCGCGCGAGGCGCATCTTGAGCGGTCGTAGGATAAGCGGAGCGCCCGATCCGCCCGACGCGGGGAGCCCTGACGGCGAGACCGTTCCGACGATTTGTTGATTCGTCGAAACGGTCGTGATCGTAACCGTCAAGCCGTTCCAAGCAGTGTTTGCGTCACAAACAATTGTGCCGGTCGTTCCTGCGAGCGTTGCGCCGGTCGGCAGGTTGTGCGGATAGAGCGTGTTGATCGTGACCGTCGTGCCGACTTCCGAGAGACCATTAGGCGTCGTCTGCACAATGAAACCGCCGCCGAAATTATTATTGGTGACGCCTCCGAACTGGATGTTGATCGGGTATGTAAACCATGCGCCCGTGATGGTGTAATCCTGGCGATTCCCGGTAAATTGCGCTCCCCCGGTCGGCGGCGCGCCCGCGCCTTGCGTGAGCTGCACCATGTTCGTTTGCGTGAAGGAATTGATGGACCAGCCCCAAGGGTAGTAGCGCCAGATCGCGCTTGAGATCATGTCCACGATATTCGCGGCAGGCACGACGAGAGGCGCGCCGTGCGCGTAGGTCTGCACGAGATTGATCGCGTCTTGGGGCGAATAAGTTGACGGCATGTGCTAGAATCCCCGGAGCAGTTAAGGGTCGGCACATAGAGGGGCCGTGCGGAGCGCGCGGCCCTTTTTATTTAAGCGACAACTTCCGAAACTCCGTGAATGGCCTGCGCGACCGCTTCATCGGCCTTGGAGATCAAATACAATTCCTTACAGCGGCACTCCGGTTTTAGGTTGAAACATCCCGGACAAATCGTGTGCGCTTCTGGCGGCGGCGCTTCGCCAAGGAGCCCATTCTGCAGGATCGCGTTGTAGTAGTTCGGATCGGGGCGGAAGAGCCATGTGGAGCTGCAGCGCAGGCAGATAATCATCGCTGTGCCGTCTTGATAGGCTTGCCCGCCCGTACACCATTCCGCGCCGAGCGATCCCTTTGGCGCGCTGTGACCCGCGAGTTTCCCAGCCCCGGCAGGATGGCGCATATGGGAGCAGCCGTCGCGTTTCTGGCGCGCGGATTCCTCCTCGATCTTGCCGAGCTGGATCATCATCATGTTGCGCCGACGATCCTTCTGGAGTTCCTCATCGAGCCTGCGCTGCTCAATGGGGTTGAGCTTCGTTGCTTGGCCCACAGCCTCGGCGATGGCCGTGCGCAAAAGTTCCTGGAGCTGTTCCGGCGTGATCGAAATACTTCCGGGCTGCATGTTTGTTGGCATTTCGCTTTCCTCTCTCGATGCTGCTCGTCCAAAAGGCTTACTCATTCGGTGAGCGCCGCCCAGCGCTCCGAGGGACGCGATGGAGTCCACCCGAAATGTTCATCCACCTGGCCGCGTGTAATGAGTTCGAGATGCAATAAGCGGATCAGGACTGTGCGCCAGCCGCGCGTCTCGCCTTCAAAGGTCGGTACATCCACCCACTTCACGCCGTCGCGCGGAAAAGGTTTCTTGTCTCCCATCGCGGCGATCAATTCAGGATTCGGAACGCGCTTGGTTGTTTGGTGCAGCACGGAAAATTCCGGGAGAATGCCGCTCTCCATCCCGAACAAGTGAATCTTCCGTTTCCCCCACGTCCCCGCCGCCGTGCGCTCATCCTTCTCGATGTATACGCCGGTCAAGGAGGGATAGCGGATCGAGCGCTCAAAGATCAGCCGGGGGTTGCACAGAAGGAGCCGCCGCTGAACCTCGGTACTGGTCAGCGGTCGGCCCATCTGTTCGAGGAGCGAACTTGTGTCGCGGCCCGCGTCGGTGCGAACCGAGATGGTATTGGATTGAATTTCCTGCGCAAGAGCCGCGTTCCGCTGCGCCAGAGTGCGTTCCTTTGCCCCTGAGCGAGACGCTCGCTCTTGCGCGGGCGTATCGAGAATGAGCATTGGCCCCTAGTCGCTCAAGTCCTGCGGGACAGCGGCGTACTGCACCTGCCAGGCAATTGAAGGCGTCGTGCCGCTAATCACCCAGCGAATCTTGATGAAACCGGGAATGATCGGACCATTGTTCACGATGGCTGCGCCCATATCCGCCGTACCGAGCAAGGTCGAAGATGCCGAGGTGGCCGCGTCACCGATCCCCAGGTAAGGCCGGACCATGAGTTGCTGTCCCAGGCCGCTAGAGGTGATGGTTGAGGACGAGAGAATTTCGTTGTAGGTCGTGCCTCCGTCCATTGAGGTGCAAACGATGGCGACGAGCGTCGGCAGCGTCCCGGAAACCGTTTGTGCTTGAATGATGAGACGGTAGCTCGACGCCGGGGGAAGCGTGAGGGCCGCGCTCGTTCCGGTCGTGGTCACAGTGGCAAGACCCAAAAGAGTCCCGCCCAGAGGTAGCATTCCAAAATTCGGCATCGGCTGTCTCCTTACACCGTCTCAACAACAAATTCAGTCAGCGTCACGATATTGCCCACGACGCTGGAGCCGTTCGTGGCGCTCGCGGCAAAGTTCAAATTGGAAAGCGCGGGGATGGAAATCGCCGTGTTCGTGAGCGCGGCGTTGCCGGTCACGACCGTGGTTCCGAATCCGCCTTGCTGGCCACCGGAAAGCGTTTTCCCAATGGAATCCCAGATCAGATACGCCTCCAACCACCCGGAAGTCGAGGCAGTCACGAGCGATTGGCTCGTAATGGTCGCGACTTTGTTACCCGCCGTGATGGTGGTGCCGACCTGGTTCGCGTAAATATTGAAAATAATCGTGGAGGTGCCCGCCGTGGTGGTCTTAAAGGCCGCGCGGACCTTGAACGGGAAGCCGTCATACCCCGATGCGAAGCTCGGTGCAGCGGTCGCGCCGAGGAGTTGGCCGGGAGGGAATGGCGCAATAATGGCCGTGCCGCCCGATTGCACGGCGAAGAGCTGCTCCGTGGTGGTGACGAGCGTGATCGAGGGAATGACGTTCGCGCCCTGCGCCGGGGAGTTGGCCCCGACAAACCGTTGAATCACATTTGCGTTCGGCATTCGTCGTCTCCCTTACACGAGGCTCGCGTCCGGTTTGAAAATCCGGTAGCGCAGGTTGACCGTATCCAGAATTTGCGTGAGGAACACGTAGCGGTAGGAAACCGCCGCGCCGATCATTCCGGCAGGGTCCGCGATCTGCGGGCCGCCGCGAATCACGTTGATTCGGAATTGCTGCTTGGAGGGGTCCTCTACGCGCGAGGGACCGGAGCCCTGCAGGTCTACCGCGCCCGCAGCGCCGCGCCCGACCACATAGGCCGAGTACAGGACGTTGGGGGCAGAGCCGCTCGTTGTGACATTGGTGGTGGCCCAAATCTTGATGTTCTCGACCACGCCCACCGGATCATCGAACGGATTCGGCGGTTCCAAAAAGACTTTCGGATCGGCCCACTTCATGAGATCGATAAAGCCGCCCGCCGTGTTGTCACTCTTAATGTCGTAGATGATGTACGGGTGCATGATGCAGTAGTAGTACTTGTCGTCCTTGGGGCGCACATCCACGCCTTCGAGGAGCGCCTTGCAGCGCCGCAGGTCGTCAATCGTCGCGAAGGTGCCGAGCGTGGCCGGGGAAAGGACGGCGCTCGCCTGGCCGTCAAACGCCGCCTTGATAATCGTGTCCACGGACAGGCCAGCCGAATAACCGAGCTGCTCGGCGGCGTTCTGTACGATGGGATCGATGGCGGTTTCATCGAGGAGCGTGGAGACGGTAATGAAGTCCGAATACTCGGACACCGTACCGGAGAGCGTGATCGAGCCGAGGGTGTTGGAGTTACTGACAGTCCCTTCGGGCGCGGGCGTGGTGTTCGCACCAAGGAGCTGGTAGCGGAACCACTGCACCGTCTTGCCCGACCTGCGCGGAACCATGTCCGGTTCGCAGGCGTTGTAGAAGCGGAAGCGCTTTTTGAGCTGATCGAGGGCGCGCCGGTTGTACCAAACCGTTGCTAGATGCGCTAAACCCGCAGTCTGGGTGGTATTCCCAGCAGGCGAATAGGCCATGAGACACCCCTAGAGTTTCTGATCTAGGACCGTCTCTCGCCGGAAGGACTTTCGTTTGAGAGCAGTTTCGCTAAGAAGCTTGTGCGGGACTCGCTTTTGCTTCTTGCGGGACGGCAGGACTTGCCGCGTCCAGATGCGAGGACTCTACGCTCGTGTCACTCTGCGTGTCAATCTTTTTCTCGCCGTATACGCTTTCGGCCCAACTCCAAAGGGTGCTCAGTTCCACGCTGTGATAATGGCCGACCGTCACGGAAGCGTTGCCGTAAATCTTCGCGCCGCCCGAGCGGGCGGTGAGGCAAAACTGAATATCCTCCGTCCCGGCCATTCCTTGATCCTCATTGTAGAGATAGCGGAAGTAGGGATAGGTCATGGCGCGCAGAACAGACGGCTTGATGAAGATCACGCCCGTGCCGCATTTCGACAATTCGTGGAAGCCAGGACCGAACCTCGCGGTCGGCGTCGTTCTTTCCGGTTCGTTGTCCAAACCCCAACACAGAACGAGCCTTGATTTCGTTTGGTCCCACAGGTAAAACGATGGCACAACGATCCCCGCATCGGCGGGCGCGTCCTTGATTGCGTCAAACAGATTCTCCGGGAGCGCCATGTCGTTGTCGATCATACAGAGCCAGTCCGCATCCGTGTCCTTGAAATTTCTGCAGAACACATTGCGCCCCGCCGCAGCCGGAACGAAATTGTTGATGGGAACTACGCGGAATCCGTAGCCGGTCTTGAACGGCAGATCGGCGAAGAATTGAGTGATTGAGGGATGGTGCCAGCCGTTCCGTTCATAGGTCGAGAGAATGCCGCAAACAATTTTCAGCGGTTCAGGTGTCAAAATGCACAGGCTCACTTTCTCCAATGAGTTCAAAGGTATCGACGCCATCCATGTTGCAGCGGATGACGCCAAAGCCGCCAGGGAAGGGCATACTGCCGTCCTCGGGAAGCTTCATGTTGTAGAACGAGTCGAGCATCGCGAGGACGCGGCCATGCGTCACAAAGATCACCGGGCGAAATGCCGCCACACTGCGCGCGAGGTCCAGCTTCGGTTCCATGAATTTCCAGATGCGCTTTTCAAATTCATAACGTGTCTCTCCAGATGGCGCGGGCTCGCCCGGATTCTGATACCAGCGCAAGACGCGCGGCGCGGCATCCTCATCGAGCATCCCGGCGAGCGTCCCCATGTCGGCGGTGCGCAGCGCGTAGTCGATCTCAAACGGAATGTTTCCCAAAATCTCGGCGATCAAGATGGCGCTTTGGCTGTCCCGCGCGAGATCGGAGGAATAAACGAGCTTCGGATTGTAGATTTTCAGCTTATTGGCGGTGAGCTGAATATCCTCCTGGCCTTCCTCTTTGAGCGGCACGTTGTCCCAGGCGCGCAACTTCGGGCGCTTGGGGTCGTTGTAAGCGGTCCTGCCGTGACGGACTACGACGGCAAGGACTCGGCTAACGGGAGGCAGTGAATTGATGGACATGGAATGACTTTATATCCCGCGTGCTTATAGGCTTCCGCGTGCTCCTCGGTGTAGGTGACTGTGCGCGGAGTCGGCCAGTGCGTGATGATCCCCTTCCTGCAGACACGCGCCATGACAATTCCGTTCGGGATAATCATCCCGGCGTCGGGATTGTCGCCAAGCGCCTGCTCGGCAAGTTCCGCAAATTTCACCTCGCATGGGCCGAACATCATATCGCTCAGAATGTATGTTCCACGTGAAACACTTTCAGCCGTCACGCGGCGGTGCAGCTCGAACTTTTTCCCCTGCTTGATCTGGATGGCGATGGGCTCCAGGCCCGGAAGATTCCACGCCTCCAGCGTTTTCTCCAGATCGCTGATATTCGATTCCCGCGTGAATGCGACAAACACCTCGATCAACTGAGTGCTCCCTTGGACCGGAGGTATTTTTCAAAGTCGGCCATGCTCATCTTGCCGCTCATCACGTCGGCCTCGACTCGTGTCGTTTCGGCATCGAGCGTGCCAGCCCCGCCGCCCGAGAGCGAGGGATTCGGCTCCTCTTGTTCCTGCGGAGGCTCGATGGGCTTGATCGTTTCGTTCTCAACGCAATTGCGCCAGGCGAGGTCCATTGTGTCCATGTTCACAGGATGCCCGGCTTGCTGCAGGCGCATCACTTCCTTCGTCAATTGCTGCGCGTTGTCATTGCCCCCCGGAAAGTCCGGGTGCGAGTTCACGAAGGTCGCCGCGAGCGTCGATTGCTCCAGATTCGATACCTTTTGAAAGGTGCCCTGGAAATAACCCGGAACCTGGTTCGGATCGCCGATACCAAAGCGCGCCGCATCCAAATAGTTCTGCGCCGAGATGGGGTCCTCGCCCACCAAGCGAAAGTAGTGATCCTTATTGAAGCCGTTCTCGTCGCGCTCAACGGGGCGCGGGCGCTGATTGATCTCCGCTTGCATGGTGTTGATGCGCGCTTCCATTTCCTCACGCTTGGCGCGTTCTTCCCGCAGGGCCGCGCTCGTGTCCTCTTTCATTTTGGCGACGTTTTTGAACGCCTCCTCCACGTTCTCGGCCTTCACGACGCTGCCGTCCGCGAGCTTGTACTCAAATCCCGTTTTAATCTCTTCCGCCATTAGCCCACTCCCTTCATTTCCTTAAAGTCATTGATGATTCTTGTGCGCTCGTTCTGAGTGGCTTCCATCCAGCCGAGCACGTTGTCCAAAAGTTCCCGTTTCGCGTCCCACCTCGTCGTGTGCGCGACCTGGCGAACCGGCTCATACTTGAACTTGGTCGCTTCGATCAGCTCGCCCTGCACTTCCGCTCCCATTTGCCGCAGGATTTTTTCCCAGACCGGCAAGTTCTGCAGCTTGTCGAACTCCTCGGCGAGATCAATCACCGCCTTCATTTGCTCGGGTGTGGTCTGTTCCGGCTGCGGAACATCGGCCCGTAGTTTGGGGATCAGGCGGCGGAATACATCTTTAAGCGGCTGCACTATTGTCGGGCTCCTGATCTTGGGATTGCTCAGCCAAAAGATGCGTCGAGGCGAGCTGTTGCAAATGCTCCAGGTGCGAATCGTCAAGCTGGGAGAGCGTTCCCGCGTGCTTGAAAATGACCTGGACGAGCGTGTTGATAAGCTTGGTCATGTTGGCCTGTTGATGCTTTTGCTGGTCGGCCTGGATTTGCGTTTGCTGCATCTGGGCCTTGGCCTTAACCTCGGGCGGGGGCTGTTGCATGGCCTGTTTTTGCTGCGGCGTCATGTCGATCATGAGTGGATCGCGCGGGCGGTATCCCAAACTGTCCCAGATCATCGATTGGAACACCTCGACCGACATCGTTTTCTGTTGCTGTTGCGCGAGGAGTTGGAGCATTTCGGGATTGAAAATGGTCTGCGCAATCGTGGGGAAGAGCTGCAGGAAGCCGCTCCTCGCCTGCGCCCGCACCGCGCCCCAGCACTCGGCGTAGACGTGCGCGTTCATGATGTCCACGGGCTTTTTGTTCGAGTATTTGGGATGGAGCTTGATCCAGGCGGCGGCAACTTTCAGGTCGCCGAATTTCTTGTTCAGCTCAATGAAAATATTGAGGAGCGGCTCGATGACGTGATCTTCCGCGTTTTGGATGTAGTAGGACGTGCGGTCTTGAGTGGCTCCAACTTGCGTATTAATCCCCGCAGCCGTTCGATTAGCCGAATTTCCTCCCGAGGTCGGCGAACCAAGAGCAGCAAGGTCAGACATTCCCGTAATTCTTTGAACACGGCGTTCACTCGCCTCGACCTCGATGAACGCTTGCTGCGTGATGTTCTGGACTTCGAGCTGCTTGATGTCCCCTTCTGGATTTTCGACCTCAATGACCACCCCCGGACGGACCTTGAGCTGGTAGGGGGGAACTGTAACACCGCGCCGCTTAATCATGGGACGGTGAATCGAGAGCGCCAGTTCATCCACCCTGGCATTGATGATGCCTTGCTGCAGGCGTTGCTCGCCTTCGGCCACGTCGGTGATCGCCAGCGCATGCCAGCGATCCAGGACATCCGCATAGCACATCGAGAGGAAATTGATGCGCTTGTACTTGTTGGGCCGGTTGTAGGCGATGTGCTCGCGGTTGAGCATCCAGACCTTGCGCTCGGCTTTGGTGTATTCAATGACCTCGATCCGCTTCTGCGCGGGGTCTGCGGTGTAATCCTGCGAGGGATTCCACATGTTGTAGCGGAAGAGTTCCGCCGACAATTTCGTGACATCCTGGTTCGAGGTCGTCTTGGCCTTGGAATACTCGGAGAGCGTGCGGTCGTCCGGGATCATGAAATCTTTTTTGCCGCGCAGGGCCTTGAGTTCCTCGGCGCGCATGTAGGTGCGCAAGATGAAGTAGCCGCCCTTCTCGATCTGCGTCGATTCGTTGTTGGGGTCCACGTAGGAATCGATGATCGAGCGGTAGCGCACATAGGGGCGGCGCTTCGTCTCGCTCGTGATCTTGCGCTTGTAATTGGTTTCCGTTTCGCCCGGAACGGCCACGGGTCCGACCTGCGGGTGGTAAGCCATCTGGTAACTTTTTACGTTGCGGGTCTCCTCGATGGTGACCGTATCATCCTCATAATCCTCCATGCCCCATTCAAGGATGCCGTTGCCGTACACGAGCGAGGACTTGGCGCAGAGGCGAATTTGCTCCCTGTACTTTGCTTCCTTGAGCTGCCCGACGAGATGCTCTTTCCACAGCTCGGCGGCGTCGGGGTCCTCGGCGTAGAACTCGTAAGTATCGGGATCGCAGATCATGCGCACGATCTTCGGGAGCATCGATTCCACCTGCTCAAAGCAGGCGTAAATGCCAATCGAGCTGCGGGGAACGCGCGTGCCGTCCCAATAGCGCTGCCCGGCCCAGGCGAGATAGAGTTCCATTGCGTTCCGGTAGCGCCAGTCGTGCGCGTGCGTGCGATAGGCTTCCGCATAGGCAAAATCCGAGCGCACGACACTCAGGGCCGTTTTGTCAGACCAGTCTTGGGTGATTTTATTTTGCTGTGCGAGCGGGAGCGCCTCCGGAACCGGCGCTACGCCCATGTCGCCGTAGCTCACAAGACCCCCGTAGGCGAATCCACCGTCTTACTCATCGTTCCGTAGAGCCATTCTTCCTCGCCACCTGGACCAAATCCCATGAACCGGTCTTTGGGCTTTTCAGCACCAAACAATTGTCGGGAATCGAAGAATGGGGAGGCGATGACATCATCGGTGACTCCTCCCTCCTGGTTTTGCATGGCGTCGGCGAGGGTATCGAGAATATCGTCATGGACCCCTGCGGACTGCGAGGGGAACTGCATAATCTCAAGGATAAGATCGGTCTTGCACGATAGGTCATCGGCAAACCGCACAATGCCTGCCTTAAACCAAGGCTGCAGACCACGAATCCGCTGTTGTTTAGAAACGTGCGTATCGCGCTTGATCGGGACCATGCAAGGAAAACGCTGCCGCTTAGATGCTTCTCGTTGCAGGAAAGGCAGTAGTACTCGCGCATGGGCATCCTTTTCGATCTTGAAATCCACAATGCCGGGATACATCGCGTAGATGTTGAAGATGTGCCAGATCACCTTGTCGGGAGTGAACCGTCCGTGGCGAATGTCGAGGACGTACAAGCGCCCATCACGGTCGAAACCATGAACCGTAAGCGCGGTGGCGTCATTATCATTTCGGGCTGGCTCCAGGCCGTGCAGGTCAATTGTGCAGTGCAGTCGGAGCGTGGGGAAAATTTGACCGATGACGGATCGGGGGAGAAATACAATATCCTTTGGATCACACAGACCTCCCTCGGGCGGGATCGGACGGTTGCGGTACTGGCAGGAAAAAATGTACGGGCCGACTTCCTTCTCGATCCGCGCTAGTTCGGAAGGGGGGAACCGGGACGGCCAAACGGTCTCTTCTCCAAGTCGAGGGCGGACAACAGTTCGATAAGTCCCCGAGTCGAGAAGTCGTCCGTATAAATCCCCGAAGTCGTATCGAGTCCCTTCCACGTCAATCCATCCGTTATGAGGAGGTACTTCGCTCCTTTCGAGGAGCGGATTGAGGTAACCGAAGTGCCCAATGACATCAGCAATCTGGCCAGGAGTTTTGACGTTCTCTTTATCAACCAAGTCCGAATTCTTGATGACTTCATAGTGGGCTCCCGCGATCACCTTCCCGACCGAACAAGTGGAAACCGTTGGTTCTTTGCGGTACACCGTGCGGTTCGGAACGGTGAACGATTCCTGGTTTCCGAATTCCGCCGCTTTCTTCGCGGGCGGGCAGTAGTCCGGGAAGTAATAGCGGAACTGCTTGTTGAACTGAAAATGCTTCCGAATCTCGTCCATCATGCCCTTGCACTGGTCGCCCGTGGCGGTCGAAATCAGGATGCGGATATTCGGATAGTTGATGATCCATTGGATCGTGTGGGCGATGGTGATGATCGAAGTCTTGAGATGGCCGCGCGGATACAGGATCAGGGTGTTGCGCGGACCCTCCAGGTGCCAGAGGTCCACGTTCGGCGTGTAGGTGACGACGCCGTGCGCGTCGGCATCATCCGTGCCACCTTTGAATCTCTGTAAATGATCGATGATGTCCCAGTGGACTTCCTCGGTGACATCGGCGTAACCCAGGATTTTGACGCACAGGTAGTGCAGGCTCCTGCGCGCCTTGTTCCGGCAAATCTTCACGCCCTCCCAGCGGCGCAGGATTTCTTCCATCGTGATTTGTTGCTTTACTGGCGCACTCACACCGGCTCCCATAGTCCACAACACGCGCGTCCGTCCACGAGGCCCTTTACTTTCTTGCAGGGGCTTGAACCGTAGACCTTGCGCACGACCATCTCATCGCAATTTCCGCAGTGGGTCGGACCATTCTCGGAGTAACCGGCCTCGGCTTTAGTCACCTTGCGTGACAACTTGAGAACGAGGTAATGCCCGGCTGGAGCGCCGTTCATATACAGGCCGCAGATACCGCGCGGCCCGTCAATCTTTCCCTCCACCTCGATGCAGGACTTCTCTATCGGGTTGAACTTCCAGCAAATGTTGCAGCGCGCCCCGTCCGGCGATCCGATGGACTCGGGCTCGAAGTACAGCGCCGTCGATTTGTCGATCAGCTCCATCTCTTTAGGGATTCAAAACCGATTGCAAAACATAACTGACGCCCAGAGTTGACGGCGGCGTCACGCAAGTAAACGTCCCGACACTAATCGTCAAGGTTGTCCCGCCCGCAAATATACTGTTGACTGTCGAAGAGTCCACGGCGCTTGACCACTGTGTTTTCCCGCTCGTAAGCGTCAATGTTGCCGAACGCGTCCCGTCCGAAAGAGTGATAACCGGAGGGGTGGCGCAACTGGAATTCGCCGGAGCGTTCCCCCCGGACTGTGCGGTAATGTTAATCACTTGATAGTTTTGATCATTGAGAAACGTGCAAAGATTCTGCGTGGCGACCAGGGTGCCGGTCAGCGCGTAACAAGTGTTGGGTGTATGTGTTTCGGATGATTTCGGAACAATGCCGCCGTTAAACGCTTGCGTTCCATAATTCGCCACAGTCACCAAGGGGCACGGAAGGGTGCCGGAACAATTACGCCATGTATTCCCGCCTGCGCTGACAAACGTGCCGGATGAAGTCCCCTTCACTGCGGCGCTGAGACCGGTGCCGTCTGATCCGCATCCCTCAAAGTCTGAGCCTGTCGCGTAGACATATCCCGTTGTGGCAATCGTGACAGCCTGCCGACTCCCTCCACTACATCCGCCTGCAAATGGGCCTAATGTGACGAGATCGAGATAAGCGCTGGAATTCGCGTCCACGCTCAGAGCTGTATTTAATCCGTCCAGAATCACGTCGCTAATGAAGTTCACCGAAGATGCCGTCAATGCAATTGCACCCGGAGTTGCGCCTTCATCAAAAATACTGCTCTCAAAGGTCACGCCGATTCCGGTAAGTTGCCGGGGACCTCCAGCGCTCGGGCTGGACGTGCTTCCGGAATTAGAGACTTGCGTCGGCACTGGACCCGGATTAGTAGTGCGCATATTCCGCACCGTGATACCAGCGCTCCCGCTAATCGATAGCGGGGGTTCAGCACTGTTGAGTGGAGCATTGTTGATAATCAACCCATCTATAATTACGTTCGCACCCCCGGTGATTTGAATGAGTCCGTTGTTGTCACCTGTCGTGCCACAGCCGTCGATTTCGATATTTCGGAGTGTTGAATTTCCAAAGGCATTAAACCTCATGCCCGGCGCGGCAACGCTCAAATTTTGCAGGCTGCAATCCACCGTGAAGTCGGCAAAAGTCGTCCCTGTATTCTGCGTACTGTTCAAAATCCAGGAGGTATTGGAAACAGTCACGTCCGGGCTGATATAAATCACGCAAGAACTGCGACCATTCCCGAGAAACCCGGCCCCCAGTGTGTTGTTGGCGGCACTCACTTGAATAAAGAACGGCCCGTCCACTACATAACCGCCGCCGGGGCAATAAACATTCGATGGATAGGCAAGGGCAGGGCCGAGATAGGGAGCAACTCCCGTGAGTGCCTGAATGGCCAATGTATTTGCGGCAAGAAATGAGGTTGTTTCCTTTTGCGTAAACCACACGCAAATCGCGCTTCCTCCAGCGTTTCCGTTTCCAGTGGTATTGACCGTAATAGACCCTGGGTTTACAAATGTCGCTATCTTGGCAATTGTTAAATTTAGCGAAACGAAATTGGTGCCGCCGACGACATTGGTGCAATAAATATTCTTGCCCACATCACTCACGAGCCAGGGAGTGTTGGTTGCGTCCGTGACGGACGCACTGCCGTTCGAGGTCACGGCAGTGATCGTTTTTTTTGCGTCACCGATAGCAGGGGGGATCATGGACTTTACGTTAAACGTGGCACCTAATTGGTTTGTCCCCGCACCGGGGGCGGAATTTATCGGCGACCACACATTTAAGGCCGAGCAAAATTTCATGGTTTTTGTGGGCACGTTGTAATATTGGAGACCTCGCGTCGGATCACACGTCGCGGGATCGGCGGCAAAGCTCTGAATCTGCGTTTGCGCCCCGGCTTTCGGGGCGGCAAAGAATAGAAATATCAGAAGGAGGGCGATCCGCTTCATAGAGCCTCCAGTTCAAAAAGGTCCACGAAGGCGTGATTGCCCGCCGAGGTCGATCCAAAGGTCCCGGTCGCCGTAAAGCCATAGGTCGCACCGGACTGCAGAAAGCTATTCGAGTCACGATTCGGGTCCACGTTCGTGATGACATTGGAGAGCGAGGAAGGACCGATGGGATTGTTGTTCATTTGCCCGTCGCCCGGCGCTCCACAGATGGTGAGGCCCGCTGCCGTCCAGAACATGTCCACCGTGATCGAGAAATTCGAGCTGACGTTGTTGACGGAGTTCGGACCAGAGGAAAAGATCAGTGTGTTTGAGGCTAGGATTGGCGAAAATCCGAAATAGAGATTGAGCGTGAAGGTGGTGGTAATGGTGGTTTGTACGCGGCCAGCGATGACCACGCGGAAGCGGCGCTGCGCGAGCGAACCATTCGAGGGGAGGGGCAGCACGAGTGAAGCGCCCCTGCCGTTCGGCATTTGCGTCTCACTCGTCTGGTTCCCTAAGTCGTTGCCCGGCAGGAGCGGCGCGCGGTACAAAGTTGCGGACGAGGGCATTCGTTTTCCTAGAAGCCAAGCACAACCGAAAGTTGATCTGTTCCAGTGGGAGCTGACTTATAGGTAACAGTCAGCATTGATCCTGAAACCGATCCCGTCACTCCAGTTTGTTGCTGACTTGAGATTGAAAAAACCGATTTGGGATGGAAGCTGCCAAACGTAAAATGTGTTTGTACGTCGGCTGCCAAGATCACAGGCGCAGCATTTAGATCAACGGTAAGTGTGGTCGAGGTGCCGTCGCAGATAACATCGACTACAATTGAAAGGCTCGAAACAATTGCCATCGCCCCCCCTACGTGCTAAATGGAATCAGTTGCGTTGTGACCGTAAAAGTTCCTTGCGGTGTCGTGCCGCCCATCACAAACTTCACGCGCCACAGGCCCCCCAAAGGACCCACTCGAATATCGCCTGCGGTCATCGCCGCGTCCGATTGCGCCCAATCCGCCGTGGTGATGAGTGTGGAATTGGCGGTGGGCGTCTGCGCACTTGTGCAAACCTGTGTGATCCTAGTGGTATTCGTGGTGATGGTCGTGAACGCCAAAAGGTCATCGTAGATTGCGGTGCCGGTGGGGGGATTCCCCACTAGATCACTTGCCTGCGCCTGGCCAAGTTTCTTCTGGATGAAAAAATTGAATGTAGGGAGCGTCCCAGAGATCGTACTGGCATTGATCGAGATGACAGCCGCCTGCCAAGCCTGAATTGCATTAATGTCGGGACCTGTTCCAGAGGTCGTGAGAACCGTTGGAGCAAGTAGCACTATTTCGCGTGTGTTGATCTGGCTCATACGCCCCGCTTCTTCAAACCGCCCGGCGTTGCGCCCGAGACGGCGAGCGTGCCTTTGCCGACGCGCGTGGCACCCTTGGACCAGGAAGTTTTGTTCTTGAAGGATTTCGCGGGAGCCGTGCTCATCTTGCCGCGCCCTTGCGCGAGACGAGACTTGAGCGCGGCGAAGGTGCCGTCCGATCCGCCCTGAATCTTTCCGCTATTGATGGCCACGTTAGGCTTCCTTCCCAGGCGCAAGCCCATTGCCCATCGAAATGTCTTGTTTCTGCCGTCCCTTCTTAATGGGCGGCTTCATGGCCTTCATTTTCTTGGAGCCTGCGAGGCGCGCCTGGAGAGCCGAGAGGCCATCGGACGCGGCGGTCATGGGCGCTTTCGTAGCCCCGGCACCGACCATGACACCGGGCGTGCCGCCTGGCTTGCCGAAGGGTTTGGTGGGGATCATTAGGCGGCCTTGCCGCGATCCGCGCTGTTCGGATTCACGCTGACCTGTTCCTTGGAAGGAGACTGACCGCGATCCGCGACGGTCACGCCGTAGGCCTGATAGCCGCCCATGAAGTCGTCCGAGTACTGGCGACCGACGTACAGGGGATTCGTGTGGCCGGGCGTGACATCCATGTGATACGGGCGGTCGGTCGGAATTTCATCCTGATACCGGTCGCGGGTGATGGCGATCTCGGAGGGAGTCATCGAGTCGCGCGCGAACTGTCCGCCGTCATAGGGCGGGACGGTCGGCATCAAGGTACGATTCGGCGCTCCTTGGATCGAGCCGCCGCCATCTAGGGGATTCTTCGGTGTGGAAGGCACGGGACACCTCTCGCGGGAGAGTGTCCACCTAAATCAAGCGTTTGTCACGAATGTTGACTTTTATTGCTAGTTATTGCAGGGATTCGTACTTGAAGTAAGGACCGGGGCAGAGCGTGCGGGTGAATCCGGGAAGGAGCTGGTCCACCGTCTCGATGCGCGGCCAGTCCTGTTTGCGCCAGCCTTGGGTTTGGGGGTGGTCCGTTTTCCAAAACGGGCCGTAGCTGGGGATGGAAATGGAATCGTCAAACATGTGCGCATCATCGATGAGGATGATGGGAGGAACGGTCCACTGGAAATTTGTGATCGCTTTCAGTTCGGCAAGGAGCGGGCACTGCGGCTCTGAGGCATCGCCCAGGCCGTAAAAATAATGCGCGTCCAGCCAAAAGGTCGTGGGCGCATCGCGTAGGAGAAACGGGAGCCAGAATTGGGAGTTCCCACCCAGAATTAGGACGTTTGGAATGTTCTCGAAACGCCTGCGGGCTTTCAAGGCCGTTTCGCCGTCCACTTCCATGCTAAAGCATAGCTTGAAATGATCCTTGGCGTTCCACAGTGTGTCGCCCACATTCGTGCCGGTCTCGATGAACACCTCGCGCTCGATGCCGGTGAAGTCCGTCAGTACGCTCATAGTTTTTCCACTTGGGAGAATCCGTAGCCGAGGTGATTGTAGATCGCGTAGCGCGCGAAGCCGGTCTTGAGACCCTGATCCGTTACCACCTTCGAGAGATCGCCGTCGTACATGTGGATCGGCGAATCCGGGAAATGTTTCAGCGTGCCCTTGCGCACGAAGTAGGGGCAGCCGATGGAGTGGGCTTCCACCACTCGCTCCGTGCGCAGGGCGTAAGGCTGGCCTGCGAGGCCGTACTCCATCGGGAAACCCGCGAGCATGCCGTACTCGGGATGGGCCTCCAGTTCGGCGACGGCGAGTGAAAAGAAATTATCGCGAAGGGGGAGTTGGTCATCATCCATGACACAATAGATTTCGCTCCGGGCCAGAGTTTCGGCGTCTATCTTAGATGTTCGGTGATAGCCTGGAAATTCGCCGCCAAGGATTTTCGTAACATGAATCCCTTGTATTTGGGCGAGCCGGGCAATGACCGCAAGCGCCAAATAGCGCCGCAGCTCGCTTTGCGGGTAGTAGCGCAGGAACACGTCAATCATGGGGCAGCTCGTCGGGGGATTGGGTTTGCCGGTAGGACCATTCCATCAAGCGATCCATCGTCACCGGGAAAAAGTTAGCGCTATGGCCGGGACGAAGATTATGGGACAGGAAATCCGCGTAGAGTTCATCCAAGGCGCGATGGAGTTCAATATGCCGCTGCCGGTGTTCCTGGAACGTCATTGGGGCCACGACTTACTCCTAAGCAGCTTCACTGCGCTTTTGAGTCTCCACAGGTAATCGATTTTTAGGGTCGCGTAGTGTCGTAGTGTAACCGTCTCCAGAAGATTTGCTACGCTTCGCAACACCTCTTGCTGTTTTGCAGCGACGGCAGGCGCAACCCTGGGGGGCCGCTTTACGGACGTGCGCACAGTCCATTTTCTCCTTAAGGACCAGGACGCGATCCAGGAGCGCTTGAATTTGTTCGCGCTGGGTCATATTCGTTTCGCCTTTCGCAAGACAGACTCGACGCCCTCACGGATGAGATCGCGGGGAGGGGGCGCACCGTCCCTGTGCATCCCCTCCAGCGCGTCCCACCATTCGGTCGGAATGCGAACGATGAGAACCTTGGACTTGCC
>Ga0210394_10004035_pt1 | contig 17536 bp, 15 predicted proteins | sample IncBWC12MmetaG_FD_160121 | JGI IMG/M metagenome (GOLD analysis project Ga0210394, IMG submission 160121) | Forest soil microbial communities from Barre Woods Harvard Forest LTER site, Petersham, Massachusetts, United States - Inc-BW-C-12-M | ecosystem: Environmental > Terrestrial > Soil >... | reverse complement strand
TAATACGTGAATATGCTGATGCACCACAAATAATCAATTTTGGCTGACACTCTTGAGCTAATTTTTCAATAGCATCGTAATCAAGTAATTCAGTTTCCTGGTCAACAGTATATTGAACACTTTTAAACAAGGTACCAGAAAAATTAACCCCATGCCCATGCGTAAGATGGCCACCAGAGCTTAAACTCATGCCTAAAATAGTATCTCCCGGCGCAAGTAATGAAAAATAAACACCCATGTTTGCTTGTGATCCGGAATGTGGCTGCACATTAACATGCTCTGCATGGAATAGCTGTTTACACCGATCGATTGCTAACAATTCAACCTCATCAATCACCGCACATCCAGGGTAATAACGTTTGCCCGCATATCCTTCAGCATATTTATTGGTAAGCACTGATGCTGTTGCCTCCATAACCGCCAATGAAGCATAATTTTCTGAAGCAATAAGATTAATAGTATCTTCCTGACGGTGTTTCTCACGATCAATCAACTGAAATAGTTGTGGGTCTGTTATATTCAAATTCATACTCTATTTCCAAAATTAAAAGGGACAGACGCTCATTATGGGCCATTTGCCTTTTTGTAAGGCTTTTTTTATACTAAAGTAAAGATTAATTCCGTCAACAATAAGGAAATTATAGTGATCGCTACGACAGATTTTAAAAAAGGCATAAAAATACTTTATAACAACGCCCCTTACGTCATTCTTGATTACCATCATGTAAAACCAGGAAAAGGTGGCGCTTTTGTTAAAACAAAAATGAGAAACATGATCACTGGACTTATCTGGGAAGATACGTTCCGTTCTGGTGAAAAATTTGATCAACCAGACTTAGAATATAACGAAATGCAATATCTTTATTCAGATAATGGATTGTATCATTTTATGGATCAAAATACATTTGACCAAGTTTCATTTAATAAAGAACAGATTGAAGATGTATTAGATTTTCTTAAAGAACAAGAAGTGTATACCGTTCTCAATTTTGAAGGTAAGCCAATAACGGTAACTGCACCAATGTTCATGGAAATAACAGTCAAAGAAACACTACCTGGAGTGCGTGGTGACACGGCACAAGGTGGTGCAACAAAACCAGCAACTCTTGAATCTGGACTTGTTATCCAAGTTCCTTTGTTTGTTAATGAAGGTGATGTGATAAAAATAGATACTCGTGATAAAAGTTATATGGAACGTGTTAAAAAGTAATTACACGTAAATTTTATGGGGGGTTTAATTATGTGTTCACTCTTTATATCAACAGAAGACGTTAATACACAAGAAAGCGAACAAACAACGTCCAAATCTTATGAAGATTTATCTCGGCGTGACGTTCGCTCTCTTATTTTTCACTTTTTATATGCAGCAGAAGCTTTTGAATATGAAGAATCTGTGCAATCTATTATAGATAGCTTTAATCGTGGTTTTGATCTTACCATTCCGCATGACGGAGAAATTTTTATGATTGTTAATGACATCATTAACAAAAGAAATGAGCTTGAAAAAATCTATGAACCATACCTTGCAAATTGGCGCTCTGAACGAGTAAGCGTATGCACAAAGCTCATTTTACTCTTTGCTATTTGGGAACTCAAATATACAGAAACTGATGCACGCATTATTATCAATGAAGCAATTGAACTTGCAAAATGCTTTGCTGAAGAAGATGCATACAGGTTTGTTAACGGAATACTAGACCCCGTATCAAAAGAATTCCGCAAAGAATCTACAATCGAACATTAATATCTCTTATCTTAATGAGGTCCCCGTGGCGTGCCAACAGAACGGGGTTAAAGATGCTTATAGATTTGTTAATGGAATATTGGATCCTGTATCCAAGGAATTTCGTAAAGAATTAAGTATCAGCACTGAAAGTTGGCGATCTCTTTCTAACAGTTCATTTCTACCAACATCATGGACATATTCTGGAGCCTTTGTATCGTCAAAATAGACTATGCTTGGCTCTGATATGTAATTCATAATATCCCGCTCCTGCAGATACTGTTTAAAATGTTTATGCAAATAGGGAAGCCATTTACCAATTAATGGTTGATGTAATCCTGCATGATCTGGCTCTTTTCCATTAATAATTACACGTAAGTTAGCTATTCTTTTATGCTCAGGATATTCCCGCGCCGATATTCCCAAAACAGTTTGAACAATATCCTCAAAAGAAAATAAATTATAGACGTAATGTATAATATTCATGTTAGGTAGATAATTACTCATTACCGGTGTTCCTAACGTAAATAATGCACGAATATAATGTGTATTACCAACTTCTTGAGCTAAAAATTGAGATGCTAATGTTCCTACATTACCACCATGACTATGAGCAACTATAAAGATCGCTGTAGTAACATCATATGTTTTGATAAGACTTACAAGGCTTTGCGCCGCTTTTATGCGTGCTTCATGACCACATCCCCCACTCCAACGAAATGGAACAACAACACTATTTTTTTCACCGACTGTTTGCTCCAGTGCCTCAAAAAAATCGCCACTTGGCACATACCAACTACAATCGGCCCCCCATGTTCCATGAATAAGAATAAAAACTGAAGAAGGTTTTTCAACTTGAGCAAAAGATTCCAACATAATGAACAGAATAAAAATGTGAAAAAAAATATACATTTTTTCAATGATACGCATAATAATCTCTTTAAAAAAAACCTTATATTTCTATCATAAACATCGCCCATTCCGGCGTCAAATTTTTATGCGCATGTATCAAAAAAAATCCTGCAGAATATATCTGCAAGATTTTTTTTATAACATCATAATTTAGATCAAATCAATGATCATCTCCACAATTATCTTCATCTGAACACTCACTCGGAGTTTCATAATCAAATAAATCAGGGAAAAATAATTCCAATTCAGCTGTGGCAGTTTCTGATGAATCTGAACCATGAACAGCATTGTTGCCAACATTAGTTCCAAATGAATTACGAATGGTACCTTCAGCTGCTTTAGCCGGATCAGTAGCACCAATTAATTCACGCCATGATGTAATAGCATTTTCTTTGTGAAGTGCCATAATAATCACCGGAGCTGAGGTAACAAATTCAACAAGTTCCTGAAAAAAAGGTCTTTCTTTATGCACTGCATAAAATTCTTCTGCTAAATCTTTAGCAATAATAACTTTTTGCATGCGAACAATTTCAAAACCGTTGTGTTCAATAATATCAATGATTTTACCGCTATGTTTAGCAGCAACAGCATCAGGTTTGATCATTGCAAAAGTCAATTTTGTTAATTCCATGAAACTATACCTTCCTGTGCTATTCTTCTGTTTTTGTTGTTTTATCAGATTTTTGCATTGCAGACTCAAGAGCAATTTGCAAAGAACCACGCACTTTTTGTTGTTGCGTATCTTCTTTTTTCTCTTTCTTTGGAGCAACTTTAGGCTGCTGCTTAGGCTGAGCTTGCTGTGGAGCTACTGGACGTGCATCTTCTGATTTTTCTTTTTTAGGTTCAGCTTTTTTGTGCTCAACTTTTTTCGGATCTTGTTTTTTTTCTTCAAGCAATGTACTTAAAGCAAGCTTACGTTCTTCCTTATTGATATTAACAATACGAAATTGCGCTTTTTGACCTACCGTAAAGAATTCTTCAGCTTTTTTACTTTGTTCTTGAGAAAGAACTGTATTATGCATAAGCCCTTCAATATTATTTGGTAATCTCACAAATGCACCAAAGTTGGTTATTTTACTAATTTCACCATCAACAATAGAACCTACTGGATATTGTTCTGCAACTTTTTCCCATGGATCAACCGTTAATTGCTTAATACCAAGTGATATTTTTTTATTATCTTTATCAATACCCAAAATAACTGCTTCAACTTCTTGGCCTGGTTTATAACGATCTGACGGATGCTCAATATGTTCTGTCCATGAAAGATCAGAAATATGTACTAAACCATCAATACCTGGCAGCAATTGAACAAAAATACCAAAATCGGTAATGTTACTAATCTTACCTTTAATCGTTTGACCTGGCTTGAACTGTTCATTTACCATTTCCCAAGGATTTTTGCCAAGCTGTTTAACACTCAATGACATGCGGCGATTTTCTTTGTCCAAAGAAACAACGAGTACTTCAATTTCTTCGCCAACTTTGTAAAGACGATTAAGATCAGTAATCCGATCAGTCCATGAAATTTCAGAAATATGGACTAACCCTTCAACTTCAGGAGCAACTTCTATGAATAAACCATAGTCGGTAATACTTGAAATGCGACCTTTTGTTTTACTGCCAACCACAATGTCTGGACTAATTTGATCCCAAGGATTAGTTTGTAACTGTTTAAGACCAAGTGATATTTTTTCATTGTTTTTGTCAAAGCTTAATACTTTAACCGCGATACTTTCACCAATGCGTACCATTTCACTTGGATGAGCAACACGACCCCATGTCATATCAGTGATATGCAAAAGCCCATCAACACCACCTATGTCTATAAATACACCATAATTAGTGATATTTTTAACAATACCTTGAATAATTTGACCTTCGGTTAATGTTTCTAAGATTTTTTTACGATCTTCCGAGCGTTGGTCATGGAGGTATTTACGACGAGAAATAATTACGTTTCCGCGTTTTTTATTCAGTTTAAGAATGCATGCTTTAATGACTTGTCCAACATATTGATCAAAATCAGTAACACGCTGTAAATCAATTTGTGATCCAGGTAAAAATGCAGGAATACCGATATCAACGTTCAAGCCACCCTTAACTTTATGCGTAACAACACCTTCAGCTGGTGCACCATCCTCAAATAATTTGGTGACAGCATCCCACGCACGCATTTCTTTAGCTTTTTCATATGATAGTACGATTCTACCATCAGTATCTTCAAGTTGATCAAGAATAACTTCTATATCATCACCTGGTTGTAATTTTTTAAGCTCATATTCGCTAAATTCATAGCGGGGAACCAATCCACGTGATTTATATTTGATATCAACAAGCACACCATTGTCTTCAATTGCAATGATGGTACCGGTAATAAGTTTGCCTAATTGAAATGTTTCAACAGCACCTTTATACAACGCATCAAGCTCTGCTTGAAGATCTGCATTGAGATTCAATAATATGTCTTGCTCAAGGCCCGCTTTAATTTTAACCGTACAGAATTGTTCCGGTCTTATGAGTTCTTTTGCCATCTGGCTGATCCTAAAATCTTTTTCCACAGAGCGTGGAAATAAGGTAAAAATGTTGAAAAATATAATAATTAAAAACTATCTTAATTATAATACCATGAAAAATTCTTACTGACAACTATGATAAAAAAGTAAAAAATAGAGAAAAATCCTCATGAAACATTCAAAAATAGCTATAATCGGTGCTGGTTCTGTCGGTTCAACAGCTGCCTATGCGCTACTTCTAAAAAACATCGCCGCAGAGATTATTTTAATAGATATTGACGAAATTCGCTGCCAAGGTGAGATCTTGGATCTTTCCGACGCCCTATCTTTTGATGGAACCTCACGTATACGCGCAGGTACCGCTCAAGATGCCGCAAAAGCGAACATTATTATCATAGCTGCAGGCAAAGCACAAAACCCTGATGAAACACGTCAAAAGCTGTTTTCTGCAAATAAGGCCATTATTTCAAACATTTTTACTTCTATCAAACCCATTAACCCACAAGCCATTATTATCATGGTAACCAATCCGCTCGATTCTCTCACCTCTCTTGCCCAATCTCTTTCTGGTCTGCCACGCAATCAAGTTTTTGGTACCGGCACATTTTTAGATACTCTACGCTTACGCGGCATTATTGCTGAAAAAGTACACATTGCACCATCTTCAATTAATGCCTACGTTATTGGTGAACATGGTGATTCTCAGTGCGCTGCATGGTCATCGGCAGAAATTGCCGGCACACCCATTGCACAATTTCCCGGCATAGAAAAAATGGAGTTAGCAACCATGGCACAACAGGTAAAAGACAAAGCATATGAAATTATTGCATGCAAAGGCTCAACCTCTTTTGGCATTGCCGCATGCGTCGCCGCTATCTGCGAGGCTATTATTTTTGATCAAAAATTAGTTATGCCACTTTCTACCTACATTGAGAAATACAACACATGTTTAAGTATGCCTGCAGTAGTAGGAGAAAATGGTATTGAAAAAATTCTTCCTATGCCACTGAATGATGATGAACAAAAACAACTAACAAATTCTGCTCAACAACTGCGTGATTTACTGATATAAAACAAAAAATATGTTCGTTTAAAAACATGATCAATAAATGACTAAATCAATCATTGTATTTTCTTATATTTAATAGTAGATTCAAAAAGTTTTTAAATTATTATATTAAACTCATGTCATACTAAAAAAGGAAAGAGCTCTTATGAAAAAAATATTCGCAATAGCTATATGTTTACTTTTTACGCATCATATATTCAGCGCCACTCAAGAACGACGTGTGGGAATTAACGCTTGGGGAACACATTTTCCTGTATTGGCAACAGTAGTAGCGAATACTACTGGCCCCATACTAGAAATGGGTTGTGGTGATTATAGTACACCAATGTTGCATGGATTATGTGCACCAACAAAGCGTACACTTGTTTCAACTGATGCAAGTAAACAATGGCTCGAATTCTTTGCCGATATGCAGCGTGATTGGCACACCCTTATCTATGTACCTGCATATGGACCAAAAAGCAATGAAGACGATACTATGTTTAGCCCTGAACAAGATGCATGGGATAGTGTTGGCGCAGATACACATTGGAACATTGTGTTTATTGACCACAGGCCGGGGCTACGTCGCGTAATTGATATTGAACGTTTACGCTCACAAACTGATATTTTTGTGATACATGATGCTCAAGACAGGGCTTATGGATATGATAGAGTGCTAAAAACATTCAAATATGTCTATGAATATCGACGATACCATATTACCACCAAAGTAGTGAGTGATACTATTGATGTAGCAAAGTTCTTTGAACTATAAATCTATCAACATAAGAATGCGGTTTTGATTATAAAATTTATAATCAAAACCGCATTCTTATTGAATCTAGTTTTACACATAACAAATTCTACTCAACAACTGCCTGATTTGCTGATATAGTTATAAATATGAATAATAAAAATATCATTTTCCTGATTATTTTATTGTACAACAACATACTCTTAGGCATGGATAACCAAATGCCTGAGCAATCATGGTCTTTACATAAAACATTTGAATACAATCACCAAATTAATTCGATGTGCATTAACCCTGGTGAAACATTATTAGGAATTGCTTCTTCCAATAAACAAACATGCATCACTGATCTACAATCGGGTAACAAAATTGCTTCTTTTAATTCTAATCATGAAATAACCTCAACCTGTTTTGACCACTCTGGTGAAAAATTTGCAACACTATCAAATAAACCTGAAGTACGTATCTTTAACACACAAACACACAAAGAAATCGAACTTTTTTCTCCCAAAAGAACAGTTTTTTCAATCTTTTTTGACGATGACAACAATATACTTGGAACAGAATTACAAAACACCCAGATACGTATCACTCATCTAAAAACAGATAAAAAAATTAAGTCTTTTAATCATAATAGTTGGGTTTTTATAGCAGCCATTTCAGCATCAAAAAATCTGCTTGCAACAGGAGCTGGAAATAATAAAGCACGCTTATTCGATATACAACAACAAAAAGCACTTACCGCTTTTGAACTTACAAATCCAGTCAGTGCCTTAGCTTTTGATTTACTCGAAAAATCGCTTGCTGTAGCATCATATGATAATAAAGTTCATATTTTTGATCTAACAACACACAACAAAATCACTACGCTCGATCATGATAAACCAATTTTTTCAATGTGCTTCGGTCCATCTGGGAATATACTTGCAACAGGATCATCTGATGGTAAAATATGCATTTTTAAAAATTATACATAATGAACAATAAAACTATTATCCTCCTCATGGCATTGCATACTTCCAGCACATTGATAAGTATGAAAAGCTCATTATCGGAAAATTTTAATGTATCATCGTTAAACTCTATCCCTACTGAAATTCAACAAACAATACTTAATTTTATGAAACAACCACAATGGTGGTATTTACAAAAAACATTTAAATATAACAATAAAATTAATTTTGTTTGTCTTGATCCTTCTGAAAAATTAATAGCAATAGCATCGGAGCGTCATACTCCACTCAGCCCAGGTAATGCGTGTATATTAGACATACAAACAGGTAAAAAAATTTTTTCTTTTGAACATAAACGACCAGTTACTTCAGTCTGTTTTGACCATTCCGGAAAACTACTCGCAACAACATCAAAAGATACCAAAGCACGTATATTTGATTTGCAAACGAATAAAAAAATATCTTCTTTTAAACATAATTACTCTGTTTTTTTAATTTGCTTTGATCACTCTAGAAAATTATTTGCAACATATTCAGGTGATTGGATAACACGCATATTTGATATAAAAAAAAATAAAGAAATATCTTCTTTTAAAAAAGAAATATCTCCCTTTCAGTATGACCACTTGATTACTAACATGTACTTTGATCTTTCTGGAAAATTAATTACAACAACTTCAAGAGATAAGAATATACATATATTTAATATAAAAACAGATGAAAGAAGTCCTTTTCTTGAATATCATCACTTGATTAATGGTATTGGTTTTGACCTTTCTGAAAAATTAATTGCTATAATATCAAATAATAAAAAAGTGCATGTATTCGATATACAAACAAAAGAAAAAAAATTTTCTTTTACATATGATGAATATAATAACATTAAACTTGCCGTTGCAGAAAAACTATTCGCTATAACATCTGATCGGGATAATAAAAAAATACATATATTTACTCGATATGATAATTACACCATAAAGCAACTGATCCTCAAAAACGCACTGCTCACGTGGCTTCTTATTGAAAAACCAGATAAAAAAATAGACTCACTCGAAAAACTGATAAAAAATATAGCATCAAAATTTGAAATTCCTTACGATGAATTATTTAAAATATATGCTACATTTCCTGAAAACATGCAAAAAGCTTTATTAAATACCATGCTCTACAAAATTAAAAAACATGGAAAAATGTAGAACAATTCTGATGGTAAAATATGCATTTTTATAAAAGAAGAAAAAAAAATGACTATAAAACAAACTATTTTTTCAATCATATGCTTCACCACAATTACTAACAATAATCTTCTTGCAATGAACAATGAAAATACTCTTGTGAGAGACATACAAGGATATTGGACTCCAAACGTAAAAAGTTATTTAACAACAGCAACTTCTCCAGACCACCAACGAGAAGATTGGTACACTCAAACAAAATATATCGCTGAACCTTGGTGTGCAATATCTAATATTGGATTTTTAATAACAGCTCATTCTCTTAAAAATTCTCATCCAGCTTCATCAGCTGCTCTTGCTTTTGCAGGATCGGCGTCTGCTATCAGTCATGTTATTCCTTACCACTCTCTTAATATTCTAGATAGGATTGGAGCTTGGACAGCTATGACAACCGTTGCTTACGATGCAAAATTATATAAAATGGCTAGTCTTTCTGCGGCATTAAAGAACCCTATGGTTCTGACATCTTTACTTGCTACAGGAGTTACCGTTTTAACTGATCACTATGTTGCACACAGTAAATATTTTGTTGAAAAAAGCAATGGACGTATTTCATCAACAGGAATTATCGAACGAAAAAGTGAACACAAATGGATACATGTTTTATGGCATATTTTAGCTGCCTGGACAGTATATGCATTACTCAAATCATGCTAATCAAAAAAAAGGGTTGGAATTTCTTCCAACCCTTTTAAATATAATTAATTATTATACTCGTCCAGCACGTACGGTAATAATTTTATCTGATAAAAGAATATTTTTCACTGCCTGTTTCATATCATCAAGCGTAATTTTTTCTACTTGTGCCGCACGTTTATCAAAATAATCAACAGGGAACTTAAAGCGATCAATATACAAGAACGTATTTGCAATATCACTGTTGGATACAAAATTATCAACAAGTGTATTAACCACTGCACGTTTTGCTTCTTCAAGTTCTTCTTCTGTTAACGTATCGATAACAGTATCGATGGTTTCTTTAATCACTTTTTCTGCTTCTGCAAGTCTATCGAGTGAAACAATGGTACGGACCTGAAACATTCCTGGTTGCTCATCAGCGCCTGCAACTAATGACCCTCGAATGGTGTAAAATAATCCCGTTTGCTCACGTAAATCAAAAAGACGAGAACTCATAGACCCTAATACTCCACCGCCAAATATTTGATCAAACAACAGATATTTATCATAGTCAGGATGTTTGCGATCAATAGATAATTGCGCTAAACAAAGCACAACCTGATCGCGATTAATTGGATAATTTATTTCTTGTTGCTCTGCAGGAGACAATTGAGGATAATGTATATCTTTAACAACTGGTCCCTGCCAATCACCAATAACTGTTTCTAATATATCTTGTAAATCATACCCTTCTAAATCACCCACTATTGCTATGTGAGCTCCGGAAGGAGAAATATATTGTTTATAAAAATCTATTAAATCTTGTCGTGTAATTGATGAAATTGTGCTTTCAGTACCAATGCTTTGTTTGCTGTACGGATGACCTTTATAAAGAGCTTTGCGTACTAAATCACTGACAAAAGAGCGTGGTTCATCCCAATACTGTTTTATATCGGTTAATAATTGATCACGTACTTTTTCTATTTCATCTTCAGGGAATGTTGCATTAATCAAAATTTCTTTAAGCAGTTCAAGTCCAAAAATAAAATCACTATGAAGCATTTTCAGAGCGATACCACCAGGATACACATTCAGTGACATTCCTCGTGATTCAATTGCATCTGCAAGCTCTTCACTCGTATAATTTTTTGTACCTTCAGTCATCATATCAGCAACAAATGTATACAACCCTTGTTTATCTTGAGGATCAAAATGTGAGCGAGCTTTAAATTCGAGAATAATATTAATTTTAGGAGTCATATCATTGTTATGATACAACACTTTTAATCCATTGGATAAAATCATTGTCGCTGGTTTAGGAAAATGGAATTGTGTTGGTAGTTGAATAGCAATGGTATTCGCGTAAACTGCCGGTTCCACAACTGTTGTGCGCTCACGTGCAGCAAGAATTTTTTCATCTTCCCTATCAGATTCTTCTTGTAATAGTTCCCACTCCTTTTTTTCAGACTGTGGCAAAGGCAACACAAAACCCTTGTGCATAACTGTCGGACGAAAACATAAAACAATAATATTCCGTATCTGTTGATGGAGCAATTCTTCTGGTTGCTCTAACGCAGTAAATACATAGTTTTCATCACCAGTTGCTAAATAGGTATGCCCAATTGCATATGCTTGATCTTCAATTGCCTCAAGAAGACTGTAAAATGCCATCTGCGTCTTTTTGTATCCTCTTTCAAACTCATCAGCATCAATACCATTTTTGACAAGATCATCAAGCTCTTCTAAAATAATACGTTCAATTTCTGGTGCATCTTCCAAATCCTTTGGCTCTACCATAATGAAAAAAACACCATAGTCAAAAAGATTATAATTCCCCGTTGATACACTCGTAGCCAACTGAGAATTATTAACTAATTTTTTATATAAACGTGAACTTTTACCTTTACCAAGAATCCACTCAAAAATATCAATTGCTGTATCTTTTTTTGCAATAGATCCTGGTACAAGAAATGCATAAGCTAATGTTGGTTGTGCAACATCACGGTAGATTGTTAATGATTTTGATGCAATATCACGATGGAAAAAATTTTCTTTTTTTACATATGTTGGATCTTTTGGAATTGAACCAAAATATTGATTTGCAAGCTCTACCACTTCATCAGCGTTCACATCACCAACAATGACCAACGTAGCATTATTAGGCTTATAATGCTTTTTATAAAACGATAATAAATCTTTTCCTGCAACGCTCCATAAATCCTGTTTATAACCAATGATAGGAAAATGATATGGATGATCTGCAAAAATCATACCAATCATTTCTTCCATGAGAGAACGCTCATACTGATCTTTGTATAATTTGAGCTCCTGAATAACTGCCTTCATTTCAGAATTAAGCATATCATCATTAAACAAGCAGTTAGTCATACAATCAGCAACAACAGGAAACGCTTCTCTCCAATGATGTGTGGGAAAGTTAAAGAGATATCCGGTATAATCATATGAAGTGAATGCATTACAACTACCAGAAAGTTTGTGTACAAGAACATTAATATCTGATTCAGATAAAGTATTAGTACCCTTAAAAATCATATGCTCAATAAGATGAGCAATGCCTTTTTCCCCCGTCAATTCATCTTTTGATCCAACGTTATACCAAATCTGAAAAGAAACTTTTGGTATCTCATGTGATTCACGAATTAAAATGTTCAATCCGTTGTCTAATACTCTTTTTATAACATGCTGATGAACCGACGTTACTTCTGACTGCATCATACTTTTTTCATCTGACATGGAAATTCCTGATTCTGTTTTGAGTGTCTCATTGCCCGCTAATGGAACATATGTTATGAATAACCCTATAAGAGTTATATGATACCCAAGAACTGATAATTTAACAAGATAAGAACGCATAGCCACCTCATTAGAAAAACTTTTTTCTCACTATTTTTTAATAAAAATAGCATAACGAGAAACAGCAGCTATTGCAAAAATCAATAAAAAAAAGGTCTCGTTACTCACTCGCACGTATCGGATCAGATAACAAAAGTCCGATTTTTTCGTATGTCTGCATTAATTTCTCATCTCCATTGTAATAAATGGTTCGACGGTCAAAAAAACCCAATTTATTGAGTCTTTCATGAACATAACATTTAGCCGTTTTTCCATCTTTGTCTTTTGATGAGACATTTGCTCCCACTTGGCTCAGCATATTTATAATTGATAATAAAGATTCAATTTTTTCATCACAAAGCTGTTCACTGGGGAAAAGTACCGCTTCCATGATAGGAGTTCTTCCATTTTTATTAAGAGCATTTTCATGTGCTCCACGATGAAGTAATTCTTCAACTCCTTTTAAATTAAGAGATTTTGTAGCAAGATGTAATGCTGTATTGCCTTCTTCATCACATGGTTCTATGATGTGAAAAAAATTTTTCATTTTAACAATTTTATAACATGGAATAACATTACGTGAAAACATCATTCCGTTCATCATTTGACCACTCAACATCAACGTTATTATCATCATATTATTTTTCATTACTACCCTTTACGTTTATCTACATTGCTCACTATTTAAATATATGTTATTGTATACAAAGCAATTCATAAAAACAACAAAAGTCTTAACAGAAATTAAACAATATGCACCTCATGCATTTCTTCACTAACAACTTCTCTACCATTAACATTCCACCACTTTTTACCGTTACATTATTTCTCATTATTGGTATCATCTGGTATACATCACTCACTCTATTTTTAACTATTTTTATGCTATTACTCTGTTACACTTTATATACATACATCAAACAACTACCTTTACCAAAACAGCTCATTCTTTATTCTTTTTTCATGTGCATTGGTGCATGGTTGCATCACAAAGAACTGCATGATTATAATGATTTTTATACATTCATTAACAACAAAAAATGTACTATTACCGGAACAGTAATAGACAAAGCTGATGTACTCGTACAGTACAAAAAATCGACATTAATCACCCTCGCCATTGACACAATCGCCGTAGAACATTGCACAAAAAAAAGCAACAAAACACTCATTTTTTATACAAAAAGCAACAATAATGCCAATGTTGGCGACACAATCACTCTTGTTGATATTCAATGCAAAAAACCATCCAGTGAATCTTTTCAACGTTATCAAATGAAAGAGCAGATTGTTGCAACAATTTTTGATACAACTGCAACATACACCATTAACAATCATCCAACATGGTCATTACGCTATTGGATATGGAATCAAAAAAAAAGACTTTTAGACAGTTTAGCAGGCAAACTTTCTGAAAATGGATTTCGATTTTTTTCATCACTTTTTTTGGGGAACCGTGCATGTATAAAAACATCTTTAGAAGAGACAAATGAACAGTTCAAAATATGGGGGATCTCACATTTTCTTGCACGCTCAGGACTACACTTAGCACTGTTTATATTAATCTGGCAAGCTATTTTTTGTATTATTCCATTACCAATGATCATAAAACAGGCAATAATATCACTACTCAGTTGTATTTATTTTATACTCACATGGACGTCAGCACCATTTACCCGTTCGTTTGCACTTTTTATACTTAACCGAACATGTTTATTAACAAAAAAATCATTTCATCTATTACACTATCTCACCATGGTTTGTCTTGGATTTTTACTGTATTGCCCTTTGTACCTATTTTTTCTCGATTTTCAGTTAAGCTTCTCTTTAACATTTGCCTTAGCCTGGTTTAGCCAACTATCAGCCCGTCACGAGATGAAATAATCAAAATATTGATTCTTCTGTCCTATCTTACCTAGTATAAAAACATTAGCTGAGCTACAAATCAAAAAAAGGAGACTCATGATGTTGTCACAAATTATTACGACACCTCATAAAATAATAAGTAAATCTATTCTTGTTATTCTGTGTCTAACACCAGGAATAATTCAAACAAAAACAGATAACAAAACACACTCAACTAAGAGTAATAAACTTGACCAATCATGCTATTGTGATTTTTGTGATGAACTTCGCCAAACAAGCTCAATCAAAACATATAAGGTAGGAATTCCAAATAAAACAAAAAAACCAGAAAAAATAAGCAAAAACAATCAACAAAAAAGAACCATCATGATTTATATGGCTGCAGACAATGATTTACGTCCTTTTGCAGCACGCAACATTCAACAAATGTCTAACATCGGATCCAATCAGAATATCACCATAGTTGTGCATTTAGATATTCGAATCTCAGGAAATAAAAAAATAACTCGCCGCTACCTTATTGAAAAAGATCAAGTGCTTCATATTGATCCATATAACCCTCTTACACAACAAATGGATAGTGGAAATCCTGCTACATTGATTTCTTTTTGTGAATGGGCTATTAAAAACTACGTTGCTGATGAATACGATCTTATTCTATGGAATCATGGTACTGGAATTCTTGAGCCACCTCATGGAAAAATTGTCAATCCAATGGATCTCTTTGTATTTAACCCTGCTACTCATCGCCTTGATCTTGATAGATCAATTGGATTTATGGATGCTATCAATCATTTACAACCAAGTCAGCGAGGAGTCTGTTGGGATGATACCACAGGAAATTATCTCTCAAATAGAAAAATGGAAATAGCTCTACAAACAATATGCCAAAATTACCTTGGAGGTAAAAAATTTGGCATCATTGGTTTCGACGCATGTCTCATGTCGATGATAGAAGTGAGTAGTTTTATAAAAAAATATGCACATGTGATGGTAAGTTCAGAGGAAGTTGAACTTGGAATGGGATGGAAATACGATGAGGTACTGTTCCCATTCATCAAAGATAAGTTAAATACCTTTACATTCGCTCGTCATATCGTCGCTGCTTATGATAGAACGTATCAATCAATAACTAACGATTATACATTATCGGCGATAAATCTTGATTCAATTCAATTGCTAGAACAAAATATTGATCAAGTTTCTAGGATACTCATTGAAGGTCTTGATAAACAAAAAAATATTCTCGTGCCAATAATAAAAGAAAGTAGAAATAAATTACTTTGCACGCACTTTGATGAACCAACATATATAGATCTTCATCATTTTTATAAAAACTTGTCAAATAACATAAAAAGAGCTGCCGCAGACAGTACCCAACTCAATCCTTTAATCAAAAACAACTTATTACTAAAACTTGATGAAGGTACACAATTAATTGAACAACTTGTCATAGCTAACACCGCTGGTAAAAACCTGAAAAACGCACAAGGCATTGCTATATATTTCCCTGAACGTGGCATTCACAACTCATATCAAGAAGCTGCCTTCCTTACCTCCAATTCTTGGGGAATATTATTAACTCGTTATATTTTTGGTTAAAAAAGTACAACAATGCATCATTTGATATATACTGAATGATGCATTGTTTCCCCAACATATCAGGATAAACAGAAAAAAATGAACCAAAAAAAATCAAAATCAGCTCTATTAGAAAAATTATACGAGCCTTATAAAAAATGCATTTCTTGTCCATTAGGAACACTCGGCAGACAAACTGTTGTATTTGGGCAAGGAAATCCCGATGCACGATTGATGATTATTGGAGAAGCTCCCGGAAGAGATGAAGATGAACAAGGAGTTCCCTTTATTGGGAGATCTGGCAAGTTTCTTACAAAAATCCTCACCTCGCTTGGTATAGACAGAAAAGAACTGTTTATCACCAATAGCGTAAAATGTCGCCCTCCACAAAATCGCAAACCGACCTTCTTAGAAAGCAAAACATGCAAAGATCTTTTGCTTATCAATCAAATTAATATTATAAAACCCAAAGTTATCTGTACTCTTGGCTCAGCTGCTATTGAGACATTACTCGAAAAACCGGTCAAAATAAATACAATTCATGGAACTCAGCTCTCTTTTGGCTCAATTACCATTATTCCAACGTATCACCCAGCTTACGTTATGAGAAATCAAAAAAAATTAGATTTATTTATGAAAGATCTTTATACGGCTTATTCAATTTGTAATCTATAAGCCAAAAAATGAAATAGCTAATAAACACAGCAAAATACAGGCTGGATCTTTCAGGGGTGGTGCATAAGTGGTGCATAAGTGGTTGATAAGTGGTGCATAACTTGTTCATAACTTTTTTTCTATCATTTTTTTAATCATCGAATATGGCGAACAGATAGAAGTATTAAAACATTTTTCTCTCAAAATAATGATTAGATGATTGTTTTCAGAGTTATGAACAAGTTATGCACCACTTATGCACCACCCATTTTAAAAAAATTATACTGATCAGATCGACATATCGGAAGAAAAAAGGGCTAGTTATGCACCACTAACCCCTTCGCCTATTATCTTAAGAGAATATATCTATTCTTTTTAAGATAATAATAATAGGCTCTCCATTATTTTTTTTTAAAAATTTATTTTATTATTCCCCTTTTTCCTAAAAAATGACTGATTTTGTGGTTTACTATTGCCAGAAAAAAATAATTGTAATAAGCTTTGGTAATAAGACTTGATAAAACGCTTGCAGCACCTCTTATTTTTTTGCTGTCGTAATCTCTTGTCAAAAAAACAATTACTTTTATTGTCATAAAAATTAATTATTTATCATCATTTGAGGAATTTTGTGAAACTCGCTGACGTAATAGACGAATTAGTTGAAGAACGTGGACTAGACAAAGATGCTTTGGGTGCTGTGGTATGCGAAGGTATGCTCGCTGCCTATCAACGCAAGTATCCTGACCTTGTTCTGAAAGTGGAAGAAGACCCTGTTGAGGGAAATCTTGCTGTCCTTGTCCAAAAAACAGCGGTAGCTTCT
>Ga0210394_10004033_pt1 | contig 17540 bp, 15 predicted proteins | sample IncBWC12MmetaG_FD_160121 | JGI IMG/M metagenome (GOLD analysis project Ga0210394, IMG submission 160121) | Forest soil microbial communities from Barre Woods Harvard Forest LTER site, Petersham, Massachusetts, United States - Inc-BW-C-12-M | ecosystem: Environmental > Terrestrial > Soil >... | reverse complement strand
GCTCAATTGAAACGCGCGCCAAACCGGGGCGAACTCCACCGGCAGGAACGAATCGCCATAGATGACGAAGAAGCTCTCGTCGAGGACGCCTTCGTCGCGAGCCAGACGCAGTGCTCCAGCCGTCCCGCGGAGCCGCTGGCCCTCGTCGACGTAGCGAATGGAGGGAACCGGCGGCGGCTCTTCGGACCAATAGCGCCGGATCATGTCGCCATGGTGGCCTATCGAATAAATAACTTCGGTGATGCCTTGGGCAGCCAGCCAATGCAACTGGTGCCAGGCGAAGGGACGCCCGCGCACGGGCAGCAGCGTCTTCGGGCAAGTCTCGGTGAGGGGACGCATCCGCGTTCCAAGCCCGCCAGCGAGAATAACGCACTGCATCAGATCTGGCCCTTCTTAGTCACGCGACAGCAGCTTCGATCCTTCGAGATCGAACTTGAAGCGAAACTCCTGCAGCCCTTCCTTTACCATGGCGCGGCGCAGCGCATCCCGGTCGTCGGCGTAAAACAGCAAAAAGCCGCCGCCGCCCGCGCCCACCAGCTTGCCGCCGACCGCTCCGTTTTCGCGGCCGATTTCGTACCAGCGATTGATGCCTTCACTGCTGGTACCCGGCGAGCGTTGTTTTTTGTGCATCCAGTGCTCGTGCATCAGTTCCCCGAAGCGCCGTATATTGCCTTGCTCCAGCGCCAGCTGGATGCATTTCCCAAGCTGCTTGGTGAAATGCAGGTTGTCGAGCATGGCGTTGTCGCCGAGCTCGGAACGGACCTTTTGGTCGTCGAGCACGGCCGATGCATTCCGCGAGTAACCCGTAAAGAACATCATGAGACGGTCTTCAAGATTGTAGAGCGTACTGTTGCAGATTTTCAGCGGCGCCACGCTGACCTGCCCGTCCTCGGCGAACTCGAAGCAAGCCAGGCCGCCGAAAGCCGCGATGTACTGGTCCTGTTTGCCAACCGGCTCCTGCAGAATTTCGATCTCGATCTTGCAGGCCTCCTCGGCGACGATCGCCGGATCGACGTACTTGCGCTGGAAGGCGTGAACCGCGCGCAGCAGCCCGACGGTGAACGCCCCCGAGGATCCCAGGCCAGTGCCGGCGGGAACATCCGCCATGCTGACCACTTCGATGGGCGGACGGACGTCATGCATCCGCAGCACCTCACGGATTAGAGGGTGCCGGATATCATTGAGCGTCAGGGCGTGTTCGAGCGCGGAGTATTTCAGGAAGTATCCGCCGCTGAAGGTTTCGTTGATGCCGACGTAAATATGTTTATTGATCGCCGCTGAAATAACGAAGCCCCCGAAGCGTCGATAGTATGACGGCAGGTCGGTGCCGCCCCCACCAATCGAGATTCTCAGAGGTGTACGAGTGATGATCACCGGTACGCGAGTAATCGGCAGTTCGGCAGCTAATCTATAGAGACAATGCGATTTCCACGCTCTAGCGGTATCCTCTTGCACCCCACTTCGCTGGCGTCGCGGTACGGTATCGGGGACCTGGGGGCCGAAGCCCGGAGGTTTGTCGATTTCCTGGCTGACGCCGGGCAGACGCTTTGGCAGGTTCTGCCGCTCGGGCCCACCGGTTACGGCGATTCGCCGTATCAATGCCTTTCGGCGTGGGCTGGAAGTCCGATGTTGATCAGCCTGGAGCGGATGGTGGAACAAGGCAGTTTGGACGCCTCCGCGCTGGAAGGAGCGCCGACGTTCCCGGAAGATACGGTCGACTTCGAACGGCTGGTCCCGTGGAAGACGGCGTTGCTGGAATCGGCACCGCAGGGTGGTGCAGGATTCGAGGAGTTTTGCGAGGCGAACCAGCATTGGCTGGATGATTTTGCATTGTTCGTGGCGCTCAAGGTCCATCACGGGGGCGTCGAGTGGACGAAGTGGGAGCCGGGGGCGCGCGACCGCGATGCCGAGGCGCTCGCGAAATGGCGCCAACAGCTCTCCGCGCCCATCGCTGCGCAAAAATTCCTGCAGTTCGTGTTCTACGACCAGTGGCGGGAGTTGCGCGAGTACGCGCGCGAGCGAGGCGTCCGGATCATGGGCGACCTTCCCATCTACGTCTCGCATGACAGCGCCGACGTCTGGACCAATCGAAAGTACTTTTGCCTGGACGCTGAGGGCAATTCCACGGCTGTCTCCGGGGTGCCGCCGGATTATTTCAGCGAGACCGGCCAGCTATGGGGAAATCCGATTTATCGCTGGGACGCGCTGGCCAAGGACGGGTACGGCTGGTGGCTGGATCGGTTTCGCGCGACATTTGCAATGGTGGATATGATCCGGCTGGATCATTTTCGCGGCTTTGAAGCGTATTGGGAGGTCCCGGCGTCGGAATCGACAGCGGTAAATGGGAAGTGGGTAAAGGGCCCGGGCGCGGATTTGTTCCGTGTGGCGAAAGCGAAATTGGGCGACCTGCCTTTTGTGGCGGAGAACCTCGGGGTGATCACGGCGGAAGTGGAAGCGATACGGGACGAGTTCTGGTTTCCTGGCATGGCGGTACTGCAATTCGCGTTTGGGACCGATGCTCAGGCGCCGACGTTTCGTCCACACAACTTTCCACGCGGGGTGGTGGCCTACACGGGAACCCATGATTGCGATACCACGGCGGGCTGGTGGGGGAGCGCAGGCCGGGGCGAGAGCACGCGCTCGGACGAGGACATCCGGCGGGAGCTCGATTTTGCGCGGCGGTACCTGAACACAGACGGAAAAGAAATCAATTGGACGTTCATTCGGGCGCTGGAAGCCTCGGTTGCGGATACGGTTTTGATTCCCATGCAGGACGTCCTGGGATTAGGAACCGAGGCGCGCATGAACCAGCCCGCGACACTTGGCGGCAACTGGCGGTGGCGGTATCGGTCCGGCGCGCTGCAGCCGGAAATGGCGCAGCGCTTGCGGGAGATGGCGCAGCTATACGACCGCATGTAAAACTGATGATAGCGGGCGTACCTATGAAAACCTACAGCTTCAAGGTGGTCGTGGAACCGGACGAAGACGCCCAGGGCAATCCGGCGTGGCATGCCTACTGCCCGGCGCTAGAGAGCGTGGGCGGGGCAACTTCTGGACGTACCAAAGAGGAAGCGTTAAGCAACATCAACGAAGTAGTCCGCATGATAGTCCAGGAATTCATCGAAGAGGGAAAGCCTTTGCCTGAGGGACCAGGGGATTCGGTCGAGATTGAAGAAGTTTCCCAGGAGAGTCCTCGCATCGCGGTTACCGTCTAAAGAACGTGGCCATGGATTATCGCGGCCTCCGGTCGCTGACTGCCCGAGAGCTTGTCTCCGCTCTCGAACGCGACGGATTCGTTTTTGTTCGTCAGACCGGATCTCATCAGCGCTACCGCCATCCAGATGGACGGCGGGTAACCGTCGCTCCTCACGGACGCGGGGATACGTTCACGATCAAGACTCTTAAATCTATCATCGAGACTCAGGCTAACTGGACGGAAGAGGATCTCAAACGGCTTAAGCTTCTGCCGTAGGTCTGATGATGTTTCCTGGTTCAACCTAGCGCAGGGCGGCGCGGGCCAGGATGCTCAGCTTTTCCCAGGTTGGAACGCGGATGCGTTTTTCGAGCACGTCGAAGTTCGAGCGCTCGATGCGCCCGAGCAGACGCCGGTAAATCTCGATCAGGGCCCAGAGCGACGCGCGGCTGCGTGGGTCGACCAGCGCGATCAAGGGCCGCGACTCGTCGTAATAGGCACGCGCTCGCTGGGCCTCAAAGCTCATGAGACGGACGAAGCGTTCGTCGTGCTTTGCCAAATCGGCGCCGAATCTGCGGATGTCTTCTTCCGGGATGTAAATGCGGCCGTTCTCGCGGTCCTCGCGCACGTCGCGGAGGATGTTCGTTAACTGGAAAGCGATGCCGCATTTCTCGGCCAACGCGAGCGCGTCGGGGGACTCAAAACCGAAGATGTGAATGATGGTGAGGCCCACCACGCTCGCCACCTGATAGCAGTAGCGATACAGTTCATCGAAACTCTGGAGCTGCTTGGGCTGCAAATCCGAGCTGACGCCCGCGATCATTTCGTAGAAATACTCGCGCGGAATGTTATAGCGCTCGACGGTATCTTGAAATGCCGGCCACAGCGCATTTTCTCCGTAGCGGCCTTGCAGCGCGCAATCCAGATCCCGCCGCCAGCGCTCGATGGCTTCGAGCGATGCCCCTTCACCCTCGCTGATGTCGTCGCAGTAACGCATGAATGCGTAGATGGCGCACATGGCATCGCGCTGCTCGCGCGACAACAGCAGGAAGGAGTAGTAAAAATTTCGCGCGCGCGTGCGGGCGATGTTCCGGCAGAAGGCATACGAAGCCTTCAGGTCTATAGGGCGCTCCACAGGCTCCCAACCAGCAACTGGACGCGCTCGAACTTGGAGATGGCCGGACGCCGCGCCAAGACGTTGTAGTTTTGCTTCTCGATCTTTTCGAGCACGCGCATCCCGCCCCGGCTGAACAACTCGAGATCGAAGGCGAGGCGGCGATCCACCGTTTTCACCAGCGGCAGGCCTTCGAGAAACAGCTTACGCGCCAAGTCAATCGAATCGCGCATGACATTTTGAAACGCGGCGTTGAAGGTGCCCGCCTGCAGGTCGGCCACGCTGTAGCCGTGCCGCGCGAGAATGGCGAGCGGCAAATACACGCGGTCTTTTTCCAGATCCACCGTCACATCTTGCCAGAAATTGGCGAGCTGCAGCGCGGTACAGGTAGCGTCCGACATACGGTCGCGCTCGTCATCGGAGTATCCGCAAAGGCGCAACACCAGGCGGCCCACGGGATTCGCAGAGCAGCGGCAATATCCGAACAATTCATCCCAGTTCGCATAACGAGTGACGCGCTGGTCCTGTTCGAATGCGCTGATCAAGTCCGCAAAGAGCTGCTTGGGAAGATCGTACTTTCGCGCCGTGCCTTCCAGCGCAACAAAAACGGGATGTTGCACCTGCCCCGCGTACATCCCCTCCAACTCGGCGCGCCACCAGCCGAGCAGACGCAGGCTCTCGGACGTGTCGCCGATCTCGTCGCCCAAATCGTCCGCCCAACGGCAGAAGGCATAGACATTGTAGAAATCCTGGTGCAGCCGCTTGGGCAGCAAAAAACTGACAACGTGGAAATTTTCGTAATGATGGGTTGCCAGCCAGCGCGTGTACTGCTGGGCTTCGGCTTGGGTGTAAGTGCCGCTCAGCGCCTCGGCCGAGTTTACATAGTCTTTCGGCGCGAGCAGGGCCACTAGGGTATTATCGCGGTCTTCATATGACCGTTGTGGCTCATCAAGTGCCGCATTACTTCCAGCAAATTCGTGAGCGGCTCCACGCGGTTGACGAAATCGCGTGCCGTGATCACGCCCCGGCTGACAAAATCCAGCGCCCGGCGAATGTGCTCCGGCGTGTGGTGGAAGCTGGCTTTGCACGTGATTTCCGAATAGTGCAGAAGCTGCGTGTCCAGTTGGATTTTGCTGTCGTTGGGACAGCCGCCGAAGAAGTTGACGATGCCGCCGCGGCGGAGAGACCTGGCGGCAGTTTCCCAAACTTCCGGAATACCCACGGCTTCGATGGCGATGTCGGCGCCGCGGCCGCCGGTAAGTTTGCGGACATTTTCCACGGTCTCGCCGGGTTCGCCTGAAATCAGCAACTCATCCGCGCCCATGGCCGCCGCGCGATCCAGTTGCGTCTTGCGCCGTCCCAGCGCCAGAACGCGCGCGCCGTAGGCCTTCGCCAGGCGCACGAACATCAGGCCGATGGGCCCCAGGCCAATCACCACTACGGTATCGCCCGGATGCAGCGACGTTTCATCGATTCCGCGCAGCACGCAGGCCAGGGGTTCCACCAATGCGGCGTCCTGATACGTGACGTGGGCAGGAATTTCGTACATATTCCGCTCCACGATGCGCGCCGGAATGCGAATGTACTCGGCGTAAGCGCCGTTGTTGAACAACAGATCCTCGCAGAGATTTTCGCTGCCGCGTTGGCAATAGAAACACTCAAGACAGGGAGCGGAATTCGCTGCCACCACCCGCTGGCCGACGCGGAAGTTACGGACGTCCGGGCCGACGGCGACGATGTCGCCTGCCAGCTCATGCCCGAATAATGCGGGCGGAACAATCATGCGGGCGTGGTAACCGCGGCGAAACACCTTCACGTCGGTACCGCATGTCAGTGCTGCTTGAACGCGTACTAGTACGTCACCATCGCCGATGCTAGGTACTGCCACGGACTCGATCTGCAAGTCTTCCTTGCCATACAGCACGGCGGCTTTCATTTGAGTCTGCACTAAGACCACGGCTCCTTCACTCAAGACCACCTTTGGGGCTGAACTATAATTTTCAACGATTTAGGCTCCGGATGCAACGCCAGGTCGATCCCGGCGCGGATCTCGTTCAAAGGAAACCGGTGTGAAACCAGGTCCGCCACCCGCAGAGCGCCGCTGAAGACCAGGTCCGCCGACTGCTTCTGTAGATCCACCGAGGCACTATAAGATCCAAAAATGTTCCGTTCGCCGACGCAAATATCGGCGCCTGAAAGCTCAACGCGTTCCTGGTGCGAGGTTTGGGCGAACAGCAGGATCCGGCTGCCAGGCCGGGAGTAACGAACCGCCTGCTCGACGATGCCGGGCGCGGAGGCGGCCACTATCACCGAATCGGCTCCCCGGCCGCCGGTCATATCCATGATGCGCTCCTCAAGGCCAGGATCGCGCGGATCGAGTGCAGCCGCGGCGCCGAAGCGGAGGGACAGTTCGCGTCGATAGGGCATGGTGTCGGTAGCCACCATGGTGGCGCCGGAGCGCTTCACGAGCGCCGTGAACAGAAGCCCGATAGGACCTTGTCCCAGGATCACAGCCACGTCTTCGGCCCGGGGGTCGAGTTGAACGACGCCCTTCACGCAGGTGTTCACCGGCTCGACAAAACATGCCTGATCGTAGGAAACGCCTTCGGGAATTTTCTCGACGCCACGCTGGACGATCCAGTCCATCACGCGGACATATTGCGAAAATCCGCCGCCCGCGGGCTCATAGCCGGCAGTGACGCCGACCTTCTTATAGACTGGGCATTGCGCGTAGAGCTTGTGCCGGCAATAGAAGCATTCCCCGCACGGGATGTGATGGAAGACAATGACACGATCGCCAGCGGAAAATCCACGCACGCCCGCACCTATGGCAGCCACGACGCCAGCCGTCTCGTGGCCAAAAATGCGCGGCGGCGCAAGCAGATTGTATTCGATCTTCTTGAGATCGGTGTGGCAGATGCCGCAGCTCTCTACGCGGATGAGAAGCTCCCCCGGCCCGATAGCGGGCGTCGGCACCTGCTCCACCGATACCCTGCTTTCGCCGGTATAGACCGCGGCCCGCATCATATTGGGCACGGCAACTGGCGCAGCTGCTAACTCAGAATCGAGCGTCGGCAAGAAAATCCCCCAGCGCCTGAGAGGCGCGCTTCGTTCTTTTGTTCAGTTTAATAAGTTCCGGAAATACGGTTCCAGGTTTTCCAAAGGCTGCGGCGAGGATCTTGGCGCGGCTGAAGCGGCCATCCTGGCTCCGCATCTGGTTGAAGTCCAGCGGAAAGCTCTCCTCGCTGGTATCAGTGACTACGCGGACGGCATGAAACGGCACGTGAAAGCGGTTCGCCCGATCCGCCACCGCGGCAGCTTCCATTTCCACCGCGTCGGCGTTTTTGGCTAGCCCGGACTTTTCGGCGGCGGTTGATGCGACGCGATCGATCGAGAGAAGCCGCCCCGTTTTGAATGGCCGGGAACTGGCTAGCGCGAGCGCCGGTGCAACGCCGTTCACTTCGGTGGCGACAAAAATATCGCAGACCTGGAGTGAAGGCTTGAGTCCCCCACAAAACCCGGTGCTGATCAGACCGACCATGCTTTCGTGCTCTTTCGCCACATCCACTGCTGTACCGGCTAACTTCGGCCCGGGACCATTTGCCACCAAGGCCACCGGCCTGCCGTTCAATTGGCCTCTCCTTGCGAAATCGAGAGGCCAATTGAGTTTTTCGACCCCGTCAACATGGACGAGCAATCCTTCCAGCTCCCGGCGCTCGGCGGCCACGAATACCAGCAATTACACGTAACCATTGGCTCGGAACCAATCCACTGCGCGCTTTAGCGCGCCATCCACCGGCCGCGGATTGAATCCCAGCTCGCGCTTCGCCTTGTCGAGCGAAACGAACATCTTCTTGCGCGCCATTTTCACGGCGTCGATGGGCGCGCGCGGCTCATGTCCCGTCAAATTCGCCCAGCCCGTGCTCGCCAACCCGGCCGCGTAGGCCACTGCGTAGGGGATCCGCCAGCGCGGAGGCGCTCCACCGCTGATGGCCGCCAGCCGCGTGAGGATCTGCTCGAGCGTCAGGTTCTCGCATCCCAGGATGTAACGCTCGCCGCTAGAGCCATGCTCGCAAGCCAATAGATGGCCCTCGGCGGTATCCTCCACATCCACCAGGTTCAAGCCCGTATCGACGAAGGCCGGCAGGTCGCCCTTCAGGTAGTCCACTACTATTTTGCCGGTGGGCGTGGGCTTAAAATCGTGATCCCCGATGGGAGCCGTCGGGTTCACGATTACCACTGGAAATCCGGCGCGCGCGAACTCGATCGCAACTTGTTCGGCTTGAAATTTCGACCGTTTGTAGGCCCCGGACATCTGTTCCAAATCAACCTGGGTGTCTTCATCCCCTGATCCGTGCTCGGGCATTCCGATACAACCCACGGTGCTGGTATAAACGACTCGTTCGACACCTCGATCGCGCGCGGCGGTGAGCAGGTTTCTGGTTCCCTCTACATTGGAGCGGTAAAGCTCTGAAGGATCTTTGGCCCACAGGCGATAGTCGGCGGCGACGTGATACACGACGGCGCAGCCTGCTACCGCACGGTCGAGCGATTCGGCATCGCGCAGGTCTCCCACCACCACTTCCCCGTCCAGTTCCCGTACTCTGCTCGTATCTCTCACCAAGGCCCGCACCTTTACCCCGCGTGCAAGCAATCGATTAGCTACGTGCCACCCTAGAAAACCGGTCGCCCCTGTTACCAGCGTCGGCCTCACACCATCAATGTCCGTTTGACCCAGACTTAATCTTCAGAAAAGTATTCAGCGCCAGCAGTGGGAACGAGTGCCGGTAGAGGTGGTAGCACAGGTAGAAGACCTGCGGAAATCCCGTTCCGGTGGCCAATTCTTCGTCCCACGTTCCATCACCGTTCTGCGTCCGAAGCAAATAGTCGATCCCGTCATGCAAGCTAGTGCTGGTGGTGTCGCCGCCGGCCAGCAGAGCCAGCACAGCCCAAGCCGTCTGCGATGGAGTGCTGGCCGCAGCCACGAAAGTTTTTTGCTGATAGCTTTCGCAGCTCTCGCCCCAACCGCCGTCAAAATTTTGAATAGAGCGGACCCATTCCAGGCCGCGCTGGACGTACGCTTCGCGATCGCTTACGCCGGCGGCGGCCAATCCGCGCAGGGCAAGGAACGTGCCATACACATAATCGACACCCCAACGCCCGTACCAGCTTCCGTCTTGCTCCTGCGTTTGAATCAGGTATTGCACGCCTTTTTCGATGACGGGATTGGAGCGATTGTATCCATAAGCGCACAGCGCTTCGAGCACGCGCCCGGTGATGTCGGGACAGGTGGGATCGAGCATCGCGTTGTGATCGGCGAACGGGACGAAGCTGAGGGGACGCCAGTCGTTATCCACGTCAAACGCCGCCCAGCCGCCGTCTTTGGACTGCATGTCGAACAGCCATTGTATGGCCCGGTGCTCACAGGCTTGCTGTTCTTCCGAGTGCGACGCGGTAGAGCGGTTCAGCGCCAGCAACACCTGCGCGGTGTCGTCGATGTCGGGATAAAACTCGTTGGCGAATTCGAAATACCAACCGGAAGGCTCGGTCTTGGGGCGTTTGATGGACCAGTCGCCCTTGCGGCGGACTTCTTTGGTCAACAGCCAGTCGGCGGAGCGGCGCAAAGCGTCGTGCGGAGGTTCGACGGCTTCGCCTAAAGCGAACGCCGCGATGCCGGTGTCCCACACCACCGAAAAGCAGGGCTGGAAGAAGAAGCGCCCGTCGCCGTCCACAACATCATTCACCATCAGATTGTCGAACTGACGCTGCGCTTCGATGCGCTCCGGACTGTCGGCCGCGTAACCCAAAAGATCCAGTGCCATGATGACGTACATCATGGGCGGATAGATGGCTGCCACGCCATCGGTGTGCCGCGTGTGCTCCAGCATCCACTTTTCGGCCTTGCGAATGGCGGTCTGCCGCAGTGCCTTGGAACCGTACTTTTCCCAGAACTTCAAAACCTTGTCGATGCGGAGAAAGACGTTGCGCCAAGTAAAATTCGTGAGACTGCGGCGGAACTCCAGCTGCTCTCCATTGACGACAAACAGCTCTTGTAAATTGAATCCGGCCGGCACCGGGCGGCGCGGATTCAGGGCGTGCACGATGGCGAGGGGGATCACGATAGCGCGCGTCCACGACGACATCTCGTAGATAAAATTGCCGGCCAGCATCATCTCGGGTGGAATGGACGGCGCATGATCGCGCGGGAAAAGTTCGAACAGGCTGAGATTGATCTTGACGTAGCTGTTGGCGGCCTGAATGCCGCCCAGCGCCAGGATGCGCTCGCGCGCGCGTGTGAGGCGCAAATCGTTGTAATCCAGCCCGGCGAGCTTTAGCGAAAAATAGGCCTTCACCGTCGCGTTGAGATCGGTTGGTCCCTGCGGATAGATGTTGAATCCACCATCGGGCAGCTGCCGCGCGAGAATCGATTTAGCCGCTTTGTCGATCAGGGATCGAGTGGGCGGATTCCAGACGCCATTCACCGGCGGATGCAACCAGAGTTGCAGCAAAATGTAATCAGACTCGAGCGTGGTGTCGGCGGTAAGCTCCGCCCACCAATATCCCTGTTCAGCCTGGGTTCCGAGGAGATGTTCGGTGGCGCGCCGCGAGGCTTGCACAGCCCCTTCCACCAAAGTGCCTGCAACTTGCAGCTTCGGGCTCATACGCGAGCAATAGTAGTCAGCTTCAGCGCCGATCGCTCCAAATCCGCGGGCAGATGGAAACGCACATCTTCTTCCTTCAATTCCATCTCTTCCATATAGTCAAACCCGAACTGCGTTTCGAGCGATTGGATTAGTTCCTGCACCAGATTTTCCGGGGCGGACGCGCCGGCCGTGACGGCCACCGTCTGGCTGCCACTCAGCCATTCCGGATTTACCTCCGAGCTGTCGTCCACCAGATACGCGGGCACGCCTTCGTTCTCGCAAACTTCCACTAAGCGGCGCGAATTCGAACTGTTTTGAGAACCCACCACCAGTAACACATCCGTTAGAGGCACAACGGCTTTGACGCCTAACTGCCGGTTTTCGGTTGCATAACAGATGTCTTGCGTCTTGGGACCTTTAATGGCTGGGAAGCGCTCCTTCAGCCGTTCGACGATATCCTTCGTCTCATCCAGGCTGAGCGTGGTCTGGGTGAGAAAGGAGATTTTGGACGGATCCTTAACCACCAGCTTGTCAACATCTTCCACCGAAGAAACCAACATAGTGAATTGCGGAGCCTCGCCGAGAGTGCCGATCACCTCGTCGTGTCCGGCATGCCCGATGAGCACGATGGTGTAATCCTGCCGCGCGAAGCGCACGGCTTCCAGATGCACTTTAGTGACTAGCGGGCAGGTTGCGTCGATCACCTCGAGCTTGCGTTCCTTGGCTTCCTGCCGCACCGCCGGCGAAACACCGTGGGCGCTGAAGATGACGCGCGCGCCTTCAGGAACCTCGCTTAATTCTTCGACGAAAATCGCGCCAGCCTGCCGTAACTCGTCTACCACGTGGCGGTTATGCACGATTTCTTTACGAACATATACGGGCGCGCCGTACAGGTTTAGAACGATCTTAACCACATCGATGGCCCGTACTACTCCGGCACAAAATCCCCGTGGCCGGAGAAGAATGATTTTTTTCATGGGACTACCGTTGCGAAGCTCTCCCATGCGGCCTATTATACCAGCCAAGTGGCGAGTTACACAGATGGTTACGGTTTGTTAATGGATCGTAAGTGAGGGCTGAACGCCTCTTACGCTGAAAGCGTCAAATATTGCTTGGCGCCTTCATGAGGTTTTTCTTTCTCCTTCCTTTACTTTTATTTACTCACGCGATCGCCGGGGCGCAAACCGTCATTTATTCGGTAGTTGATGCCGCCAGCTTCAGCCCCCGAGTGGCGCCGGGCGAGCTGGCCACGATTTTCGGAGCGAACCTGGCCGATTCCACCCAGCAAGCTACGGGATTCCCGCTGTCGCGGAGCATGGCTGGAGCGACGGTCTATATTAACCAAGCTTCGGTGCCGCTGCTGTATGTGAGCGAAACGCAGATCAACTTTCAAGTACCGAGCAATCTGACAGCTGGGACCGCCAATATGTACGTGACGCGCGATGGCGGCCAAAGCGCGCTTTTTCAGTTCACGGTGGTAAGCAGCGCGCCGGGAATCTTTCAGGACACGAGCAATCATGCGGTGGCTCAGAACGGGACCGACAATTCCACCAACTCCTCGAGCAATCCGGTGGCGTCGGGCGCGGTGCTGGTGGTGTACCTGACCGGGCAAGGCGCCCTGGACCATGCGGTAGCCGATGGAACAGCTACGCCGAACTCGCCCCTTTCCAGCGCAAAGGCGACCGCGACAGCCACCATCGGCGGGACCAGCGCCACGGTCCAGTTTCTCGGTTTGACGCCCGGATTCACGGGCTTGGCGCAGGCGAATATATTGGTGCCGTCACTCGCCACGGCGGACTATCCGCTGGTGATCACAGTGGGTGGATATGTGAGCACATCGGCGCAGGTATCGATCTCAGGCTCGGGAACGGCCCCTCCCACGTACCTGACACTGGCTGGCCAGTTAAGTTTTGCGAATGGCATCACGAACAGCGTCGCAGTCGACGGCGACGTCACCTACCTCTGCGGACCGAATCAAATTAATATCATCGACACCAGCAACGTGAGCGCGCCGGCTTACGTGGGCGAATTCGGCAATGCCGACTTGTTGGGGAATGGAGGTAAGTGCGCCATCAATCTCAATACATCGGAGCCGATTCTGGTGGACATCGTGGGCCCGGGTACGGCACCCACTTTCGCCGTATACAGCATCGCCAGCCTTAAGAGTCCGGTGAAATTGGCCCAGCTATCCACCACGCCTTACACCTTCCTCAACGACATCAGCTTTCAGGGAACGGTGGGATATGTCAGCACGAGTTGGTTTACCACGAGCGGCAGCTCCATCAGTGCGCAGTATGGGAACTTCGTCGCTTACGAGTTCAGTTCTTTGTTCCCCGAGCTGCTTGCGGTGCTCTCGAGCGGGCCGGGATCGAGCGGCGACAACGTGATGCCAAACTCTTTAGCGTTAGTCACTGGAACCGCCTACCCGAACACCGCTTATATCGCCAGCACCACAGCCAGCGGGGCCAGCACCAGTGGAAGCGCGGCACTGGACGTCGTGAATATCAGCAGTCCGCAAAGCATGCAAGGCGTGGAGCAGGTGACGGTAGCGAACGCGGCGATATTTCTTGGCTTTGGGTACGACGAGAGCCTGCTGTTGCTGGCGGGCAACACGGCCAGCTTCCGTAACCCAGGCGTTCCCGATTTCAGCATCACGGGCAACCTGACGCTTTCCACCATGAACATCGCTAACGTGGAGAGCCCGGTTGGCATCGCGAATGTGACCACCACCGTCCCGACCACTGGAACTTATGTAGTACAGCCGCTCGCGCTCGGCACCGGGATCTTCGCCATCGTCAATAATCCCCCGTCCACCGACCCCGCCGGCCCGAGCAGCCTCATGATTGTGGATTGTTCCGATTGCTTCGTAAACGGGGCTGCCAGCGCGAACAATTCCCCCGTGCTTTATCCCTTCGTGACGCAATTCGGTATGAGCGACATCGCCGCTGTCAACGGCTACCTCTTGGTTCCGAATGTGAATGGATTGATGATTTATACCATTGCGACGCCTTGACGATCAGCTCTAGCAGTTGATCCTCTTTTTCGACGTGAACGCCAATTTTAAGCCAATACACTTCGATGCCGGCGTGTTCCAGAATGCTCGCCGTACTGTCGGGCAAATTCATCGCGTCCTTCTCGGTAGTCAGCATCAGATTCGATCCGTGCATTTTTGCCTGGGCCGCCAGGCGCTCCACCTGGGCGCAGGTGTAATGATGATGATCGTCGAAAGCCCAGTGAAACACCGGCTGAAGATGGAGGGCCCGCAAGGTTCCCCAGAAGCTGGCCGGATTCGCCAGTCCGCAGAACGCCGCTACCGGCGTGTCGAGCGCATGATGCGGCTGGCGCGTGCGATAGTTCACCCAATAGCGATGCTCCAGGCGCGCTCGAAAGATCGGCGCACCTGGGTTCAAGGCCCGCAATCGGCGCACAATGCCGGCGTATTCCCGCTCCGGCGCCGCGCGCATGATGACGAAAGCTCCCGCTCGAGAGAGGGCGCTCACAGGTTCGCGCAAATTTCCCAACGGGAACACCGCGCCGCCGCCGAACGGATTCAAGGCATCGATCAGGACGAGATCCAGATCGCGCCGGAGCCGGGTGTGCTGAAAACCGTCATCCAGAAGGAAGATGTCCGGCCGGTATTTTTCTTCCAGCAGGCGGCCGGTAACAAAACGGTCGGCGCCAATGCCCGAATGGGCGTGGCCCGATTGCACGAAGATCTGCGCTTCATCTCCCGTGAAGCTGACCGGCGCGGGTTCTCCGGCCTCCACCAGAATGGAGGTTTCGATGGAGCGGCGGCGATACCCTCGCGTGAGAATCGCGGGATGATGACCGGTCTCGCTCAGCCGCTCGGCGAGATGGTCCACCATGGGAGTTTTCCCGGCCCCTCCCATGCTGATGCCGCCAATGCTCACCACGGGCGTGGAGAGACGCCGCGCCCGCGCCGTTTTTCGCCGCTGCGCCCATGCGCTCACCGCAGCCCAAACCTGAGCGAGCGGCCAGAGCACGAATCGCGCCGGGCTCAATTGGTTCCAGCACGGAACGGCCAGATCCTGCCAACGGAGAATTTCAGACACGGCCTTTCTTGTGGCGCCGCGCTTCCCAGCCGCCAGCGCAGCGGCACGGGCGCCCAAGTCCTCGCGCAATCGACGATCAGCGATGAGTTTCGCCACGGCGCCCGCCAATTCGGCCGCGCCGCGGATTTCCAAAAAGGCGCTCTGCTCGCGAAATTCGTCCGCGATGGCCGCGAAGTTTTCCAGGTGCGGCCCCGTCACGATGGCCTTTCGACAGGCCGCTGGCTCGAGCACGTTGTGCCCGCCGCGCCGGGCGAGTGAGCCTCCCATGAAGACTACATCCGCAATGGGAAACAGGCTGGCCAGTTCGCCCATGGAATCGAGCAGGACAACGCACGGCAGCGCCAAATCCGCGGGGATGCTTTCCAGCGACCGGCGCATGTAGAGGACTCCTGAGTCCCGGAGCTTCGTCTCGGCTTCGTCAAAGCGCTCGGGCTTGCGGGGAACTAAGATCAGCAAAAGCTGGGGATGGCCGGGCGCCAGTTGCTCGAAAGCGCTCAACACGGCGTCGTCTTCGTCAACATCCTCGCGATCGGCGCCGGGCATGGTGCTGGCTGCGATCCAAACCGTAGCCGGCCGGAGCTTCGCGATCAACTCTCGAATGATTTCCGGGGGCTCATCCCGCGATGGCTCGGCGTCGTATTTGAGGTTACCGATGGCATCAACTGCGGGCGCGGGAGCACCCAGTTCCAGATAACGCGCGGCGTCCTGATCGCTCTGGACCAGAATGGCGTCGGGACGCTGCAGAACGTCTTCAAAGAAAAAGCGCCAGGCGCGATAGCGTGGAAAGGCCCGGTCGGAAATCCTTCCGTTCACCACCAACAGGCTGCACCCGGCCCGCTTCACCTCCCGGTAAAGCACGGGCCAAATTTCAGTCTCGAGAATCACCACCGCCGAGGGACGAATGCGCGCCAGCACACGCCGCACTGCAAAAGCGTAGTCGATCGGCGGGTAGAAGATCCCATCCACCAGGCTACTCAACCGCTCTTCGGCGACGTCGCGGCCAGCCACCGTGCTGACGGAAACATACAGCGGAATGCCCGGGCTGCGTAAGCGAATTTCACGCAATAATCCTGCGGCGGAAACCACTTCGCCCACTGAAACCGCGTGCAACCAGATAGCGCCCGGAGGCGTCGGGTGAAAGGACGCAGGCTCTCCGCCCAGCCGCTCGGAAAAACGGCGGGAATAGCGGGGATCGCGAGCGCAACGATAAAGGAAATAGAATACAAGCAGCGGAAACGCGGCGACGCGGATCGCCCAGTAAAGGACTTGAATGAGAGCTCTCTTAATTTCCCTCATGGCCGTGGCTACGCTCGCTGCCGACAACAATAAGGACGCCGCGAAGTTTTCGCCCGGGCCGGCCTCGTCGTATGCGGCCAAGCAAACCAATGACCACGTGACTGTAGCGGTGGCTGCTTACGATACCGAAGAGCTGGCTCACACGGCATTCGGGAAATTAAACCCCAATCAATATGGCGTTCTGCCCATTCTGGTCATTATCCAGAATGACACGGACCAGGCGCTCAAGCTAGAGCACCTGGATGTGGAGTATACCGGCGTCGATGGCCGGCGTGTGGAAGCCACGCCCGCCGGGGAAGTGCAGACGCTGGGTGGCACGGATCGGCCGGATGTGCCGGTGGCCCGCCCCATACCGATCCATCGAAAACACAAGAACCCACTGGATGTGTGGGAAATCGACGGGCGATCCTTCGCGGCGAAGCTGCTGCCGCCGCATGAATCGGCGAATGGCTTTTTCTATTTCCAGACCGCGCACCGGCCGGGTTCGAAATTCTACCTGACCGGCATCAAGGTGGCGGCCACTGGCCAGGACCTTTTCTACTTCGAGATCCCGTTGGAGACTCCGAAGTAAACCGATCCCTGAAAACAAGCGTGTTCACATGAGTGTGAACACGGCATGAGTGCGTCGCAGGAGTGCGTGCGCCACATTTGCCCTCACTTCTTGTCGGCGGGTGCGGCGGCTGGCTCAGCCGGAAGAATCCTGGCCGCTTTGATGCTGTCGAGCATCGGGAAATTCTTGTCGAGATACGCCTTGCCCTCTTCGGTGATGCGCTGCTGATCGGGGTGTTCTCCGTAGCCGGGATAAATTTTATCCACCACGTCCATCCCATCCGTCACCGTGCCGAATGGAGCGAAGCCCTGGCGATCCAGCCCGGCGTTATCGCCGAAGTTGATGAACAGCTGCGTGGTGCGAGTGTTCGGTCCGGCGGTGGCGAACACTAGCGTTCCGCGCTTATTGCTGCCCATCACCGGATCGTCCTTGATGTTAGCGTTCATCCACACCTTGTTCACCGCTGGATTGGCATTCAAGCCAAATTGCACTATGAAACCGGGCACCACGCGAAAGAAGGCCGCATTGGTGAAGTAGCCGTTCTTCACCAGGTTGTAGAAGCGGTCCGCGCCCAGGGGCGCCCATTCCCGATGTACCTCGACAACGAAATCGCCGCGGGTGGTGGTGAACTGCGCTTTATAAAGGTCGGGCGCCTTCGCGTGCAACGAGG
>Ga0210394_10004031_pt1 | contig 17543 bp, 13 predicted proteins | sample IncBWC12MmetaG_FD_160121 | JGI IMG/M metagenome (GOLD analysis project Ga0210394, IMG submission 160121) | Forest soil microbial communities from Barre Woods Harvard Forest LTER site, Petersham, Massachusetts, United States - Inc-BW-C-12-M | ecosystem: Environmental > Terrestrial > Soil >... | reverse complement strand
GGATCTCCTGCACCTTCAGAATGTCGATCCCGTACTCTTCCCCTCCCAGCTTGAAGGTCAGAAACTCGCTCACCCGCACCGCCGCGCCACCCCCAGCCGCCGACCCGGTCCGGAATCGTTCCATCATGCCCATGATGGCGCCCTCAGCGGTGCTACCAGCTCTTGAGCTTGGCACGCAGGCGCGCCACAGCCTGGCTGTGCAGCTGGCATACGCGCGACTCGGTCACACCCATCACCGAGCCGATCTCGCGCAGATTCATGTCCTGTTCGTAGTACATGCTCATCAGCTGCCGTTCGCGCTCAGGCAGTTCCTCGATCGCGCCGACCAGCGCTCCGCGGAATCGCTTGTCGCGCAGAATCTCCGAGGGGTCGGCGCCATCGACCGCGACGTGCCGCTCCAGATAGTCGTCGTCATCGTCGCCGCCGCCCAGATCGTCGAAGTACAGCAACTGGGCGCCGCGCGCCTCGTTCAGCGTTTCCTGGTAGTCCCCGACCGAAAGACCCATCTCCCCTGCGATCTCGGCTTCGGCCGGCGCACGCTTCAGACGCTGCTCGAGCCGATGAATCGCGTTTTCGATATCGCGCTGGCTCTTGCGCGCCGAGCGCGGCAGCCAGTCGCCGGCGCGCAACTCATCGAGCATCGATCCGCGAATCCGGCTGGCCGCGTAAACCTCGAACTGGGTCCCGTGGGTCTCTTCGAACCGGGTCATCGCGTCCATCAACCCGATCATGCCGGCCTGGATCATGTCGTCCAGCTCGACGTTGGCGGGCAGCCTGGCGATCATCTGGTGCGCGATGCGACGCACCAGCGGCGCGTACTGCTTCGCGTAGTCGTTCTGGCGCTCCAGCGCACCGCGCGCGTTGTAGACGAAAGCCTCGTTCTTCAAGAAATCGTCTCCACGGCCGTCCCACGTTGGTCACTGCCCGCGCGATCGTCACGCGGCATGCTGCGGCAGCGCACCTGCCGCACCAGGCGGCCGATCGCTGCAGCATCGTTCACGCTTCCGGCGTCCGACGTTCTGGCGCCCAGTTCTCTCGCGCCGATCGCAGCGAGCCTTGAGTACAGCCTACCGGCGCATGCGCGGTCCGTACCCTGGAAAAGAAGCTGAAAAGCGTCGATGTCCGCCACGCTCAGAATCGAGCGCATCGTTTCGATGACGCGACGCTCAGAATTTGATTCGGGACCGAACACCACGATCGCATCGGACATGCCGCCGGTGGCGCCGAAACCCGCCAGGCAGCGCGCGTGCAGCGCTGGCAGCACCAGCAGCACCGTATCGGCCGTCGCTGCCAGTGCGCGCACCCCGGCCTCGAACGGGCGCAGTCGGTCCGGAACGCGCACGTTCTGTTCGAGCGCGCGCGCGGCCGGAAGGATCCTCAGATTGGCGCCGGCCGCCACACAGGCCTCGAAGGGCGAGCAGTCGCCGCTCAGCGCATGGGCCAGGTCGTAGCGGGCGCGCGTGCCCAAGGCGCGTGCGATGTGCGCCCGAGCGGCATCCACGACCAGCGTGCGGGCTCCCTGATCGACGCAGGCGCGGGCCAGACCGGCCAGCCACCCGGCGTTGTCCAGGTCACGCTCGGTCGGGAGCAGAACTGGCAGCCATTGCGGCTCCGAGGGCGCGAACAGGCGCCGCAGGCCGGCGGCCTGATCCTGCCGAGCCAGCGCCGGGCGGCCGCGATGGCCGCGCGACCGATCAGGCATGCACGCTGCCTTGCGGCTGCCCGGCCCACGCCTGCGCTTCGGCCTCACCCAGTGCGAACGGCGTGGTGGACGGTTTCAGGGCCACGTGAGCGATCAGGCGCGCGCCGGCCGGGTGCCAGTCCTCGGGAACACGCTGGCCGTTGGTCAGTCCGAACATCGTCATCCGATAACGCAGCAGGCAATCGACCGCCCCGCCGATGCGGGCGGCTTCGTCCAGCTTGGTCAGGATCGCGCCGGCGGCGTCCGCCGCGCGCCAGGCCCGCGCGACTTCATCGAGCGTTTCCGAATGCGAGGCGGCGTTCAGCAACAGGACGCGCCGGATCGGCTGCATGTTGAAGCGGGCGGCGCTCAATGTGCCGAGCATCTCCTCCATCCGTTCGTCGCGCTGCGACAGACCGCAGGTATCGATCAACACCAGGCGCTTGCCTTGCAGCGACGACAGCAGCTCGCGCAGCATGGCGCCGTCCTGCGCGATATGCATCGGTACCCCGAGGATCCGGCCGTAGCTGCGCAGCTGCTCGTGGGCCCCGATCCGGTACGAATCCAGCGTGATCAGGCCGAGCTGCGACGCGCCATAACGAACCGCGAAGCGGGCCGCGAGCTTGGCCACCGTGGTGGTCTTGCCCACGCCGGTCGGTCCCACCAGCGCGACCGCTCCCTGGCTTTCCAGCAGCCCGTCGGCGCCGTCCGCGCAGCGCAGGTTGCCAGCCACCACCTCGTGCAACCAGGTGTCCATCGCTACGATGTCGTCGGTCGCCGGAACGTGGGTCGCGACGCGCCGCGCCAGGTCCGGCGAGAAGCCGGACATCAGCAAGCGTGTCATCACGCGGGTGGCCGCCGGGTTGGGCGCAGCGGCGACCTCGACCGCCGCGGCCGGCCGGTTCAACGCGATATTCGATTCGAGCGCAGCGATCCGGTCCGACAGCGCGGCGCGCAGCGAACGCAGCTCCGCCATCACCCGGGCGTCATCCCGCTCGGGGTCGTGGGCCGCACGCACTTCCGGCGGCCGGGCCGGGGCCGGCAGCGCCTGGGCAGCAGGTGCCGGCGGCAGCGTTGCGGCGGGCTCGGGAGCCGCCGGCCGCGCCACCGGAGCGGCCAGCCGCGCCGGAGATGCGTTCAGCGCACCCGGCAACGCAGTGCCGGCGATCGCCGCGCTGGCGGGGGTCTGCTTGTCGAGCGCGGTGCGCTGGCGGAACACGGCCGGCGCCGCTTGGACGGGCTCCTGGGCCGACTCGAACTCGGACAAAGGCGCATCGAGCTCGTCGGGCGCGCTGGCCACCTCCTGGTACATCGCCACGCCGGCATGCGCAAGGGCGGGCTCGGCGCGCGGCGGCGACCGTGGGCGCGTGGTCTCGCGCGGTTCCTGCCCCGTGCGAGTGGCCGCGGCAGGGGCCTGGCGGCGGACGAAGTCCTGGAACGATTCGGCAGGCTCATCGGAGCGCGTGCGTTCGCGCGCGGATGCGTTCTGACGCGCGGCGGCGCTCGGACGGTCCGCCTCCTCGACCAGAGCCTGCATCGAATCGGATGCGGCCGCGACGATTTCGATCCGGCCCGGACCGAGCCGTTTGTTCGAGAGGATCACCGCGTCTTCGCCCAGTTCGCGGCGCACCCGATCCAAGCCCTCGCGCACCGTGCCCGCTACATATCGCCTGAAGCTCATCGTGTTCTCCCTTCGCGGCGCAAGATCCGCGCGATCCGGTTATTTGGGTACTCATTCATGCTCATTCATCAAGCGGGCGCGCCCAGCACTGTGCTGACGCGGATCGTGCTCGTCTCCGGAATTTCTCCGTGGCCCAGCACCCGCAGGCGCGGCGCGGCGCGCCGCAACAGGCGGGTCAACGGCAGCCGCAGCCGGTCCGGCACCAGCAGGGTCGGATTCAGGCCGACGTCCTCCTGGCGCTTGGCGGCCATGGCCGCTCCGCGCTGCAGAAGATCGACCAGCCCCGGCTCGAACGCCGTTGCCTCGTTGGCCCCGCCCAGCGACTGCGACAGCACCTTTTCCAGCGCCGGGTCCAACGCGATCACCGGCAGCTCACGGGCGCTGCCAAACAGCGACTGGGCGATCGACGCGCGCAGCGCGGTGCGGACCTGGGCCGTGAGGTCCAGCGGATCGGTGGTGCGGGTCGCGGCATCGGCCAGCGTCTCGATGATCGTGCGGGTGTCGCGGATGTGAACGCCTTCATCGAGCAGGTTGGACAGCACTTTCTGCAGCGTTCCGAGCGTAATCAGCTTGGGCACGAGGTCCTCGACCAGCTTGGGCTGAGACTTGGCGACGTGATCGAGCAGCGCCTGCGCCTCGGCGCGGCCCATCAGTTGTCCGGCCTGGGACAGCAGCAGGTGATTGACGTGGGTGGCGACCACGGTGGCGCAGTCGACCACGGTGTAGCCCAGCACCTGCGCCGACTCGCGCACGCGGGCTTCGATCCAGGTCGCCGGCAGCCCGAAGGCCGGATCGCGGGTCGGCGTGCCGGCTATGGTCTGCGTCACGCCACCCGGGTTGATCGCAAGCCACATCCCGCTGAAGGCCTCGCCCTCCCCGATCGCGACTCCCTTGAGCAACATCCGGTACTGGCTCGGCTTCAGCTCCAGGTTGTCCCGGATGTGCACCGGCGGCGGCAGAAATCCGATGTCCTGCGCGAACTTCTTCCGGATCGCCTTGATCCGCTTGAGCAACTCGCCGTCGGCGTTCTGGTCGACCAGGGCGATCAGACGGTAGCCCACCTCCAGCCCCAGCACGTCGATCGGCACGATGTCGTCCCAACTGGCTTCCTGCGACGGCGCCTCGGCCGCCGGCGCGGCGGCCGCCTGCGCTTTGGCCTGCAGCGCTTGCTGCTCGCGCAGCCACAGCCAGCGGGCCGCGTAGGCGCAGCCCGCCGCCAGCAGCAGGAAGACGAACCACGGCATGCCCGGGATCACGCCCAGAATGAACAGGATCGCGGCGGTGATGCCCAGCACGCGCGGCCGGCGGAACAGCTGCTCGACCAGCTGGACGCCGATATCGGTGTCCTCGCGACCCACGCGCGAGACGATCAGGCCGGCCGCGATCGAGATCACCAGCGACGGGATCTGCGCCACCAGACCGTCGCCGATCGTCAGCATCACGTAATTGCCCACCGCGACGGTGAACGACAGGTCGTGCTGCAGCATGCCGATCGCCAGGCCGCCGATCACGTTGATGAACATGATCAGGATGCCCGCCACCGCGTCGCCGCGCACGAACTTGCTGGCGCCGTCCATCGCCCCGTAGAAATCCGCCTCCTGCGAGATTTCGGCGCGGCGGCGACGGGCCTCCTTGTCGTCGATCGCGCCGGTGTTCAGGTCCGCGTCGATCGCCATCTGCTTGCCCGGCATCGCGTCCAGCGTGAAGCGCGCCGCCACTTCGGCGATCCGTCCGGCACCCTTGGTCACGACCACGAAGTTGATGACAACCAGGATCGAAAACACGATCAGGCCGACCGCGAAGTTGCCGCCGATCACGAAATGCCCGAACGACTCGATCACCTTGCCGGCCGCCGCCGGCCCGGTGTGCCCCTGCGTCAGCACGGCACGCGTCGAGGCCACATTCAGCGATAGCCGCATCAACGTGGTCAGCAGCAGCACCGTGGGAAATGTCGCGAAGTCGAGCGGGCGGCGCGTGTAGGCCGCCGCCATCATCACGACCAGCGCCAGCGCGATATTGAACGTGAACAGCAGGTCCAGCAGGAACGGCGGCAGCGGGATGATCATCATGGCCAGCACCATGAAAATCATCAGCGGCACGCCGAGCGATCGCCACGGCACATTGCGCAGCAGCGGGTGGTCGAACACTTGAGCCAGTGGGTTCATCGTTCAGTCCACCGCGAGTCGCGGGAAGGTGCAGCCGTTCATGCCGTCGCCCTGGGTTCCAGCGGGTCCAGGCCGCTCGGAATCGGGATATCGGCCGGCTCCGAGGGCCGCTGCGCCTGGCCGTCGCGATAGCGCTTCAGCTGATACACATATGCGAGCACCTGGGCCACCGCCGTGTACAGCGCGGCCGGGATCTCGGCCCCGATTTCGACGTGTTGGTACAGCGCGCGCGCCAGCGGCGGCGCCTCGAGGCTCGGAACGCCGTGTTCGCTCGCCAGCTCCCGGATGCGTTCGGCCACCGCTCCCATGCCCTTGGCGACCACGACCGGCGCGCGGTGGCGTGCCTGCATGTACTTCAGGGCCACGGCGAAGTGGGTCGGATTCGTGACCACCACGTCGGCCTTGGGCACAGCGGCCATCATCCGTTTGCGCGCCATCTCCCGCATCGCGCGCCGCACCTGCATCTTGATGCGCGGATCGCCCTGGCTCTCCTTGTCCTCCTGGCGCGCCTCCTGGAACGTCATTCGCAACTGGGCGCGGTAATGCAGGATCTGGTACGGCACGTCGACGGCGGCCGCCACAGCCAGCGTGGCCACCAGCATCATGAAAGCCGCCAGCAGAATCGAGGACAGGTGGGCCGAGGCGGCCGGCAGGGTCTGCAGCGCCAGCGAGGCGAACTCGCTCATGTGTCCGGCGATGGTGTAGGCGCCGACGAGCGCCAGCAGGATCCCAACCAGCGCGACCTTGGCCAGGTCCATCATCGCCGTCGCCGAAAAGAAACGCTTCATACCTTGCAAGGGATTGAGCCGTTCGAAGCGCGGCGCCAGGGTGCCGGGCGAAAAGTTCCACCCGCCGATCAACAGCGGGGCCGCCAGCGACGCGACCAGCAGCGCGGCCAGCAATGGCACCGCAGCCCAAGCTGCCTCGAGGGTCAGCTCGGTCAGGCGCGCGCTCATCCGGGTCGGGTCGGACGAGGCGGCCAGATCGAAGCTCAGGCCGTGGACCATCACAGCGTGGCAGGCCTGCGCCAGCTGCGAGCCGACCATGCTCAATCCGAGCACGGCCGTGCCCAGCACCATCAAGTGGGACAGGTAGCGGGAACGTGGAATCTGCCCGTCGCGGCGAGCGTCGACCAGGCGCTTGGCCGATGGCTCAAGCGTGCGGTCCTGCGAGGACTGTTCGGAGTCGGCCATCTGCGCGCAATCACCGCGCAGCCTGGCCGCGCGAACCGAGTGGATTAACCCCGATTATTGGGGCGCGCAGAACCCCCTAACGAGTAAATATCGGCTGAGTCGCGGCGCACTTTAGGTCTGCGGCGAGGCGGAGCCCGCTCGCGGATCGCCGGATCGGCCGAATTGCGCGGTCATCGCTGGCCATCGCTCAAGACAGCCCCGCCAGCGGCCGATCGAACGATGAAAGGGCCCAAGGGCGCCGTCGAAGTCTGGATGCAACACCTACAGGAAGCGCTCAACATGAATCGAACCGAACTGGTGCGCCGTCTGGCGGAACACGCAACCCGCCCACTGTCCGAACACGCCCGGCTGGACGCCACCCGCGTCAGCCCGGCCGTCGGCAGCACGGATCTGTTTGTATGGTTCGAGGACACTTCGGAACGGCGCCGCGACGGCCGCCGCGGCATCGCCGGCCTGCCCGAGTCGCTGGTCCCGTACGCGCCCGGCATGCGGGTGGTCGCCCGCGTCTATGCGGAAGGTCACCCTCACCTGCTGTCGGCCGCGCGCATCCGCCTGCGCGACGGGCTCGGCGAGCGGATCGCCGCGCTCTACACCGCCGCGCTGTCGGTCGGAACCATTGCGTGGATCGGAACCGGCGAGCAATACGAGCGCGCCTGGAACGATCTGTATCCGAACGGGCAATCGGCCGCGCTGCAAGCGGCCCCGGACGCTACCCGCTCGAATTAGTCAGGCGACCTTGTACGAGCGGCCATTGCGCTGCTCGACGTCGATCCGGTGCACGTAGCGCTGCAGCATCATCCGGGCCTGCGGCGACAGGTCGATGAACTCGCACCCGCAGCGACGCGATTGCCCGTCCGGCGCCGTTTCGAGGTGAGCGACCCGCAGGCGCACCGTCACCGTACCCACGTCCGGCAGATCCAGGTAGCAGCGATCGATGACGTTCACGACGCTGGGATCGAAATGCCGCGGATAAGCCAGCATCGCCAATCCGCCCACGCTGACATCGAGCACGCGCAGCGATTCGTACTGGGCGCGGTCGCCCGAGTACGGAACCAGGCAACTGGCCGATACGCTCTCCGGCGTGCGCACCCGGTAATACTCGCGCCGCTGAAGGCGCAGCACGCGGTCCGGAAGTGCGGTCAGGAACGTCGGGTAGCCGGCGCTCGATGAACGCCGCGGCACCCCGACCGTGAATTGCAACTTGACGTTTTCGACGAAAGCCACGCACACCAGTTCGTCGGCTTCGAGCAGCCGCGATTGCTGCTGAGGCTGGCTCGGCAGGTCAAAATGCAACTCGTTGCGGAGCGCATCGACCTTCATGATCTGCGTCACGGCGAACTCGCCGTCGCCGGACCAGTAGGTGGTCATCGGCACGCGGTCCTCGCACAGGCGCGTGATCAGCGCGTCGATCTCGAATTTCGAATACAACCAGTAGCGCTCAAGATCTGGCGCTTCCGGCTCTGGAAACGGCGTCTTGTCCATGATTCGTGCCGTGCAGTCTCGGTACCTCGGTACTTGAGTAAATCACGTCCACGCGACCGGCGAAGCCGCAAACTGGCCCGTCATGCCCGATCAATTCGCCGAGCCGCCGGGACCGCACGACGGCGCTGCATCCTTAATCGGCGCTGCGTCCTTAATGTTTCCGGTTCGGCGGGCTTTTCCGCGGCTCGCGTAGGGCTCACCCACCCTAAAGTGCCCGCACCCGGTGTCCGCACCGAGGCGGCCGTTGGACAACGCAGCAGGCGCCACCGGGGTTACGGGAGAAACGAGAATGCAGGGGCTCGCCCTCCGCAAACATCGCGCCGCGGCCGGCAAGCAACGACCGCGCGGTGACGCCGAATACCGGCGCGGCATGGCGCACGCGAAGAACGACCGCTGGGAAGCCGCGATCGAGGCGTTCGAACGGGCCGTTGCCAGACGCCCGTCGGACAACGTGTACTGGCTGAACCTGGCTCACGCGCGGGTGCGCTGCGGCCAGTTCGATCGGGGCGCCGAGGCGGCCCTGCGGGGTGCTTCGCTCGCGCCCGAATCGGACCTGGCGCTGGCGGTCGCTGCCGAGTGCCTGAACGCAGCCAACCGCCACGCAGAGACCATCGCTTTGGTCGCCGGACGCGACCTTGAGCGCATCCGCGATCCCCAGGTCCATTTTCAGATCGGCCAGGCCTTTCAGCAGCTGGACCGATTCAAGGAGGCGATTGACCGCTACCTGGCGGCGCTGTCGCGCAAGCCCGACTACATGGTGGCGCACGTGCAGCTCGGCAACGCGTTCCAGCGCCTCAAGATGCACGAGGAGGCTCGCGAGTGCTTCAAGACCGCGATCGCGGTCGGCGGTGACGCGGTCCAGCTGACCTCGGGGATGGCCTACGAGGACTTGCACGCTTGCCGCTGGGATCACCTGAGCGAGGACCTGCCGGCATTGACGCGCCTGATGGAGGAAGGAGCGGGCTATCCTCAGCCGTTCCAACTGCTGGCCCAGCCTTCGACGCGCGGCCAGCAGCTCGCCGCGGCGCGCCGATTCGCCAGCAACGTATTCGCCAACCTCGCACCGCTGCCTGAGGCCGCGGCGCGACGCCAGCCGCAACGGATTCGCCTGGGCTATCTTTCCAGCGACCTGCACGAACACGCCACCGCCTACCTGATCACGCAGATTCTCGAGCGGCACGATCGGGCCCGCTTCGAGGTCACCGCCTATTCGTATGGGGCCGACGACCAGTCCGCCGCGCGTCGCCGCATCGTGCAGGCCGTCGATCGCTTCGTCGATGTGCGCGAAATGTCGAACGGCGCCGCCGCCGAGCGGATTCGCGCCGACGGCATCGACATTCTGCTGGACCTGAAGGGCTATACGCTGGGGGCCCGCAACGCCGTGCTGGCGTTCCGTCCCAGTCCGATTCAGGTCAACTACCTGGGCTATCCCGGCACCCTGGGCGCCGACTTCTACGACTACATCATCGGCGATCCGACCGTCACACCGCTCGCGCACGCGGCGGACTACTCGGAGAAGATCGCGCAGATGCCGCTCTGCTATCAGCCGAACGACCGCAGCCGTACGATCGGCCCGCGCCCGTCGCGAGCCGACTGCGCGCTGCCCGAGCACGGTTTCGTCTTTTGCAGCTTCAACAGCCCGTACAAGATCACGGCCGCGATGTTCGACATCTGGTGCCGGCTGCTGCAGCAGGTCGATCACGGCGTCTTGTGGCTGTATGAGTCCAATGAGCAGGCCCGGCGCAATCTGACCCGCGAGGCGCAGCGCCGAAGCATCGAACCGGCGCGCGTGATCTGGGGCGAACAGGTGCACCAGACGCAGCACCTGGGGCGGCTGCAGGTGGCCGATCTGGTGCTCGATACGCGCCCGGTATGCGCGCACACCACCGCCAGCGACGCCCTTTGGGCCGGCGTGCCGGTCGTGACCTGCCCGGGCGACACCTTCGTGTCCAGCGTCGCTGCCAGTCTGCTGCGCGCCGCCGAGCTGCCCGAGCTGATCGCACCCGACCTGACGCAATACGAGTCGATCGCGCTCGATCTGGCGCAGAACCCGCCCAAACTCGCCGCACTCAAGGCCAAGGTGGCCGAGGGCCGCGAGCGGTGCGCACTGTTCGACAGTGCGCGCTACACACGCGACCTGGAAGCGCTTTACTCGCGGATGCACGAACGGCACCTGCGCGGACTTGCACCGGACCATCTGGCGGCCGCGGCCGACGATTCCGACCCGGGATTTCATCGATGAACCAGCGCCCTCTGACTATCGGCATCACGACATTCAATCGCCGTTCCGTGCTGCAGACCGTCGCCGCTTCGCTGGCGCAGGTGAACGGTCTGGAGCGGGCGCGAATCTGGGTTCTGGACGACGGCTCGACCGAATTCGACCAGGAGTTCCTGCGGCGAGCGTTTCCGCTGGCCCAGGTGTTCCGGGCTGCCGAAAACTCCGGCGGCGCCGATCAGGCGATGCAGCGCCTGTTCCAGCATTTTGTGGCGCGCGGCGAGGGTCATCTGCTGGTGCTGGACTCCGACATGCTGGCTTCCCGCCGCCTGGTCGACGAGTGCCTGCGGATCATCGAGGCCGACCGCGCAGGGGCCGGCCCGTGCCTGTTCAGCGTCTTCAACGCGCCCTCGCACCCTGCGATCGGAGACGACGGCGAATTCCTGTTCAAGCGCAGCGTCGGGGCTGCCGGCACGCTGTGGGCGCACGGCCTGCTGGTCGACGTGCTGCGCGAGGTACCCGTGTCGCGCAAGTTCGACTGGGACTGGAGCGCCCATCTGACCCGACGCGGGGTGCCGATCCGGGTCACGCGCCGCTCTCTCGTGCAGCACATCGGGCGCATCGGGCAGCACAGTCGTTCGTTGGTGGGAATGGACCACGGGGTCGCATTCGACGACTACCAGGCTCACAACCTGGCCGCCTTCCTCGACCATACCCACTCGGGGCTGGTGCAGATGGTCGTGGAGCAGAACGCCCGGCAGGGCAAGCTGGCCGAGGCGATCGTCCAGCTCACCCAGGTCGTTCAGAGCCAGGCCAAGCTGATCAACGACATCATCGCGCAGCTGCGTTCGCCCGGCGCGGAGCCGCCGGGCGATGCGGGCAAACCAATCTGGCGATTCCGCCCGGCGCCCGAACCGAATGAGGCGACCCGATGATTCCCAAGCAGATTCACATCATCTGGGTCGGGGACCAGACCAAGCGGCCGGACAACTGCATCAATACCTGGATCAGGCGCAATCCGTCCTGGCGCGTCAAGGTCTGGGGCAACCAGGATCTGGCCGATTACGGATGGGTCAATGTCGCGCACATCAAGCAGATGGCCGGGCGCGAGTTGAACGGCGTGGCGGATCTGATGCGATGGGAGATCCTTTATAACCTGGGGGGCTTCGTGGTAGACGCGGACAGCATCTGCGTGCGGCCGCTCGAGGACTGGCTGCTCGACGCCGAATCGTTTGCGTGCTGGGAGAACGAGATTGCGCGCCCCGACCTGATCGCCGCCGGCTACGTGGCATCGATCCCGGGCAACCCGTTCTTCGGACAGATCGTCCTCGACCTGCAGCGTCAACCCTCGGTGATAACCGGCATGGCGTGGGAGACGGTCGGACCGCTGCGCCTTACCCGCTCATTTCGCACCTATCGATACGGCGGCCTGACCATCCTTCCCAGCCATATGTTCATACCGGAGCACTTCACAGGGCTTCGATACGAAGGGTCGGGGATCGTCTTTGCCCGCCAGGAGTGGGCGAGCACGCGCCGGACCTACGATTCGCTGTACCGCAAGCCCATCGACTAGGGAGCCCGCCGTGATTCCCAAGATTCTGCACTTCGTCTGGATCGGCGATGACTCCAGGCGCCCCGACAATTTCCTCGCGAGCTGGGCTGAACGCAACCCGGGCTGGACGATCAAGGTATGGTCGAACGAGGATCTGGTCTCGAGGCAGTGGAAGAACCGTCGGCGCATGGCCGAGCTGGGCCGCGTCGACGCACGACTGGTCGCGGAGCTGATGCGGTGGGAGATCCTGTTCGACGAAGGCGGCCTGGCGTTCGACATCGACAGCGCCTGTGTGCGGCCGCTCGAAGACTTCCTGCGCGAGTGCGAGATGTTCGCCTGCTGGGAGAACGAACTGACCGAAGCCGGGCTGGTCTGCTCGAAGTTCGTAGGCGCCTGCGCCGGCAATCCTTTGGTCGGCAGCCTGATCGGTTCGATGCAAGCCGAATCCGGCCCGCCGTTGATCGCACCGCGCCAGAGCGCGGACTCCCGGCGCCTGACCCGGCTGTGGCGCGATCTGAAGTACCGGGGACTGACGGTATTCCCGAGCCATTACTTCAATCCACGGCCGCTGGTCGGCGCTCCGTATCAGGGCGGCGGTCGGGTCTTCGCGATTCACGAGTGGGCCAGTTCGCTGGGCCGCGTCGAATCGCTGCACCGAGCCGACGTCGAATCGCAATGGAACGAATCGGCGCGAAGCGCCGGGCCGTCGAGACCGGCGCCGCGCTTTTCGATCGTCATTCCGACTTACAACCGCGCCGATACCCTGCCTGCCGCGGTTGAGTCGGCCCTGGGACAGACATGCCAGAATCTGGAAGTCGTGGTCGTCGACGACGGGTCGACCGACTCGACTGCCGAATGGCTCGCCCGCCAGACCGACACGCGGGTGCGACACGTCCGACAGGCCAATGGCGGTGAAGCGGCTGCACGGAACCGCGGAATTTCCGAGGCCTGCGGCGACTACATCGTCTGGCTCGACAGCGACGATCTGCTGCTGCCCGATGCGCTCGCGTCGTATTCCCGCAGGATCGACACCGGTACGGTGGCCGACATCATGTACGGCCACCTGGTGGTGATCAACAAGGAAGGAAGCGAAACCTCCCGCATCCGCTACGACGATCTGTCGGCGGGTCCCGTTTTCCCTGCGCTGTTCATGCGGAACCGCCTGCCCAATCCGGGCACGGCGGTACGGCGCGGGCTATTCAACAGCGTCGGCCTGTACGACGTCGCGCTCGAGTCGAGCCCGGACTATGACATGTGGATACGCGCGGCGGCCAGCGGAGCCCGCTTCGCCTGCGTCAACGAGTTCGTCTGCAGATACCGCTGGTTCGGCGGCAACATCTCCGCCGATACCAACAAGATCAGGCGGGCCGACGCGCAGATCGCCCGCAAGTGCGTCCAGAACATCCCGATGCCGATCCTGCTTCCCCATCTGAACTGGGCCAACCCGCAGCTGGCCCTTACGCAGGCGTCTCTGCTGGCCGCGATGGTGTTCGCCGAACGCGGGGATTTCCAATCCTGCGCCGGCCTGGCCGAACACGCCGGCGCCCGGGCCAGAGAAATGTCCAGTCAGCCGGCACCCGAGCCCGGCCGCGCGCCCAAGCAGGCCGATCGCGCGATGGCGGCCTAGCCCCGCGAGACAGACGCTTCGACGGCCGCCCGCCTATGAGCTCAGGATCTCGCGATTGAACAGAAAGATGTTCTCGCCTTTGTACACCATGTCGAATTCGCCTTGAGCGACGGCGCGTATGAAGTTCCGCGAGTTCCCGGAGAACGGAAGCATCCAGTCGTGCAGCTCGATGATGATCAGCGGGAACCTTCTCATCCAGGATATGTCGGCGCTGAACAGGTTTTCTTCCCCGCCCTCGATATCGATCTTGAAAATCAGCGGCTGCATTCCCGCAACCGCCGGATGGCTCAAGATGCTGGCGGGCGAAATCGCGTCGACTTCGGTCTCGGTTGCGGGCGAGGGGTCGCCGTTGCCGCCGTTGCCGCCGTTGCTCGCCACGGTGCGAAACCCCCAATCGCTCAGCCCGGGGTCAACCAGCCGGACCTTGCCATCCACCCCGGATACGGCGCCGTGGAAATTGAGCTTCTGGCCGTAGCTGCGCGTATTCAGATGCAGCAGGGCGTAGTTCGTCAGGTCGGGCTCGATGCTGAACACGAACGAGTTCGCGAACGTGTTCATGAACCAGACCGCCGAGGCCCCGATGTTCGCCCCCGCGTCCACGATGAGCGAGGGGCCGGACTGGCTGCATCGGTCGTGAAAACGCTCGAGCGTCTTTCCCTGCTGCCAATGGTCGAGCCGGTAATCCTGGTTTACGAATATCTGCTGCAGGACGCCCTTGTCCCCGATCGAATCGTCCCGAAAGAGGAAGTCCAGCGGCTTGCCGCCCAAGGCGATTTGTGCTCGATTTACGCTCAATTTGCGGTCCCCACGCCCGGATCAATCTGCGGGACCGCGCAGACACGACTTCCCTTCATTGCGGACGGTCCCGTTGCCGATGGATCCTTGGTCGATCCATTCGAAAACAACAAGCGTGAAATATGCTCGTTTTCGAAGCGCAAGCATCTCGGGAAATGGGCAGCATTGAGCGGGTTGAAACCGCCTTTGAAACAAGTCCATGGAACTGCGTGTCGAGGATCCTGACTTTTCCGCGCTCGTGCTCGATGCCTGGCAGGAGCGACTGGATATTTCGGGGCTGTTCGAGGCCGCCGGCCACCTGGAGTCAGCCGGCAAGACTCCTCTTGCGGCCGTGCTGTACCAGACCTGGGTCGCGCGCAACCGGACGGCGTTGAGTCATTTCGCCTGTTTCAACCTGGGAACCGTGCTCTCCAGGCTGGACGACCATGCCGGCGCGCTGCAGGCCTACGTGCGAGCGATCGAGATCTCGCCCTTGTTCGTGCAGCCCCATTTCAATCTGGGATCCGTGTACGAGAAGCTGGGCCGGCTCGACGAGGCGATCAGCCAGTGGAACTGGGTCGTATCCCACGCATCGCTGCAGGAGCCGGGTGAGCGCGCGATCCGCAGGTTGGCGCTCAACAATCTCGGTCGTTTGCTCGAGCAGCGCAGACAGTTCGCCGAAGCCCTCTCGTGTCTGACCCAAAGCCTGGAGATGGAGCCGCACCAGGCCGATGTACTGCACCACTGGATCTTCCTGCGCGCCAAGATTTGCGAATGGCCGGTGTACGCACCCGTGGCGGGGGTCGATGCGCAGTTCATGCGCGACTCGACTTCGGCGCTGGCGATGATCGCCCTGTCGGACGATCCGCAGATCCAATTGGACGCGGCCCGCCGCTATGTGCGCGAAAAGGTGGACGGCTCACAGCCGGCGCTGGCTGCGCGCCAGCCGTATGGTCACCGGCGCCTGCGCATCGGCTACCTGTCCTCGGATCTGTGTTTGCATCCCGTCGCACTGCTCACCGCGGAATTGTTCGAGCTGCACGATCGCGAGCAGGTCGAGGTCTATGGATACTGCTGGACGCGCGAGGACGGGTCGGCCCTGCGCCAGCGCATCATCGCCGCCATGGATCACTTCGTGCGCATCGATGCGCTGGACGACGAGGCCGCCGCACGGCGTATCCGGGAAGATGAAATCGACATCCTGGTCGATCTGCACGGGCAGACCTTGGGAGCGCGACCCAACGTGCTGGCCCGCCGCCCCGCGCCCATCCAGATTACCTATCTGGGCCTGCCGGCGACGACCGCGATGCCCAGCATCGATTATGTGGTCGCCGACCGCTTCCTCATTCCGCAGGACGCACTCCAGAACTATTCGGAAGCGCCGCTCTACATGCCCGACGTCTACCAGGTCAGCGACCGCAAGCGTGGCGTCGCGGCCATTCCCAGCCGGGCGGACTGCGGGCTGCCCGAGGACGCTCTGGTCTTTTGCTCTTTCAACAACAATTTCAAGTACACACCGGAGATGTTCGCCGCCTGGATGGACATCCTGCGGCGGGTGCCGGCGAGCGTGCTGTGGCTGCTGTCGGACAATCCGTGGGCCGAGGCCAATCTACGCAAGGAGGCCTTGCGCCAGGGCATGGATGCAGCACGCCTGGTCTTTGCCGGACGGGTTGCACCGGAGGCCTATCTGGCCCGGTACGGCGTGGCCGATCTGTTTCTGGACACGTATCCGTTCAATGCAGGAACGACCGCCAACGATGCCTTATGGATGGGTCTGCCCGTGTTGACGCTCACCGGGGCCACTTTTGCCTCGCGCATGGCCGGGGCATTGCTGACGGCGGCCGGGCTGCCGGAGCTGATCGCCTGCTCGCCAGCCGACTACGTGGAAAAAGCGGTGGCGCTGGCCGGTTCGATCGACGAGCGCCAGCGCCTGCGCGCGCATCTGCGAGAGGTCAGGCACCACGGGGCGCTGTTCGATACCCCCCGTTTCGTGCGCAATCTGGAAGCACAATTCCAGCGGCTCGTGCGCGAGGCGCAGGGCTGATAGCGGCGGCAGGTCGCGCGCGCCGCCGCCTCCCAAATCCGGTCTGACCGCCGCGCGCAACGCGGCACGCGGCGTGTCCGTTCGCGTCAGACGGCCAGGGCCTGAATCTGGGTACTGGTCAGAGCGCCCGTCTGCGCCGACGTCAAGGCGGCAACCTGGGAGTAGGCAAAGGCCGCAAGCTGCGGATTGCTGAAGTTCGACAGCAGGCTCGTCGACAGGTTGGTGACCTGGTACGTGGAGAGCGCCGCCACGTCCGCCGTCGTCAGACCCGGCAGCTGGTTGGTGGTCAGGGAGTTGATCTGCGCCGTGTTCAGGGCAGCGACTTCCTTGCCGGACAGGCCGCTCAGCTGCGTGGTGCTCAGCGCGGCGATGTCGGCCGTGGTCAGGCCCGCCACCGAGGTAGCGCTCAGCGCTCCGAGCTGCGTGCTGGTCAGCGTGGCGGTGCTCAGCGCGCCGACCTGCGTGCTGGTCAGCGCGGCCAGCTGGGTGGCGCTCAGGTTCGGCACCTGGCTGCTGGTGAGCGCGGCCACCTGCGCCGTGCTCAGCGACGATACTTCCTTGGCGCTCAGGCCGGCCAGCTGCGTGGTGCTCAGGGCGGCGATGTCGGCCGTGGTCAGACCCGCCACGGCGGTGGCGCTCAGCGCTCCGAGCTGCGTGCTGGTCAGCGTGCCGGTGCTCAGCGCACCGACCTGCGTGGAGCTCAGGGCCGCCAACTGCGTGGCGCTCAGGCCCGGGATCTGGGTGCTGGTCAGGGCGGCGACGGCGCTCGTGCCCAGCCCGCCAACCGTGGTGGCGCTCAGCGCCCCCAGCTGCGTGCTCGACAGCGAAGTGCCCAGCGCCCCGTACTGACTCACCGACAGGGCACCGACCTGGGTGCTGGTCAGCGACGGCACCTGGCTGCTGGTCAGGGCGCCGATCTGCACCGTGTTCAGGGCGCCGACTTCGCTCTTCGACAGACCCGCCAGCTGCGTGGTGCTCAGCGTGGCGATGTCGGCCGTGGTCAGGCCCGCCACCGAGCTGATGCCCAGCGCTCCGAGCTGCGTGCTGGTCAGCGTGGCGGTGCTCAGCGCACCGACCTGCGTGCTGGTCAGCGCGGCCAGCTGGGTGGCGCTCAGGTTCGGCACCTGGC
>Ga0210394_10004030_pt1 | contig 17544 bp, 12 predicted proteins | sample IncBWC12MmetaG_FD_160121 | JGI IMG/M metagenome (GOLD analysis project Ga0210394, IMG submission 160121) | Forest soil microbial communities from Barre Woods Harvard Forest LTER site, Petersham, Massachusetts, United States - Inc-BW-C-12-M | ecosystem: Environmental > Terrestrial > Soil >... | reverse complement strand
CTCGTGCGCAGACCATTGGAGCACCACCAATTGCTCAGGATGGCGCACTGGCAACGACTGCAGCATGACGGCGTTGACCAAGCTGAATATCGCGGTATTTGCGCCGATGCCGAGGGCCAGCGTGGCAACGGCTACTGCGGTGAAGCCCGGATTCTTCGCCAACATTCGCAACCCGTAGCGAATGTCTTGCCAGAGAGTCTGCAACTGGGCCTCCGCAAGAAACGCAGAACTGCCAACTAGTGAATGAGAGAAATCTAAATCCGAACTCGTATGGGGCCGACTGTCTGCGCCCGGGAAGTTGTTAGTTCAAGCTGATGCGGTCGAAAGCGTCCCAGGCCGACATGTCGGACAAAATTACCTTGTCTCCCACTTTAAGGCCTTCAACGATTTCGATCGTGTTGACGGAACTCCGTCCCAGCTTCACGTTCACGCGCGTCGCCTCTTTGCCATCTTCCGTAAGTTTGAAAAGTCCGATGGTGCTATCCGACTGTCCGTGCACCGGCCTGCCGACAAACAGCACATCCTTCAGATTCTCGAGAGTGATGGTACCGTCAACGCTCAAATCCGGACGCGCGCCGTTAGGAAGTGGATCGTCGATGGTCACGTCGACGGTAACCGTTCCGTTCACCACGGAAGGATCGATTCTCGAAACGTGCCCACCCACGATTCCGTTCCGAGTATCAATCGAAGCCTTTTGCCCGATGGTCACGTCTTTTGCTTGTGTCTCAGCAATTTTCACTTCGGCTTTGAGTTTCTTCGGATCAGCCACACGTGCCAGGTTCGTGCCGGGTGTTATGTGTTGGCCGACTTCTACCGGTACCAGCTGCAGCACTCCATCGATGCCAGCGCGAACATGCAGCGCATCCACTTGGCTCTTTTTCAGGTGATAGAGAGCTTCCGTCTCATCGACCTTTGCTTGTTGCGCGGCTATCCGCGCGGTACCGGAATCCGCGGCGATTCTGGTCTTGTCGCCCTCCAGCCCCACGCGAATATTAAGTTGTTCTTCCTGTACTCTAGTAAGTCTCTCGTTCAATTCAGGTTCCAAGCCCTCTTTTACCAACTTTAATTTCACGTCGTGGTTGATTTTCGCCTGTTCGTAATCACTTCGGACCGAGGCTTCCACGGATTTTTGGTTCATCAAATCGCTGTTCACTTGCACCCGAAGGTTCGCCAAATCCGCTTGCGCGCCCTTCCACTGGAGCTCCGCATCCAGGGCGGTTTGCGATAGCGTGGGGTCGCTCAACTCCATAATGATGGAGTCTGGCTTGACGATTGCGCCTGGCCGCAAGACCCAGCGGTCCACGCGGGAATCTGTCTGCGCTGCGATCCAGCGAATGTCTTCGGGCACAAGGGTCCCTAGCCCGCGCACTTCACGCAACATTGGGCCCCTCTTGACCGTGTCCGACCACACCGTCCCGGCGTCCACTTTGGGCGCGGCTGGCTTCAGCTTGGAGAGAGCGTATGTCACGCCGACCAACAGCATTAGTGCGACGGTGCCGTAGGCTATCCGCCGGATTTTCTTGGCTCTTGCGTTAGATGGTCGTTGGATGTCCATAGTAGTTATCGCCTTTCCTAGGCGCAAATCCCTTGCCCAACAGAATTCGCTTAAAGCCTCGCTTTGTCAATGGTTTACGGAAGCCTCTTCACGCCAGAGCTTCGACCCTCTGGCCGCATATGGGAATACGTGTCCCATGACCGGACACTCCCAAGGCCGGATCCCGCTCTCACGCTTGATTTGACGCTACATAATATTGATACGTCGCGGCAGCGGCATTGTTCCCTCAGCGCCTGTCGTAGGATAAGCAGGTCAGCGGCCTTTCTAGCTAACTGCGAGGAAGGTGGTTGGAACTTGCCGCACCGCACACGCTAATACTGCCAGGGAGTCATGGGAGAGCACTGCTTCCTCTGCTAGGTAGTCGGTGGAGTGGGGTCGTCGCAGCCAACGAACTCCATGAGCATTCGATTGCCCTTGTATTCGAGATCGTCGTGAATGCCGATCTTGCTGGTGTAATAGCCGCGTACCGTCAAACTTTTTAGCTCGTGGAAAAACCTAACTTCGGGAAGCTCGGTCATCTGCGCGTTGTCGGAGAGGACTTTTAGGACTGCGATCTTTTCGTCCGCGCTCGCATCCACGAAGGATTTGCCATTGTAGTGCTGGCTCATCGACTCCATCAATCGCAGGCCTTCGCGCCATAGCGTTTTTTGTTGGTCGTCCACACTTTCTCGGATCCTTTGCTCGATATAGTCCGCCACCTTGGCGGCTTTCGCGCCGCCTGAGTGGCTATCTGCGGGAATGATTGTCTCGGACAGCTCTTCGATCATGGCGTGCTGTGTTGGCGTGAAAAAACGAGAGCTAGAGCTCGTCTGGGCGGCCTCTGCGCGTGGGGCGCCGGAGGCAGGTTGCGCGGCTTGGGACTCCGCGGGCGAGGTTTCTGCGACTGCTCCAGACAGCGGCAAAATCGCCGCGCCGAAAGCCGTGGCCGAAGTTTTCAACCATTGGCGCCGATCCTGCTTCAAATCGATGGGATCATTTGCGGACATTTGCCCTCCTCGCATTCCCAGCCAATTCTTTGTCGCAGCTGATAAGAATCTACAGCTCGTTCTTCGCCAATTGATCCGCCAGGTAGTCGCAGGAGCGCCAGCAGAGCGCCATGATTGTCCATGTAGGATTCTGGCAGCTCGCATTCACGAACGCGCTGCCGTCCACCACAAACAAATTCTTCACGTCATGCGACTGCTGAAATTGGTTGAGCACCGACGTTTTGGGATCATTTCCCATGCGCGCCGTTCCCAGTTCGTGGATCGACCATCCTTCGGTGAGTACTCGGTCGTTGACATAAATAATCTTGAAGCCGGCGGCCTCGACCATCTCCTGCGCCGTTTCTTTCATGTCCTTGACCATGTTGTGCTCGTTCTCACCGAATTTGTAATGGAAACGCAACGCCGGGATGCCCCACTTGTCTTTCACGACGGGGTCGAGATCCACATAATTCTCGTAGCGCGCCAGCACTTCGCCGAAAGCGCCCATGCCGATGTAGGAACCCTGATTTTTGCGGATTTCTTCCTTGAACGAAGCGCCAAATCCGGGTTGATCCGTACCTGGCGGAAACATGCTGCTTCCGCTTCCGCCCTCAAATCCATATCCGCGGATGAAGTTCGGGTTCTTCTCTGTCAGATTGCGGAAACGCGCCAGGTAAAAACCGCCGGGCCGGCCGTCGTCGAGCGTTGGAGGCTTTCCTACGAGGTCTTTAGCCTGGCCCGCCACGCCGGGTCCCATCACGTGTTCACAGAAATTATGTCCAACATGACCGCTCGAGTTGGCGAGCCCATTTGGATAGAGCCGCGATTTCGAAAGCAACAGAAGCCGCGCGGATTCGAGCGTCGAGGCCGCGACAATCACCACCTTGCCGCGCACCGTGTAGTCCTTCATCGTCTGCGAATCGGTAAAGTGTACGCCGGAAGCTTTACCTGTTGCTGGATCAACGCTGATTTCCCGAACGGTCGAATTCGTCCGCAACGTAAGGTTGCCGGTATCCATCGCAGGGTAGATCAGTCCCGTTGGCGAATCGAATGCGGCGTGAATGTCGCATCCGCCTTTTCGTTCACATGCGCCGCGCCCATAGCAGCGGCTGCGATATTTATTGTGTTTCAACCCGTCCGTTGTTACGCCCGCGCGGTACTGCGTCAGCACGCGCCCCATTTTCTTTAAGCCCTGCTGGAGCGTCACTTCCGCGCAATTCAACTTCGTGGGACGCTGAAACAAGCTGTCCGGAAGGTACGGCAGATTTTCCTTCACTCCCGTGATGCCGAGATAGAGATCCACCTTGTCGTAATAAGGAGCGATGTCGCTGTAACTGATGGGCCAGTTTTCGCCGTAGCCGTCACGGTCTTTGGCTTTGAAGTCGTAATCGGAGAGGCGCAGCGCGAGCCGTCCCCAGATATTTGTTTTGCCTCCCAGGCACCGCGCGCGAACCCACGCATAATTCGTTCCCGTGTAGGGATTCTCCCTCTCTTTGACGACGATATTCTTCATGTAGTCGCTGTTGCCGATATAACTGTAAAGATTTTTCGATTTTTCAAAGCCTGGCCCGTAAGGCGGCCTTCGAATGGTGTACTCATTAAAGCTAAGAGAATGCGAGTCCGGCGGAAGCGCTCCCCGGTGCGCATTGTCGTAAGGCCATTGCATCGAGCGCAATTCCTTCTCGATGTCCAATTTCTTTCCGGCTTCGAGCAGCAGCACTTGCAGCCCATGGGTGGTCAAAACGTGCGCCGCCATTCCCCCGGCCGCACCCGATCCGATAATCACCGCGTCGTATTTCTTGCTCAGATCTGCTTCCTGCTCAGCCATGGGAAAAACTCCCTTTCTGTGCCCCACACCGACTCAACAGCATCCAACAATGAACCTCTCTCTGTGTTCATTTCAACTGCTTTCGTTCTTGCGTCGAAGTTTCTCCTCAGGACGTCCCCGACCGATCTTCGCAGCTTTCGGTTGCCCTTTCCAACACACCACTATCGCCTCTCGTCCTGCGAATGCAACCTGGACTGTTATCCTTTTTTATTGAGCCGCGAAGAACAAACGTGCAATATAACCTCGCCCACGCGTTCTATGAAAGCTCTCTCGCCGATCCGGAGAATCTCGCTTTAGCCGTTGGTGAGGCGCAATTCACGTATGCGGGATTGCGGCAGCACGTCCAGCCCATCGCTAGCTGGCTGCGCACCCATTCTCGTTCGAACGCCCCGCGCGTCGGAATCCTGGCTTCGCGAACTCCAGAAACTTATCTCGGCATTCTCGGCACTTGCTGGGCTGGCGGCACATACATCCCGCTGAGTCCGAAATATCCTGAAGAACGCCTCCTTCAGCATTTTGAACGCATCGCGCTCGACGCGCTGATCGTCGATTCGAACGGAATGGTCCTGCTCACCGACCGCGTCCTCAGCCGCGGCCCGCAAAATGTTTTGGCCCCCGGAATTCCCACGTCATCGGAGCGACGGCTGGAGGACGGTACTAAAATAATAATCTCGGGCCGCGATGCACTTCGAGCGTTCGACTCTTCGGACAAACCGGTCGAAGTTGCGTCAGACCACACCGCCTACATCATCTTCACTTCCGGCACGACGGGGATCCCCAAAGGGGTGATGATTCCCACCAGCGCGGTGAATCATTTTGTCGAAGCGATGCAGCTGCAGTATGCAATTCAACCGACGGATCGCGTGGCGGGCATCACCGAAATTACCTTCGACATTTCCGTGTTCGATCTTTTTGTCACCTGGAAGTACGGCGCGGCGCTTCTCGTCGTTCCCGCCACGCAAATGATGGCTCCATCTTCTTTTATTCAGCGGCATCGCCCCACGATCGTTTTCACTGTTCCCTCCATTGCCGCCAGCATGCAGCGCATGAAGCTGCTCGCTCCCAATTCCATGAGCAGCCTACGCTATTCTTTTTTTGCAGGAGAGCCCTTGCCCGTTGCGTCCGCCTCGATGTGGAAATCCGCGGCGCCTAACAGTGTTGTCGACAATCTTTTCGGTCCCACAGAAGCCACCGTCGTTTGCGTCGGCCAGCGCTTTCACGGATCGGAGAACGCCACGCCCACGCGCGGCGTCGTCGCCATCGGCACGCCTTTTCCGGGAATGGAAGCGGCCATCGTTGATGAACGCTTAAAATTCGTCCCCGATGAACAGAACGGGGAACTGCTTCTTTCCGGGCCGCAGCTCAGTTCCGGTTATTTCGGCGACGCAATTCTTAGTGAGAAATGTTTTCCAATGCTCGCCGGCCGCCGCTGGTATCGCACCGGCGATCTGGCTTATCGCGATGCTTCTGGCGTCTTCCATCATCTCGGCCGAATCGACAACCAGGTGAAAGTGCTCGGTCTCCGCGTCGAGCTCGAGGAAATCGAAGCCCACTTGCGGGAAGTTTACGAAACCGATTCCGTCGCGGTCATCGCCTGGCCTGTCGAGCACGGCTCGGCGAGCGGAATTGTAGCTTTCGTTTGTGGACGAGGTGGCGCCGACGATCCGGCCCTGAAGACGGTAATCAAGAAGCGGCTTCCAAGTTACATGGTGCCTTCCAGCGTGCATCACATCGAATCCATTCCCTTGAACGCCAACGGCAAGGTGAACCGCAAGGAACTAGCCGAACTTTTGTCCGGAGGGAAGCTGTGAGCGGCGCGGCGGAAGCCAGCGGTGCAATTCCGGTCGCAGGATGGCAGCAACGGCTTGCCAATTTTCGCCTTATCCCGCGCATCGAATCCTATCCCGTCGTCACGAAGTTTGCGAAGATGGTGGTGGGTAAGCTCTTAATCCTTGCGTTGTTCGCTCTCGGGCTGTGTTTTGCCATGAAAGATTGGATTCCGCTCAGCATAGGGCTCGCCGTAATCACGCTTGTCCCTGTGCAGCGCCGAATTCTTCTTACCATTCTCACCCTTCTTTTTACCTTTGCTGTTCCATGGAGAAATTGGCTGCATCCCTTTTACAGTTCGGCGCTCATTGTCTTCGTCATCGCCATCGGGGCAATTTGCTTCTGGCTCGTCAGTGCTTTCCCTCGATCCTTCATTGGCCGCCATCCCGTGTTTTTACTCTTGAGCGGCTATTCGCTGCTCATAATCTTCGCGGTTTATTTTCCAAACGACACTCCCCGGTATCTAGTGGTCTGGGAGTTCACTGCCACCTTTGGCGCTTATCTCTGGTTTATCGGCTATTCCTTGTTGGATTGCCGCGCTCCCGGCCGCGATGATTTTGCACTTCAGTTGGGCACGTACCGGCCTTTTTGGGGATCGCCGACCACGCCATTTGTGAAAGGCTCGAGTTATTTGCGGCGCATCGAGGCGAAGGACGCCGATCAGCTTGCTGTTACGCAATTGAAAGGGCTGAAGCTGCTTGCGTGGTCTCTGTTGATCGGGCTCTTTTCGAAATATTTTTCTATAGGCGTCCATGTTTACCTGGCCGTCCCGACCTTCGCGAATGCCTTCCTTCACAGCGTGAACCGCGCCCCGTACCCCTGGTACACCTGCTGGGCCAGCCTCATCGCCGGATTTCTCGGCGATATTCTTGCGATCTCCATCGTCGGCCACCGCATTGTGGCCTGCGTCCGCATGGCGGGTTTCAACGCGCTGCGCAACACGTACCGGCCTTTGTCTTCGCGCACCATCGCGGAATTCTGGAACCGCTACTATTTCTATTTCAAAGAACTGATGGTGGACTTCTTCTTTTACCCGGTCTTTCTGAATTACTTCAAGAGTCACAAAAAAGTCCGCATGGCCGTGGCCACGTTTGCCGCTGCGGGATTTGGAAATGCTTTTTATCACTACATTTTTAATCTGAGCTACATTTCGCAGCTTGGCTTGTGGCCATCGCTCGCGGCCTTTCACGTCTATATTTTCTATTGCACCGTGCTGGCCACGGCCATTTGCATTTCGCAATTGCGCAAACGCCGCCCGCCGCCTGCGGGATTCTTCCGCGGACACGTCGTACCCACGTTCTGCGTCGCACTTTTTTATTGCCTGCTCAACATTTTCGATTACACCGAGCGGACTTATCCGATCTCCGAACATTTTCGATTTCTAGCTCATCTTTTTAATCTCACGACTTGAGGAAAATACATGGACCACCGGGAAGAGATTCGCAAATATTTGCAAGAATTGCTGCTGCAAAAGGGAGACAAGCTGCCCTTTTCGGATGATGCTTCGCTGTTGCTTAGCGGACGGCTTGCATCCGTCGATGCCGTTGAAATCGTTGTGTTCCTTGAGGAAAAATTCGGTGTGAATTTTGCCGAGCTTGGTTTTGACCAGGAGCTGATCGACAGCGTCGACGCTATCGGCGCGCTGATCCCCACAGTAAAGAAATAAGCCGCATTTTTCTGGTGCCCCCGCACGGGGTTGTCCGCGCAAGGCGAAAATCAGTTGTGCGTGTAGGTTAGTGTCACGCGGTCGGTTTCGTCGACGACCTTGTAGTCAGGCGGTGGTTGAAATAAGGACAAGATGGGATTCGAGAGTTCGATATTGGTGAGGCGCATTGTCATTTCGCCGTAGCGGGGATCGTTGCTCTTCGTGAAAATAATGATTTCTAGATCAGGTGAGGTCCAGATCTCGCTCACGATAGTTATGGGACGGTCATTGCCCAGTGAGCCTTCGGGGATGACTTGCGTCGTTCTCGTTCCCTCGACGAGAACACTTTCCATGGTTTGAGTTCCGAGAGACTCGGTGTTTATGTCTGGCCTCGATGCTTGGCGGGAAACGACCGAGGTTGGTATGTGTCCAACCGCTCCTCTGTTCGTTGTGGGAACGGGAGGAGTCAGAGGATGCCGCACCTGCAAAGCAAAGCGATGTGCGATGTGATTCTGTTCGTCGAGAATGTAGGAATACTCTGAGACCGGATCGAGGATCTCTATGACCAGCGCATCTGAAGTCACAGAAGGTCCTTGACAGAGAGATCGCTCCGTCCTGAGCCTTCCCTGTGAGTCGCGATAGATTTTCTCGGAAGTCGGTTTGTGCGAGATGTGCGTCCCGTCAGCGAGAGTTTGAACATTGGAGGACTCTCGTACGGCAGAGTAGGGGGCGGTTGGTGCGGAAGAGGCCATGCCGGGCATTGGGCCGACGGTTGTACTGCAAGTCACGCGTGACATGGCGGAAGGCGTAGGCAGCGGTCGTGCGACCGCAGAAGTTGACTGACCAAAGGTTGCGGAAACAAAGATGCAGGATGAACCAAGAACCAGGGCTATCCGCGTAGCATGTTTCATTAGGTCCCCTTCCATTGCCAGCTTGGATGTGGCGATGTTAGCTGAGATGTTACTGCTCTTCCTGATGCTGGGCAACGACGAAGAGTTGGCTAGGCTGGGCGCAGAGGGAGACTGACTGGTACGCAAAAGGCCGCGCGGGGCATCGGTTGCTGACATACAATCGGGCCAGTAAGGGGAAGACTCTTTGGCGGGGGCCGGCTTATGAGATTTGGAATCCGGAAAAAGTTCAAAATTCTGGCGCCAGGAAATTCTCTACGGAAAAGAGTGGCGTACAGTCTGGCGATTGCGCGATTTATTCTGGTGCCGGTGATTTTCCTCGCGGTCTATTACCTGTTCGAGATGGGATGGATCGTGGACCGCATCGTAAATGTGGACGCGCCGGCGGCGACGCTCGCCCAGCAGGCTTCGATCGAGACTTTGGAAGCGCGGCGCGCGGAACGAAATTATTTATTGCTGCATGACCCGACCTATCTTGCGGCAAACCACGAATCGCTCGGCAAAACCAGACAGATTTTGAGCCAGATACAGGATCTCCAGCCGCAAGACCTGGGAGAAACACAGAATGCGCTGGAGGCGCTCAGCGTCTATGAACAAAGGTTTGCTGCTGCGGTGGCCGCGATGGGGCAGCCGGGGCAGGGAGACGCAGATCGCATTCAGGCCGTTGTGCGCGCTTATGAAAAAGACTTGAACGATCTGTTGCGAGGGGCAAAGGTTAAACCGCGCGAGCAGTTGATTGTAGAGCTGCGGAACCGCGTCGGCTCGTTTGATACGCAGATAGCCGAGACCGTTCAGGAAGGCAATCCTGCTCTGGCGCCAGTCACGGCGGAGTTGCAGAGTTCAATTCAGGAAGTGCTGAAATTGCTGACGGAGCTTGAGACCGAAAATTGGAAACGCGTCGAAAACGATCATCGCGAGGCGCGGCATCTGCTTCGTCAGGCGGAATGGGCGCTGAGTATTGTGTCCGGAATTACGCTGTTGTTCAGCGTGTGGGTCAGTTTTATTTTGCCGCGGCAAGTGGTGAAGCCGTTGATCAGTTTGCGAGAGGCGGTGGATCACGCCGCCCAGGGAGATAATGCCATCGAACTTGAGATCGAAGGACGAGGTGAAGTGGCAGATCTGGCGCGCAGCGTGCGCGATTTGATCGCGCGATTGCGGCAGCCTGCGTGATCGGATCGTTTTACAAACATGCGCCTTTGGCTAGATTTTATTTAGCCGGTGTCGAGAGTCGCCTGACGAGTTCATAAAGAAACGCCTGGCCCTCGTAAAAAGATTGCACGCCAAGGCGCTCATCGCGTCCATGAAAGCGAATGTCGTCGCGATCCATGAAGAAGCCCTGGATGCCGTAACACGGAATGCCGGCGGCGCGAAGATAACGTCCATCCGTGGCGCCCATTACCATGATGGGAACCGTGGGGACGTTCGGCCACATGCTGTTGGTTATTTCGCTAACGGCTTTCAGCAGGTCCGGGCGCATCGGTGACGCGGCAGCTTTGCTGAACTCGCTCAATGGTTTCACGCCGACTTGATCATCCGCGACGACTTTTTGCAGCGTGCTCAGAACATACTCGGGTGAATCTTCTGGCAGCACGCGGCAATTCACAGTAGCGGCGGCGAGCTGCGGCAGAGCGTTGATGGCGTGGCCGCCTTCCAGCATCGTGGCGACGCAAGTGGTGCGCAAAGTAGAATTCCACGCGGGAGAGGCAGCGGCTACCTTCTCCATTGCCTCTTGCGAACCTGAGGGAACTCTTGCGAGATCGTCTTTGATCGGACCTGTTTCAATTTTTGACATTTGCTGGAAGTAAGCCGCGGTGACTTCGTTGGTTTTGAGGGGAAAGCCGAATTCGCCCAGCCGCGTCAATGCTCCAGCCAAGTGATAGATAGCGTTGTCGTGGACCGGCATTGAGCTATGGCCGCCCTTGTTGCGAACTTCAAAGCGAAAATTGAGCACATACTTTTCGCTGACCTGCAGATCGTTCGAGATTTTCTTGCCCTTCGATTCCTCTCCCCAGCCGCCCTCGTTGAGTGCCAGGTCCGCCTCGATGAGCTCGCGGTGATTTTTCAAAAGCCAATCGACGCCGTTGTACGGACCACCGCCTTCTTCGTCGGCCGTAAGAGCGACAATGATATCGCGGTCGGGTTTGAACCCTTCTTTCTTGTATTGGATAAGGTTGGCGATCCAGACAGCGGCCTGCGCTTTGTCGTCACCGGTGCCGCGCCCGTAGAAGAAGCCGTCCTTTTCGATAAATTGAAAGGGGTCGGTGCTCCAGTCTTCACGCTTAGCCTCGACGACATCGATGTGGGCTAGCAGAAGAATTGGTTTCCTCGCGCCGGTGCCGTGATAGCGGACGACCAGATTCGCTTTCTTAGGAATTGCGCCGCCGACGAAAATGTCCGCGTCAGGGAAGCCGGCAGCTTTCAACCGAGCGACGGCTATTTCTACTACCGGAGTGGTCGCGCCGGTCGTAAACCCGGACTGAACCTCGATGAATTGTTTGTAGATATCACGCGCCAGCTGCTTTTCGGCCTCGGGGCGCGTGTTTTGAGCGTTCACCGAAGCGGCGCAGAAGACCACCAAAAGCAAAATTCTGAAAGCGACGCAACTTTTTGTGTTTTGCATGGACGGATTTTTGCACGGCGACGAGATTCGCGCAACTTTTCGGCACTTGCCGCGGTGCAATAATCTGGGATGGGCGCGTGTTTTTCAGACGTGCCGAAGGGTTACGCCCACTTGTAGCCCTGTTTGGCCAACGGGAGCGATCGAATGCGCTTGCCCGTGACGGTGAAAATCGCATTGCAGACAGCGGGCAAAATCGGTGGAAGCGCCGGCTCGCCAAGTCCAGTCGGCGGATTGTCGGTTATAAGGAAATGCACTTCGATCTCGGGTGGCACCTGGTTCATGCGTAGCGGCGGATACTCATGGAAATTGCTTTGCACGGCGCGGCCGCGCTCGATGGTGATTTCGTAGCCCATCAGGTGACTGAGTCCTTCGATGACCGAGCCTCGCACTTCGTTCAGTGCGCTGGTGGGATTGATAATTTGGCTGCCGATGTCGCCTGCGACCCACACTTTGTTCACTTTAAGTCGATTATCCGAACTGACCCGAACCTCCGCGACTTCTGCGAAATATCCGCGATGGCTGAAGTGGAACGCGACGCCCATCGCGGTGTCTTTCGGCAAAGTGCGAGCGCCCCAACCGGATTTTCCCGCGACGAGTTCGAGAACGCCGCGCATGCGCAGTGCGTTAAACAGAAAAGCAGGCGGAGTTGGCTGACCGCCCGCAGGGGCCGGCGCGCCGTCGAGCGCCGGAGTGTTGAGCAACGCCAGGCGGAACTTTACGGGATCCGCGCCAGCCGCGTGAGCGAGTTCGTCGATAAAGGACTGCATCACGAAAGCAATGCCGTTGCTGCCAGGAGCGCGCATCGCGCCGGTAGGAACACCCAGCCCCATCACTGACGTCAGAGTTGCGAAATTCGAAATGTAGCGGGCAGGGAATTCGTCGGGAGAAATCTGTGCGCTTGGCGCAAAGCGTTCACCTTCGCCAAATGTGACGAAATGATTCCGCCACGCGACGAGCTTGCCAGTGGAATCGACTCCGCCCTTCAAAAAGTGAAATCCTGCGGGACGATAGAAATCATGATGCATATCGTCTTCGCGCGACCAGAGCAATTTCACGGGTGTGCTGCCAAGTTGTTTTGCGATCCACGCGCCTTCGATCATGTAGTCATTCGTCAAGCGGCGGCCGAATCCGCCGCCCATCCGTGGCAAATGGATAGTCACGTCGCTCTCGGCGATGCCCAAAGTCTTGGCGACCTGGGCCAAGCCGCGCTGCGGCGTCTGGCTGGGAACCCACATTTCGAGCTTGCCGTCCTGAAAACGCGCGGTGCAATTCTGCGGTTCAAGTGGCGCGTGAGCGAGGAAAGGATAGAAGTAGTTTCCTTCCACGACTTTCGCCGCGGATTGCAAAGCGGCGTCGGAATCGCCATCGGTGCGCAGCGAGCGCGCAGGTTTCTGTTTTGAGAGCTCAACGGCCTTGCTCGCGAAACCTTCGCTGCTTTGCTGAGCGGTCGCTCCTTCGTCCCATTTCACTTCCAACTTTTCGCGCGCGGTGTGCGCGGTCCACCATGTATCGGCGACGATGGCGACGCCGCAGAGCAACCCCGTCAAATCCGTCCCGCCTTCCACGATAAAAGCATGACGCACTCCAGGAATGGCTTTGATCACGTCAAGGTTTGCGCTGACAACTCTTCCCGCAAAAACGGGACACTTTGCAAACGTGCCCCACAGCATTCCCGGGAGTCTGAAATCGATGCCGTAGAGCGGCTTTCCTCGAACGATGGCGGCGTTGTCCACACTTGGGATGGACTTGCCGATGATCTTGAAATCTTTGGGATCTTTTAGCTTCACGGCGGCGAGATCAGGCGGAGCGATAAGCACAGCTTTCACAGCAAGCTCGCCATAACCGAGCGACCGGCTAGTCGACGGATGCTGCACACGCCCGGAAGCGGTCGTGCACTCAGTTTCCGGGACACTCCAAGTTTGCGCAGCCGCCGCGACGAGCAGTTGGCGGCCCGCTGCGCCGACTTGCCGCATCGGAAGCCAATTGGTCGGAGTAGCCGTGCTGCCGCCGGCAACTTGCGAGCCGTACTTTGCAAAGTTGACGTCACCCTGCTCGATCCGCACGTCCTTCCAATCCACGTCAAGCTCTTCCGCAATGAGCATCGGCAGCATCGTCCGTATGCCCTGACCTACCTCTGGATTCTTAGCCGTGATAGTCACAATTCCATCCGGCGATATGCGAATGAAAGCGTTGGGAGTGAGCACAGCAGGCGGCGGACCTTGCGGCGCTTGGGCGAGAGCCTTCTCGACAGGATCGATATGCGCCGAAAGCAGCAAGCCTCCTCCGGCGACGGCGGTCACGCGAAGAAACGAACGCCGCCCAATAGTTCTGATGGTCCTGGGCTCAACAGCTTCCAATGTGTTCATAGCGCCTCCTTACGTTAGACCGACGCTTCGGTTTGTGGGTTACGGCGTTTCCGAGGGCAAGGCTGGGCGCCTCGCCGTAACAGCGGAAGTATAGCGCGGGAGAACCAAAGTGGCAGCAGGAACCGAACGGTAATGCGATCGCGAGGTTTTGAGCGAGGGCAAAGAGGTAGGTCGAAATAAAAATTTGCAAGCTGCACAAAGAAATTCGTTCTAAGGAAGTCAGCGCGAGCAACCCGGCGTGCGGAATGCTAACTCTAATGTGGTAGCAAAAGGGAGTGAGAACGCTGTCGTCCGAAAACAGCGCCTATCACTCTTAAGACGGTCCTCCATTCCCCGGGTTGCGAAGAATAACTGCCGAGGCAAATTCACGAAGCTAGAGGTGTCGAAAATGACCAGCTCGAAGATCGGCTCAACCGCATTCGTTTCTCTTCCGCACGAAAATCGCAAGATATGGTGTTCCTTCGTTTTCTTGTTGGCCGTACTTTTGCTTTGTGCAGCCAAATCCTCCGCGCAGACCGCGGCGCATGCGCCGGGATGGGTAGTCATCACCATCAGCGACTATCGATCGCTACACGCGAAAGCCTACCCGCCCGACCGCGAGCCGGAAGGGCCACCGGTGGACGCGACGCTGACGCGCGTCGACTACGACTTGCGCATCGATGGCGATCTCGCCGCCGGCCGCGCAAGCCTCACCGTCGACGTACTGAAGGATGGCTGGGTGCGTGTGCCGATTCCGGCAGGACTTCTAGTGCGCGAGGCAAAACTCGACGGCAAGCTGGTTTCGCTAGTGCCCGGCGCAGCCGGAAAAGGCAGCAACCAGCTTTCGGCGCTGCTCTCTCGATCGGGACGCTCGGTGTTACTACTCGACATAGCTTTGCCGGTCGTATCGACAGCCGGTGAAGAAAGCATCTCCTTGCCTTCGACCGCCTCCGGCGTCACGCGCGCCTCGGTTCGCCTTCCGAGGCAAGGCGTAGACATCAAGCTGACCGGCGGCCTCCTGGCAGAGAAATCCGAGCCCGGTGCGGAAAGCAAATGGCTGGCCTACGCACGTGGCAACGAACCGCTGACGTTCACCTGGAAACGAAAAACGGAGGATCACCGCAGCACGCAAGCGCTGCGACTACGCGGATCGCTGACGGAGCTGACCGGCCTTGGCGAAGACACAACGACGGTGGTCGCCGAAGTCAACGTCGAAGTAACCCAAGGCGCCGCGCGAGAAGTACGCATCTCCCTCCCAGACAAAGTGACGGTCAATCAAGTCGCGGGCGCGATGGTTGCGGACTGGGAAATGAAAGACGGACAGCTCGCAGTGACGTTCCTGGAACCTGTCGAGCAAAACGCCAAATTCATCGTCACTGGAGAAACGCGCAGTCCGCGCGACGGCCAAATCGAAATTCCGCTCCTGCGCCTTCTGAACGCGGAACGCGATACTGGAGGAGTAGCCGTCGAAGTCCTCGGCGCTGGAGAGATCAAAGAGTTCAAATCCGAAGGTCTCGAAAACGCCGACGCCACAGATTTGGGCGAGATCGTTTCGAGCCGCCAATCCACTTCGCTCTCCGCATTCCGCTATCGAGCAGGCGACGCGAAGACAGCAAGATCGCTGACCGTAAACGTCGCGCGCTACACGCCGCAAGCCGTCCTGATGGCCAACGTTGCCGAAGCTCGTTACAACGTCTTGATCACCAACGAGGGAAAATTATTGGTGCAAGCACGCTACGCCGTCCGGAATAATCAGCGTAACTTCCTGAAGATCACTCTGCCAACGGGCGCAACGCTCTGGAGTGCATCGTTGGCGGGAAAGCCCGTTCGTCCTGGTCAATCGCCCGACGGCAGCGTGCTGCTGCCGCTCGAAAAATCCCATGCCGGCGAAGATTCTCCCGAGTTTGCCGTCGAGATCGTTTATATCAGCCGCGGCACCGCGTGGAATGACAAAGGACAATTCAAACTCGCGCTGCCTGCGTTGGACTTGCCAGTCTCGCGGACAGGATTGCTCGTTTACCATCCGCCGCTTTTCAAAGTGACGCCGGAGCTGGGCTCGTTCCGAATGGAACCGTACGCGGACCCAACATCCGCGGCGCTGAATCCTTCACCTCCAGCTTCCTCAGCGGGGCCAGCATACAGCGCCGGTTTTGCAGCGCCAGCTCCGCCGCCTGCAGTGCCCAGCACGGGAGCATCAATCTCAACAATGTCCGTACTAGGTGCGAATCAGATTTCCGAGCAGAAGCTCGTCGACAACTTCCGCGCAAACTTGCAGGGAGGGAAAGCCGCCGGGATTCTTCCCATCAAAGTCGACTTCGCGGCTTTAGGTCCCTCGCTTTATCTCGTTTCCGAACTCACAGGCGAAAACCAATCTCCAAGTACCGATCTGAATTATCAACGCGAGAAAAAGGCAGGTGGGCGATGAAAAAGTTAATTTTTGTAGTTGGATTTCTGATGAGTGTTCCCCTATTCGCGCAGGACAAGATCAACCCTCCCGTTCCACAGGCAGGAAATGTCACGCTGCCGCTCGAGGAATACAACCGCCTGCTCGAGCTGGCGAACAAATCGCCACGAAGGGTGGAGTCCGCGCCGCTTCCGTACACGATCAAGCGCGGAGACCTGAAGTTGCGCGTCACGAACGAAACGGTCCTGGGAACTGTCCAGCTGCAGGGCGAAACCTTCAACAAGGGCGAAACAAAAGTCGCGCTCACTTCGGGCATGACGATTCTGGACGCGCGGCAAGAAGGCAAAGGTTTGCCGCTCGAACAAGAAGGTGGCACACAAACAACGATCCTCGCCGGTCCCTCGGAGTTTTCCGTAGTTCTCGACGCGGGTTTGCCATTAAACATTGAAACAGGCCGCGCATCCTTCAACCTGCCGGTGCCGTCGGCAGGTAGCGTGCGCCTGACGCTTGAAGTCCCGGGCGATCACACAAACGTGAGGCTCAGTCCCGGACTAATCACGAGCCGGGAATCCGCCAACGGAAACACCACGATCGAAGCAACGCTCGTGCCAGGGCAGCCGGCGAACATCTGGTGGGCCACGCGAGAAGTGGTTGCACCGGTCGTGCCGCGCGAAGTGCGCTTTCTCTCGAACATGAAGACGCTGGTTTCCGTCAGCGAGGCCGAGATCCGTCTCGCCGTGCTTGTCGATATCAGCGTGATTCAGGGAGAACCCACCCAATTCGAAGTCGAGGTTCCCGCCGGTTATGAAGTGACGGGAGCTTCCGGCGCTTCCGTGGATTCGAGCGATGTGCAATCGGGCGTTTTAACTTTGAAAGTCAATGCCCCGGCGCAGCGTAGCCATCAATTCCTGGTCTCGATGGAAAAAACGATCGGCGTCACCAAGGCGGAAGTTCCGTTTCTCAGCGTAAAAAATTCGCAACGCGAAACGGGCGAAGTGCTCGTGGAAGGCGTCGGCACCATGGAGCTGACGGCGAAAGAAGGCGGAAGCCTGAAGCGCATGGATGTAAAGGAAACGAATCCTTATCTGCGTTCGCTGGCGCGTTCACCCTTGCAGGCCACGTTTCGTTATCACCGCCAGCCGACGGAAAATCCAATTCTGGCGCTGGAATGGACGCGATTTCCCGACAGCAGCGTGCTCGCAGCGGTCGCCGAGCGGGCTGTCGTCACGACGCTCGTCACCACGGAGGGAAGATCGCTGACCGAAGTGAAATTGACGATAAAAAATCAGGTCCAGCCATTTTTGAAAGTGGAGTTGCCAGCTGGTGCCAGCATTGTCTCCGCGGATGTCGCCGGAGAAAAAGTTAAGCCGGTAGAAGGAGCGGATGGCCAGCGCGTTCCGCTGTTGCGGGCCGGGTTCCGGCCAGTGGGTTCTTACGAAGTTTCCTT
>Ga0210394_10004029_pt1 | contig 17545 bp, 10 predicted proteins | sample IncBWC12MmetaG_FD_160121 | JGI IMG/M metagenome (GOLD analysis project Ga0210394, IMG submission 160121) | Forest soil microbial communities from Barre Woods Harvard Forest LTER site, Petersham, Massachusetts, United States - Inc-BW-C-12-M | ecosystem: Environmental > Terrestrial > Soil >... | reverse complement strand
GGTGCTGATTCCGAAGAGAAGCGCGAGCCCGTGAGAGACATCGACATTGCAGTGGTGGATAGCCTGAAAGCGCTTGACCCCAACCGGCCGATTAGAGAAGCGGACATCAAACCCGATAACGTCTGTTAAGTGCCAACAGGCGCCATCGACATTGCGTCGTTTTGGCGTTTCGGGAGATTGAGCAAAATGCGTGGTAGCGAAAGAGATGAACTGGCGACTACGCTGCGCTGACTTCACGCAAGAACTCTTCGATCTGAGCCTTGAGCGTTTCCCCATTACGACCAAGCGCGTCTGCGACAACCAGCACCTGCCTTGCCGCTTCACCGGCCCGTTCGGAAGCTTCCCGAACACCCCGGATGTTGGACGAGACCTCGGCGGTATCCCTGGCTGCGTGAGACGTGGAGCCGGCGATCTCGCGCGTTGCCGCGCCTTGTTGCTCGACGGCCACCGCGATGCTGGAAACAACCTCGTTCAGTTTGATGATCGTCTGGGTGACCGTTCCGATCGACACGACGGTCTGATCGGTTTCGTCGTGAATCGCGCGAATTTGCCCGGCGATTTCCTCGGTGGCCTTTGTCGTCTGCGAGGCCAGGGCCTTGACCTCCGACGCCACGACCGCAAACCCCCTGCCGGCCTCTCCGGCGCGTGCCGCCTCAATCGTCGCGTTAAGCGCCAGAAGGTTGGTCTGGCTCGCGATTTCATTGATCAAATGCGCAACCTTGTCGATCTTCTGCACCGATTCCTTCAACCGCACGACGCGCGCATTGGTCGCCTCAGCCTGCGACGCGCCTTCGTTCACCATACCCGTCGAGTTGGCGACCCGGCTGTTGATCTCTGCAATCGAGGCCGACAGCTCTTCCGCAGCCGATGAAACCGCCTGAACATTTTCGGTTGCCTGCTCGGAGGCCGTCGCGACGACGTTGGACCGTCGGCTGGTCTCCTTCGCGGTCTCAGCCATGGAGGTTGAAGTCGACTCCAGCTCGTTGATATACGAAGCGACATCGCCAAGTGCCTGAGCAACGATTTTCTCGAAATTGGTAATGCTCGCCTGGACGCGGTTCGCGCGCTCGAACTGGTTTCTCTGTCCGACCTGTTGCTGATTTCGGAGCTCTTCGGCCTCAATCAAACTGTTTCTGAATATCTCGACTGCTTCGGCCATCTTCCCAACCTCGTCGCGACGGATCACGAAAGGCACGTCAGATTTGGTGTCTCCCTTCGCAAGGCCGACCATTCGATCACGCAGCGCTACCAGCGGCTTGGCGATCGCCGAGCGCACGAAAATTGCCGAAGCGATGCCCATGGCCACTGCAAACAGCCCGGACAAGAGCACGACATACTCGACGATACTGGACCGATGCTGAGCCTCCTCGCGCACGGCCAGGATACGCTGGGCAACCGCCTGCAGCAGGCCGCTCAACTGGTTTTCAGTCTCCGTTGCTGCTTTGCGCATCGGAATGGTCGCGACCATTCGCGGTTGGCCGGCGGCTGCGGCTGCGGCGCTCTTGAACAGCCTCTGATAGTCTTCGCCTCCCTTCACCAGGGCAGCTGACATCTTGGCAAGAGCCGGATCGCCGATGCGAGCCGCAATGCTGTCAACCGATCGCGCCTCGTCGAGCATCTTGTTTGAAAAATCGAGAATTTTCTTAACAAGAGAATCGTCGTCATTGTAGAGCACGTCCTTCTCATTCCGCCTGCCTTCCAAGAAAGCGATCTTGGCGGAATTGCCGTGCTCGATCATGGCGAATTCGTCGTCGATCAGACGGGAAAAGACGATGGTCGTCGATGATAGCCCATATTGGGCGACCGCGAGAAATGCCGCCACAAACAACGTGGCGGTGCCCATGCACAGCCACAATTTTTTCCCGACGGAAATATTGTTGAACTTCATCGACATTTTGCTAGGCGCCCGGCAGCCTGATTCAGTGGCTACTCTGGAACTACTCCATCACGTACCCGACATAGTAGATGCCGATCACGGCCCCGGCATCCGACTTGATCGGCTCGTAGCCAGTGTCGAAGATCTTGCCAAGGATATCGACCAGTCCATAAAAGGCGTTGCCTTGATTGTTAGCCGCATAAGCGGGACCGGAAGGATCGAGAATGGTACCGACGGCCCTCGCGCCATCCTTCATCACATTCGTGCTGACCCGCACAAAATTGTTACCCTTCTTGATGAACAAGGTAGCGGTACCGCCATGCTTGGCCTTAACGTCATCGACGACGGTAAAGTCGTCATTGATTTTCGTGGTCCCAAAATAGAGGATTTCACCGTCGAGTTTTGGCGGCCCCAGTTTGGTCGTTCCGTCTTTCAAAGCCTGCATTGCCGTCTTCACTTTGGCGTCGTCGGCGGCCTTGGCCGGCATTCCCAGGAGCCCAAGCGAGGCTGCCAGTGCTGCGGCCAAAATGACGTCACGACGAGTGGCCTTGATATCTAACATCGGTATCCGCCCTTCTCGCTATCTGTGGTCCTCGTGGGCGCGCCGGTAAAAAATGTGCTGGAAACTAATCAAATGGCAAAACAATGCGGCGCGTTCCGAATGATCCGTCCAGCGAATTTTGGACGGTTTTGGTAAATCAAACGATAATATGTCGGGCTCACGGACGGGCGCATATCCGCGGCATTGTCTCCGACCGCGAAGTTTGGTCTTGGGCCAGGTAGAAGGAAGCACGCTATTTTGCAGCATGAAGTTGAGGCAGGCGTCGATCATCGAAATCCAACGATGCTGTCTGCTTGCGCAGCTTGTAGGCCTCCAGAACGCCTCGTGACATCTCCGCACTCAGTCCAGCAAATTCCTGTTTCGCAGCTTCAAGGTCGTTCACCGAGATGCGATGGTTGGGCGCACCAAGGAACAACAGCGCCATCGTCGTCTCCCACGAAAACGCGAGGGCCCTGGCCAGGATCAGTGCAATTTCATGGTTCTTGTCAAGCAGCACGCGTTCGACCACATCGACGGGTAGCGAGCACAACAGGGCGAGGCCCACGGTCGCTTCCGCGACCCTGTGCGACTGAGCGTATTCGAAGATCTGCTTCTGATCCAGATTGCCGCGCTGGTGTTGTTTTGCCACTTGCCTTTTTGCATCGAAATAGTCCTTCGAGGCAGGGCCGAATTTCGATTGCAGCGCGCCCGTGACGTCCGTCACCAGGTTATCTATCTGGTTCACCGCTTCCGGGCGCTCACGCTCGAGCCGCTTTTTCGTATTGTCCGACGCCTTTGCGATCATTTGCTGAAAGACATGCCTCGGGATGTCCCTGCGGTGACCCAAATGTTCGAACAGAATTGAATCGCTTTCGGAGCGCTTAATCATATGCAGGATGCCTGTATCGGAAAAACAGGCGCCGTCGTTCTTGGCGACCGAACGCACAACCTCTTGACTTCCCCGGACCACAAGCTCGTCTGTCAGTTCCTCGCAGAGCGACCTTCTCTTCGAAATCGCTAGCAGGTGGTCCTGGCTTTTCGACCTGGCGTTGGCAATCAGGGTCCGGGTATCGAGGCGTCCCGATTGACGAAGGACGGGACCTGCGATCTCAATCGCGTCGTCAAACGCAAGTTTTTTAATCACTTCAAAGGGTGCATTGTCAGATCGCGCCAGCAGCTTTGATAGACGGGCGCGGGTCGCAGTTTCAATATCCTGCTCCAGCTTGCCTATTATTTCTCCAAACATCCAGATTTCGTCTTCGGTATAGCGCCCCACTATCAATAGGTCAGTCGCATACCACAACGCTCGCTCGCGGCTTTCAGCCGACCCTTGCGCGACAGCGACCTCTAATTCCTGCAGAAATGACACCGTTTTCTCACTTGAAATAAACCAACGTGGAATTCGGAAATATAGACCCGCCAGACGCCACAACGGGATAAACTCGCGCGCACTACAACCGCTAGTCGACCCCCTAGGGGGCGAGATATCCAAAAGGCGATCAGTCCAAAACTCAGTACGAATTCGTGAACTCTACGAAGATTTCCTTATTAAATCGTACACAGCGGCAGTCGCTCCGATTGCAAGAAAAATGAAAGCTCGACGCCGTTCGGCATGTGAATACCGCTAACCAGGTACGCGAGGGGGGAAAAGTCCGGCACCGGAGATAGCTCGTCTCTACCGTGTGCGTCCGTTTGTGCTCTCCGTTCGACTTTACTAGCGTCACCTTGTGCTCGTTACCGGTTGACGTCGTAGAACGGGCGCTGGTTCATAATCGGGAGATGGTTCTCGTTTTAGCAAAGGCCATCGGCTTGCAATGGGAAACCGCAATGGCCCTGTTGTTTCTCGGCGCGAAGGAATATCGCATCGGCGAACGCGATCGTGCCGAAATGAGGCGAAAGTTTAGGCGGCTCGATCCTGAACATCTCGCAGCCTTCTACGAGTATATCAATCGCGCAAGAACGCGATAGCTGCTGAGCAGAAACCCCGTAACGAGATTTGCGTTTCGGGGGCCTCTCGCTGCTGATTTTGCAGTTTGATTCCGTTCGAAAAACGACGCGGTTTAAATTACCGAGATTCGCAGGATCTGAACTCATATTTCGGTAGAGTTGGGATCAGTATTTCACATGATCAATGTGCTGCAGAGTTATATGGTCGGCCGCACTGCCGTCCGTGTGATTGACCGTGATCACAGCATGGTCGCCTTGGGCAATCGTAATATTGTGATCGGACTGGGAAGATCCATCGACGACTAAGCCTGTCCAACTTTGGACCACATGGCCATCCGCGGCGTAGTCGGTGAGGTTAAAGCTCGCATTCTGCCCTATGTTGTGAAGGTCGACAGCATCAGTCCAATTAGGGCTACCATTGATTGTAATGTTTCCGGTATGCGAAGCAACGAAGAACGTATCGTTATGATCGGCTACCGCTAGATTGAGGCCCGCGCTGACTGACTGACCGTGGGCGTCGGTGGCGGTTATCGTAATCGGGTTGTTACCGACATCGCTATCGGTCGGCGTTCCTGAGATCATGCCGGTATGGGGATCGATAGTGAGGCCGGTCGGCAACGAGGCCGAGTAGGTCAGCGCATCGCCGGCAGCAGGTGCGGTGAAATTACTGGCTACGTTGAGCGAGAAGGCCTGGCCGTCATATCCGCTTTGATCGGGGATGGCGGTCGCGGTCGGCCCGCTATCGCCAACGGTCAGATTGAAGCTCTCGCTGACTGACTTACCGTGCGCATCGGTTGCCGTCACGGTGATCGGGTCGCTGGGGGGAACGGCGGAGATTGTGAACGTACCGTCCTGTTCAGACCAGGCCGTTCCGTGAGGAGCGAGGGTTTCGATGAGTTGGTAACTGCCGTTTTGGTAGAATATATTGTATTCAAGTCCATTGGACGTGAAGAGAATCCCGCCGTAATCGAGCGATGGACTGCTATTTGCAAGCAGAACGTTATCATAGATGAACACACCGTCAGGACTTATCGACTCGGCGGCCGGGCTTGGATTGCTGATGAGATTATCTATCACCGCACCGTTCGGTCCGACCACAGATCCCGCAATTCCGGTGATGTCATATCCTCCGGCCGCATCAAGCGAGTTGGCAGTCGTGAGCTGTCCGCTGACCGTAAACGATCCATCGAATGACGTGAAATTGAAATTAAACGCGTGCGCGCTGCTCGTGTAGGCGCTGTCGGCCGGGGTGCCGGAGATCATGCCGGTATGAGGATCGATGGACAGGCCCGCCGGCAGCGAAGCCGAGTAGGTCAGCGTGTCGCCGGCGGCAGGGGCGGTAAAGTGGCTGGCGACGTTGAGCGAGAAGGCCTGGCCCTCATAGCCACTCTGGTTTGTGATGGCGGTGGCGGTCGGTCCGCTGTCGCCGACAGCCAGATGGAAGCTTTCGCTGATCGCCTTGCCGTGGGTATCGGTAGCCGTGACTGTGACTGTGTTGTTGCCGAAGTCACTGTCGGTCGGCGTTCCAGAGATGATGCCGGTATGGGCATCGATGCTGAGCCCGGTCGGCAGCGACCCCGAGTAGGTCAGCGTGTCGCCGGCAGCAGGGGCGGTAAAGTGGCCGGCGGCATTGAGCGAGAAGGCCTGGCCCTCATAGCCGCTCTGGTCCGCGATAACGGTGGCGGTCGGTCCGCTGTCGCCGACAGCCAGATGGAAGGTCTCGCTGACCGCCTTGCCATGGGAGTCGGTTGCCGTGACCGTGACCGTGTGGTTGCCGAAGTCGCCGTCGGTCGGCGTGCCGGAGATGACGCCGGTGTTGTGGTCAATGCTGAGTCCGGTCGGCAGCGATCCCGAGTAGGTCAGGGTGTCGCCTGCAGCAGGGGCGGTAAAATGGCTGGCGGCGTTGAGCGAGAAGGCCTGGCCCTCATAGGCACTCTGGTTTGCGATGGCGGTGGCGGTCGGCCCGCTATCGCCGACAGCCAGATGGAAGCTCTCGCTGACCGCTTTGCCGTGGGCGTCAGTCGCCGTCACTGTAATCGTATTGTTGCCAAAGTCGCCGTCGGTTGGCATTCCGGAGATGACGCCGGTGTTGTGGTCAATGCTGAGGCCGTCTGGCAGCGACGCCGAGTAGGTCAGCATGTCGCCGGCGGCGGGAGCCTTGAAGTGGCCGGCAACGTTGAGCGAGAAGGCCTTGCCCTCATAAGCGCTCTGGTTTGCGATGGTGGTGGCGGTCGGCCCGCTATCACCAACAGCCAGATGGAAGCTCTCGCTGACCGCTTTGCCGTGGGCGTCAGTCGCCGTCACTGTAACCGTGTTGTTACCAAAGTCGCTGTCGGTCGGCGTTCCCGAGATGACACCGGTGTGGGCATTGATGGTGAGGCCAGACGGCAGTGACGCCGAGAAGGTCAGCGTATCGCCGGCAGCAGGGGCGGTGAAGTGGCTGGCAACATTGAGCGAGAGAGCCTTGCCCTCATAGCCGCTCTGGTCGGAGATGGCGGTAGCGGTCGGTCCGCTGTCGCCGACAGCCAGATGGAAGCTCTCGCTGACCGCCTTGCCGTGGGCGTCGGTGGCCGTGACCGTGATCGTGTGGTTGCCGAAGTCGCTGTCGGTCGGAGTTCCGGAGATTACACCAGTATGGGTATTGATGCTGAGGCCGGCCGGAAGTGACGCTGAGAAGGTCAGCGTATCGCCGGCGGCGGGGGCGGTGAAGTGGCTGGCGACGTTGAGCGAGAAGGCTTTGCCCTCATAACCGCTTTGGTCGGCAATGGCCGTGGCGGTCGGTCCGCTGTCGCCAACGGAAAGATGGAAGGTCTCGCTGATCGCCTTGCCACGGGCGTCGGTCGCCGTGACCGTGATCGTGTGGTTGCCGAAGTCGCTGTCGGTCGGCGTTCCCGAGATCACGCCGGTATGGGCATTGATGCTAAGGCCAGACGGCAGCGAGGCGGAGAAGGTCAGGGTGTCGCCGGCGGCGGGCGCGGCAAAGTTATTGGCGACATTGAGCGAGAAGGCCTTCCCCTCATAAGCGCTTTGATCGGCAATGGCCGTGGCGGTCGGTCCGCTGTCGCCGACAGCCAGATGAAAGCTCTCGCTGACCGCCTTGCCGTGGGCGTCGGTGGCCGTGACCGTGATCGTGTGGTTGCCGAAGTCGCTGTCGGTCGGCGTTCCCGAGATCATGCCGGTATGGGCATCGATGGTGAGCCCGGTCGGCAGCGAAGCCGAGAAGGTCAGGGTGTCGCCGGCGGCAGGGGCCGTGAAGTGGCCCGCGACATTGAGCGAGAAGGCCTGGCCCTCATAGCCACTCTGGTTTGTGATGGCGGTGGCGGTGGGTCCGCTGTCGCCAACGGCCAGATGGAAGCTCTCGCTAACCGCTTTGCCATGGGCGTCGGTCGCCGTGACCGTGATCGTGTTATTGCCGAAGTCGCTGTCGGTCGGCGTTCCCGAGACGATGCCGGTATGGGCATCGATGCTAAGCCCGGTCGGCAGCGAGGCCGAGAAGGTCAGCGCATCGCCGGCAGCAGGGGCGGTGAAGTGGCTGGCGATGTTGAGGAAGAAAGCCTGCCCCTCATAGCCACTCTGGTTTGTGATGGTGGTGGCGGTCGGCCCGCTGTCGCCAACAGCCAGATGGAAGCTCTCGCTGATCGCCTTCCCGTGGGCGTCGGTGGCCGTCACTGTAATCGTATTATTGCCAAAGTCGCTGTCGGTTGGCGTGCCGGAGATGACACCGGTATGCGCATTGATGCTGAGGCCAGACGGCAGCGAGGCCGAGAAGGTCAGGGTGTCGCCGGCGGCGGGAGCCATAAAATGGCTGGCGATATTGAGCGAGAAGGCCTTGCCCTCATAACCGCTTTGGTCGGCAATGGCGGTCGCGGTCGGTCCGCTGTCGCCAACGGAAAGATGGAAGCTCTCGCTGATCGCCTTGCCATGGGCGTCGGTCGCCGTGACCGTGATCGTATTATTGCCAAAGTCGCTGTCGGTTGGCGTGCCGGAGATGATGCCTGTATGCGCATTGATGCTGAGGCCAGGCGGTAGCGAGGCCGAGAAGGTCAGGGTGTCGCCGGCGGCGGGAGCCATAAAATGGCTGGCGACATTGAGCGAGAAGGCCATCCCCTCATAAGCGCTTTGATCGGCAATGGCCGTGGCGGTCGGTCCGCTGTCACCGACAGCCAGATGGAAGCTCTCGCTGATCGCCTTGCCATGGGCGTCGGTAGCCGTGACTGTGATCGTGTGGTTGCCGAAGTCGCTGTCGGTTGGCGTTCCCGAGATCACGCCGGTATGGGCATTGATGGTGAGGCCGGCCGGCAGCGAGGCCGAGAAGGTCAGGATGTCGCCGGCGGCAGGAGAGGTGAAGTGGCCCGCGACATTGAGCGCGAAAGCCTGGCCCTCATAGGCACTCTGGTTTGCGATGACTGTGGCGGTTGGTCCGCTGTCGCCGACAGCCAGGTGGAAAGTCTCGCTGATCGCCTTGCCATGGGCGTCGGTAGCTGTGACTGTGATCGTGTTATTGCCAAAGTCGCTGTCGGTCGGGGTACCCGAGATCATGCCAGTATGGGCATTGATGGTGAGGCCAGACGGCAGCGAGGCCGAGAAGGTGAGCGCATCGCCGGCAGCAGGGGCAGCGAAGTGGCTGGCGAGGTTGAGGAAGAAGGCCTGCCCCTCATAAGCACTCTGGTCGGAAATGGCGGTGGCGGTCGGCCCGTTGTCGCCACCCGTCGGCTGAAAACCCAAGCTGTCTGTCTGATCGTGCACGGTGGTCGGCGTCACCGTGATCGGTTTGCTGTCAAGGTGGCCACCCATCGGGGTGATGGAGATGCTGCCGGCGTGGTCCTCGATGTTGAGTCCTGCCGGCACCGGGGCCGAGTGAGTCAACGTATCGCCGGCGGCGGAAGCCTTGAAGTGGCTGGCAATGTTGAGTGAGAGGGCTTGGCTCTCATGGCCGCTCTGGTCGGCGCTGTCGGTGGTGGTCGGCCCGCTGTCGCGAACAGCCAGATGGAAACTCTGGGTGACCGGCCGGCTTGAAACCGCTTCTCCGCCAAGATTAAAAGCCGATCCAGACTGAGTGAGGGTCTGAACGGTAGGGCTATATTTTGCATCCGCACCATGGTGAAGGTTCGGATTCGTTAGATCGTAGCCGCTTTCATCCCCTGCGCCGTGAACCCCGGGGTCGACAACACCCGGCGTTTTCCGGACGGCTTTGTCCGAGCGATCCAGCGCCAGGGTCAAAAGATCGTTGTCAGACATGAACCACCAAAAACCGCAGTCCGGGAACGTGTAAGAGCAAATCTAACGGCAATAGATTAAATTCGTTGCCACCGATCCTGTGTTGTCCGGGGCCTTGGCGTTAATGACTCGGAAACATTTTGCGTCCGTGTTGCTCGACGCCGATTTAGCTTAACGTGGCGCTAAGCGAATCCAGTGATAGTGAACGACGTTTTTAATGGTGTATTGGCGTATCTGTTTTGTCCCCCACAAGCTCCACCATGGCCTTTTGGCCTGGCGCAAGTCGGCTGCTTTCAGGCCAGCGCCCGGCACGTGCCGCGCGAAAGAACCGTGACAAATCTGCGTCTCCAAGCGCAGGCTTTCTTCATGAGCCAAAAGTTCCCGTAGCAATTTATTTTGCTTCATTTGTCATCAATCTTTTGGCCTTGTCGCTGCCGCTTTCGATCATGCAGGTGTACGATCGGGTCATTCCAAACCGCTCGTTGTCGACGCTGGCATGGTTATTCCTCGGCCTTGCAGCGGCACTGTTCATTGACTTCATTTTGAAGGCGCTGAGGTCAACTCTCCTGTCCTGGCAGGCAACGCGCTTCGCCCGAAATGTAGAAAACGAAGGAGTAGCTCGCTTTCTTCGAGCGCCAAACGGAGCTTTTGAGCGCGAGCCTGCCGCTGTGCATGTGAACCGCTACGCTGCCGCAGCTGCACTTGCTGACTATCACAGCGGTCAAGCGCGTTTAGTATTGATCGATCTTCCATTCATTGGGATCGCCCTGATGGTGATGACAATCGTTGGCGGTCCAATGGTTTTCGTGCCGGCGAGCCTGTTCCTTGGATTCGCCGCACTAGCTATCGGTCGCGCTCGCAAATTCCGTAGAATACTTGATGCTCGCACCGAGCAGGACAATCGGAAATACGATTTTATCGCGGAGGTATTAGGCGGAATTCACACCGTCAAGGCGATGGCGATGGAGCCGCAGATGCAGCGGCGTTTTGAACGGCTGCAGGAGGCGGTGGCCAAGACAACCATGTCCTCCATCTTGACTGGCCAGGCTAACCAATCCGCTGCCCTGCTTTTTGGAAGCGCGTCGCAACTGATCGTGGTCGCGATCGGAGGCAGCCAAGTCATTAACGACCAGCTCAGTATGGGTGCTCTCGCGTGTTGCACGTTGTTGTCGGGTCAAATTCTGCAGCCGCTTCTGCGCGCGATTTCTCTCTGGACCGAGCAGGAGACTGTTGCTCATCGTAGAGCCGAAGTTAAGTCACTGCTCGATTTGCCTGAGCCTGACGTTTCCGCCGAGCCTCACTCGGCGGTCGACGGCAATATCAGATTTGAAGGGGTGATTTATAGGTACCCGAACGATTCCGACCACCCCTTGTCCGTGAACGACATATCTATCGAAGCTGGCAGCATTATCGGCGTGAAGGGAAAGGAAGGTTCGGGGCGTACTACGCTGCTGAATCTGATTAAGGGAGAGGTCGCTCCCGCGACCGGCTTCGTCACGATAGACGGTATCTCGACATCGGCTCCCCAATTCGCGTCGATACGCCGACAAATCGCCTATGTCGGCGCTTCGCCCGTTACATTTTCTGGCACCATCATGGAAAATCTAACGATGTTTGGGCCCGAGAAGCGAGATTTTGCGCGCAAGATGACGCAGCTCCTGGGTCTCGAAACGACCATCAATCTTCTGCCAGATGGATATGAGACGAGGCTTGGTGAGGGTATCGGCGACGACCTTCCGATGTCGATTGCTCAACAGATGAACATTGTGCGAGCCCTGACAAACCGTCCACGCATCCTTGCGCTTGACGAAGCTAATGTGCCGTTGGACGCCGTCGCCGAGCCGGCCATGATCAGGGCGCTAAACTTTCTCCGCGGGAGCCTGACCATCATTATTGTAACGCACCGTCCGTCCTTGTTGGCCTTGTGCGATCAACAATTGGTTGTTCACGACGGCCGCGCCGATTGGCTTTCCTCCTCTCTCGATGTCTCACGGAAGCTCGCGCCGTGACGGCATCTGACAAAATGGGATCAGACCCTGACAGCGGAATCCCTTCCGCGTCGGGAATAATCGAAAATCAGGTGCACGCAAATCTGGCGCGCCTTGCGGCAGAGTTTGGCGGCGGAGCTTCCCAGTCATCGGCCATGGCGGAAGACGCACTGATCTCCACGATCAACGACATAGTTCGTCCCGAGACACCAGCAGAAGCATGCCTGGCTCCCGCGCTTGCATTGTTTGGTTGGGCCGGGGAGGGGCGGCTAATTCGGGAAGCGTTGCCGCACTTTGATCGTATCGAAAATATCGAAGCCTTGCGCCGTGTCTTCTCCTTGTTGGGCTATGGAACAAACGGAAAATTCTTGAGGCTGTCCGGAATCAAGCCTCACGCTATGCCATGCTTGTTTACACGTGACGGCACGGACGTCACGCTGATCGTGGAGCCTGAGCCGGACGGTACGCTGCTGGTCTTCGACGGCGAATCTGCAGCCTGGCGAAAAATAAAACCTGCCGGTCAGTTCGGCTGGGCATTTTCGATCTGGGATCAGTCAGTCAATATCGAAGGTCTCGAGCAAGGCGCGTCTTGGCTGCTGGCCGCTATCAAACAGTTCAAGCCTACAATCATCGCAACGCTCGGATTCAGCCTGCTGGGTAATATTGCTGCGCTCGCGCTGCCGATCTTTGTTATCGCTGTGTACGATTTGGGAATCGGCACGAAGTCGACAAATACGATAACCATGTTTGCGATAGGCGCTGGTATCGTAATCGCCACGAATCTAGCGCTGCGCAGCGTTCGCGCGCGTGCGATGGCTTATTTTGGTGCCCGGATAGATGCGCTAATCGGCATGAAGGCATTCGAGGTGATCCTCAACATGCCGGTTTCGATGGTCGAGGCTGCACCGGTCGATACCCAAATCTCTCGGCTGAGACAGTTCGAGAGTATGCGTGATTTCTTCACCGGAACCTTGGCGTCGTCGGTCGTCGATATTCCTTTCATATTCATTTTCCTTATTGCGATTGCGCTGTGGGGAGGAAACCTCGTCTGGGTCCCGATATCTCTTATCGGGGTTTATGTCTTGCTCTCAGCGATAACAATTCCGATCACGCGCAAATATGCTCGTGCTATCAGCTTCGCCAAGCAACGCCGCAATATTTTACTTCGTGAGATATTCACCAAGCGTCGTGCTATTCGGGCGCTTAGCGCGGAGGATGTTTGGATTGCGCGGCATCGCGACTTGGCAGAGCTGATCGCGCACCAGAGTCATCTATCGCACAGGTTCAATAACATAGTTCAAAATATAGGCGAGCTTCTGGTCAGCATTGCTGGTGTCGCGACACTGGGTCTTGGCGCCCTGAGCGTAAGCAAAGGCTCGATGACATCAGGCGCGCTGATTGGCACCATGGCTCTCGTGTGGCGAGTGTTGTCCCCTCTCCAGTCAACGTACCTTTCGTTGCCCCGGATCGCGCAGGCGCTGCAGACGTTTGGACAAATTGACAGGCTGATGAAAATTCGGAGCGAACGGGGGGCCCGCGCATCGCAATCCTTTTTCCGTCGGTTCAGAGGAAAAGTGTCCGTGCAGCGTCTCGCTTTTCGATATCCGCAAAGGGCGGAGGCTGTGCTGCGTGGTGTGCAGTTCGAGGTCAGGCCGGGCGAGACGATCGCCGTCACCGGAGCGAGCGGCGCTGGCAAGACAACACTGCTGAGACTCATAGCTGGTCTTTATCCACCAACCCTTGGTGCAGTACTCGCGGATGATATGGATTTGCGGCAAATTGACCCGACCGAATGGCGTTCTCAGATAGCCGTCCTGCCGGAGACGGCAAATTTCTTTTACGGCACCTTGGCACAAAACATTCGTCTGTCCCGACCAGACGCCAGTGATGAGGATGTGCTGCGGGCTCTGAAGGAAATGGGACTTGATGGTGAAGATCAGCTGATGCGCGAGGGAATCGATCGTCGGCTCACTGCGGCAGATTTTGACAACTTCCCCGATGCCTTGAAACAAAGGCTGGCGCTCGCGCGTTGCTTCGTAAAGAACGCTCCCATATATCTGCTGGACAATCCAGCGGCATCTCTCGACAGCACCTCCGAACTGCACTTGCTAAGGAAGCTTGACGCGCTGAAGGGGCATGCAACGACCATTTTTACGACTTTCCGGCCAAGTCATATGCGATTGGCCGACCGCTTGATCCTGTTGAAGGACGGACAGGTAGCCCAGGATGGACCGCCCGATAAGGTCTTAGAGCGCATGTCAGCGGCTGCCTAATATATTATTAATGCGAGCTGTCTATTGTCGGTGTGAAAATTTCTTTTGAGGCGAATTGCTTTGCTGCCAATACTCACGAGGCGAATTGAAATCACGCGACGTCTGACTCAACCACTTGCGTTGGAAGACGGTCGGGCGCCGCGCGTTCTAGTGGCTACCCTCGTAACGATTTCCGGCTTTGTCATTGCCACCATCGCTTGGGCATCGGTGACACGGGTGCGCGAAGTCACGATCGCTCAGGGTCAAATATTACCTCGCGGTCAGGTTCAGGCGGTTCAACATCTCGAAGGCGGAATTGTCGCTGAGATTTTTGTTAGGGAAGGATCAAGGGTAAGGGCCGAAGAGCCGATCGTTCGACTGCGCCCAGAAACTTCGGTCGGTGAACGAAACCAGTTTGAGGCCAGGCGGGCCGCGCTGAAACTTCAACTCATCCGTCTTGAGGCACAGCGCCGCAACGAAACTCCCGAATTTGGAGATTTGGCGAGGAAATTTCCAGATTTGGCAATCGAGCAGGAAAAGCTCTATGTCAGCGCGGTGATTCAAAGGCGGCAGGAACGTGCAACACTCGCAGCCAAGATTGCTCAGAAGCGGGGTGAAATAACCACGCTGACCTCCGGCGTGGAATCCGCAAAAGCGCAGGTCGACGTCCAGCTTGAGTTGGTCGAAATGCAGGAAAGCCTCAAAAACCTTGGAACTGGATCAAGGAAGAGCTGGCTCGAAGCCAAATCTACCCTTCAGCGCAGCCAAGGCGATTGGCTCAACCTCCAAGGCAAGCTCGATACAGCGATGGAAGCCTTGCAGGAGGCCGAGAGCAGCTTAGCAGAAGCAGATGCCAAGGCGCAGCAGAAGTGGAGTGAGGAGAGGGTCAAGGCGGGATCTGATATTGCAGAAACCGAACAGCAATTAGTTAAGCTCCAGGATCGCTCCGATCGCCTGTTGGTTCGTGCGCCAACGGACGGGATTGTCCAAGAACTCGCTCCGAAATCAATCGGGGAGGTCGTTCGACCGGGCGACCTCGTCGCGCGCATAGTTCCGAGCGGATCAGAATTGGTTGCGGAGGTTCACATCGATCCAAAAGATTCCGGTCACATACAGCTGGATGCGGATGCTGAGATACGTCTGTTGACATATGACAGCACGATCTTCGGGCCGGTTCGGGGGAAAGTCGAGTACGTCTCGGCCACCACGTTTGCGCCTCCACCAGGCCCGCAAAATCAACCTGGCCAGAATGCGCCGTCCGAGCCCTACTACAAGGCTACGATACGTCTCTTGCAGGATCATGTGCGATCTGGTGTTACCGATTACCCAATTACGCCGGGAATGGTTCTGCAGGCCCATATTCATACCGGCTCAAAATCGATCATTCGATATATGTTTAAACCTGTTTTCAATTCTCTCGATGTTGCCTTTACCGAGCGATGAAGCAGGCGATTTTTCGGGGAAACAATGGCTGAGTCTTCGACTTGCGAGGAGATCCGAGCCAAGTCGGCTTTCCCACCCTTGCCAAGTTGAAGTTCTTACCCTCCCTGCTCCATCATCGCCGCGACATCTGCATTCGCGGAGAGCCCTCACCTGGTTGCCTTCAACCTCAGCAACGAGACCCGCTCCTCAGCGGGCTTCCACGGGCTTCGGTCTCGCGCCTAAAGAAGGGCCGCCGCAGGGGAACTGCGACGGCCAAGTCCATATGGAGGAATTGCTCAAAGCGTAGGTGCCGTGAAGATCGCCTCCGCCTCAGGCCAATATCGATAAGCACGATACGTGCCAACGGCCTTCCTAGATGCCGAACGAATGCATCATCTGCTTACCAATTTGTCGGACCGCATCGGTGCATTGGCCCTGCGCGAATTGCTGGTCGGCGAAATATAGCACGATGAGAACGATTACCGCGGCCCCCAATACCTTCATGACTGGCCTCCGAATCAGGTTCGTCCAATCGCGATAAACAAGCGCCAACGCTTGTTCGAATTGCGACGGCGGAGGCGCTTAGACCCAACGAGGCCTTCCCTCGGCAATGAAAGAGGCCGCCAACTGAGGCGGCCTTGCTCAGACTTTCGGTGCGTCCGGTGATCATGGCTTCGATCTTTGGCCAGGGAACATAGATCGACGGCCAGCTTTTTGAAGGGTTACGCTTCATTGAATCGGTATCAGCCTGCCGATGGCGGAGTTGGGCCGGCTCAAAAGCCGAAGTTCATGGCTATCGGTGGCCAAAGGCTGGGCAATTCATCTATTTGCTTGAAAAGCCAAACCAATACGAGCAATGTTGTGTGTGTTTGTTGCGTCCAGGGGTGGGTGTAATGGATAGCGAGTTTGTAAAACAGCGCGCCGCGCATTGTCGCTTCATGGCCGAGAACGCTGACCCGTTCATCAAGCGACGGTTGTTGGACTTGGCAGCCAGATACGAAGCCATCCTTCCAAAGGAACCGTTGTCGCCCTCGATCATCCTGAAGGCGCAGGTCGTTCCACAACCAACATCTCGGCACCAGTAGGGCACCGACGTCCAAAGTACGGCCCCGCCATTTTTAAGGGGCTGGTGAGGCGGGTGTCGTGCAGGCCGCGCAATCAACGGAAAGCACGACCCGCAAACCCATGTAGTTTGCCGATCCACTGCCGGATGCCGGCCGCCCGGCTGGCATCCGATGAAATGACGGTCCCAGCGTGTACCCCCGCGCTGGGGCCGTTGTCCGGAGGGTTAGGCCGCCCTGCCTTGCTTCGGGACCACCGTGACGGTCCAGCGCGTGGGATTGCTGGACTGATGCTCCTTGACCGAACGCACCATTCCCGTGACCGGCAACCCATTCAACATCACGGTCGCCTTCTGTCCCTTATATTGAGCGAAGCGGCAACGTCGGGCTTCCTTCGGATCAGTAATGTCGACGGCTTGCATACATCACCAATGGTCCCAGTACGCTAAACGGTTCGCTACAAGCTGCATGATAGAGAGCAACCGTTAATAATGATTCCGATGTGGGTCGTATGCCACGGCGTTTGGGCTGGTGTGATTTACTTCGCGCTGTTTCAGTCATAAGTCATTGCCGCACCCTGATTGAAACAAGGCAACGTCATGCAGGAAAGAACCCTATCGTCGGCCTGGACATTTTGGACGAAATTTTTATTCCCTGCGATCTGGATATTAGGCTTCGGATACGTGACCCTTTTTTGGTCAGGCGGCCCCCCGGAGACGAAATTTGTGTTTCTGGTCGTGTGGATTGTAGGAACGACATCCATCCTGTGGGTTTACGTTGGTTTGAAGCGGGTGCGCATGGACGAACAACAGCTCTATGTGTCCAACTATATTCAAGAGATTCATATTCCTTTCAGTGCGATCACAGAGGTCAAGCAAAACCGCTGGATCAATTCCCGACCGATCACAATCTATTTTCGGGACGCCACGCAGTTTGGCGACAAAGTGACATTCATGCCCAAGCAGCGCATTCAATTTTGGAGCGTTGATCCGGTCGTCAACGAGTTAAAGCGACTGGCTGGATTAGTTGCACCAGGGGCGGACATTCGATAGCAGCAACGTCAGCTGTTGCGCGCATAACGGACTCTGGTCGAACATCGGGGCATGTCTGCTTTGTGTAGAGTCGAGGTGTGACGCGGTAGCTTTAGGTTCGAACATATCTGTTTCCGCCCCTTTCGTTTGGCGGTGCCTCACTGGTTCGGCCATGGCCCCGTTTTCACACCCCGCTCATCGAACCGGACG
>Ga0210394_10004028_pt1 | contig 17546 bp, 13 predicted proteins | sample IncBWC12MmetaG_FD_160121 | JGI IMG/M metagenome (GOLD analysis project Ga0210394, IMG submission 160121) | Forest soil microbial communities from Barre Woods Harvard Forest LTER site, Petersham, Massachusetts, United States - Inc-BW-C-12-M | ecosystem: Environmental > Terrestrial > Soil >... | reverse complement strand
TGGCTCTCCGGAGTTGATCGTTGACGGTTGGAATATCGAACGTGTTGCGCTTCCGCTGGAGAAGCTCCCTTGAACGCGCCCAAGCAAGCAACTCTCCACATCGCAGCGGTCAACCGCTGATGCCTGGCGAGTTGAATCAAGCTCCTTCGTCCCAGGTAAAACTCAAACGCGTACTCGGCCTCTGGGACCTCATCATCATCGGCATCGTTATCATCCAGCCCATTGCGCCCATGGGCATCTACGGCGTCATCAGCAACACGGCGCGCGGCCACGTCGTCACCACGATCCTCATCGCTATGGTGGCGATGCTGTTCACCGCCATCAGCTACGGGAAAATGGCTCGCGCCTATCCCAGCGCTGGGTCCGCCTACACCTATGTCGGACAAGAAATTCACGCGGCGGTTGGATACGTCACCGGCTGGGCCATGGTGATGGACTACATTCTCAATCCGCTCATCTGCACCATCATTTGCAGCAAGTTGACCCAGAATATTTTGCCCGGCGTCCCGTACTGGGCTCTCGCCATCGGATTTGCGTTCGCCTTTACAACGCTGAACCTGCGCGGCGTGAAAACATCGGCCCGCATCAACGATGTCCTCGCCGCTGGCATGACCATCGTTGTCGTAATTTTCTTCGCCTTCGTAGTCCGCTTCGTCTGGGGACTTCACGAATACGGCGCCGGCTTCTTTTCGCAGCCGTTTTACAATCCCGCCACATTCAGTTTCGGCGGCGTCTTTCGCGGCACTTCGATCGCCGTCCTCACCTACATCGGCTTCGACGCCATCTCCACCTTCTCCGAGGAAGTCGAAAACCCCCGCCGCAACATCATGCTGGCCACTGTCCTGGTCTGCGTGATCACCGGGGTTCTATCGTCCCTCGAAGTTTACGCGGCGCAGCTAGTATGGGGACCAAACCAATTTCCGCCCGAAATGGTCGAATCCGCCTTTCCACTCGTAGCTCAACGGGCAGGCGGCTTCTTCCTATTCCATCTGCTCAATTTCACGATCCTGATCGCCAACATTGGCTCAGGAATGGGTGCGCAGCTAGGCGCCGCTCGCCTGCTTTACGGCATGGGACGCAGCAACGGAATCCCCAAAAGGTTCTTCGGCGCGCTGGAGCCAAAGAATCACATCCCGCGCAACAACGTAATTTTCGTAGGCGCCTTGGCCCTGTTAGGCGCGTTCCTCATCAATTACGATCAAGGCGCCGAGCTGCTAAATTTTGGCGCGCTAATCGCTTTCATGGGCGTAAACGCCGCCGCTTTCGTAAGGTACTACCTGCGCGCCACCGAAAAGCACTGGACCAACCTCGTCTCCCCGCTCCTCGGCTTCGTAATCTGCCTCTTCATCTGGCGCAACCTAAGCCACTACGCCATGCTCCTCGGCGCCATCTGGATGGCCGTAGGCATAGCCTACGGCGCAATAAAAACGAAGGGTTTCCAAGCAGACTTGGTGCAGTTTGACATCCCGCCAGACGAATCTTAAGCCGTAACCTCACCCACACAATTCTCTAACAAGACTACTCATGGTGGGGAGCCCTCTTTTATACGTGCGGCTGCAAGGCGGCTAAGGTCTTTATGCAGATAGATAATCTCAGACTCGCTATATAGAAGCTGACATGCTTCGATCCCGTAGTGCCCTTCAAGGGCAGATAATATATTGCTGGCCTGATCGGCCGGCTTCCCGTTTAGCCTCCCGCATAGATGAAACTCAAATTGAACTACAGAGACGCTATTTTCCCATCGCTCAACGGTTGCTTCTTTGCCACCGTTGAAACGGTGCAAAGCATTTGATGTCGTTGTCCCCAGCTTTCCGAGGAGTCCTCGCTCCACACGCCCAATTGTGTCTTGCGCAGTGTCATCATTTGAGAATAAGACCTCGGTTACTGCAAGCTTCCCGTCAACAAAAAGGGTGTTAACATCCACAGCGACATCCCAAGCTATTGTCGGGGAATGGCAAGATGTTAGATTTCTGCCTTTCTCTTCGCAGGACACATACAATCTGCCGGTAGGAGCCATGCCGTTTGCGAGTTTGTGATATTTCGCCTTAAACTCGCTAAGGGTCATGCCCAAACGGTCGCCGTTAAAATCATAAGCCTCAGCCTGACTCGACTGCGATTGAGCGGCAAGCGGCGAGATATACAGCAATCCGATTGAAGCGCTGAGAAGAAGTCTGTTCATACTTAGCTCGAAGGGCTGATTACCAAACCTCCCGGATAGCACACGGCCGATTCTATTCCAAATTTTAGCGGCCTAAGAGTCTTAGCGCCAAAGTACCGTTCCGACACAACATTATTCTCGTAGAGCAAGGAAAGCACGGGCCGCATTCTAGACTTAGTATTCTTTAAGCCGTGGAGTCTCTTAAAAACCTCATACGCAACCATGTCCGCAGATTGAAGGGGGATAATCTCCTCCATCTTCCCAGGCGTACAAGTAGCCAATTTGGAGCGATGTGGAAATGTAGCATCATCTTTCATGCGGTTGAAAACTGTGAGTGCCTCCAAATAACCGTCATCGGTGTCGAGAAACACCTCGAACTTGTCCCCTGGTGGAAAGTTTTCACACATCTCCCTTGCGATTAGCGCGATGCATGACTTAAAGCAAGCCAAGTACGGCGATCCTAGATTTATGCGGCCTTTTTGGTTAATGGTGGTTCGATATTCGTTTGCGAGAATTCCGCATGTTATAGCGTGCAGTTTCTTGCCTTGACCGTTCACGATTTTCAGCAATTCTTTGCTATAGCAAATCTTTTTATGGTCATCCCATCCAGCATATTCGTGGGACTTAGCGTTCAAGTGGGCGGCGTGGTATCTCGGAACTCTAAAGGCAGAATTCGTCTTCCCCCACTCGGCTTCAACAATGTTCCAAATGGGCTGACTGGCGAAGAAGCCACCTACAACGTAGGTGCGTGGTTCGTGTTTGGTGCCAGACGGGAGTACAGCTGTATCTGGGCTGCCATCATAGCTAAGGTCGCAGTAAAATCTAAAAACCACTATATGCCTCTTGTGGGTCCTGCTGTCGCTCTTAATACTCCAACACTCCTCGCTGCCAAGGCCTGATTTTCTTGACGCCCAAAACTGCTCGACAAATTCATACCAATATGCGATTAGTAATATATCCTGAAATAACCTAATAATATTTGTGTGCGCCCTGAAAACGGGCGCCGGCGCCGACGTGTGTCCGCACCACGTCGAGACGCTTAGAGCACAAACAGAAGGAGTGTGCCCAAGAGGAGGCGCGATGGGCCGTACGATCCAACATGATCGCCACGAATCCACAAACACAAAATGACTCAACTCGTTGAAAACAAACCTCGGCGTCGCGCGCTGATCGCCACACTTTCGCACTTTTCGCCAACTCGCTGTCGCTTTGTGGGTCGGAGCTTCAGCTCCGACATAACTAGAGTCGCGCGAAGCGCTTACCATTGCGCTGCATCATCCGCAGCATGTACTTACTCCTGCGATCGACCATCCGAAAGTCAAATTTCTAATCGCCAAAATCCGGAATCAGAACTGTACTTAACTCTAGCAAAATCAACGCCAGCACCCTTTCTAATCGCCAATTTATCGATGGTTGCGTCTCTATTCCGGCTCCTGTGTGACGATGTGAACATCGACAGCGGGGGCATCGCGCAAAAATCGATTGATCGAATTCATGTAGAGAATGGTCCGCCATCCTTCGACGGCCGATCTTCCAAAAATTACTTGTGTGATGTGTTTCTCACGTACGAATTTTACGGTCGCAGCGGAGACGTCGTCTCCCTGCAATCGCACCGGCTTGGCGCCCAGGCTTTCCGCGAATTGCAGATTGGCCTCCAGATTCTTTTGCCCTTGCTCCGCGCCGTCGCGGTCCACGTCCACATGCACCGCGTAAAGCTCCGCATCCATCCGGCGCGCCATTCGCGCCGCGCGAGCGACAAGATACTGCGCCTTGGGGCTCGCGCTGATGCACACCGCGATGCGCTCCCGCACCTGCCAGCTCTCTTGAATATCCTTCTCTACCATGTAGGTTTCGAGAGTGCGGTCCACTTGCTCCGCTACCTGGCGCAGCGCGAGTTCACGCAGCGCGATCAGGTTTCCGCGGCGAAAGAAATTCTTCAGCGCCTGATCCACTTTCTCTTTGCCGTACACATCACCGCGCTTCATGCGGTTCTGGAGCGCCTCGGGCGTGAGGTCCACCATCACGGTTTCTTCGGACATTTGCAGCACCCAGTCCGGAACCGTTTCGCGCACCACCACGCCGGTGATGGCGCGAACCGTGGGAGCGATGCTTTCAATGTGCTGAATGTTTACGGTCGAAATCACGTCGATTTTGGCTTCGAGGAGTTCGAGAACGTCCTCGTACCGCTTGCGCCGCCGGCTGCCGGGAATGTTCGTGTGCGCAAGTTCATCGACGAGGACTACTCCGGGCCGCCGCGCCAGAATCGCATCGATGTCCATTTCTTCGAACACCGTGCCTTTGTAGTCGATCTTCCGGCGGGGTACCGCTTCGAGCTGCGCGGCCAATTCCGCGATGCCTTTTCGTCCGTGCGTTTCGACCACTCCGATTACCACGTCTTCGCAGCGGCTATGCCGCCGAATCGCTTCGCTCAGCATGCTGTACGTTTTCCCGACGCCGGGCGCGTAGCCGAGGAAGAGCTTCAGAGTGCCTTTCGCTTTTTCGCCGGACTGCGAATCCTTCAGCCACTGTTCGGGGGTTTTCGGCATGGGTCGCTTATTCTATTTTCCGGGCGCATGGAAAGCTACGGTAGAATGGCGCCGTGCGCGTGACTTTTTTCAATCGCCTCATTCGATTCGCGGCCGCCTTCGTCGTCGTCATTGCGATCGTTTATTTTTACCGCCGGGTTCTGCCCGTCAACGCCACTACCGTGGCTCTCACGCTTCTGCTCGCTATCTTAGCCGTTTCTACCATCTGGGGCATGGCCGCGTCGGTTTTCATGTCCGTGATCGCCATGCTCGCGTTCAACTACTTCTTTCTTCCTCCGATAGGAACTTTCAGGGTCGCGGATCCGCAGAACTGGGTGGCGCTGTTCGCTTTTCTAACCGTCTCGGTGCTTGCCAGCCAGCTTTCGAATCGTGCGCGGCAGCAAGCGCAAAACGCGTCTTCGCGCCGCAGGGAAATCGAAAAATTATACGCGTTCAGCCAAAGCTTGCTCGAATCGGGCAACGTGATTCAGTTGCTGAACCGCATTCCGGCCAAGATCGTGGACACCTTCGAAGTAGGCGCGGCGGCCTTGCTGCTGGCCGACAAACAAAAAGTGTATCGTTCCGGCCCCGCGATTCCTCAACTCGATCTCGAAAGCCTCAAGACGATTGTCGCGCGCGAGGAGCCGGTCTTGGACGTTGCCGGCAGCCTTTGTTTCGTTCCGGTGCGCATGGGCGTGCGTTCGATCGGCAGCCTGGGAATTTCCGGCACGATTCTGTCGCGGCAAACGCTCGAAGCGTTGGGAACGCTGATCGCGGTAGCGATGGAGCGCGCCCGCGCCGTCGAGCAACTTGGCCAGACCGAAGCGGCGCGGGAAGGAGAGCGTCTGCGCACCGCGCTGCTCGACGCGGTCACGCACGATCTCCGCACTCCGCTTACCTCGATCAAAGCGTCCGTCACCAACCTGCTTGCCAACCCGGGCCTGAACGATGCGCAAAAACGCGAGCTTTTCGCCATCATCAATGAGGAGAGTGACCGCTTGAATCGGCTCGTCGGTGAAGCATCCGAAATGGCGCGTCTGGACGCTGGCGAGGCCGATCTCCGTCTCGCGTCGCATCCGATCGAGGACGTAATCAACGCCGCGTTGAAAGATCGCAACAGTGTGCTTGGAAGTCGAATCGTCGAGGTACATGTTGCCGCCGACTTACCGCGTGTGCGAGTGGATCTAGCGCGCGCCAAGGAAGTCCTCGTTCACCTCATCGAGAACGCGAATCAATACTCGCCTCCGGACCAACCCATCACGATCACGGCCGAACCAAACGGAAACTTTGTGATGACCAGCGTCGCCGACCACGGCGCCGGAATCGATGACCCCGAGCAAAGCCTCATCTTCGAAAAATTCTATCGCGGGAAAGATCAGCGGTACAGCGTACAGGGAACTGGGATGGGACTCCCCATCGCCAAGGCGATTGTCGAGGCTCACGGCGGTTCGATCAGCCTGACGAGCCAGCGCGGCCACGGCTCCGTCTTTTCCTTCACGCTGCCAATCGATCGTGGCCGATGACACTGGCGGGTACAAGTACGGTTACAAGTCGATGATGAACGCGACCATTCTGATAGTGGACGACGAGCCGCAAATCCGGCGCGTGATGAAGACCACGCTCACGTCTCAAGGTTACGCCGTAATCGAGTCGCCCACTGGCGACGATGCGCTCGAAAAAATCCGCATCAATAAGCCAGACCTCGTGCTCCTCGACGTGAACATGCCCGGCCGCTCCGGCCTCGACACTTGCCGCGAAATCCGCGAATCCAGCGACGTCCCAATCATCATGCTGACGGTTCGCAACACGGAGCGCGATAAGGTTCAGGCTCTCGATGCCGGCGCCGACGACTACGTGGTGAAACCCTTCGGCATCGAGGAACTGATGGCGCGCATCCGCGCCGCCTTGCGCCGAGCCTCGCCTTCGGAATCCGTTGCTCCATTCCAGTCCGGTGATTTGAAAATCGATTTCGACCGTCGCGCTGTCACCGTGAAAGAAAATGCGATCCGTCTGACGCCGAAAGAATTCGAACTTCTGCGTCACCTTGTTGCGAATCAGGGAAAAGCTCTCGGCCACCGGCGCTTGCTTCAGGCAATATGGGGACCGGACTACGGCGAGGAAACCGAATACTTGCGCGTCTTCATCAATCAGCTAAGAAAAAAAATCGAACCCGACCCGCGCCATCCGCAATATATCCACACCGAGCCCTGGATCGGGTACCGCTTCGAGCCTCCCACCACCGGCGTGCGAAAAACTCCTTCGCCCAAATAAGCGCTAGCGCATCGCATCCACCGCGTCCAAATCCAGGTTCAACTCGAGGACATTCACGCGCGGTTCGCCGAGAAAGCCAAACTGCCGTCCGAGCGTGTGCTTACTCACAATTGCCCGCAGATCCGACTCGCTTAATCCGCGCTCGCGCGCCACGCGCGGAATTTGAAATTCCGCAGCCGCGGGAGAAATATCCGGATCGAGACCCGAACCCGAGGCCGTTACGAGATCAACTGGAATGGCCGCATTTGGATTCTCGGCGCGCGCAGCCGTAACGCCGGCTGAGACGCGATCGAGCAGCGCTTTATTCGTCGGCGCCAAATTCGAACCAGACGAATTGCTCGCATCATAACCAGCCGCCCCAGCAGCCGAAGGACGCGAATGAAAATAACCAGGCGCTGTAAAAGGTTGTCCAATCAGCGCCGAGCCCTGGAGCTTTCCCGCCGCTTGAATCAGTTCTCCATTCGCCTGGCGCGGAAACAGCATCTGCGCAAGGCCTGTGACGACGAGCGGATAAATGATTCCCAAAAGCACGGTCGTGGCTAACGTCATCCAGATCGAGATGAACAGGTTTCTTTTCATGGTTTCCTCAGGCCAAGCCGATACGCGTAATCAGCATATCGATCAGCTTGATTCCGATAAACGGAGCGACGATTCCGCCGAAGCCGTAAATTAATAGATTTCGCCGCAGCAGCGCCTCCGCCCCAAGCGGGCGATACTTCACGCCGCGGAGCGCCAGCGGCACCAGCGCGATGATAATCAGCGCGTTGAAGATCACCGCCGAGAGAACCGCCGACTCCCGCGACCTCAATGCCATCACATTCAGGACGTTGAGCTGCGGAAACGCACCCGCAAACATCGCTGGAATAATCGCGAAATATTTCGCCACGTCGTTTGCCACCGAAAAAGTGGTCAGCGATCCGCGCGTGATCAATAGCTGCTTTCCGATTTCAACAATTTCAATCAGCTTCGTGGGATTCGAGTCGAGGTCCACCATGTTGCCGGCTTCTTTGGCAGCTTGCGTCCCGGCATTCATGGCCACGCCTACGTCCGCCTGAGCGAGGGCAGGCGCATCGTTTGTTCCATCACCCGTCATCGCGACGAGTTTTCCTTTCGCTTGTTCGCGGCGGATCAGCGCCAGCTTGTCTTCCGGTTTTGCCTGCGCCAGAAAATCGTCCACGCCCGCTTCCCGCGCGATCGCCGCTGCCGTCAACGGGTTGTCTCCCGTAATCATCACCGTACGGATTCCCATGGCCCGCAGTTGGTCGAAACGCTCCCGCATCCCTCCCTTCACGATGTCTTTCAAATAAATGGTGCCAAGCACCCGGCGATCTTCGGCGACGAGGAGCGGCGTTCCGCCCGCGTTGGCGATCGCTTTCACAGCTTCGTCGACTTCCACCGGCGGTTTGTTTCCGCAGTGAGCGCAGAACTCCATAATGGCGTCGGGCGCGCCCTTGCGAATCTCGCGGCCATCGAGATCCACTCCAGACATTCGCGTGGTAGCCGAGAAGGGGATGAAGGTCGCGCCGTAGGGCGAGAGTTCGCGTCCGCGAAGCCCGTATTTTTCCTTCGCCAGCACGACGATGGACCGGCCCTCGGGCGTCTCGTCCGCCAGCGAAGCAAGCTGCGCTGCGTCGGCGAGTTCCGCTTCCGAAACGCCAGGCGCGGGAACCAGTTCGGTGGCGCGTCGATTGCCGAGCGTGATGGTGCCCGTCTTGTCGAGCAGCAGCGTGTCGATATCGCCCGCGGCCTCAACAGCTCGTCCCGACATCGCCAGCACGTTTCGTTGAACGACGCGGTCCATCCCCGCGATTCCAATGGCCGAGAGCAGGCCGCCGATAGTGGTCGGGATCAGGCACACCAGCAGCGAAATCAGCACGAAGATCGATTGCGGCGTTCCGCTGTAGATGGCCATGGGCTGAAGCGTGACGACCGCGAGCAGGAAAATAATCGTCAGCCCAGCGAGCAAAATGTTCAGCGCGATTTCGTTCGGCGTTTTCTGACGCTCGGCGCCCTCGACGAGTTTGATCATCCGGTCGAGGAATGTCTCGCCCGGATTCGCGGTGATCTTCACGGTAATCTGATCGGACAGAACGCGAGTCCCACCTGTCACTGCCGAGCGGTCGCCGCCCGATTCGCGAATCACCGGTGCGGACTCGCCAGTGATGGCCGATTCATCCACGGAGGCAACGCCAACCACTACTTCGCCGTCGCCTGGTATGAACTCACCGGCCGAAACCACCACAAGGTCGCCCGTGCGCAACTTCGAACCGGCAGTTTCTTCGAGCGATCCATCCGCTCTCACGCGCTTGGCCATTGTTTCCGCGCGCGCCTTGCGCAGAGTATCCGCCTGCGCTTTTCCGCGACCTTCGGCCATGGCCTCCGCAAAATTCGCGAATAGAACCGTGAACCAGAGCCACACGGTGATCTGAATCGCAAATCCGACGCCGGCCATGTGATTCGCGACGTATCGCACCAGGTCCACCGTCGTAATGACCGCGCCCACTTCCACCACGAACATCACCGGGTTTTTCATCAGCGTCTTGGGATTCAGTTTCAGAACTGAATCCAGCAGCGCCCGGGTGACGATTCCGCCCGTCCACAGCGACTTTCGTTGTTTTGACTTCGGATGCGCTTCGCCCGGCGTCGTCGGAGCCATCTCAGGCGTGGTGGCGATTTGTGTGCTCATCGACTGACCTCAGAAAATCTTTCCGGCGTGCATCAGCAGGTGCTCCAGAATCGGGCCCAGGCTGAGCGCCGGGAAAAACGTCAAAGCGCTTACGATTAAAATCACCGAAACGAGGAGAGCGCTGAAGAGCGGCGTCGTCACCGGAAAAGTTCCCAGGGATTCCGGCACGATCTTCTTGCGCGCCAGGTTGCCTGCGATTGCCAACACCGGAATGATCATGAAAAATCTTCCGAGCAGCATGTCGAAGGCGATGGTCGTGTTGTACCAGGGCGAGTTCCAGTTGCCGCCCGCGAACGCCGAACCATTGTTCGCTGCGCCCTCCGTGTAGGCGTATAGAATTTGCGACAATCCGTGCGGCCCCGGATTCGAGATCCCCGCTTTCCCCTGCGGCGTCATCACTCCGATCGCCGTGAAAACCAGGATGACCAGCGAGAAGATCAGCACCGTCAGCATGGCCATCTTTACGTCGTACGCTTCGATCTTTTTCCCGAGATATTCCGGCGTGCGCCCGACCATCAATCCGGCAATAAACACCGACAGGATTACAAACACGACGATGCCGTACAGCCCGGCGCCCACTCCGCCGAACACCACTTCGCCCAGCATCATGTTGACGAGCGGAATCATCCCGCCCAGCGGCGTATACGAATCGTGCATCGAGTTCACCGCGCCGCAACTGGCGTCCGTTGTCACAGTTGCGAACAACGCCGAATCTGCGATGCCGAAGCGCACTTCCTTGCCTTCCATGTTCCCGCCCGGCTGCGTGGCGCTGACTTTCTGGTCCACTCCTTGCAGCAGGGGATTGCCTCTTGATTCGGCGGCGTAGGCGCAACCGACTCCAGCGACGAACAGTGCGGCCATCGCTCCCCACACCGCCCAGCCGTGCCGCTGCGAGCCTGTCATTCGTCCGAGCGTGTACGTCAATCCCGACGGAATCGCGAAAATCAGGGTCATTTGCAGGAAGTTCGTAAACGGAGTGGGATTCTCGAATGGATGCGCGCTATTGACGTTGAAAAATCCGCCGCCGTTGGTCCCCAGAATCTTGATTGCTTCCTGCGACGCGACTGGCCCCTGAGCTATCACCTGGTCGGTGACGGTTTGCGTCGTGGTTTTGCCGTCGGCTCCGGTCTGCGAAACGGTTTGCGGGTTCAGCAGCTTGGCCGTGTCGTACGGACGGAAATTCTGAATCATGCCCTGCGATACGAATACCAGCGCGACAACGAGGCACGCAGGCAACAGCACCCACAGAATGCAGCGCGTGAAATCCACCCAGAAATTGCCGATCGTGTCCTTCTCGCGCCTTGCGATCCCGCGGATCACGGCGATGGCAAGAGCGATGCCCACCGCGGCGGACGCGAAATTGTGGTACGCCAGCCCGGCCATCTGCGTGAAGTAGCTCATCGTTGTTTCGGGAACGTACGCCTGCCAGTTCGTGTTCGTCGTGAACGACGCCGCGGTATTGAACGCGAGGTCCGGCGCCACCGCCGCCAAGTGCTGCGGATTCCAAGGCAACCGGTGCTGCATACGCTGGATCAGGTAAAGAAGAGCCATCGAAACGCCGCTGAACAGCAGCATGGAAATGGCATATTCCTTCCACGGCATTTCCCTGGTTTCGTCGACGCCCGTTACGCGATACAGCAAGCGTTCAACGGGCCGCAGAACAGCGTCGAGGAACGTTTTTTCTCCGGAAAACACGCGCGCCATGTAAATCCCGAGCGGCTTGGCAACCGCAAAGATCGCCAGCAGGAACAGGCCGATTTGAAACCATCCGTTCGCGGTCATTAGAATTTCTCCGGCCACAGCAATGCCGCCAGCAGATACCCGAATATCAAAATGCAGATCGTCAGAAGAATCACATTGCCCAGCATAGGTGCGCTCCTACTTCAGCTTTTCGCAAGCCCATATGTACGCGAGTGCGACAACAAAAAATGCGATCGTGCAGAGAACAAAGACAATGTCTCTCATCGGACTTACTCCCCGAATCTGGTTTTGCGCCTCATGCTTAGAATTTCACCAGGATCGCAAGATTCAACCGCGTTTCGGTGTGCCGGAGATCCGGCGTGAAGCCTTCCACGAACGAGCCGGGCGCTCCTTGGTTCCCACCTGGAGGTGTCACGCCGCCCTTACCTGCGAAGTACGGAACGTTCGCTCCACGTCGGTCGAACTCCGTGCGAAACGTGATGTACTGGCTCGGCATGTAATCGAAGGTTGTCGACCAGTCGTACGCCTTGTATTGATCGCCGGGATTCTCGGTGAAATAGGGAGTCCCCGAAAACGCCGTTGCACCATTGATCGGCGGCAACAGGACTAGGTAGCGCCCAGGATTGTCGATTCCTCCTCCGCCCAGGGTCAGTCCGAACCGGTCCCGGTTGAACCAGAACCGCGTGTAAAACATTCCGCCCAGGAAATATTGTTTTGGAAGGCCGCGTGAATTGGCGAAGCAAGTCACACCGCTGCCGCTTTCGCATCCAGCGTCAAGCGTCAGCGAAAACGCAGCCTTGTCAAAAAAGTTTGCAGGATTGTCGTAATACTTGTACTCGATGCTGTCGTCGGTGTGGAACCGCGTGCGGTTCGGTGCGCCCACCGCATCCCGGCCAACCGCGTATTGGTTGCCGAGGATCGACCATTTTCCGTTGGGGCGCCACAGCACCTGCATTCCAAGACCCGGGCGGTGGTTGGCCGAACCGTAGGATTGCCATCCATTAATAAACCACGGCTCGATTTTCAATTTGTCGGTCAAGAAAACCTGCATTCGCACGCCATTGAAGAACCAAGGCGTGTTCGACGAAACATACGAAGGCTGATAGGTCCAGTTGTCGAAGTTGTAGTAGCTGAACAGGCCGATGTAGGACATGAAGATTCCCGCATCCACGTTGATCCCGTGCAGCACGTTGAAGTGATATCCGCCGTAGGCCTCTGAAATGTAGCGATACGCATTATCGAGATTCCACTGGCCCTCGCCGGGCGTGGGATCGTTGCGCGGCGTCATGGTCGAATACAGCCCGAACTGGGTCATCAGCCTGCCGCGCACGTTGTCGTAATGAAAGTCGCCGCCTACGCCCAACTGTTGGAGTTGAACTTCCTGGGTGCGTCCGCTCTCGCTCGACCCCACAAGCGTGTGGTCCTTGGGATGACTGAAGTCGTAGATATAGCTTGTGTCGACTCGGATTTCGGGCGTGAAGAACTTCGTATCCAGAGGTACATCCTTCTCGCGGCTATTTCCGTTCAGCCAGGTGAAATCGGCAAACGCGAACGGCTCTGCCACCGGCTTCTTCGCGTCACTCACAGGTGCTGACACGGTTCTTTCTGCGATCGCCTGGCTTGGCGTTGACGCACCTGCGACAAAGTTCGCGGGTTGCGTATGGCTCGATTCCGCCGCATTCGCCGCCGCGGGGATCCCCGATTGCGCTCTGAGCTGCGCTTCGAGCTCCGCAATCCGGGCGCGCATTCGCTCAAGTTCGTTCAGAATTTCGGCGTTGGGGTCTTTTCTGTTCTTGGCACTTGTGTCGACGTGAGTGGCGGACGTGCTCGACAGGTCGTTGCTTTGTGCCGAACATGGATTTTGTGCGGGCGTTATCAGCAGAACGCAAAAGGCAAACGCTCGGATACAACCGGAAAGAAACCGTTTCATCGAATTCTCCTCGCCCGTTGTCGTGCTTGTTGCTGTTTGGATTGCGATTCAGGTTAGGACTTCCGCATCAGGAAAAAATAAGCGCGGCATAAGGATTTCGTAATGCTCTCACGACGGATCTGAGGATGTATCGAGCGCATGTTAGGAGCGCCTGCGCAGATCAGTTTCGCCAGAGCAATTACGCGCGGCCGCGACTTTCGCCAGCACGAAATCATCCAACAAGTGTAAGCTGCGCGTACTGACTCCGGATTAATCGCGCGCGCGGACGCAGACGCAGCACAAGGTCACAAAGGTCAGAAGAGATGGCGGATCGGCACCGAGTGGTAATTATCGGCGGCGGGTTTGGCGGCTTGAGCCTCGCACTCAGCCTCAAGCGCGCGGATGCCGAGGTGACGCTGATTGACCGCCACAACTATCACGTTTTTCAGCCGCTGCTCTATCAAGTTGCCACCGGCGCGCTGTCTCCCGCCAACATCACGGCGCCGCTACGCCAGGTCCTCAGGAAGCAGCAAAATACTCGAGTCTTGCTTGCGGAGGCGACCCAAATCGATGCCGCGAGGCGGCGCGTGATCCTTAGCGACGGCGAGATCGAGTACGACACGCTCGTGGTCGCCACCGGATCGAGCCATCAATATTTTGGGCACGACGCGTGGGAACGATTCGCGCCGGGCTTGAAAACGATCGAGGACGCGACCGACATGCGCGGCCGGATCCTGCTTGCATTTGAGGCCGCCGAGCGCGAACAAAATCCGGAGAAACAGCGCGCGTGGCTGACGTTCGTGATTGTCGGCGCGGGTCCTACGGGCGTCGAACTCGCCGGCGCGCTGGGTGAGATTGCGAACGACAGTCTTCGCCACGATTTTCGCGACATCGATCCGTCGACGGCGCGAATCATTCTGGTCGAAGGCGCCGACCGCGTGCTTCCGCCGTATCCTTCGAAGCTTTCCGCGTCGGCTCAGAAAATGGTCGAGCGGCTCGGCGTTACCGTTCGCACAAACGCGATGGTCACTGATATTCAGGCGGACTCCGTCACCATTCGAGACGGCGATCGCGGCGAAACGATTCGGACGCGGACGATTCTGTGGGCCGCGGGAGTTCTAGCCTCGCCGCTCGGAGCTATCCTCGCCGACGGAGCAGGAGCGAAGATTGACAAAGCAGGGCGCGTTATCGTCGAGCCCGATCTTACGATCGCAGGGCATCCGCAAATTTTCGTGATCGGCGATTTGGCGAGTTTCAGCCATCAGGCGAGCGGCAAGCCGCTGCCGGGCGTCGCACAACCGGCAATTCAAGAAGGGCATTACGTTGCGAAGCTGATCAAGAGCCGTTTGCGCGGCGAGAAGAACGCGCGGCCGTTTCATTATTTCGACAAAGGAAATCTTTCTACGATTGGCCGGGGAGCGGCGGTGGCGGACTTGGGCTGGATCCAGTTATCCGGATGGCCAGCCTGGCTGATTTGGATTTTCGTTCATTTGCTTTACATCGTTCAGTTTCAAAATCGTTTGCTCATCTTGATGCAGTGGGCCTGGCTTTACATTACTTTCAATCGCGCCGCGCGTTTGATTACCGGAAAGAGTCCGCTGCCGCTCGATCTGTGAATTAGGCGGCCGCGTAGCTGCGCGCGGGAAGGCGTCCGGCGCGAATCGCTTTGACCAATACCTCGTAGTCGCGGTCCGCTTGATCGGCGTACGCGACCGAGAATTTTTCGATTGCGTCGTCGAACTTGGCGTTCTTTCCCAGGTACCCCGCGATCTTTGCCGCGTCTCCGGTGCGCGCGTGGCCGCGAGCCAACGCCCAGCCGCATATTTCGAGGTACTCGATCCATTCCTCCTGGGACATTTCGTCGAGATCGATTCGCATTTTCATGTCGCGAAGCTGGCGGAAATAGTAACTGCGGCCTTCGCCGTCGCTGGTCCAACCGAGGAAGACATCGCTTGCGGATTGCAGCATGCGCTGGCCGGTTACGACCCTCTCGCCATGGTTGGCATAGCGGCTCTTGCCGGCGTACGGCTCGAGAACCGAAGGGAGCGCTTCCTTGAATTGGAGGAAAAGCGGATCGTGCTCGTCGGCCATTAACAGGGCTACCGCGCAGCGCGTCCCGACGCTGCCCACGCCGACGACTTTTCGCGCGACGTCGACGATTTTGTAGCGGTCGAGAATTACCCGACGCTCGTCGGGGAGCGTCAGGCGGTAGCGGTGAAACATTTCCGTCACGTGCTTACGGATTGTTTCAGCCGAACGCGGATGATAGACGAGCGGAGGATGGTCGATGATGCGCCTGCGTCCGTTTACGACGCCGGTGATTCCGGGGAATACGTGCTCGCCGGTTTGCAGCCTGGCTTTTGACTCGAGCCTCTCCCAATACTTTTTGGACTCTTTCGTTTTTGCGTCGTCGATTAGGATTTCCGCGTCCAAGTGCGAGTACCAGGCATCGAGTGCGCGCATGGAGGCGTACTCGCGCATGTGCTCGCGGTAGGAGCGGGCGACTAAGCGGGCAGCGTCCGCGCAGTGTCGTTCGCGGGCTCCCAATTGGCGGCCGGCCAGCACGACACTCGTGGAGAGGCGCTTCAAATCCCATTCCCACGGCGCGCGCAGTGTTTCGTCGAAATCGTTAATGTCGAAGACCAGCCGGCGCTCCGGGCTGCCGAAACCGCCGAAATTGGAGGCGTGGCAATCGCCGCATGCTTGCACGCGAATTCCCGTGGTTGGAGTTTGCGCAAGATCAGACGCCATCAGCGCGGCGGCGCCGCGGAAAAATGCGAAAGGAGACTGGCGCATCCGTGCGTAGCGGATCGGAATCAGTTCCTTCACCCGTCCGCGATCGGTGTGTTTTAGAAGTTCGGCGGGATCGGAGCGTCCCGAAGGAGGAGTCCATTGGGCGTGGGAGGCACGTGGAACGCGTTCGCGCAGCGCTTTTCCCAGCGCCATGCGCTGTTTCGCATTCGGGCCCAGCGCTTCGGGTTTTTCGCGCGTGATGCTTTCGACTTTGGGCCGGATTGTCGTCACGACGCTTGCTCCTTTCCCGCGAGGCGGGTTATCCGCTTGAATGGCCGCTCGAACGGCCATATTACACTTCGTGAGAACGAATCGGGACCGATTTCGCGAGCCGCGATGGCACGAGATCGAGATTGCAAACATCGTGATTCAGCGACGATTAGAAATGGCGTTTGTGTTGATATTGCGGGGGTTAGGCTCATTTCTAATCGGTAGCCTCTGTCGATTAGAAATGCGGGATGGGCGACGCGCGGCGCCGGGAATCGCGGGCTGCATCGTGCCACCGCCGCGTTCATCTTCCTTTCCCTCCTTTTTTTCGCCGGCTCGAAAATCATGTGAGCCGCGCCGCTCCGCCAAAAGGCAGAGTCTCAACGACGCTAGCACGAGCGATGAAATAAAGAACCTGTGCCATAGGCCAAAAAAGGTTCACCTGTACCAACGGACCCCCAACGCCCCTGCACCAAAGGACAGGTAGCTTGAGAAAGCGATATGGATCAAGGATTTGCGGCTGATAGAACTGACGAGAATGTGCGATTGAGCGCGGACGACTATTTCAGCTTGGCATATTCGGACTTGGCGGCGAATAAGGATGGGGATGAAGCTTCACAGAGAAGCGCAGCATGCTCGGCCATCCACCAACATGATGCACGGCTCAATGAGAGTGCGAAAGCGAGGCAATGAGTCCCCGCGACCGGCCTGCAATAGCCGTGCTTTGCTTGAACACGGCGACGTTAATCGTACGAACGTGGCAATCGTGAATTTCAACGAGCCTCTCCTCCGTCGGCGGCACGAGTGCGGGACTGACTGCGACATCATGGGCAACCGAAGTTTCGCCTTCTCTTCCTCGAGCAGAAGTTCGGGTTCGAATATTTCTTGTTTTGTAACGTTTTTCTTGGCACCCTTGAACGTCGGCGTACGTCGAAGTAAGCTGGAGCAGTTTAGCTGGGTGGGGGAGCAGGTGGTTCCACGCCGCAGTTTGAAGCACGGAAGCCGCAGGCGTTTGGCAGCTTGCGTCGCGATCGTTGTGCTTCTGTTCGCGACGTCTGTTGGCCTGTGGCACCACCACGACTCCGATTCTTCAGCGACGTGCCAGGTATGCCACGTCGCGCACCATCAACCGCTGGTTCAGGCGCAGGTCCGCACGCAGGTGGTTCGGCCGGTTGCGATTCGAGCGGCTCTCCCGGTTGAAGCACAAAGTTCCGCACTCGATCCCGTCGCGCTTCACGCATCTCCCCGCGCACCTCCTTCCGCGTAAGTCTTTCTTCTCAAGAAGACCACAACCGA
>Ga0210394_10004027_pt1 | contig 17549 bp, 14 predicted proteins | sample IncBWC12MmetaG_FD_160121 | JGI IMG/M metagenome (GOLD analysis project Ga0210394, IMG submission 160121) | Forest soil microbial communities from Barre Woods Harvard Forest LTER site, Petersham, Massachusetts, United States - Inc-BW-C-12-M | ecosystem: Environmental > Terrestrial > Soil >... | reverse complement strand
ATGCTTCCGAAGATCTCGCTACGGCGGGCACTGCGGCATCTGGCGAGCTCGCCGCATGGGTTGCGACGGGCGCTGCCGCCGCCGGCGCTGGCGCGGATTGCGGATGCGATTCACCGGGCCGAGGCCGGCCATCAGGGGGAGATCCGCTTCGCGATCGAGCACGCGCTGCCCTGGTCCTATCTCAGACGCAACGCGCGACCGCGCGAGCGCGCGCTGATGATGTTCTCCAAGCTGCGCGTGTGGGACACCGAGCACAACAACGGCGTTTTGTTGTACGTCGATCTGGCCGACCGCGCCGTCGAAATCATCGCCGATCGTGGCATCGCGCCCAAGGTTCCGCGGGCGACCTGGCAGGCAATCTGCCATGCCGCGCGAGACCATTTCCGCGAGTCGCGCCTGGAGGCCGGAGCGATCACGGCGATCGAAGCGATCGGCGCCGTGCTGGCCGAGCATTTCCCGCTGGCGCCCGGCGAGTCGCGCGGCAACGAACTGCCCGATCAGCCGGTCGTCCTGTAGTTCTGCCTGCATCGCGGCGGCGTAAGCTTTGCGCCCGCACAGCGACGAACTGACAACTGAAACAAGGAGTCGCCTATGTCGAACCGCAAAGCGTTGGATGCAAAGCCCGCTGCCGGACATCAGTTCGCGACGCTCGGAGGCGGCTGCTTCTGGTGCGTGGAAGCGGTGTTCCAGGAGCTCGAAGGCGTGGTGGACGTGGAGTCCGGCTACAGCGGCGGCACGCTCCCCAACCCGAGCTACCGCAGAGTGTGCGACGGCGATACCGGTCACGCCGAGGTGGTTCGAGTCGAGTTCGATCCCGATCGGATCAGTTATCGCGAGATCCTGGAGGTGTTCTTCGCGATCCACGACCCGACGACGTTGAACCGGCAGGGCAACGATGTCGGCACGCAGTACCGGTCGGTGATCTTCTATCACGACGCGGAGCAGCAGCGCATCGCGTCCGAGGTCATCGCCGAGGCGCGCTCGGCCTGGGGCAAGAACATCGTCACGCAGGTGGTGCCGGCTGAGCCGTACTTCCGTGCCGAGGATTACCACCAGGAGTATTTCCGGCACAACCCGAACCAGGGTTACTGCATGGCGGTGATCGGGCCGAAGCTCGAAAAGTTCCGCAAGACCTTCGCCCGCAAGCGCCGCGTCACGACCGCCTGACCACGCGCCCCCCTCTCCCACGCAAGTGGGAGAGCGGCCGGGGGTGAGGGCGCGCGCAGGCGGATCATCTGGCGCTGGCTGCCCTCACGCCAACCCGCTCCCGCAAGCGGGAGAGGTGCCCGCCGTGCCGCGCAGGCGTCGTCTCTTCATGCAGGCCTCGCAATGTTCCGCCCCCTCACTCACATTGGCTGGGGGGAGCACGAGGGGGCCAGCCCAGCCCCCTCGTTCTCCTCACTCGCGGCGATCGGCCAGTGAGCGGGCGAGCTCGAGGCAGGACAACGGGGCGCAGCCCTCGGCCTTGTTGTTGACGATCACGAAGGCCTTCTGGTCGCTCCGGACGGCGATCCGGATCAGGTGCACCACCGATCCGCGGGTAACCAGGTCCGGGTCGAGCAGCCGGTTGAACGGGGTGTAACGAGCCCGGGCCTGCTCGTAGCCGAATCCGGTGTGAAGGCTCCATCGCACGACCAGCGGCCCAGCCAGGCGCCACCCGCCGTCGGCCGACGCCAGCGCATCCATCGCTCGCAACGCGCTGGCCTGCCGCGCCACGGGGGGCATTCTCGCGTGCACGCCGATGCACAATCGGGCGCCGACCTCGCGCATCCGATGCACGAAGCGCGGCGTCAGCAGCTCGGGATTGCGCAGCTCCACCGCGTAGATCGGCCGCACGCCGGCGTGCAGCGTGGGCAGCCTAGCCACGAAGTCGGCGATGCGCTCGATCAACGCATGCGCGTCGCGCGTCAATGCGGTCGGCATCGGGGAGAACTGCAGCACCAGCGGGCCGGCCTTCTGACCCAGCCCCTCCAGCACCGGCAGCACGAAGCGCTCCGTCGCATACGTGGCGTCCAGGAAGCGCGGATTGGCCGTCGCTGCCTGAGAGCCACTCGAGTAAGAGCCCCGATTCAGCGCGTCGGTGACAGCCGCCGGAGCCTTGACCACGAAGCGGAAGCGCTGCGGAACTTCGCGTGCGGTGCGCTCCCATTCGGCGCTATCCGGCGCATGGTAGTAGCTGCGATCGACTCCGACCGCGCGCAGCAAAGGATGCTGGCTGTACGCGGCCAGGCCCTGGCGCGCCAGCCGCGTCTCCGTGGTGTGCGTCTGGTAGACGATGCCCTCCCAGCCCGGGAAGGACCACGACGAAGTGCCCAGATAGACCTGCTCGGGCAGGCGTCGACCCAGCCGCACCAGCTCTTCGCTGGCTGGCGCGGCTCCGATTGGCCCGTGCGGGTCCTCGGCTGCCGCGTCGCCAAAGAGCGAGTCGGTCAAGGCAGGGTTGCCACTTGAGGTGCCCAATTGGCCCGCACAGCAGCTTTTGCAAGCGCCGGTCAGGTCTGGCGGGCGCGCTCGATCACGGCCTGCGTGTTCAGCGCGGTCCGCGGTTCCTTCGTATTCGTGAGCTGGGTTGGATCGAGCTTGCAGCGAAGATGCACGACCGTGCCCGAGCCAGGTGCGGCGACGATGTTCAGCTGCGCGCCGATCCGCAGCGCACGGTTGCGCATGTTCAGCAGTCCGCGTCCACCGACCCCGTCGGTCGACATTCCGCGTCCGTTGTCGGCGACCCGAATGTCCAGGTAGTCGGCGTCCCCCACGCGGGACGTGTCGAACGTGACGCGCGCCACGCGCGCACCGCTGTGCTTCAGCGCATTGTTCAGCGCCTCCTGCACGATCCTCAGGATCGGCAGCACCGCGTCCGGGTGAAGCCCGATGCTCTCCGGCAGGTTGCGCGCATCCCATGCCAGCTCGATGCCGGCCGCCCGCAGGCGCGGCTCGATCCGGTACCTGAGGTTGCCAAGCGCCGACCCCAGGTCGGTCTCCTCGGCAGCCAGCGCGTCGATCGCAAGCCGCAGGTCATCGATCGACTCGCGCAGGATCTGCGCCACCTGCTCGTTGGTGATGGCGCCGCGCTCGAACAGCATCAGCGAGGACATCAGCTGCGAACCGAGCCCGTCGTGCATGTCCTGCATGATGCGCTGGCGTTCCTGACCCTCGGCCTTGATCCGTTCGCTTTCGCGCAGCCGCTCGAAATTGCGCTTCAGCAGTTGCTCGCGTTCGCGCACGCGCGTTTCCAGTTCGGCGCGGGCGATTTCGGCCTCGCGCAGCACGTCGATGAAGTGCTCCACCATCGGGGTGCCCATCGCCAGCAGCAGCAGCGGCCCGGCCCAGCTCAAGGCGCGGGCGCCGTTCATGGAGCCGGGCCCGAATAGCAACTCACCCATGTCCATCAGGGCGGCCCCGATCGCGATGAGCGAGGCAATCAGCACGATCGGCTGAGGCGACTCGAGCGACTGAACGCTGCGCACCATGGCCAGCGCCGTCACGGCCGCGGCAATCGCAACCAGACCCGGCAGCCAGACCTGGTCCAGGTACGGCGCCACCGACCGCCCGGTGACCAGCAGCACCAGAGGTCCGAGCGCCGCGTAAGCGCCGATCAGCCATTCCCAGCGTCGGTTGCGCAACCCGCACAGCCGCAGCATCGTGGCGCTGATCACCGCGGCGAACGCGCCGGTGCTGGCGTAGTGCAGCGTCTCGAGCGCAACCCGCCAGCCGAGCGGGAGCACCTCGACCAGGTAGTAGACGCTGAACGCGACCCAGAACATGGATGCCAGCGCCAGCAGGCCCGACAGCTCGTCCCGGCGCCGCCACCAGAGCACGCCGAAGATCAGCGCCACCATGGCCGCTACGGTCGATCCGATCCACACGACGGTTCGGTCCAGGAAGTATTGCGCGTCGTAGTGACCGGTGACGCGGGCCAGCGGGCCGACCTCCACCCCGGACAGCACGTGCACGCCGGAACGGAATGGGGTCTGGATCAGCAGCACGTTGTCGCCCGCAACCAGGTCGGACGGATCGATCACCGCCATGTGCGGGCGCCACCAGTGCACCTGGGTGGTCGCATCCGGCGATCGGATCTGCCACTCGAAGTGCCCGTTGACCGCGATGCGGCCGCCGTCGGTAGCCTGCGACAGCAGCACCGCCCATGGTACATCGGGCATCGAGGGCAGCATGAAGTGCATCCGCAGCGACACCTGTCGCAGCGGTTCACTGTCCTTGACCGGCCAGCGCAGCGGCAGGTCGAACCGCGTCCATTCGGCATCCGCCGCTGGAGTCTGGCCTAAGTCGGTAACGGACCATTCGACCTGGCGGATAACCTGGACCCGGTCCAGGTCCAGGTCGGTCGCCTGCGCCTGGGCGCCCCAGGCCGCCGTCAGCAGCAGCAGAAATCCCAGCGCGCGCGCCGATCCGACCAAAGGTTCGACCTCACGACAACGGCAGGTCAGCTTTTCAGCAGGCCCATCTGGCTGGCTTCGTACACCGCTTCTCCGCGCGAGTGGACGGCCAGCTTGCGGTAGATCTTTTTGATGTGGGCGGTGACGGTATGTGGCGAAATGCCGAGGATCTCGCCGATTTCGTTGAAACTCATGCCCTTGGCGAGCAGCTGCAGGATCTCGGTTTCGCGCGCCGACAAGGGGTTGTTGTCGCTCGAGCTGGTGCGCGGAGGCAGGGTCTGGCCGGGGCTGCCGCCCATGCGCGAACGGATCGCCCGCAACACGCTGCGCGCCACCACCGGGCTGACCGGCGAGCCGCCGGCTCTGAGCAGGCGGATGCAGGAAATGACGTCGGCCGGCGTCGAATCCTTCAGGATGTATCCGGTAGCACCGGCTTCGATCGATGACACCACGTGCTGTTCGTCTCCGAACACCGTGACGACCATGATGTCGACGTCCGGCTTTCTCTGGCTGACGTTGCGGATCAGATCGATTCCGGTGCCGTCGGGCAGCCCCAGGTCGATCAGCATCACATCGAAGTCTTCGCGGTCGATCAGCGCCTGGGCCTCCCGCTTGTTGGCGGCAACGCCCGCCAACCTCATGGTCGGCTCGTTTTCGATGATCTGGGCAAAGCGGCGTCGGAACTCCGGCTCATCTTCGACGATGATGATCGAGATCTGGTCGGCGCTCATGTGTTTGCGATCCTGCCTGCTACGGATTACCGCATTTTAGCGCGACGCGTCCCTTTCAACGACCCCTTTTAGGACGTTTGGACGATCCGCGATGCCCCTACCGCGGCTGGGAGGCCGCGGCCGGTTGTCCAGGGCGCCAGCCGGCTCCCAGGGCGTCAGCCGCCTCTCAGGGCCGGCAGCGGCTTCTCAGGGCGCCAGCCGGCTGCGCCGCCAGCCGTCGCCCTCCCGGACGTACAGCAGGCGGTCGTGCAGCCGAGAGGCGCGCCCCTGCCAGAACTCGATGCGGCTCGGCGCGATCCGGTAGCCGCCCCAATGGGGTGGTCGGGCAGGCTCGGCCTGCGAGAACCGGGCGCGCGCCTGCGCCAGACGGGCTTCCAGCTCGGCCCGGTCGGCCATCACCTCGCTTTGCGGCGAGGCCCAGGCGCCGAGGCGGGTTTCCAGCGGGCGCTGCGCGAAATATCGGTCCGACTGCTCGGCGGGGACGCGCGAGACGCTGCCTTCGATCCGCACCTGCCGCTCCAGCTCAGGCCAGAAGAGCAGCGCGCAGACGAGCGGATTGACCTGCAGTTCGCTGCCCTTACGACTTGGGTAGTTGGTGTAGAAGACGAACCCCGAGGGGTCGAATTCCTTCAGCAGCACGATCCGGTTGGAGGGTTGGCCGCCCGGGGAGACCGTCGCCAGGCTCATCGCGTTGACCTCGCGCGCTCCGGCGGCGGTGGCCTCGTCGAACCAGCGCGAAAACTGCTCAATCGGATCGTGCGCCGCGGATTGCTCGCTCAACTCTGTACGCCCGTATTCGTGGCGCAGATTCGAGATCGTCATCCAACAAGGTTACCGGAATCGACCCGCCCAACTAAAATGCCCCCATGCAGCGGGAGCCAGGTGCAGCTGTGGCGGATGCGGACACCGAGCGCCGATTCGGCGGCGTGACCCGCCTGCTCGGTGCGCAAGCCCATGCGCGCTTGCGCGCCGCGCGTATCGCCGTGGTTGGCGTCGGCGGGGTGGGGTCATGGGCTGCCGAGGCACTGGCGCGATGCGGCGTCGAGCGCATTACGCTGATCGACCTGGACCACGTGGCCGAGAGCAATGCCAATCGGCAGATCCAGGCGCTCGGCGACGAATTCGGCAAGGCCAAGGTGGTCGCGATGGCGCAGCGCATCGACGCGATCAACCCGCGCGCCCGGGTCACGTGCATCGAGGAGTTCATCAGCGAGGACAACGTGTCCAGGCTGATCCGCGATCTGGATCTGCTGCTGGACTGCATCGATCAGGTCTCCGCCAAGGCTGCCCTGATCGCGCACGCGTGCTCGATCGGGTTGCGTGTGATCACCTGCGGCGCCGCCGGCGGCCGCACCGATCCGACCCGGATTCGCTGCGCCGACCTGGCGCACGCGCTGGGCGATCCGCTCCTTTCCAAGGTGCGCTACCGCTTGCGCCGGCGCCATCATTTCCCGCGCGAAACGCTGAAGCGGCGCCCGCTGTTCGGAGTCGATGCGATCTACTCGGACGAACCGGTCCGAGGGCCGATCCACTCTCCCCTGTCGCTTTCGTCGATTCGGCTGGGCGATCACGAGGCGGCCGACCCAGCCCCCTCGTTGCCTTCCTCTGCCTCTTCCGGCCGAAGCTCGTCGGCAGAGGGGGTGAGGGTCCAGTCCGGCCTGGCCTGTGCCGGATACGGCTCTTCGGTGGCCGTCACGGCGCCATTCGGTTTCGCTGCCGCCGCCCGCGCGATCGACCGGATCACCCAGGCGTGATCAGGCCGGTTTCCTCCCCTGTCCCGCCTTGCCCTCCGAAGCGCGCAGCGCGAAGGAGGGTTGCGGGGGAGGGGCGGGGGTGAGAGGAGGGTGCAGTCCGGCCTGGCCTGTGCCTCATAGGCTCTTTAGTGGCCGCGGCCGGCCAACAGCGAGGCGCAGTCTTGCGTCAGTCTGCTGTGCGCCGCTGGCCCATCTCGCGGCGAATCCAGTCGTGCAGATGGATCATGCCGTCCTCGTGCGGCGTGTGATACGGCCCGACGTCGTCTTCGCCGGCCAGCCACAGCGCCCGGCGCCCCTCATGCAGGCGCAGGCAGATCGCGGCGTCCTCTGCGCCCGACTCGGCGTAGGAAGCCTGGTGCGCCTCGACGATCTGGCGCTCGAAGGCATGGATCTCCTCCGGGTAGTAGAACTCGACCACATTGGATGTGTGGTCTGGCGAACGAGGGATGAGCGTGCTGATCACCAGCGCGTACGGATACCACTCGATCATCACGTTCGGGTACAGGATCGACCAGACCGTGCCGTATTTCGGCAGGCGGCCCTGCGAGTAATGCAGGATCGAATCGCGATACTTCTCGTAGTTGGCCGACGTTTGTACGCGCAGCTGATCGTTTACGCCCAGGATCTGGTAGCTCCAGCGGTCGCCGAAGCCCCATTCGTAGTTGCCGGCGTCGACCCACTTCTGCAGGCCGGGGTGAGCCGCCTCGACGTGGTAGAGCTCGAGGAAGATCTCGAGGAACTCCTTCCAGTTGAACGGGCACTCTTCGATGATCGTTCGATCGTGGACGTAGCCGCTCCAGTCGTAGTCGTCGGCCAGCGGGAAATCGGCCAGCTCCCTTGCCGGATCGCGCGGACCGGCGAACAGCAGCCCGTGCCAGTTGATCAGGTGGCTGGACGGCAGCGAGCAATGCGGCGTCTGATCGAAGTCCGGCGCTCCGAGCAACCGGCCGTCCAAGGCGTAAGTCCAGCGATGCACCGGGCAGACGATGTTCTGGATCCGACCTCGTCCATCGAGCAACTGCGCCTGGCGGTGCCGGCATACGTTGGACAGCAGGTTCACACCATGGGCGTCGCGCACCAGCACCTTGCGATCGTCCATCCAGGGCAAGGTGACGTAGTCGCCGGGCTGCGGCACCATCAGCTCATGGCCGGCATAGTTCGGGCCGCGATCGAACAGCAGCAGCATTTCGCGCTCGTACCAGGCGCGCTCCAGGTACCACGCGACCGGCAGCGGCGAGGTCCTGGAAATCAGCGCCGGGTCCAGGTTGGAGCGGCGCGAGATCTCCGGCGCGTTCATGACCAGCCTTCGGGCGTCAGCGGCCGCCGGTTGCGGGTTGGGGTGGATTCAGCGGAAGGATCTGTATCGATCCGCTGTCACAAGGGCGGTCCGAGAAGCTGACGGCCTTGCCTCGCTCCTCGCATTTGAACGTCTTGCGTGGATCCATCAGAACCTGATCGGCAGGCGGTGGAGTTGCTTCTGCCGCTGGAGCCGGGGAGGACACCACCGGTGCGTGCGCCTCGATTGGAGCCGCCACCCCCCGGGACAGCCGGGGCCCGACCCAGCGATAGGTCAGGAAGGCGATACAGCAGACCAGCGAAACGAGCACGAATATCGTCAGCAACCGAAGCGACAGGTCGAAATATCGGTCGCTGTTCGCGTTGGCTTCTTCCATGGCGCGGCCAATTTATCACGAGCGGCGGCCCGGGCGATAATGCACCGATGCCGGCACACGCGGACACACTGCGCATCCATCGATGGGCGCTGGTTGCCTTGCTGCTGGCCGGGGCCGCCGGCGTGGCGGTGCTCGCCCGCGACCTTCCCAAAGTCGAATCGCGTGCGGTGACTCCGCGAGGACCGCTGCCGAGCAGCGAGCTGTCACTGGTCGAGCTGTTCCAGAACGCCGCGCCCTCCGTTGCCTACATCACGACGGAAATTCTGCAGCCGACCGGATTCTTCACGGCCACCGTCGCCAAAGGCGCCGGCAGCGGGTTCGTCTGGGACGACAACGGCCACGTAGTGACCAACAACCATGTCGTCGAAGGCGCCCGCAATGTATTCGTGCAACTGGATGCCGGTGAGCCGGCCGAGGCTCGCATCGTCGGCACCGCTCCGGACTACGACCTCGCCGTGGTCAAGCTAACGAAGCCGCCCCGCAATCTTCGCCCGATCCCGCTCGGAACGTCGCGCGACCTTCGGATCGGCCAGTCGGTCTATGCGATCGGCAATCCGTATGGCCTGCAGCGCACACTGACACACGGCATCGTCAGCGCGCTCGGGCGGGAGCTGCCGACCACGGAGTTTCGCGAAGTGGCCGGGGTGATCCAGACCGATACCGCGATCAACCCGGGCAACTCGGGCGGGCCGCTGCTCGACAGTGCGGGGCGGCTGATCGGGGTGAATACGGCAATCCGGTCCGAGTCGGGCAGCTCGGCCGGCATCGGGTTTGCGATTCCAGCGGACCTGGTCAACCGGGTGGTGCCGTCCCTGATCTCGCGGGGACGCGCGCCGTTGCCGGGAATCGGCATCAATCCGGTCAGCCCAGATCTGGTGGCACGCGCGGGCATCACCGGCGTCGTGATCGCCGAGGTGCCGCGCGGGACGCCCGCCGCTCAAGCCGGATTGAAGGCCTTGAATCGCGACACCGGAAAACTGGGCGACATCATCGTCGCGGTGAACGGCAAGCCGGTCGACACGGTGTCGACGTTCGTGGTCGAGTTGGACAAAGCCGGCATCGGCAGCACCGTCGATTTGACGGTCGTGCGCGACGAAAAGAAGCGCCACGTGAAGGTCGAGGTCATCGACCTCGCACAGTAGCAATCCCATGCGCCCGGGTCGTGGCGGGCCTCGGGCCCTGCGCTGGGCGCTGCGGGCTTACTGCTTCTCGTCTTGACCGAGAAGAAGGACGTGCCGGGCGACAAGGACAAGGGCGTCGAGTTCTTCAGATCGGTTGCGTATTGGTCTGCAGCCAATCGGCGGCGGCTCCGGTCACGTGCGGGGCCACCCGTGCACGCACGGTGGCGTGGTAATCGTTCAGCCAGTCGACCTCCGCCGGGTTCAGCAGGTCGCGCTCGATACAGCGCGAGTCGATCGGGCATAGCGTCAGCGTTTCGAAGCCCAGGAAGGTCCCGAACTCGGTCGTCTGCGCCGGCACCGTCAACAGCAGGTTCTCGATGCGCACGCCCCAACGGCCGGCCCGATAGATCCCGGGCTCGTTCGAGGTGACCATGCCGGGCTCCATCGCGGTTTGAGGCTCTGGCAGCAGGTACGGCGTGATGCCGTGCGGACCTTCGTGCACGTTCAGGAAGAAGCCGACTCCGTGCCCGGTGCCGTGGCCGTATTCGGCGCCCGAAGCCCAGATCGGAGCGCGCGCCAGGCTGTCGAGCATCGGCGAGCGCGTGCCACGTGGGAAGCGTGCCTGCGACAGCGCGATCACGCCTTTGAGCACGCGCGTGAAGTCCTGGCGCTGCTCCGCGCTGGTTTCCCCGACCGCGACCACGCGCGTGATGTCGGTGGTGCCGGTCTGGTACTGCCCACCGGAATCGATCAACAGCAGGCCATTGCCGGTGTTGCGCCCGTCGCAGATCACCGCGTGCGAGTTCGTCGTGGCGCGATAGTGCGGCATCGCCCCGTTGGCGTTGAAGCCGGCGATCGTCGCGAAGCTGGGTGAGAAGTAGCCGTCGCGCCGGGCCCGCGCTTGCGTGATCCTCTCGTCGATCGTCAGCTCGGTCACGGGTTCGCGCCGCGCCAGCGCCTGTTCGAGCCAGGCGAAGAATTCGGCCAGCGCCGCGCCATCGAGTTCCATCGTGGACCGGATCAACTCGACCTCGGCGTCGTTCTTCATCGACTTGGCCAGTGTGGTCGGGTTGATCTGCTCGACTCGCCGCACCACGGACGCGAGCGGCTGCACGATACCGGCGGTCACGCGCCGCGGGTCGATCAGCATCGCGCTGCCGGCCGTCAATTTCGCCAGGTGCGAGGCGAGCTGGTCGTAGCCGGCCAGTTGCACGCCGTCGGCCGCCAGGCGGGTGCGCAGTTGCGGCGGCAATTTGCCGTCCGATACGAACAGCGTCGCCACCTGGGGCCCGATCAGCAGATGGGCGACGAAGACCGGGTTGTATGGGACATCGGAACCGCGCAGATTCAACACCCAGGCGATGTCGTCCAGCGCCGAGATCAGGTGCCAGCCGGCTCCCGCCACGGTCATCGCCTCGCGCACCTTGTGCAGCTTGGCCGAACGCGACACGGGTGCAAAACGCGGCTGCTGCTCGAAGATCGGCGCCGCCGGCAACCCGGGGCGCTCGGGCCATAGGTCGTCCAGCAGATCGAAGTCCATCCGCAACGACGCACCGCATCCGCTGATCGCGTCCTGCAGAGCGCGCGTGGCAGCCAGCCCCAGCACGCGGCCGTCCACGCCGATCTGGTCGCCCTGCCCGCAGTTCGCGGCAAGCCAGTCGATGAATGCGACACCCGCATTGGCGTTGATCTTCATCGGTGTGATGCCGGTTCCGCTCAACTCGGCGTCGGCCTGAAGCCAGTAGCGGCTGTCGACCCAGACGCCTGCGAAGTGCGGCGTCACCACCAGCGTTCCGACCGAGCCCGTGAACCCCGACAGCCACTGGCGCCCCTGCCAGCGTTCCGGCAGGTACTCGCTCAGGTGCGGATCGGACGACGGCACGATCCAGGCCGACAGGCCGTGGTGCCTCATCGCCTGTCGCAGCGACGCGATCCGGCCAACCGCGCTGGGCGGCTGACTCATTTGGAACGCGAATCGCGCAATGTCACGATCCGATTGAAAACCGGGCGGGCCTCGGTATGGTCGCGCAGGTCCGCCACGAAGTAGCCGTGCCGCTCGAACTGGAACCGGTCCTCGGCCTGCGCCGATGCCAGACCCGGCTCCACGTACGCTGCCATCACGCGCCGGCTGTCCGGGTTGATCGATTCGCGAAAGTCCCGCCCACCGGCATCCGGTTGCGGGTCGGAGAACAACTGCTCGAACAGGCGCACCTCGGCCCTCAGACAGCCGTCCACCGGCAGCCAGTGAATCGCGCCTTTGACCTTGACGCGGTTGGCCCCCTCGGTTCCGCTGCGCGTGTCGGGCAGATACTCGGCCAGCACGGTCGTCACGCGGCCCGCCGCGTCTTTCTCGGCCCCGGTGCAACGGATCACGTAGGCGTAGCGCAACCGCACCTGGTTGCCTGGGTAAAGGCGGAAGTAATCCGGAGCAGGCCGCTCGCTGAAATCGTCGCGCTCGATCCACAGCTCGCGCGTCAGATCGATGGTTCGCGTTCCGAGCTCCGGCCGATGCGGATGCACCGGCGCCACGCAGGTCTCGCGTTCGCCGGCCGGGAAATTGGTGATCACGAGCTTGACCGGATCGATGACGGCGACCGCGCGCGGCGCCGTCGGGTCCAGGTCGTCGCGCAGCGCCTGCTCGAGGAGCGAGTAGTCGATCCATGAATCGGCCTTGCTGACGCCGATGCGCTCCGAGAACAACTGCAGGCTGCGCGGCGTGTAGCCGCGCCGGCGCAGCCCTACGATGGTCGGCATCCGCGGATCGTCCCAGCCATCGACGCGCCGTTCCTCGACCAGCTGGATCAGCTTGCGCTTGCTCATCACCACGTAGCTCAGGTTCAGCCGCGAAAACTCGTACTGGTGCGGCAGATCGAACGGGTCCGGACGCACTTCCTCCAGAGCGCCGGTCAGCAGCGGCGCGAACTGTTCGGGCTTTCCGAGCAACACCTTGTAGAAGGTGTCCAGATCCCGCATCACGGCGCCGCGATCGTGCTCCCAGCGGTCGAACATCGTGCGCATGCTGGCTTCGGCGCTGCTGGCATACAGCTTGTGGCGAAAGTTATGGCAATGCAGCGCGAACTCTCGCGCCACCTCCAACCCCTGCTCGCGCAGCGACTGCACCAGTTCCAGCCCGGCGCGCCACTGCGGCTCGCGCAGCGTGGGCACCAGCCGCTCGACGCACCAGTCGTACAGCGGCCGGTGGTCCTCGAACTCTAGCGTGCAGAGGCTGTGTGTGATGCATTCGAGCGCGTCGGAGATCGAATGGGTGTAGTCGTACATCGGATAGATGCACCAGCGGTCCCCGGTCCGATGGTGGTGCGCGAAGCGGATCCGGTACAGCGTCGGATCGCGCATGTTGATGTTGGGCGAGGCCATGTCGATGCGGGCCCTGAGCACCATCGAACCCTCGGCGTGCTTGCCTTCGCGCATCTGGCGAAAGCGCGCCAGGCTGTCGTCGGCCGGGCGATCGCGGAACGGAGAGTCCTGGCCCGGCTCGGTCAGCGTGCCGCGCGTCTCGCGCATCTGCTCGGCGCTCTGCTCGTCGACGTACGCGTGGCCGGTTCGGATCAGATACTCCGCGTACTGGTAGAGCTGATCGAAGTAGTCCGACGCGTAATACAGGTTGCTGTGGGCCCCCTCGGTCCAGTCGAATCCGACCCAGCGCACCGCGTCCAGGATCGAGTCGACATACTCCTGCTCCTCTTTCTCCGGGTTGGTGTCGTCGAAGCGCATGTGGCAGCGCCCGTGATAATCGCGGGCGAGGCCGAAGTTCAGGCAGATCGATTTGGCGTGCCCGACGTGCAGGTAGCCGTTGGGCTCCGGAGGGAAACGGGTCCGAATCCGTGCCGCATCCGGTTCGCCCTGCCACTGGAACGTGCCGTCGCCCGGATGGCCGTTCCAGCGACGGCGCGCGAATTTGCCGGAGGCCAGGTCTGCGTCGACGATGTTCCGGATGAAATTGGCGGCGGCCGCAGGCCGTGGGGCGTCGCGTCGATTCATGAGTCAAGCTGCGGGTTCCAGGGAGGCCGCCGCGGCAGCACGCGTCGGGAAGCGCGATTCTAGCCCGGTTTGACCCGAGCCACTCCTGCAACTGATTGATTTCGAAAGTGGTTTTGAGCGCGTTGGAGCCCGGTCGGAGCGCTCAGCGTTCGATCCACCCGAACCTGCGCGCCCGCTGCAGGTCCGCCGCGTCGTCCAGATCGGGCACGGTTCGCAGCATCTGCACTGCCAGGCCGAGCGAGGTCGCGCGCTGCACGGTCTGTGCGGTCACGCGCAGGCTGCCCCAATCGATCGCCTCGAACAGCTTCGGCTGCGGGCGCCTGAGTCCGACCAGCACGTAGCCGCCGTCCTCGGCGGGCTGCAGCACCGCGTCGTGCGACCGCAGCGCCTCGAACGCCTGCTGCAGATCGTCGACCGTCTGCGCCGGACAGTCGGTTCCTATCAGCAGGCAGCCCGAAGCGTCGTCCGCCTCTCGCAGAGCGTGCGCGAACGCGCCGGCCATCCGCTGGCCCAGGTCGGCCCCGCGCTGCTCGAATACCGGCACCTGGAAGCACCGCATCCACTCCTGCACGAACGCGTCTTCCGGGTCACCGGCGACCCACAGCTGGACCTGCGCGCGATGCGCGGCGCGGGCGCGCCGCAGCGTGCTCGACACGAGTTGCCGGTGCAGGTCGCACGCGCCTTGCGCCCCGAGCGCCGGGATCAAGCGCGTCTTGACGTGTCCCACCCGCGGAACGCGCGCGAAGACGAGCAGCGGCCGCGACTCACCGGGCATCGCGGTAGCGGCGCGCGAGGTCGCTCGGATCGGCGCCCAGGAAATAAGCCAGCCTCAACCACCACATCCGCAGGATCGTGCGGGCCAGCCCTGCCTGGTCCCAGCGCCGCGCCGAGACGATCACAGGCGGCGCCAGCGCGACCGGCGCCGACAAGCGGCGTGCGCGGCGGCTGAATTCGATGTCTTCCATCAGGTCGATCGGGGCGAACCCGTCCAGCGCCAGGAACACGCCTTGCTCGACGAAGATCGCCTGGTCTCCGGTGCAGATGCCGGTGGCGCGCGAGCGCAGGTTCATCATCGTGGCCACCAGCGGCAGGCCGGCCGACCGACCTTGCAAGGTCACGTCGAACCGGCCCCAGCCGCTGCGGCGATTGGACAGTGCGCGGAAGATCAGGCGGTCGGCGTCGCGTGGAAGCCTCACGTCCGCATGCAGGAACAACAGCACGTCGGCGCCGCGAGCCTCATCGCAGCGCGCCCCGGCATTCATCTGATGTGCGCGGCCGCGCGGCGCGGCGACCACGCGGTCGCACAACGGGGCGGCCAGCCGCACCGTCGCATCGCGGCTGCCGCCGTCGACGACGATCACCGACGCTCCACGCTCGCGCAGCGGTGCCAGCGCAGCCAGGCAACTCTCGATCTGCTCCGCCTCGTCGAGCACGGCAATGATGATCGCGAGCCTCATGAACGCCTTTTGCCTTTCGCGGCACGATACCCGGGATCGGAACGCTCGCGCAGCAGAACTCCCCTCTCCCGCCTCGTGCAGGCCAACGGCCGCTGACGTGTGATTCAGTGTGCCTGCGCCGCGTACGCCTTGCGTCGGTCGCGCATCAACGGGACGAGGGCGGCCAGAACCGCGCCCAGACCACCCGCGCCGCGCAGCCACGCCTGCAGCGCTTCCAGGAAGATCCATTGGCCGCGTGTCACCTGAGCGCGGCGCCATTGGCCGGCGGCGTTGCGGTTGGCTTCGGCCAGGGTCGGATAGACGTGGATCGTTCCGAGGATGCGATTGAGGCCGATGTTCTGCTTCATCGCGAGCACGTATTCGGCCAGCAGCTCGCCGGCCTGTGCGCCGACGATCGTGACGCCCAGAATGCGGTCGGTTCCCGGCCGCGTCAGCACCTTCACGAACCCGGTGGCTTCGCCGTCGGCCAGTGCGCGGTCCAGCCCGGACAGCGAGTACACCGTCACGTCGCAGCCCAGGCCGCGCTCCCGTGCCTCCTGCTCGTTGATGCCGACGCGCGCCACCTCGGGGTCGACGAACGTCGTCCAGGGGATCACGCGATAGTCCACGCGATACGAGCGGAATTGCCCGAACAGCGCGTTGACCGCGGCGTACCAGGCCTGGTGCGCCGCCGTGTGCGTGAACTGGTAGGGGCCGGCAACGTCGCCACACACGGTGATGTTGGGATATTTCGTCCGAAGGAACTCGTCGGTCCGGATCGTTCCCGCTCGCCCGGTTTCGATGCCGAGCGCTTCCAATCCCAGAGCGTCGGTGCGAGGCGCCCGTCCCACCGCGACCACCACCTGGTCGAACTCGATGCGAACTTCGGCACCCTGATGTTCAGCGACCAGAATCTTCCGGCCACCCTCGAGCAGGAATTCGCGCGCCGTATGCGCGGTGAGCACGCAAATGCCTTCACGCTCAAAGCCTTGCGTGACGGTCTGCGACACGTCGGGATCTTCTCGTGCCAGGATGCGCGGCAGCATTTCAACCTGCGTCACCAGCGAACCGAGCCGCGCGAACGCCTGCGCGAGCTCACAGCCGACCGGCCCTCCACCGAGCACGAGCAGCCGCGCCGGCAGCTCGCGCAACGCCCACAGCGTGTCCGAGGTCAGGTAGCCGACCTCTTCAAGGCCTGGAATCGGCGGCACGAACGGGCGAGCCCCGCTTGCGATCACGATCGCGCGTGTCGCCAGGATGCGCGTACGCCGCTGACCGTCGGTCTCGCTGTCGACCTCGACGGTCCAAGGGGACGTCAGCCGCGCGTTGCCGCCGATGCACTCGACGCCCAGGTCGGTGTAGCGCTGAACCGAGTCGTGCGGCTCCACGGCCTGTATGACTCGCGCGATCCGCTCCATCACTGCGGGAAAATCCACGCGGCCGCTGGACGGGATCCCGAACTCGTGGGCGCTCACGATCTGCGAGTGAAGACGCGACGCCCGGATCAAGGCTTTGCTCGGAACGCAGCCCGTGTTCAGGCAGTCGCCACCCATCCGGTCTCTTTCGATCAGCGCCACGCGTGCGCGCGTGGCGGCGCCGATGTAGGCGCTGACGAGTCCTGCCGACCCGGCGCCGATCACGACCAGGTTGTAGTCGAACTTCGCCGGACGAGTCCATCCGGCGTAAACGCGGCGCGCCTTGATGGCGTCGAGCGCGCGCCGGGCCGCCAATGGAAACAGACCGAGCACCGCGAAGGCCGCGAACAATCCAACGGAAAGCGTGAAGTGGCCGAGCTGGGTGCCGGCATAGACGTAAGCCACTGTGCCGGGAAGCATTCCGAGCTGGCTCACCCAGTAGAAGGTGCGGGCCGGAATCGGCGTCAGGCCCATCAGTAGATTGATGACGAAGAACGGGAACACGGGCACCAGGCGCAACGCGAACAGGTAGAACGCCCCGTCGCGCCGCATCCCCTCGTTGAGTGCTTCGAGCCGATCGCCAAAACGTTGCTGGACCCAATCGCGCAGGATGAAGCGCGCCGCCAGGCATGCCAAGGTGGCGCCGATCGACGAGGCGAACGACACCAGCAGTGTGCCGATGGCCAGCCCGAACAGCGCCCCGCCGACGAGTGTCATCAGCAGTGCGCCCGGCAGCGACAGCGCGGTGACGGCGACATACAGCGCGACGAACGCGCCCGCCGCCAGCCGGGGATGCGTCGCGCGCCAGCCTTCGATGACGTCCCTCTGCGCCAGGAAGTAATCCCGGTGAAGGAAGCGGGAAAGGTCGAAAGCGAAGAACGCGGCGATCGCCAGCACGATCGCGAGCGCAAGCAGCAGCCTGAAGCGGCGCATCATGGGTTCCTCCCGCAATCGCGGCGGTCGTCGGCATAGACCAGAGCCATGGACAGCGGATCGGTCGGCCCACGCGTTTCCGGTCGGCCCACG
>Ga0210394_10004026_pt1 | contig 17552 bp, 20 predicted proteins | sample IncBWC12MmetaG_FD_160121 | JGI IMG/M metagenome (GOLD analysis project Ga0210394, IMG submission 160121) | Forest soil microbial communities from Barre Woods Harvard Forest LTER site, Petersham, Massachusetts, United States - Inc-BW-C-12-M | ecosystem: Environmental > Terrestrial > Soil >... | reverse complement strand
ATAGCATTTAGGGGTTGGACTGCTAACGCCGCGAGGGGGTTCCGCGTTGACCTCGATGGACCGGCGGCGCCCGGGGATCAGAGCGCCTCGGAGGCGTAATCCGCGAGCCGCGAGCGCTCGCCGCGGACCAGCGTGATATGGCCCGAATGGGCCCAGCCGTGAAAGCGGTTGACGACATAAGTCAATCCGCAGGTGGTTTCGGTCAGATAGGGCGTATCGATCTGCGCGATGTTGCCCAGGCAGACGAGCTTGCTGCCCGGCCCGGCGCGCGTGACCAGTGCTTTCATCTGCTTTGGTGTCAGGTTCTGTGCCTCATCGAGGATGATGAAGCGATTCAGAAACGTACGGCCGCGCATGAAGTTGAGCGAGCGGATCTTGATGCGGTTTCGCAGCAGATCGTTGGTGGCGGCGCGGCCCCAGTTGCCACCTTCCTCGCTGCGTGTGAGCACCTCGAGGTTATCCATGAGGGCGCCCATCCAGGGCTCCATCTTCTCCTCCTCGGTGCCAGGCAGAAATCCGATGTCCTCGCCGAGTGGAATGGTCACGCGTGTCATGACGATTTCCATGAAGCGGTTGCGCTCCAGGGTCTGCGTCAGACCGGCCGCGAGCGCCAGCAGTGTCTTGCCGCTGCCGGCGGGACCGAGCACCGTGACGAAATCGATCTCCGGATCCATGAGCAGGTTGAGGGCGAAGTTCTGTTCGCGATTGCGCGCCGTGATGCCCCAGATGCTGTGGCGCTCGCTGCGGAAATCGCGCGCGAGCTCGAGCCTGGCAGTATCCCCGGCAACGCTGCGTACGATCGCCTCGATACCCTGCGGTCCGCTCTCGTGCACGAACAGATTCGGCTGCCAGCCGGCCGCGACCGGACCCGACACTTCATACCAGGTGCGGTCGCCTTCCTTCCAGGAGCGCATGTTCTTGCCATGCTGCTCCCAGAAATCCAGGGGCAGCGCTTCGACGCCGGTGTAGAGCACATCGGCGTCCTCGATGGTCTTGTCGCTGTAGTAATCCTCGGCATGCACGCCGACGATCGCGGCCTTGATGCGAAGATTGATGTCCTTCGACACCAGCGCGATGCGCGCCTGCGGCTGCTGTCGCTGCAGCGACAGCGTCTGGCCGAGGATCAGATTGTCGGCACCGACGCCGGGCAGCCCATCCGGCAGACCGCCCGAGAGCTCGCGGGTCTGGAAGAACAGCCGGCCGGAGGAGGGCTTCTTGCCGTGGTTGCCACTGAAGCCGGATGGAATGGAAAGTCCCGCGTCGATCTGCTCCTTGGTGACGCCGCGCATGATGTCATCGAGAAAACGACTGACCTGGCGGGCGTTGCGCGAGGCCTCCGACAGGCCCTTCTTGTTGGCATCGAGCTCCTCGAGCACCACCATGGGCAGGTAAATGTCGTGTTCTTCGAAGCGGAAGATCGCGGTCGGATCGTGCATGAGCACGTTGGTGTCCAGCACGTACAGCCGGCGCGTCGCGACGCTGGCAGCCTTCACAGCGCCTGCGCCGCGTCGAGCACTTCCTGTGCGTGACCTTCGACCTTGACGCGGCGCCACTCCCGGCGCAGCGCGCCCTTGGCGTCGAGCAGAAAAGTGCTGCGCTCGATGCCCAGCACCTTGCGACCGTACATGTTTTTTTCCCGGATCACATCGAACAGCCGGCACACCTGCTCGTCGGCGTCGGAGAGCAGGGCGAACGGGTAGCCCATCTTGTCACGGAATTTCTCGTGCGAGGCGAGGCTGTCGCGCGAGATGCCGAAGACCGCGACGCCGGCCCTGGTAAAGCGGGCGTTCAGGGCCGCGAACTGCTGGCCTTCGAGCGTGCAGCCAGGGGTGTCGTCCCGCGGGTAGAAATACAGCACCACCTTCCTGCCCGACAGGTCCTTGAGCCGCACCTTGCCGCCGCCCGTGGCGGGCAGCGTGAAATCGGGCACCTGGCGGTCGAGCGCCACCTGGCCGGACGGCTTCGCTTTGGCCGCGCTCATGACTTGACCGGCTCGAGAATTGCATCGAGGTTGAGCGAGTCACAGAAGTCCATGAATTCCTCTCGCAGTTGCGCGACCTGCTGTTTACCGGGGACATTGATGACCATTTGTACCGCGAACATCGGCGCGCCGGTGTGTGCCGCCGGGTAGCTGCGCGTCGAGACTTCGATGATGTCGATGTTGCGGCTCGCAAAGAACCCCGAGAGGCCGGCCACGATTCCGGTCTGGTCGAGGCTCACGATGTCGACCGAGTAGGGCAGCATGTCGACGCGCGTGGCCTTCGGCTCGGTACGCTTGAGGTGCACGCTCAGGGCATCGGTTTCCGCCATGCGCGCGAGCTCGGATTCGATGCGTGCCAGCGCGTGCCAGTTGCCGCTGACCAGCAGCAGCATTGCGAACTCCGAACCCAGGGCGGCCATGCGGCTCTCGGCGATGCTGCCGCCGCACTCGGTGATGACCCGGGTCAGCTCGTGGACCATGCCGGTGCGGTCGCTGCCGATGGCGGAGACGGCGAGGTGCTGCTTCATTGCGTCCGAAGTCATGGTTGACAGCGGCAGTGTACCGGGACTGACCCGGCTTGCGAACGCTGCCCGCGACTCACTTGCCTCAGGTCCGCTCACGCCCGTAACATCGCCCGCCCGGTCTTTGGTTTGAAGCAATTGAATTTCCACAATAGTTCCCGGAAGTTTCCCTGAATGTTCTCCGGCAGCCTGGTCGCCATCGTGACGCCGATGCACCCGGACGGCGCCATCGACTGGCCCGTCTGGGAGCGGCTGCTGGCGCGGCATTTGAGCGCCGGCACCAGCGGCATCGTCGTCGGCGGCACCACCGGCGAGTCGGCGACGCTGACGGATGCGGAGCTGCTGGCACTGGTCGAGCGCGCCCGAATGAGGCTCGGGGGGCGTGCGGCGCTGATTGCCGGTGCGGGCAGCAGCAGCACGGCGGTTGCGGTCGAGCGCGCGCGGCGCCTGTCGGCCGCCGGGGTCGACGCGCTGCTGGTGGTTACACCGGCCTATAACAAGCCGACCCAGGAGGGCCTGTACCGGCACTTCGAGGCCGTGGCCGCCGCGGCCGCGGTGCCGATCGTGCTGTACAACGTGCCCTCGCGCACAGCGGTCGATATGCTGCCCGCGACCGTGGCGCGCCTGGCGAAACTGCCACGCATCGTTGCGGTCAAAGAAGCCGTGGCCACGATGGATCGGGTGCGCGAGCTGGTCGCGCTGACGCCGAAGGATTTTGTGGTCTTGTCGGGTGATGATGGCACGGCTGCGGCCGCCATTGCCCACGGCGCAAAAGGGGTGATCTCGGTGACGGCAAACGTGGTGCCTGAGGCAATGGTGCAGCTGATGACTGCCGCGCTGCGCGGCGAGCGCGAGAACGCGCTGCGGCTCGATGCATCGTTGCGCGCCCTGCATGAGGCACTGTTCGTCGAAGCCAATCCCATTCCGCTCAAGTGGGCCATGAGCCAGCGCGGCCTGATCGAAGGGGGTTTGCGCCTGCCGCTGACCGAGCTGTCCGAGGGATTTCAAGGGCGCGTGCGCGCGGCGCTCGAGGCGGCCGAGGGACTTGCGCCATTGACGCAGGCGAAGTCCGCGTGAGGTCCGCCAAGCTGCGTCCGTACGCGGCGCTGCCCGCGCTGTGCCTCTGTTGCGTGCTGCCGCTGCTGTCGGGCTGCTCGGTCTACAATTCATGGTTTCATCGCTCGCGCGATCATGGTTGCAGGGAGAAGCCGTTCGAGGGCAATAACGAGAGTCTGCCCGGCCTTCAGGTACCCGAGGGCATGACGCCGCCGGACCCTCGGAACCAGATCAAGATCCCCAAGCTCACTGAACCGGAACGCAGGCGCGCGAAAACCGAGCCGTGCTTGGCGCAGCCGCCGAGCTATGCGTCGGGCTCGTCGATTGCGCTGCCGACGCGAAGCGGCACGCCGATGGGAGCACCGGCGCCGGCGCCCGTGCCGGTGGCGCCCACAGTGCCGGTGCCGACTCCTGACACCTTGCCGACACCCGGGGCGCCGTCGTCGGTGCCGCCGGTGCCCCCGGCGCCGTCGGCCCCCGAGCCACCCAGGTAGCCGGCGCTTTCCGGCGGTTGCTAGAATGCTCGGGGTAAGGTTTTTGGACTTTAAGTTGTCTGTCTATCTTATTGAATTTACTATAACGGAGAGGTGGCCGAGCGGTCGAAGGCGCTGGACTGGAATTCCAGTAACATCTTCACGGGTGTTCGTGGGTTCGAATCCCACCCTCTCCGCCACAGGTCAACGGTGATCCGCGCCGGTTCCTTCGCGACGACTAACCGCGAACCCCGTCAGGCCCGGAAGGGAGCAGCGGTAACGGCTCGGTCGGGTGCCGAAGACATGGCTGGTGCGGATCACCTCCCGTCGGTCTCTAATAGCGCATGAGTTTCTATACCGCATTGGCGCGCAAGTGGCGCCCGCGCAGCTTTGCCGAAATGACCGGGCAGGAGCACGTGCTGCGCGCGCTCAGCAACGCGCTGTCGAACGAGCGCGTGCATCACGCGTATCTGTTTGCCGGCACGCGCGGCGTCGGCAAGACCACTGTAGCGCGCATCCTGGCGAAGTGTCTGAACTGCGAGCGCGGCGTTTCGGCCACGCCCTGCGGCGAGTGTTCGAGTTGCCGCGAGATCGATGCCGGCCGCAGCGTCGACGTCATCGAAGTCGATGCCGCCTCGCGCACCCGCGTCGATGACACGCGCGAGCTGCTCGACAACGTGCAGTACGCGCCGACGCGAAGCCGCTACAAGATCTACCTGATCGATGAAGTGCACATGCTCTCGACCAGCTCCTTCAATGCGCTGCTGAAGACCCTGGAGGAGCCGCCACCGCATGTGAAGTTCCTGCTCGCGACCACCGAGCCGCGCAAGCTACCGGCGACCGTGTTGTCGCGCTGCCTGCAGTTCAATCTCAAGCGCCTGCCGGTGGTGCTCATCGGCGCGCGGCTGCAGCATATCCTGCGCGCCGAGAGCATCGAATTCGATCCCGCGGCGGTGCAGCTGCTGGCACAGGCCGGCGATGGCAGTCTGCGCGATGCGCTCTCGCTGCTCGATCAGCTGCTGGCCTACGGCAATGGCAAGGCGCTCGAGGCCGATGCGCGCGAGATGCTCGGTACCGTGGGGCGCGACCAGATTGCACAACTGGCGCGGCTGCTGGCCGCGGGTGAGGCCGCGGCGCTCATGGCCTATGCCAATGCGCTCGATGAGCGTGCCAGCGATTACGCGCAACTGCTCGAGCAGCTCGCGGCCTTGCTCGAACGCGTCGCCCTCAAGCAGCTCGTGCGCGACTACGAGGGCGATGAGCTGCATCCGGTCGAGGAGCTGACCGAGCTCGCTGCAGCGATGGCAGCCGAGGACGTGCAGCTGTTCTATCAGACCGCAATCCTAGGCAGGCGCGATCTGACGCTGGCGCCCGATCCCAGAACCGGGTTTCGCATGACGCTGATCCGCATGCTGGCCTTTCGCCCGGCCGCGGCCGGTGCGACCGGGCTCGCCAAACCCGCCGGCGCTGCGGGTGTCGCTACCGTGTCGGACTCCGGCGCGTCCGGCGCGTCCGGCGCGTCCGGCGCGGCTGCGGTTCGCACTGCGGTGGCGCCCGCGTCAGAGCCGTCACTGGCGCCGCCGGCTGCACGCCCCGCCGAGGCGGCGGACTGGCCAGGCATCCTGGCCGCGCTCGATCTGCAGGGCGCGCCGCGACAACTCGCGGCCAACTGTGCGCTGGTGGGCCGGGAAGGCGCAACGCTGCGCCTGGCGCTCGACCCACGCAGTGCGCCGTGGCGTACGCGCGCGCAGGAGGACAAACTGGCGCAGGCGCTGTCGCGCTATTTTGGCAGCGCCATCCGCCTCGAGATCGACGTGCGCGAGAGCGAAGCGGACACACCGGCGCGCTCGATCGAGCGTGCGCAGGCGGAGCGGCGGGCGCAGGCGCGCATCGACTTCGATGCCGATCCGACCGTCGAGGCACTCAAACAGCGTTTCGGTGCAAGCGTGCTGGCGGACACCGTGCGCCCCACCGAACCGGAGCCCTGAGACGATTACCGAGGTACTGTGATGGCCAATATGAACAACTTCGTCAAGCAGGCCCAGGCGCTGCAGGCGAACATGCAGAAGGCTCAGGCGGAAATCGCCCAGCTGGAAGTCACCGGTGAATCCGGTGGCGGCATGGTCAAAGTCGTGATGACCGGCCGCCACGAGGTCAAGCGCGTGCAGATCGAGCCATCGATCGTCGGCGAAGACCGCGAGATGCTCGAGGATCTGATCGCCGCCGCCGTCAATGACGCCGTGCACCGGGTTGAAGGCGCCACGCAGGCCAGGATGGCGGCGGCCATGGGCGGCCTGTCGCTGCCGCCCGGAGTGAAGCTGCCGTTCTGATGCCGCCGGTCCCGCATCGATGAAGCATTCGCCCGCGCTGTCCGCATTGATCGAGGCGCTGCGCACGCTGCCCGGCGTGGGACCCAAGAGCGCGCAGCGCATGGCCTTCCATCTGCTGCAAAGTGGGCGGCCCGGGGCCAAGGCCCTCAGCGTGGCGCTCGAAGCCGCGCTCGCTCGCGTCGGCCATTGTAGCCGCTGCCGCATGTTGACCGAAGGCGCGCTGTGCGGCATCTGCGGCAATCCGCAACGCGATGGCACGCAGATCTGCGTGGTGGAATCGCCGGCCGATGTGGCCGCGATCGAGCAGTCGGGCAGCTATCGCGGCCGCTATTTCGTGCTCATGGGGCGCCTGTCGCCGCTCGACGGTGTGGGACCGGAAGAGCTCGGGGCGCATGAGTTCGAGGCGCTGCTCGCCGAAGATGCCGTGCGCGAGGTGATCCTCGCGACCAATCCGACGGTCGAAGGCGAGGCTACCGCGCATTTCTTCTCCGAGCTGGTGCGGGCGCGCGGCATTGCTGCCAGCCGCATCGCGCACGGCGTGCCCGTGGGTGGCGAACTCGAGTACGTCGACGGCGGAACTCTGGCCCACGCGCTCGCCGGGCGGCACTCGCTCAGCTGAGCTCAGCCGGGCTGCCGCTCAGCGCTCGCGCGAGCCTGAGCGTGGCTGCAGCCGCTCGTACAAGCGGCGCAGCCGCCGGTAACTCTCGTAGCGACGCGCATCGAGTGTCGTGCCGACCGCCGCGCGCACCGCGCAGTCCGGCTCGCGCAGGTGACGGCAATCGCCGAAGCGGCAGCCTGCGCCCAAGGCGGCGATGTCCGGAAATCCGAGCGCCGGCGCGTCCAGTCGATCGATGGCCGGGGCGAAATCCCGCACGCCGGGCGAGTCGATGATGGCACCGCCTCCGGGCAGGGGGTAGAGGCGAATCGCACTGGTGGTGTGACGGCCCTCGTCATCGCGCAGCAGAGCGCCGATGCTGGCCGTGCTGTCCGGAACCAGTGCCCGCGACAACGACGATTTGCCGACGCCGGATTGTCCGACCAGCACCGCGGTTTGATCGCGCAGCAGCGCGCGCAGCTCGGTGAGCCCGGTGTGCGTCAGGGTCGAGACCCGCAGCACCGGAAGTCCCAGGCGCTCGTAGGTACGCAGCGCCGTCGCGACCGATTCATCGCAGGGCAATTCGGCCTTGTTCAGAAGCACCGCGGCACCGATGCCGGCGCACTGCGCCGCAGCCAGATAGCGATCGACGATGAAGAAATCCGGCGCCGGCAGCGGCGCGGCCACAATGGCCAGCAGCGTCAGATTGGCGGCAATCAGCTCGCCCTGACCGCGCGCATTGCTGCGGTACAGTGCACCGCTACGCGGCGCGATCGCGGTGATTCGCAGCTCCGCATGACGGGTATCGTGCTCGCACTCGACCTCATCGCCGCAGACCACCTGCGTGTCGCGGCCCGGCGGACGCGCGAGCCATTCTTCGCCGGCGGACGTGCGTACGCGCAGCAGTCGGCCGTGTGCCGCGATCACGCGAGCGTGCAGCCGCGGCGGCGCGTCGGCGCCGGACACGCTGGACTGCCCGGATGCGGAGCGGCCGGTTGTGGTGCGAGGTCGCTGTGACCTTCTGGCGGAAAAGCGCTCGGACATTCCTTGCTATGATGCCTGTTTTCGCGGCTGCGACACCCATGGCCAATCACGAATCCTTGATCTGGATCGACCTCGAGATGACCGGTCTGCTGCCCGACAGCGACCAGATCATCGAGATTGCCACGGTCATCACCGACAAGGATCTGAACGTGATCGCGGAGGGACCGGAACTCGCCATCCATCAGCCCGAAGAAGTGCTGGCTCGCATGGACGCGTGGAACCAGCGCCAGCATGGCGGTTCGGGCCTGATCGCGCGCGTGCGCGCGAGCCGCATGACCACCGCCGAAGCCGAGCGGCAGACATTGCTGTTCCTGAGCACGCATGCGCCGCCCGGCGCATCGCCGATGTGCGGCAACGGCATCTGCCAGGATCGACGTTTCCTTGCACGACTCATGCCGGAGTTGGAGAAATTCTTTCATTATCGTAATCTCGATGTCAGCACGCTCAAGGAATTGGCGCGCCGCTGGATGCCGGGATTGAGCGCGGGCCTGACAAAGCAGTCGGCACACCTGGCGCGCGCCGACATACACGAATCGATCAAAGAACTACGCTACTACCGCGAACGCATGTTCGTGGCATCCTGAAACGAAGCGTCGCCGGCGCCTTGCAGCGGTACCGCATCGCCTGAGAACTACGACACTAATTGGCCTTTTTGCAGCGGAATTAAGCCGCGGGTGCGTGTTATAGTCTTCGCATGTTCTGTGAGACAGACATCAAAGTGTCATGGCGCGCGCGGCCACGCGGCTTCGTCGCCTTGATGGGTCTGTATGAGAGCAACTATCTGCGCTTTCTGCAGCTCGCGGGTGATCCCAAGCACCTCGCCGGCACGCTGGTGTCGCGCGTCGCGGGCGACTGCGAACTGCATCTCGCGGTGCTCGAGCACATGCCCTATACCAGCACATTGACGTTGACGTATCTGATCGACGTCGCGCCGCACGCGCCGCACGAACGGCTGCCGGATCTGCGGTTGCGGGCCTATCACGACGCACGGCTGCTCGAGGCGGAGGCATTCGAAGCGCAACATAAAGCCCGCGGCCAGGGCGTGCGGCCGGGGGAACGTGAACTGCATCAGCGCTGGACGCGCAACATGATGCTAAATAAATGGCTGGAATACTGCGCGGAACGGGGCCATCGCTTCGCGCTGCAGGAGCCAGCCGGGTAGCGGTGGCTGCAGACGTTCGGCCCGAGGGCCGTGCTCATCATGCCGCCACTCATGAAATTGATTCGACAACTCGGATTCCTGCGCCTGGGCCGTGCTGCGTCCACGCCCGAGGTCGATCACGACCGGCTCATGCACCTGTTCCGCAATCGCGCCGAACTCAAGAAGGCGTACAGCGGCGTACAGGATGAGGTGCAGCGCCTCAAGGATCGCATCAAGCAGCAGGAAGGCGCGACTGCGCGCGTGCAGGAAATGCTGCAGGGACTCGAGGGCCGTTTGAGTCAGCCCGAGACGGCGTATCCCACGCTGGTGTTCTATCAGCTGCGCGAGCTCTGGAGCCTGGGCCGAACGCTGCTGACGCAGTTCGTGGCCGAGCTCGCCGAGCAGCAGGAAGAGCGCGAGCGCCGCGCGTTCCTGGCGGATTACAACCGGCGCCAGTTCGACCGCCGGCAGGGCATCGATGCCAATCTGCGGCTGGCGGAGGGACGCGCGGCGGATGCGCGCACTGCCGTGAGCGAGCTCGAACAGCGCCTCCAGAGCCTGCGTCAGTTCTGGCACTACTTCAAGCGCCGCGCGCTGCGCCAACAGCTGCAGCAGGCCAATCTGCACTCGCTCATGTGCGTGCAGGATCTCGACAGCGCACGCACCGCGCGCGCGCAGCTGGACGCCGAAGCGCCGCCGGATTTCGCCGGGCTGTCGATCGAGGCGCGGCGCGCCATCAACCTCGCGGCCGTGGGCTACGCGCAGATCATGTGCGACCGTCTCGCGCCCACGAGCCTGCTCGAACCGGCGCGCGTGGCCGCCGGACGGCGTGAGCCGCCGCGCGACGACTACGGCGATCGCGCGCGTTGCGAGGCGACGATGGCCGAGATTCAGCGCGCGCGCGTAGTGCTCGAGCAGCGCGCGAATTTATCGCCCGAGATCAAGCAGCGGTCCGATCGCCTCGGTGAGCTGGCCAAGTATCGCAACGATGGCGACACGGTGCCCGTGGCCGAGAGCCTGTCGGCCGCGGTGGATGGCTCGCGCGCGCTGAATGACGATATGTGGGAAATCTACCGCGTACTGCTGCGGTAGCGCCGTTCTCAGGGCGTCGCCGTCGTCGCGGCGGCTGCCGAGGCCTGCTGCGCCATCTCGGGGGCAGTGCGCGCGGCCTTGGCAGCGACGCCGTCGGCCATGATATCGGCCGCCTGCGCCAGAATCACATCGGGCTCGTCGGCCACCACGATGTCCTCCACCGACTTCACCGCAGGCAGTCCATCGGCCTGGCGGCGCGCATTTTCCTGACTCAAGCGGGCCTGATCCTGCGCCGCGCGCTCGGCCTGGCGCTTCTTCAGATTCAACGACAGGGTCTTCTCCTGGCGCGAAGCATCGATGCTGCTCAGGCTCGCCAGCAGCCATTGATAGTCCGCGTTGCGCGTGGCGCGATCGGTCTGCTCGGTGGCGAGGATCTGCACCAGCGAGCCCTCGGGCGGTAGTGCGCGAAACGGCACCGTGGCAATTCGATCCCACGGCAGCGCGTGCTCGAGCACGCCTTCGCCGACATCGGCGGCGCTGATCGCGGAGGGCAGCAGAATATCGGGTGTGACGCCGCGCAGCTGCGTGCTCTCGCCGGTAACACGATAGAACTTGCCGATCGTGACCGTGAGCTGTCCTTCGGTCGGCTTCGACGACCAGCGGTCGAGCGGGATCACGCTCTGCACCGTGCCCTTGCCGAAGCTGGTCTGGCCGATGATCAAGCCGCGGTGATAGTCCTGAATCGCGCCGGCGAAAATCTCCGAGGCCGAGGCGCTGGTGCGGTCGATCAACACTGCGAGCGGACCCGAGTAGGCCTGGCCCGGGTCGGGCTCATCGAGCACCTCGAGCTGCCCGGTGGTGTCCTTGAGCTGTACCGAGGGGCCGTGATTGACGAACAGATGCGTGAGTCCGATCGCCTCCGGCAGATAACCGCCGCCGTCGCCGCGCAGGTCGAGCACCAGTCCATCGACGCCGCCGCTGGCGGCAAACTGTTGCAGCAGTCGGCGCACATCGTGCGTGGTGCTGCGGTTCTCGGCTCCGGCCGAACCGCTGTCTTCCATGTCGTTGTAGAAGCTCGGCACCGTGACGATGCCGATCTTGTAGCTGCGGCCGTCACGCTGCAGCGTACGGACCTCTTTCTTGGCCGCCTGGGCTTCGAGCGTCACTTTGTTGCGCGTCAATTGCAGCACCCGTTCGGTGCTGCCCGGCGTCGCGCCGGCGGGCAGCAGCTGCAGCCGTACCACGGTTCCGACCTTGCCGCGGATCAGCTGCACCACGTCGTCGAGCCGCCAGCCGATCACATCGGTGAGGGTGCCGTCGTTGCCCTGAGCCACCGCGGTGATGCGGTCATTGGGTTTGAGCGTGCCGTCCGCCGCGGCGGGGCCGCCCGGCAGAATATTCGTGACCGTGACATAGTCATCATTGAGCTGCAGCGAGGCGCCGATGCCCTCGTAGCTCAGACTCATCTGGATGCGGTACTCCTCGGAGCTGCGCGGCGAGAAGTAGTTCGAGTGCGGATCATACGTGGACGCGTAGGCGTTCATGAGCGCCTCGAACACGTCCCCAGGCGAGATCTTGTCGAGCCGCGCAAGCACGCGCTTGTAGCGCTTGCGCAGCGTGTCGGCGGCGTCGGTCCAGCTCTTGCCGGTCAGCAGCAGTGAGATCGCGTCGTTCTTGACGCGCAGCCGCCAGAGCTCGTTCATCTCGTTCTGATCGACCGGCCAGCCGGCCTTCTCGCGATCGAACTCGAAGCTTTCATCCCGCGTGAAGTCCGGCTCGGTGTCGAGCAGTTTGAGGGCGTATTCCATGCGTTCGCGGTTGCGCTGCTGGAAGACGTAGAACATCAGGTAGGCCGGATCGATCTCACCGGTGTGAATCATGTCGCCGAACTTGAGCCGCCAGCGGTCGAAGCTCGCGACGTCACTGGCGAGAAAGTAACTGTGCTGCGAATCGAGCGCGCTCAGAAACCGTTCGAGCACCTGGGGCGACAGCCGCTCGTCGATCGGGATATGACGATAGTGGTTCTGCTCGAGAATGCCCGCCACGCGCGGTGCCAGCGAACGCTCCTGCGTGGTCGGTGCCACCGCCTGCTCGGGCAGCAGTCCGGTCGCCGCCGGCGCGCCGCTGGAGCCGGCACCTGCGAGCACCAACAGGCACAGGCCGCTGATGGCCAGCGGTGTAAACAGCTTGCGGGCTCTACCGTGCGTGTGCAACATGCCTGCAGTTTGACAGTTTTATTGGTCGGATGGCAGCCACGCCGCAACTCATTTGGGGTTGGGTGGGTATTTCTACAGCCGAGGTATCGTCTGCATGCGTCCCATGGCCGTACTGGTGGGCATCATCATGGGGTCCGCAATCGCTTTGACAGTATCGCTGACGATGAGTGCCATCGTATTTGCGCTGCTGCCCGAATATTCCGCCCGGCTCGCAAGCGAGCGCATGCCGCTGCTCAAGGGGCTGCTGTGGGCCTGGAGCCTGACGGCGCTGTCCTCGGCGAGCTTCATCGGTGAGCTGCGCGGCCGCCGCTGGCGCTATGGCACGCAGCTGCTGCTCGCGGCGATGCTGATCGCGCTCGGCTGGATCTACTGGCCCTGACCCCGACCGGCGCGGGTGCGCTCAGGCGCGCCGCCGCCGACCCCAGAGGTCCCGACCGCTCGAACCCTTGTCATACGGGTTGAATCCGGCGCCGCGCTCGTACTTGGCGGCGCGGCCGCTGACCAGCTCCATCTTGACGAGTCTGACCACCTCGTCCAGGCGCTGCGGCGGTGCACCCGGCTTCGACGGCACTGGCGCTGTCGTTGCGGCCGGGGCCGCAATCTCCACTGGTTGAATCTCCACTGTCTGATCCATTTGTAGTCGCCTCGATCCCCTGATATGCGGGTCAAGGATCGCATGCGCCGGGACGCTGGGAGGTCGGTCACAGCGGAACTGTGACCGGCTTCACGCCGCCGAGCGGCGGTCCTCGTTATGTAGCAGCCGGCGCCCGCCGCGCAGCAGCCAGAACAGCAGGTAAGGGCCGGCCGCAATGAACCAGGCTGCCCGCGAGCCGCTCACGAGCCCCTGCAGAAAGTCATGCCATAAAGCGAACAGGTTGCCGCGCGCGTACGGCCCCAGCGCCAGGCGTCCCGCGGCGAAGATGAGGCACGGCATCAGCAGCAGGCCGAGCGCCAGGCAGATCGCCACGGCCAGCAGCTCGCGCCAAAGTCCGCGCGCACTGCGGTAGTACTGCGTCAGGTTGCGCCATTGTTCGCTGATATCAGGCACCAGGGCATAATAGCTGTCAGCATGAAGAAAATCAGAGCGGCCGTCGTTGGCGTGGGCTACCTCGGGCGTTTCCATGCCCAGAAGTACGCGGCACTCGCGGACTGCGAATTGGTCGGCGTGGTCGATGCCGACCCCGAGATCGTGCGGCGAGTGGCGGCCGAAGTCGGCACGCGGGCGCTGGGCGACTTTCGGGAGCTGTTCGACCGGGTCGATGCCGTCAGCGTCGCGACGCCAACGCCGAGTCACGCCGACATAGCGTCCGGCCTGTTGCTGCATGGGGCGCACGTACTGGTCGAGAAACCGATCGCCGAGACCGTGGCGCAGGCACAGCAATTGGTGGAGCTGGCGCGGCGGCAGCGACGGGTGCTGCAGGTGGGTCACCTGGAGCGTTTCAATCCCGCGATCCTGGCGGCCGAGCCGATGCTGACGAATCCGCGTTTCATCGAGTGCCATCGGCTTGCTCCGTTCAAGGAGCGCGGCACCGACGTCAACGTGGTACTTGATCTGATGATTCACGACATCGACCTGGTGCAGATGATCGTCGGCAGCCCGGTGGCGTCGCTCGATGCGGTCGGGACACCGGTGTTCTCCCCTGAAATCGACATCGCCAACGCGCGCTTGCGGTTCGAGAACGGCTGCGTTGCCAACGTCACGGCGAGTCGCGTCAGTCTCAAGACCGAGCGCAAGCTGCGCGTCTTCCGGGACGATGCCTATCTGTCGATCGATCTGCAGCAGAAGATCCTGACGGTCATCCGCAAGCGCGCGCCTGGCGCCAGCGCCGGAGAGTTGCCGGTGCACATCGAGGAGCAATCGTTCGCGCAGGGCGACGCGCTCCTGGCCGAGATTCAGGCGTTTCTCGCAGCGATCCGCGGCGAACGGCCGGTCGTGGTCAGCGGCGAGGATGGCGAGCGCGCGCTGCGCACGGCGATTGAGATCAGCGAGCGCGTCGGCGCCTCGAACACGGTGGCCGTACATGCCTGAGTCCGCGCGCCGCGTCACGGTCGCCGCCACGCAGTTCGCCTGCAGCTGGGATCTGCCGGCAAATCTCGAGTGCGCCGAGCGCATGGTGCGCGCCGCCCACGCGCAAGGCGCCCAGGTCATCCTGCTGCAGGAACTGTTCGCGACGCCGTATTTTTGCATTGAGCAGGATGTCAGGTACTTGCAGCTCGCGGATTCCGTGGCCGACAGTCCGCTGCTGCGGCGTTTCGGCGCGCTGGCCGCCGAGCTCGGCGTGGTGTTGCCGATCAGCTTCTTCGAGCGCGCTGGCAATGCCTATTTCAATTCGATGGCGATGTTCGATGCCGACGGACGGCGGCTCGGCATCTATCGCAAGTCGCATATCCCGAACGGTCCGGGCTACCAGGAGAAATTCTACTTCAGCCCAGGTGACACGGGTTTCCGCGTCTGGCAGACCCGATTCGGCTGCATCGGCGTCGGCATCTGCTGGGATCAGTGGTTTCCCGAGAGCGCGCGCGTGATGGCCTTGCAGGGTGCGGAGCTGCTGCTCTATCCGACCGCGATCGGCAGCGAGCCGCCACCGGCGCCGCCGCTCGATTCGCGCCGCCACTGGCAGCGAACGCAACAGGGACACGCGGCGGCGAACCTGATGCCGCTGATCGCGAGCAATCGCGTCGGCGTCGAGCATGCGCAGCAGAATCCGCAGCTGCAGATCCGCTTTTACGGTTCATCCTTCATCGCTGATGGCGGCGGCGCACTGGTCGCCGAGGCCGATCAGCAGAGCGAGATGCTGATCACCGCCAGCTTCGATCTCGATGAGCTCAAGGCGGCGCGCGACAACTGGTTCGTGTTCCGGGACCGCCGGCCGGAGCTCTACCGCCCGCTGGGCAGTCTCAGTGGTCGAATTCAGCCCGAATGAGTGGTCGCTCGATTCATTTGCAGTGCGAACAGTAACGAAAATATACTGATACCCGTTCGTCGAAATCCGGGAAGTCGGTACCGCATGGAACCAGCAGGCAGCAACGCCGCCGCGCGCGCGCGCGCCAAACGCTTAGGTCAGCCACGGCGTGAACGCGCCGCTGGCGCCAAGGTCGAGCTGGGCATTTTGCCGCGGCTCCTCGGCTATAACCTGCGCCGTGCGCACCAGCTGTCGTGGCGGACTTATGTCAGCTTCATCGGCGAGAGCAAGATCCGGCCGGGCCTGTTCAGCCTGCTGATACTGACCCGCTCCAATCCCGGCATCGCGCAGATCGAGCTCGGCACCCATCTGGGCGTCGACAAGGCCAGCATCGTGGCGCTGCTCGACCGGCTCGAGCGCGCTGGCCTGATCGAGCGCCGGCGCTCGACCCGCGATCGGCGGCGCCAGGGCATCTTTCTGACCGAAGCCGGCGGCGCCGAGCTCGAGACGTTGATGCTGCAGGTGCGCCAGCTCGAGCGGCAGATGGCCAGCCGTTTCACCAAGGCCGAACTCGATCAGTTCCTCGGATTCCTGAGGCGCATGCATTCCTGAGCGGCGCGCCGCTCAAACATCCTGTCCCAGGCGCTCGCTCATTGCCGCGGTCAGCGGCTTCATGAACCAGGAATTCGCGGGCGTGGCCGCGACTTCGATGCCGTGACCCGCGAGTGTGGCGGCGACCACGGGACCGACGGCTGCGACGCTGGTGGCTGCCAGCGCTGCGCGCACCCGGACCGGATCGGCCGCGCTGAACAGTCGCTCGACCTGCGCTTTGCTGGTGAAGGCGATGGCATCGACTTCGCCGGCCGTCAGGCGCGACAGCAGTTCATCGATCGCCGCCGCGGCGGGACCGTCGGCGTAGCGGTACGGCGCGACACTCAGGACGCTCGCACCGGCGGCGCGCAGGAAATCGATCAGCGTCTGATTGGGCTCGCCGCCGTAGAGCTGCACGCCGACGCGGCGTCCCTCGAGCGGGCTCTCGCGCAATGCTTCGATGACGCCGGCGGTGGTCGGTACCAGCGCCGCGAGATCGCTCGACAGGCCAATTTCGCGCAAGGCGCGCGCTGGCTTGGGTCCGCGCGTGATCTTGCGTACGACGCCGAGCGCTGCCAGAAAGGGCTCTTTGAGGGCCGGTTCGTGGGCGTCGACGCAACGCAGCAGACGCCGCAGCCCCTCGCCGGTGAGCAGGATCAGATCGTCGCAGCCGCCACGGGCAAACGCGCGCAGCCACTCGAGTACCGGCTGCGGATCGGGCGCATCGATGATCTGCACCAGCGGGTATCGCAACACGCGCGCGCCGCGGCGCTCGAGCAGCGCTGCGAACACGTCGAGTTCGCGCGTTTCGGCGATCGCGATCGTGCGGCCGGCGAGCGGTTCCATCCGGACTCCTTGCACCACGGATTGGCGTCAGTCTAGCGGAAACCCTGTTCATTCGGCTCGACGGCCCTGCTACTGTAACGGCAGGTCTTACACCGAGCCCGCACACCGCATGCGCATAGCCTGGGGCGAGTATCCCGCGGCCGCGAATTTCGATGAGCTGATCGCGCCCAGCGGCGCGCCGCGTCCGGGCGCCAGCGCATTGCTCGAGTTTCTCTCCGCGCTCGGTCCGCAGGAACTCATGATCCGGCAGAAGGCCGCGGAGGTCGCGATCCGCAGCATGGGCATCACCTTCACGGTCTATCACGAGGAGGGCGGGTCGATCGACCGGGCGTGGCCGCTCGACATCATCCCGCGCGTGATCGCGCTGCAGGAATGGAGCCGCATCGAAGCCGGCCTGCAGCAGCGCGCGCGGGCACTCAATCTGTTCATCAACGACATCTACCACGAGCAGCGCATCGTGCACGATGGCGTATTCCCGCGCGCCTATCTGGCCGATTCGGTGAACTTTCGCCCGCAGTGCGTCGGCGTCGATCCGCCCCAGGGTATCTGGGCGCACATCTGCGGCTCGGACCTGGTGCGCGGGGCCGACGGAACCATGTACGTACTCGAGGACAATCTGCGCGTCCCCTCGGGCGTGTCGTACATGCTCGAGAACCGCCAGGTTGTCAAACGCGTGTTTCCCGAGGTTTTCGAAGCTGCGGGCATCCTGCCGGTCGACAGTTACCCCGCGCATCTGTTCGACCTGCTGCGCGCGCTCGCGCCGACGCACATCGAGCAGCCCGAGATCGTGGTGCTGACGCCGGGAATCTACAACTCGGCGTAC
>Ga0210394_10004025_pt1 | contig 17554 bp, 10 predicted proteins | sample IncBWC12MmetaG_FD_160121 | JGI IMG/M metagenome (GOLD analysis project Ga0210394, IMG submission 160121) | Forest soil microbial communities from Barre Woods Harvard Forest LTER site, Petersham, Massachusetts, United States - Inc-BW-C-12-M | ecosystem: Environmental > Terrestrial > Soil >... | reverse complement strand
CCCGCTCCGCATCCGGATGATTCGCGGCCTGCGGAAACATGCGGCGCCCATTTACCTGGGCAGCTATGCCCTGCTGACCATTTGTTTCCTCGCCGTGGCCCTGGCGCTGGCCCGGGAGGGCGGCGCGCATCAGAAGCTCATCCTGACTGTGCTGGGCGTGCTTGCCCTGTTTCCTCTCAGCGAGCTTGCCCAGCAGATTATCAACGCGCTGGTGATTTCGCTTCTCCCTCCGGACCCTCTCCCGAAACTCGATTTCAAAGGCGGGGTTCCGCTGGAGAACGCCACGCTGGTCGTCGTGCCGATGATGCTGGCCGGCACCGATGTCGTGAACAAGGAGATTGAGAAGCTGGAAGTCCGTTTTCTGGCGAATCGCGAATCGAATGTCTATTTCAGTCTCTTTTCCGACTTTCTGGATTCCCCTCACTCGTCGGCCTCCGGCGATCAGGCTCTGCTCGATGCGGCCCGCGAGGGAATTCGCCGCTTGAACCGGCATTATCCCGAAGAGCGCTTCCTGTTGTTCCATCGAAATCGTGTCTGGTCCGAAAGCGAACAGAAATGGATCGGACGCGAGCGCAAGCGCGGCAAGATCGAAGACTTAAACGCGTTTCTAACCGGCGCGCCCGCTCCCAACATTCTTGCGGCCGGAAAACTGCCCCTTGCCGAAGGCAAGCTAACGGCGATCCGCTACGTCATCACGCTCGACGCCGATACGCAATTGCCGCCCGGCACAGCCCGGCGCATGGTCGAAACCATCGCCCATCCTCTGAATCGAGTGGAGGTCGATCCCATCACCCGCACCTCAAAGGGGGGATTCGCAATCGTTCAGCCGCGCGTCAGTATCGCTCTTCCCGGCGCCACTGCTACCCGCTTTACCCGCATCTTTGCCAGCACTTTCGGAACCGATCCCTACTGCCAGGCCGTTTCCGACGCGCAGCAGGACCTTTTTGGCGAAGGAATTTTTCACGGGAAGGCGATTTACGACGTTCGCGCGTTTCACGAGACTCTGGACAACCGTTTTCCATCGGAAATGCTGCTCAGTCACGACCTCATTGAGGGCTCCTTTGCCGGCGTCGCTCTGGCCAGCGACATTGAGCTATTCGAAAATCTCCCGCTCGACTACGTCAGTTTCTGCCGCCGCCAGCACCGCTGGATTCGTGGCGACTGGCAGATCGCCCCCTGGATCTTCTCCAAAGTCCCCGCAGCCGGCGGGACCAAAGTGCCGAACACGCTGCCAGGCATCAGCCGGTGGCGCATTTTCGATAACTTGCGGCGTAGTCTGGTAACACCCGCTTCTTTGTGCCTGCTGCTGTTCGGTTGGTTTTTTTCTCCGTCCCCCGGCGTCTGGAGCCTCGTTCTCGGCCTCGCCGTCGCTCTCCTTGCGCTGGCCCCGCTGCTCGATCACGCCGCGCGCCGTCTGCGGGGATCGGTCGAGGGATGGCATGGAGCGGCCGACGAACTGGTCCGTTCCGTGGTCATGATCGCGTTCCTGCCCCATCAGGCCTGGGTGTCCATCGACGCGATCGCCCGCGTGGTCTACCGCCGGCTGATCAGCCGTCGTCATTTGCTCGAATGGCAGACCGCCGAATCGGCCGGAGCCGATGCTCACCGCCACGTCAGCTCCACCATGCAGCAGATGCTCGGCATCTCCGGTTTCTCCGTCCTGCTGATGATCGCCCTTCACGGGAAAAGCGCGCTTGCCCCGACCTTTGTGTTTCTTGTCCTATGGGCCGCCTCTCCCGCGCTGATGTGGTGGCTCAACCGTTCCATTCCGCTGTTCCATCGCGAACGGCCCGACACAGGCTTTCTCCGCCGCACTGCCCGCCGCACCTGGCGATATTTTGACGAACTGGTGAATGACGAGTCGAACTGGCTCCCTCCCGATAATTCTCAATTCGCGCTGCGCGTCGAAGTGGCGCAGAGAACCTCGCCCACCAACATCGGCCTGTGGCTGACGTCGGCTCTGGCGGCCACCGATTTCGGCTATATCACGGCCGACGATTTTCTGGACCGGTGCTCGCGAACCATGGACTCGCTCGCCCGCCTGGAGCGCTATGAGGGGCATTTCCTCAACTGGTATGACACCCGCACCAGGGAGCCTCTGCAGCCGAAATACGTCTCGACGGTGGATAGCGGTAATCTCCTCGCCTGCTTCTGGGTGCTGGCGCGCGGTTGCGAGGATCTGCTGCATGCGCCGGTCCTTCCGCGTGCTTCCATCCGCGGTATTGCCGATACGCTCGCCATTGTGCGCGAAGCCTGGGGCGAAGATCCCTCCATGCGAACGACGCTACGGGCCTTGCGCCGCCTGCTGCGCGGCAGAGGCGACGGTCACCAGATGATCGGGCAGTTACGGCTGATCCAGGCGCCTTTGCAGCAGTTGAAGGATTCCAGGCGGTGGCAGGAGGAGGGGGACGAGCGATCGTATTGGGTCACCCGCCTGGCCCGCGACGTCGGCGCCTGGACCGCGGTGGCCGACCGCTATCTCCGCTGGATGGAGACCTTGCTCTCGCCTCCCGATTCATTCCTCGATTCGCTTCATCCCGGCGCCTCGAAACTGCGCGGACGCGTTCTCCGTGCCGCGCCCACCTTGCTCGCCTTGGCCGAAGGCGCCTCCGGTCCGCTCGAAGCCATTCTCGCTTGGCGGGGCACGCCGGAGATCCGGCCGGACATCGCTCTCTGGCTCGATCAGCTCGCCACGGAGTATGCCCAGGCGAAGGCCAACGCCGTCGCGACTGTCGAGCGTATGCGCTCCCTCGCGGAACTCGCCAACCGCTTTGCGGAGGAGACGAAAATGGGTCTTCTCTACGATGCCAACCGCCGCTTGTTCGGCGTCGGCTACGCCGTCGGCGGCCCACTGGAATTCAACAGTCATTACGATCTTCTCGCCAGCGAATGCCGCCTGGCGAGCCTGGTCGCCATTGCCAAAGGCGAGGTTCCGGTGGAGCATTGGCACGCCTTGGCCAAGCCTCTCGCTTCCTCCCACGGCCACCGCACGCTGCTTTCCTGGTCCGGGACCATGTTCGAATACCTGATGCCTCTTCTGTTCACGCGCAGCTTCTCCAATTCGCTTCTCGACCATGCCTGCCGCGATGCGGTCGCGCAGCAAGTCGCCTACGGGCATTTGAAAGGCGTCCCGTGGGGCGTTTCGGAAGCCGCGTATAGCGCGCTCGACGCCAATCAGGTCTATCAATACAAAGCGTTCGGCGTGCCCAGCCTCGCGCTCAAACCGGCGCTGGAGGACGATCTCGTCGTATCGCCCTATTCGACCATGCTGGCGCTCACTGTCGATTCCGAAGCCGCCCTGGACAACCTCCGCCGCCTCGCCGGGTTCGACCTCCAGGGCCCCATGGGCTTCTACGAATCCATCGATTTTAGCCGGGAGAACAGCAGAAACGGCAAACCGGGCATCGTCATTTACACATACATGGCGCATCACCAGGGGATGAGCCTGCTGGCCCTCGACGCCTCGCTTCATCACGATGTCATGCGCAACCGTTTTCATCGCGACGTTCGCATTCGCGCCGTGGAATCGCTGCTGTTTGAGCGTATGCCGTCCACTCCCTTGTCCGACGAAGAGGCGCAGCCCACTGTCATCCGCCGCCGCACGGCATCGAGCGAGGAACTGCCCGAGCGCACCTGGAAAGAAGACACTCCCTTCCCCCGCGTTCATCTGCAAGGCAACGGCCGCTATTCGGTGATGCTGACCGCCGCGGGCGGAGGTTACAGCCGGTCCAATGAAATAGATGTCACCCGTTGGCGCTCCGATGCCGCCCGTGATTGCTGGGGCAGTTTCATCTATATCCGCGATCTTCGATCGGCGGTTGTATGGTCCGCCACCTATCAACCCGTCGGCGGCCACCTCGGCACCAGTTCCGCGGTCTTCTCCGCCGATCGAGCCGAATTTCACCGCACCGTATTGGGCATCGAATCCGTCATGGATTTGGCCATCGCCGCCGAAGACAACGTCGAATTTCGCCGTCTCGCCGTCACCAATCGCACGCTCAGAAAACGGCAGTTGGAATTGACCAGCTATGTGGAGCTGTCGCTTGCCCCGCACAGGGCAGATATCGCGCACCCGGCATTCGCGAAAATGTTCGTCGAAACCGAGGCTGTGGGCGAAGACACCCTGATCGCCCATCGCCGCCCCCGCTCGCCGGAGGATCCTCCCATCTGGGCGGCCCACTTGCTGCTGGGCGCGTCCAGCGGCATCCAGCATGAAACGGATCGTTCGATCTTCCTTGGCCGCGGCAACGGCGTCTCCTCGCCCGACCGCCTGCGCCAGGACCTCAGCGGGTCCACCGGCGCCGTTCTGGATCCGATTTTCAGCCTGCGCTGCAGCCTCGACCTCGAAGCGCGCGATCGCGTCGAGATCGTCTTCGTCACCTTGACCGCTACCTCGCGCGAGCTCTTATTAGCCCTCGTCGAGAAATACAAACGCCCGGAATCGCTTCCGCGCGAATTTCAGATGGCCTGGACCAGAGCGCAGCTCGAATTCCGATATCTGGGAATCGGACCATCCGCGGCTCATCGCTTTCAGGAGCTCTTGAGCCACGTCATCTATCCGAACACGCGCCTGCGGGCTCCCGCGGATCGTCTGGTTCTGAACAAACTCGGCCAGTCCGCGCTCTGGGGATATGGAGTGTCCGGCGATCTGCCGATGGTCGTCGTCACCATCGCCGATGCCCGCGGACTGCCCCTGCTCCGCGAATTGCTGCTCGCGCATCACTATTGGCGACTGCGCGGATTCCGCGCCGATCTGATCGTCCTGAATCAGGAGGTGGCCAGTTATGAGCGCCTGCTCCACGTTCAACTTCTGCGGCAGATCGAAGCTCATTCCCCCGAGGAGGGCATCGACAAGCCCGGCGGGGTCTTTCTCCGCGATTGGAATGCCATCCCCGAGGACCATCGCAATCTCTTTCTGGCCACGGCGAGCGTGGTCCTGAACGGCGGGCGCGGATCGCTGCGCCAGCAACTCTCCGCCTCCAGTGAGTCTGCTCCGTCCGCGCCGTTCCTGCCGTCGGGAAGCGTCGCGGAGCAGGTTTCCCGGCCCTTGCCGTTTCTCGAGTTGCCTTACTTCAACGGCCTCGGCGGATTTACTCCGGACGGTAAGGAATATGCCATCTACCTGAAGCCCGCCAGCCAGACGCCCTCGGCGTGGGTCAACGTGATGGCGAATCCCGGCTTCGGCGCCATGGTCAGTGAGAGCGGCCTCGGCTGCACCTGGGCCGCCAACAGCCAGGCCAACCGTCTCACCCCCTGGCACAACGATCCGGTGACCGATCCGCAATCGGAAGCCATCTACATTCGCGACGACGAGACCGGAGCCATCTGGACTCCCACCCCTCTGCCCGTGCGTGAGAAAGACGCCTATCGCGCCCGCCACGGCCAGGGCTACACCACCTTCGAGCACAACAGCCACGCCATCGGCCAGCATTTGACCGTCTTCGTTCCGGTCGCCGATCCCGTCAAAGTCTATCGTCTCCGCCTCCGCAACGACGGCGCGCGCTTGAAGCGCCTCACCCTCACCTACTTCGCCGAATGGGTCCTGGGACCCAACCGCGAAGATCAGCAGCTCCATGTCCGTACCTCGCGCGACGAAGAATCCGGCGCCCTGCTCGCCACGCAGTATTTCACCGGTAGCTTCACCAACCGGATTGCCTTTGCCGCTTCCAGTCCCAAGCCCGCCAGCTATTCCAGCGATCGCGTGCAGTTTCTCGGACGCAATGGCTCCACTGCGAAGCCGCAAGGGCTGACTCGCGTCCGGCTCGACAACCGCACCGGCGACGGCCTCGATCCCGCCGCCGCGCTCCAGCTCTCCGTCTCCCTCGCCCCCGGTCAGGAAACTGAAGTGACGTTCCTGCTGGGCGAAGCGGCCAACGTCGACGCCATGCGCGCGCTCGTCGCCCGTTACAGTTCCCCGGACCAGGTCGACCGGTCGTTATCCGAAACCCAGCGCGCTTGGGACGACCGGCTCGGATCCTTCCAGGTGCGGACTCCTCTCCTTTCCGTCGATTTTCTGCTCAATCGCTGGCTCCCTTACCAGACGTTGAGCTGCCGCTTCTGGGGCCGCACCGCAATGCAGCAGTCGAGCGGCGCCTTCGGCTTCCGCGATCAATTACAGGATTCTCTCGCCTTCCTTTATTTCGCGCCGCACCTCACGCGTGCCCACATTCTGGCCGCCGCCGCCCGCCAGTTCCTCGAAGGCGATGTCCAGCACTGGTGGCACGCTGAAACCGGCCTGGGCGTCCGCACCCGCTGCTCGGACGACATGGGATGGCTCCCTTACGTCGTCTCGCACTACATCGAAGTCACCGGCGATTCAGCCATCCTCGATGAACAAATCCCTTTTCTCGAAGCCCCACCGCTCGCCGCCGGCGAACTGGAGAAAATGTTCGTTCCTGGCGTCTCTGCGCAATCCGCTTCTCTCCTCGAACACTGCCGACGCGCGCTCGATCGCTTATATGATCCCGGTCCCCACGCCCTCCCTCTCATCGGCACTGGCGATTGGAACGACGGGATGAATCACGTCGGCCCCGAAGGAAAGGGTGAGAGCGTGTGGCTTGGCTGGTTCTTCTCGGCGACCGCATTGCAGTTCGCCCGCGCCGTCGAACATCGCGACCCGGAACTTGCCGCATCTCTCCGCGATCGTACCCAGCACCTCGCCGAAATCATCGAACGCATCTGCTGGGACGGCGAATGGTATCTGCGCGCCTTCTTCGATAACGGCGACCCGCTCGGCTCTCACGTCAACACAGAGGCAAGAATCGATTCCATCGCCCAGTCCTGGGCCGTGCTCTCCGGCGTCGCCGATCCCGCCCATGCCCTCCAGGCCGTCGAATCCGCCGACCGTCTGCTGGCCAAGGAAGACGAACGTCTCGTTCTCCTGTTCACTCCCGCCTTCGATCATTCCCAGCCGCATCCCGGCTACATCATGGGCTATCCTCCCGGCGTGCGTGAAAATGGAGGCCAATATACGCACGGATCCTTGTGGCTCGCCGCCGCCTGGGCCCGCCTGGGCGATGGCAATGCCGCCGTGCGCCTGCTGAAGCTGATGAATCCCATCGAATCCAGCCGCACCCCGGAAGCCACCGATCACTTCAAAGGCGAGCCCTATGTTTCGCCCGCCGACGTTTCCTTCTCGTCCGGAAAAGAAGGCCGCGCCGGATGGACCTGGTACACGGGCTCCGCCGGCTGGATGTATCGCATCTGGATCGAAGAGATTTTAGGATTCCATCTGCGCGGCGACACGCTCACCATCTCACCCGTCATCCCCGACGATTGGGACGATTTTGAAATCACGTACCGTTATCGATCCACCGTCTACGAATTCTCCATTCGCCGCCACGCAGCCCAGGGTTCGCTCGAAACCGGCTCGCCCATCCACCTCATCGACGACGGCCAGCCTCACAAAATCGAATTGCGGCTTGCCAAACTTGTTTCAGGAACCACCCGAACCAGCGACCCGCTGATTTCGAGTCGGCAATTGGCAATTTCACGATGACACGCGACTCATTTCAATGGCGCTGTGGGGCAGGCTGGCAGCCTGCGGCGGGTTGGTAACCCGCCTTCAGTTTAATTAGCCGCAAAGGCTTCCCTGACTCCCACTTGCGCTCCGCGCTCCCACCATCGAGAATATGATTCGGAGACACCTCATGAACCGAAGGCAGCTTCTTCGCTCCGCCGCCGGATTGCCCGCAGCCGCCGCTGCGCTTTCGGCGGCATCCGTCCAACAGAAACAAATCAAAATCACCGGAATCGAAACCGACGTGTTGAAGCGTCCTCCGGGTTCTCCCTACTACGACGCGATCCACGCCTTCGGGACGGCCGGCGGCTCGGTTGTGCTTCGCATTCGCACTGATGCGGGGATCACAGGCTGGGCCAGCAGCTCCTTCGGAATGATCGCGGGTGGCCCGCGAGTCGTCCAGACAATCTTGGAAGAAGAAGTCAAGCCGGTGCTGATCGGCAAGGACCCGGCCTTTCCCCGGCGCATCCGTGCGGACTTGTGGAAGGCGCTCGAATACCAGGGCGTGGGCGGTGCCACTCAGTTCGCCATCGCCGCGGTGGACATCGCGCTGTGGGACATTCTGGGCAAGAACGCGAATCTGCCGGTTTACAAAATGCTGGGCGCATTCCGCGACCGCATGCCCGTGTATTCGATGTGCGGATGGTATTACGACAACGACGACGATCTCTCGCATCTCAAACGGGTCCTCAGTGAAGCGATGGAGCAGGGCTATCAGGCGGTGAAGATCAAAGTGGGACGCGGCGCTCTCGACGAAGACGCGCGGCGGATCCGGCTGGCTCAGGACGTCCTGGGCAAAGGGAGGCGCTTGATGGTGGACGCCAACCAGGTTTTCAACCGCAACGAGGCTCTGCGCCGCGGCAGAGTCTACCAGGAGATGGGCTGTTTCTGGTATGAAGAGCCTCTTCCGCCTCAGGAAATGGACGGCTATGCGGAGTTGGCGCGGGAGCTGGACATGCGCATCGCCACCGGTGAGAATCTGAACACGAAGTATGCATTTGCCGACCTCATCTCGCGCCGCGGAGCGGACGTCGTGCAACCTGACAACCGGCGCGCCGGAGGCGTGACCGAATGGATGGAGATCGCAGCCGTCGCCGACGCCTACGGCCTGGAAGTCGCCAGTCACGGAGGCGGCTCGACCAATCTGAACATGCTTCTTGCCATGCCCAACGCAATTTACATGGAGTCCAGCGGCCCACAGAAAATCAAGAACGGCGAAGTCGCCGCGCCCGAAGAACCGGGCATGAGCAGTGAAGTCTCCGAGGCCGAGATCAAGAAGTATAAAGTTTGATTCTTTCTGGAGCCACCCGCCGGAGTCGAACCGGCGACCTGCTGATTACGAATCTGACACTCACCCTCTAAGCTATTCAGTTTTCGTCGCCAATCAACAAAATTTGCTGCGTTTAAGGCTGCAATTCGGCGGGTTTTGGGTGGGCAATTGGGTGGGCAAGTAACGTAGCCACAATTCCGAAACCATGAGGCCGCACGGGTGAAAGACCCCGTGCGGCTTTACTATTTCCCGGTCCGGACATCCACGGACCACAACAAAAAGGCGCCCCGTGGCTGGGAGCGCCTTTTCTATTCCCTGAAAGGAATTACCTTGTTGACAGAGATCACCGTAACACAATCACCGCGAAAGTGCAGGCTGTGCGATGCTCCGCCACTTCCCGGCCGCCAGTGCTGCGCACGCTGCGAACCGGTCTTCCGCGAACGGCTCGCCCGGAAGCGGTCGATGAAGGCCACTGCCAATCTTAGAGGTATTTCGGGAGACCGGCCCGCCTGGCTATTTCCACGGAGGCGGTCATGAAGAGCACAGACATCATCGGAGCGGTGTCGATCACCGACGTGTTCGTGGGACTCGGAGGCGATCAGCCTAAGCACGGTCGGGCTCGCGCATTCTGGCGCGAGGGCGATAACTGCCAAGCCGTCGCGTTGAACGACTCGAAGGGGTGTTGGTACGATCACCGCGACAATATCGGTGGAGGCGTACTCGACCTGATTCGACGGGTCCGTGGCGGAACGCGTGCTGATGCCCTTGAATGGCTCGCAGACTTGAACGGCGTCAGCACGGACAGCCGGCCGCTTCGCGACCGCGCATCGATCGCCGCAACCGGGCAGCATCGGCGCGAGTCGGCCTACTTCGCAAGCGTGGCACGGATCATGGGCGAGGCCGCCTTGGAATCACTTGCGCCAGAGGATCCGAGCCGTGCGATTTATACCGAACTGCTCGCCGCCCTGTTCACGTCTCCGTTATCCGAATACACCGCGTGGTGCGAGCGCCAACCACTGTTCGCGGCGGCGCTAGTACGCGCTGGCCGCAGCCGCCAGCGGCGACTACAGAAAGCGCTCGCTACCTTCATCACTTCGGAGGTGGAGGGTGCAGCATGAGCCAACACAATTCGAGGATGACGCGCTGGCGATATTGCGGGCGCACGCGCCGACAAACAATGCGGAATCCGAGAAACCGAATCTGTTGTCGTACCTGAACAACGATAACGGCAACGCTGAAAGATTGATCGCGCTGTACGGAAGGGACCTCCGCTACTGCCACGCGTTTAGGAAATGGCTGGTTTGGGATGGCAAACGCTGGGCGGTGGACGAAACTGATCAAGCCCGTAAACTGGCCAAGCGGGCCATGCTTGAATTCATGTGCCAGGCGGTTGAAGCCGGAAATCAGAAGACCGAGACGTTCGCGCGCGGAAGTCTGGACGCCCGACGCGTTACGAACGCCCTTGCCATGGCCGAGTGTGAGATCTATGTGAGGCCCGCGGACCTGGACGGGGATCCGCACTTGCTGAATTTCATCAATGGGACTGTGGATTTAAGGACCGGAGAACTTTGTCAACATCGGCGCGAGAATCTCATCACTAAGCTGATTCACCACAAGTACCGACCGGAGGCGGCCTGCCCGCGTTGGCTCGCGTTCTTGGATCAAATCATGGGCGGAGGCCCGGACGCGGGCGAGGCGGAACTTGATCGTGCGCAGCGCCTCTGTGACTACCTTCAGCGAGCATTCGGGTATTCGCTAACCGGTTGCACGATCGAGAAGGCCGTGTTCGTTCTCTTTGGTGCTGGTGATAACGGCAAAAGCACGATGCTAACCACGATCCGGCAGCTCGTTGAAGAGTACTCGGCTTTACTCCAAGTCGATACTCTCATGGTGCGTCAGGAGTCAAACAACACTCAGGCGGACCTAGCAGACCTGCGCGGCGCGCGCTTCGTTCAGACCTCTGAAACGGAAGAAGGTCAAAGACTGGCGCAAGGCAAGCTGAAGCGCATCACCCAGGGCATGGGCAAGATCAAGGCCGTGCGAAAGTACGAGAATCCCATCGAATTTTCCGAGACACATAAGCTGTGGATGGATACGAACCGAAAACCAAAAATCAAGGATGCAGATGACCGAGCAACTTTTAGCCGGCTACATCCCATTCCCTTCATGGTACGCATTTCCAAGGATCAGATTGACCGCGACATGCCCCGAAAGTTGTTGGAGGAGGCAGAAGGCATTATCGCGTGGGCAGTAAAGGGCGCAAGGCTTTGGCACGAATCCGGGCTGTCGAAGCCTCCCGAAGTCCAGGCTGCAAATGAAAAGTGGCGCTCGGAAATGGATCAAGTCGGACGCTTCATCGAGGAGCGCTGCCTCATGGGAAAGGAGCTCAGTGCGCTCTCGTCCAGTCTGTACACCGAGTACAAGCAGTGGGCGGCAACAAACGGCGAAGAATACGTTATGCCCCAAAAGGACTTCGGCCCGAAACTCGCGGATCGTGAGGGCATCGTCGGCAAGCACACGCGCCGTGGAACGATCTATTCTGGCATCGCGCTCGCCCCGCCGAACGACGCGGGCGAAGGTGGGTGGTGACAGATCGGGGAGAAGTGACGGATGTGGGGGTCGTTTTCAAAAATAGCTTTACCAGTGCCTATAAGGGAGTTTTTGAAGAATGCCCATCACATCCGTCACCCGTCACGTCGGGGGAACGATCCTGAGATCACGCCTGCATCGTGGTGAACCGAGATTCCAAACGGGAACTACAGACGGTCGCGCCACCGAGAGCGCGGAAGCCGTGATGGACACAGCCTTGGAGAGGACAATTGACACCACTTAAGAAAATCCAAACTGGAGCGAAGAATGAAGTGCCGACAACATCGCCCGCGCCGCGGAAATCGCCAGATAAATCAGATCAGGAAGTGACCAAAGATGCCCACTTTAACAAATCAGAAACATGAACAATTTGTTGCACTTGTTGCAATCTCCTCCGAGAGCGGCGAGGATGTCGCCAAAGCTTACACTACAGCGGGTTACAAGGCCAACTCCTTCCACGTTGCCCGATCGGCAGGTTTTCGCCTGCTGAAGAGCGTTGAAATTCGTCAGCGGCTTGTTGAATTACGCAACATTCCTGCCGCTGGTGCCAGAGCTGAAGAGAAGTTTGTCGAGGTCATGAACGACATTGCCGCTGAAAGGAAATGGGTTCTTTGCAGTTTGAAGTCTGTTGCAAAACGTTGCATGCAGGCTGAGCCGGTGCTCGATTCAAAAGGAAGGCCGACCGGCGAGTACACTTTCCAAGCCTCGGGTGCGAACCGGGCTCTGGAGCTCCTGGGCAAGGAGTACGGCATGTTCGTGGACCGGAGCGACACGACGCACAGGTACGCGTCGATCGCTGATTTTCTCGATAACGCCACGCCAGAGGAGCTCCAGGCGGAGCTGGCGAGATTGAGGGCGCAGAAGGAAGCGCACGACGGCTCGAAGGTGGTGAACTGAGTGGCTGACGCAAGAGGCCCTGAAGGCTTTTCCAGATCAACGAGGAGAGACATGCCCCATCTAATAAATGAAAAGCACGAGCGATTTGCAGCAGTTGTCGCCGTTACGTCGGGGAGAGGTGACGATCTTGCAAAGGCCTACGCTGGAGCAGGTTACAAGTGCAAGTCTCAGTTCGTAGCCCGATCGTGTGGTGCGCGCCTGCTTCAAAATGCTACGATCCGGGCTCGGATTGCTGAGCTTCGGGAAAGGACCCCTGGCCTGGCCGAAGAGAAGATCGTCGAGATTTTGAAAAAAACGCAGTTCGACCGCGCGCGCGTATTGGATCGGTTGGACGATCTGAGCCGGAAAGCCGAGGAGCGCGGGCAATTCTCTGCGGCGATTCGCGCGGAGGAGCTAATCGGCAAGGAGCACGGGATGTTCGTGGACCAGTCGAAGATCCTGTACGATGATGACCCGGAACACTGGTCCGATGAGAAGTTGGACGCGAAGATCGCGGCGGCCGAGGCGAAGCTGGAGCGGGAGAAGGCCGGCGCGCAGCCGCGGGCCTTGACATCGCAGGAGGTGAACTAATGAGCATGGATCTTGACCCAACTCCCTCACGGTCGCTGACGGACGGGAATTGGAAGCCATCGCCCCACGGCGGCGGAACCAGCACTGTGCGTTGCGGTGACACCATCGAGATTCCAGCTTGGAATTCCACGATTCGCACTTGCCGACGGCGGCGAAGCAAGATTCACACAAGTGGCCGACTAGTCCCCAAGGCCACGAGGATTACTGCCAGGAGTGCCCTCGCGTTGAATGGGAACTTCGCAAAGAACGGAGTTTATTGCTTATGTATCAGCGAGGTAGGATGGTGTCAGACAAAATCCAAACTGAAGCGCGGCGCGGTGATAAGCGAAGGTTTGAAGTGGGCTACGATACTCATGCCCGACGCCACCATAATCAGGATACAGTTTGGAGTGACCCTAGGGTACGACTGGATCGCAGAGTTTACGTATAAATTTCAATAGGATAGAGTGGTGTCAGAACAAGAAAATACCGGCTCCCATGTGGTAAGACACCGCATGAGCCTCGCCGCCCGCTGTACAGCGTTCTCCAAGAGCACTGGAAAGCGCTGCAAACAGGCAGCATTACGAGGGATGCAGGTTTGTATCGTACACGGAGGAGGATCGCCCGCCGCGAAAGCAGAAGCGCAGAGACGCCTCGCGACGTTGGTAGATCCCGCGCTCGAAGTAATGTACGAAATGCTGTGCGACAAGAAGACGCCCCCCAGCACAAGGTACAGCATAATCAAGGACATCCTCGACCGCGCTGGATATAAGCCGGCTGATAAGAGCGAAGTGAGCATCGGTTGGGACGGGGATATTAGCAAGTTGGACGACGAAGCCTTAGATCGTCTGGCTTACTATCTCGAGCAGATAGCCTTCGGCGGAGACCGCGCGAGGATGTTACAGGAGAAGAAAAAAACTCTCATCGAGGCCGGTGCCGCGCCGGATGTAATTGAAGCGGAGTTCAGCGAGGAAGGCGAGCCGGAGGGCGGCTGGGCGTGAATACCGAACCTCAGCTATTCCACGCGGAACCAAAGCCCGAAGGACAGGTTGATGGAACGAGCGAGGGCAATCAGGGTCGGTTTGGGCGGGTCCGTTTCTCTTTTCGAACCGTTCCCACCCAAACCGAGAGGTGTGCGGTGGAAAAGTTACTGGTCTCTTGAGGAAAAGTACGAACGGTACAACCGGGCGTCTTTGCGGTGTGCCCTGGAGTGGCTCGTCGAGCCCATGCACAAGCCACGGAACCTGGAGGCGGCCGAGCGCAAGGCCTTGGGCACCTCGGCGAGGGAGTCTGCGAGCGCGAAATCGGATACCGGAAGGATGGTGATGGGTGCGCTTATTTTTCAGTGCTTTCCGAATGGTGTCACGCCGCTCCAGTTTGGAATTTCGCTGGTGACACGCCTTGTACCTTTAGCCCCATGTGATAAGCCGCTGGAGTCCCAAAGAAAACAATCTGTTTGAGCCTTCCCAGATGGAGGCGCAAAAGGGGAGTTCGCCCGTCACGACGACCGTGCTCTAAACAGGTCTGCAGCATCGAGGACCTCATGTACACCCAGGGTACATCAACAAAATGCAGAGCTTTCGTTGCTTTCAAAAGCTTTTGAAACGAGCGACCTCAGGCAGTGGCGAAGCACGGGTACACAGGATGTACACACCCATGGGCCGAATCTTCAACCAATGGGAAAGGAACAGCACTTGCCGTGTGCGCTTTGCCAGCGACGATCTAGAAAGGACCGGCAGACACCAAAGATGTGCGCGCCTCGCCGGACGAAGGGGTTTTCAATGACGTGGTTGAGGTGATCAGCTAGGAACCCTCACGGTCGGAAATAGCTACGTTGTTCTTTACAAGACGGCCGGTTCTCACCAACAAGGCAAACGTTTTATTTGTAATGCTTTAAACACCGAGCCACGTTGTTCTTTACAGGAGGAATGCGGCGCTCAAGCTCACGAGATGTTATTGCTGAGATCGCGCAATCTCTAAGCATTTTGTTCGTGAGCACTAGATCGGTTAACTACTTGTGAAATGAAGGATATGAACCAGGTCTCCGCTATTTGACGGGGCAAGATCTGGCTTAAGATTTGTTAAGTTTTGTCATGGTGACAACACCGCCATTGCCGCGTTGTCGTTGACTATGGGACAAACCGGGTTGATCAAAGTCAGGACTCCCCCCTTGGCGGTCCACGGCGACCGTTTCGTCAGGCCCGACCGGAAACCTTGACCAAAGTCTCGATCAAGCGCTCGTAGTTGTCGCTGTGGGCCTGCTCAATGGCACCTTTCCGTTCTTCGCGGATGGATGGGTCCGCGTGGACCGCTTCGATCTGGAGATCCCGCGAGGCGGCGAAACTGTCCTTGAGGCTCGCCCTTGGTGTTCAAAAGAGTTTCCTGTTCAATTTTTTTGACCATACCCTACGCCCGCCGATTGCCGGAGTCCAGGGGTACCCGGCCTCACCCGTGTTCGTCGGCGTGGACGGCCATCGCCCGCGTGTTCTTGATCGCGGGCCGTCGAAAGAAACTGATCAAGCTCTCCCGATGTCCGCCAGTAGTACGACCAGAAGAAGTGATCAAGACCGAATCACGCCAGAGGGATGCCGAGAGCGGAGCCTCCACGACGCGGGCGTCCAGTCCGCGTCCCTAAGGCGTGTCGCCTTAATCCGCTCTCTAACGGAATGCTAACGGCACGGGCAGGAGGCGTCAATCGACCTGACGTACTAAGGCTTGTGCCGATAAAGAACGGCATGCAGGGCGTCGTTATTTGGCGGCGAACAGGATTCTCGATCAGCCTGAAGGACGCCAAGGCTATGCCGGATGTGGCGGCAAGTCTTGCGTCGCCGCAGTCAGAAGCGCCGGTGGAACTGGGAAGGCTTGAATCGCTTGCCGCTCTTATTTGTTTTCAGTGCTTTTGAGTGGTGTCAACGCCGCTCCAGTTTGGAATTTCGCTGGTGACACGCCTTTGTACCTTTAGCCCCATGTGATAAGCCGCCGGAGTCCCAAAGAAAACAATCTGTCTGAGCCTTCCCGGATGCAAGGCGCAAAAGGGCAGTTCGCCCGTCACGACGACCGGGCTCTAAACAATTCTGCAGCATCGAGGACCTCATGTACACCCTGGGTACATCAACAAAATGCAGACCTTTAGGGCCGTCCAATCGCGGCGGAAAACAGTGATCGCAGGCAAAGGCGAAGCCCGATGTACACGGGATGTTACATCCCCAGAGGAATCATATCTTCGACCAGCGCGACAGGGCCAGCTTGAACGTGTGTATTTATTTCCGCGCAGTTAAGTCGTCCCGCTCCACGCCGCCGCCCTTCATCACGAATTTGACGCGTTGCATCTCAGTGATGTCCCGCAGCGGGTCTCCCGACACCGCGATGAGGTCGGCAAACTTGCCCTTTTCGATAGTGCCCAGGCTGTCCTGCATGCGGATGATCTCCGCATTCACCATGGTGGCCATTTGCAGCGTGTATGCCGGGGTCGCCCCCCAACTGACGAAAATGGGAAACATCTCGGCCTGCACTCCATGAGAACATTGGCAGGCAGCGTTATAGATCCTGCCTGGCGGCGGAGCGGCGCCGCTTCCAAACCCGAGCCTCACACCGGCGGCAAGCATTTTCTTCCAAGTCTCCTGCATTCGGCGCCAGCGGCTGTAAGGCGCCCACTTCTTCAGATCCCCCGGTTCATCCTGGCGTTGATCCAGAATCGTCGAGGTAATCGGGATGCTTTTCTGAACGAACATTTTTATGTCCGCATCGTCTGCCGCGAGCGCGTGCTGGATATTGTCGACGCCCGCTTCAATCGCCCATTTCAGGCCGTCACCCCCATACGTATGAGTAGCCACCCACATGCCCCGCCGATGCGCTTCATCGACCGCGGCCTTGAGCTCCTCCAGATTAGGAAGCGCCTCGTTCATCATTTCACCATTCGCCTTGAAGTAAAAGCGGCCGGTGCTCATGATCTTGACGTGGTCGACGCCGTAATGGGCCAACTCCCGCACCGCTTCGCGCATCCCCTCGGCTCCATTTGCGATCAAGGAAGGTTCGAACGGTTTAAACTCCAACGGAAAAATCGCGCTTGCGGGACTGGTAATCTCGATCACCGGCCCGGCGGTTATCAGGCGCGGACCATGGACCAGACCGGTCTCGATCGCCTTCCTCAACTCTACGTCGGCATAGCCGCCGCCGTGGGAGCCCATGACGACCTGAGTCGTGAAGCCCGCGCGCAAGCTTTCCGTGGCGCTGTGCAGCGCGACCAGCATCTGATGTTGCAATCCGCCTGCGGCATCCGTTAGGTGAACGTGCCCATCGATCAACCCGGGCAAAACCGTGGCTTGGCTTAGGTCGATTACCCGGGCACCGGACGGAATCGACACACGATCAGCGGGACCGGCTTCCGTAATTCGGTCGCCTTGGACGAGCACCACTTGGTTCGCCAACAACCGGCCCGACTTCGGGTCGAACATGCGGCCGGCCCGTATTGCTGTTGTCTTTGGCGCCTGCGATAGAAGCGCGGTGGCCAAGCCAAGTATCCCGGCGACCACCTGCACGCGGGCAGCATTCCACCGTTTGCCTGAGTTCGTTCTCACTATCGTTAAATATTACTCCAGCGTGTCCCAGTAGTGTCCCAACGTTGGTGGCGAGCGTGACTGTAAGTCGCACAAATCGAGATAGTAAATCCTGCAAGAGCGGAAAATCGACTTCGTTTGCGATGACAATGGGACGCCATGTATTCCGGACGA
>Ga0210394_10004023_pt1 | contig 17561 bp, 16 predicted proteins | sample IncBWC12MmetaG_FD_160121 | JGI IMG/M metagenome (GOLD analysis project Ga0210394, IMG submission 160121) | Forest soil microbial communities from Barre Woods Harvard Forest LTER site, Petersham, Massachusetts, United States - Inc-BW-C-12-M | ecosystem: Environmental > Terrestrial > Soil >... | reverse complement strand
TGTCCGGGCCGGACACGCGAAGGGTGGCGGAGCCGGAGGGATTCGAACCCTCGATAGGGCTTTACAACCCTATAACGGTTTAGCAAACCGCCGCCTTCAGCCACTCGGCCACAGCTCCGTTGTGGCCGATATGCCCGACACGAGGGCGAGCCGCAAGCCGCAGATTGTGGAGCGCCTCATTCAAGGCCGATTGGCGGTGCCGTTTCCAATGCCGAAGGTGATTTGCGTGCTTTTTGTGCAACAGCTTCCGGAAACCTCAGCCTAGGGGCTTCATCTTCGCCGTCTTTATGTTGCGTGTGCAGGAAGCTTCAGTAACTTTCGGGACGCGACGGAGGGGGGCACCCGAGGTCGTCCGTTCTTGGTGGTTCTCGGGTGGTTCGCAGGAATTCCCGCTGATAATGCGGGAGAGGCGAGGGCGCTAAGAGGCTGAGCAGTGTTCCCGGGGGACATGTCCTGGGGGGTATGGGGGAACCTGCTCGGCTCTTACGGCTCAAGTCGGACACCGCCTACCTCATTTCATCGCGCAAGCGGCCTTATGGCCCCACTTTCGGGCGCCACATTTTTTTTCTGCGCTTGGCTTGCGGCAAATCGCCCGATCGCTTTCCAGCCGGCTGCTGCTTCCGATGCGTCGCTGCTGGAACTGCTGCCTTACTTGAGCGGAATGAGTTCGGCGAGCGCGGCCGTCGATTCAATGAAGCTCGGCGGGCAATCATCGGCGGCAAGCTTGAGCAGCCGCTGCGCTTCCTTCTTGTTCTTCTTCAGCAGGGCAAACTCGCCGCCGTAAAAATTTGCCTCGCAGGTCTGCGCCGTCTTTATCGCCGGATCGGTGTCGAAGGCCGCGCCGAAGGTTTGTTCGGCGGTGAACTCGCCGAGGAATTGGCGGATCACCGGCGCCGGCCACACGGTCATGTCGACCTGCTTTGCGGCCTCCGCCAGATGGCTTGGCGCATTGTTGCGCCGCTCGGCGAGATCGCGCCAGAGCGCCGCATAGGCATCCTTGGGGTTGAGCTCAGCGGTCTTCTTGAAATCGGCCATCGCATCCGCGGTGTGTCCGCCGACGACGTAATAGGCGACGCCCCGGTTGAAGTACGAGTTCGCGTCCTCGGCGTCCAGCCTGACGGATTTGCTAAAGTCTTCTACCGCTGCCGGGCCGTTGCCGAGCATGTAGGACAGGCGGCCGTGTGTGAAGTAGGCCGGAGCGTAATTGGGGTCGAGCCGGATCGTCTCGTTCATGTCGGCCATCGCGTGCGCGATGTCGCCTTTGCCCTTGTACAAATCTCCGCGCGAGAAATAGGCGAGCGCGTAAGCGGGATCGAGCCGGATGGCTTCGTTCAGGTCCGCCAGGGCATGATCGAAATCGCCCTTGTTCTTGTAGAGATTGCCGCGCTCGGCGTAGGCCCAGGCGTTTTTCGGATCGAGGCGGAGCGCTTCGTTGAAGTCTGCGAAGGCGTGATCGAAATCGGATTTGCTGAGGTAAACATTGCCGCGATTGAGGTAGGCGGGCGCGTAACCGCGATAGACGCGGATGGACTCATTACAGTCCGACAAGGCCTTATCGGAATCCTTTTTTGCCCACCACCATCCGCACCGGCTGCTCAAGGCCGCAGCGCGATCCTGCCCGGTCGTTTTCGTATCGTTGATCGCGCGGTCGCATGCCGCAATGCCTTCATCGGCCTTGCGGAGATCACCTACGAATTTGCAACGATCGAGATCGGCTTGGGCGTCAGCCGACGTTGAGTTGAAGAACATCAGCGACGCGGCCAAGGAAGCAGCAAAGGCAGCGAAGAGCACCGAAAAGCGCATATGTCCTCCAACTATTGCTGCATGAAAGCCGCAGCTTGTTCGTGGTGACTCCTACGTCGGCCGCTGGCTGCTCTGCAAGATTGTTGACGCTCAATCGGCGTTGTTGCGCGCTTCGTAAGCTGCACTGCCACCTGGACGTGCGTGGCTGGAATCGGCGCTCGGTGCGATTTCCGCGCGCGATGTTACGCAGGCAATTTCGTCTCAAGGAATTATGAAAATCGCGCGACCAGCCCGCGGGTCGACAAAAATTTCCCACATAAACAGAGGGTTGGCGGTTTTGCTGTCGAGCGTATGTGTGTGCATATTTTGCAACACCCCCCAGAAAAAGGGTTGTGCTAAAGAGTCATAAGGCAAGTTTAAATTGCCTTTTCGCCTGCGAGCAGCAACTCTTCGAACAAGAAATAGGCACGTTGGATTCGTCGCGTTGGGGGTCTTTTCGCAGACGGGTAAGAAGTCGACGGCCTGGGGTGGTTTTGCGTTTCACAGGACTATGAGGGGACACATGAAATCGAACATCAAAGCTCTTTTGGCGGCAGCGGGCGTGGCCGCTTTCGCGTTTTCGCCGGCAGACGCCTTCGAGGGCGGCGTTCAGTTCCAGCAGAAGCCGGGCATCTTCATCGGCGCCAGCGCCGGTGTCCCGCCGCCGGGCATCTACATGTTCGACCAGGTCTGGACCACTCAGCAGAATGTGGCTGGACCTGTCACGAGTGTCCTCGGCAACAAGAACGGTCTGCAGACGGCGGTTGATGTTCAGGGCTTCCTGTTCGTCCCCGGCTGGACCTTCCTTGGCGCAACCTACGACGCCGTCATTGCGCAGCCCTTCGGCATGGTCAGCGTCGGCAAGCCGCAAACGTTGATCCCCGGCCAGATCGACATGTTCTCAGGCGTCCACAACACTTACATCGCGCCGGTTGAGTTGAGCTGGAAGCTCGGAACCAGCGGCTTCCTGGTGAAGGCCGGCCTCGGCATATTTGTACCGGACGGCACCGTTCAGGGTGTGACTGCCCTTAACGTCCCGGGCGTCACGGGCCTGAGCAGCAACGGCTTCGCCAACTTCGGCAACAAGTACTGGACCTTCCAGCCTGAAGTGATCTTCTCCTATCTCGGGGGTGGCTATAACTTGAGCGCCGCGCTCTACGGTGAGTTCAACACCGCCAACCAGCAGGATCACTACACGCAGGGCAACATCTTCCACGCCGACTTCACTGCGACCAAGACCTTCGGCAAGTGGACGCTCGGTCCTGTCGCCTACTACGTCGCCCAGGTTTCGAACGACTCCTGCCCGGTCGGTGTTTGTACCGCCCTGCATCCGCTTGGTATCGTCGGCAATCCGCAGAGGTATCAACTGTTCGCCGTCGGCGGCCTCGTGGAATACAACTTCGGTCCGGCAAGCCTGTCGGTCTGGGCGACGCAGGAAGTGTTCTCCAGCGCTTCGGGGGCATCGTTGGCCTCCATCGGCAGCCCTGTCGATCTCTCGGGCACCCCCAAGGGCGCGACGGTGCTCGCAACCCTCAGCTATCGCCTCTGGGCGCCGGAAGAGCCGGCAAAGGCCCCGATGCTCCACAAGTAACGGGGTGTTCCAATAACGTCCTGACGTAACGAAAATCCCCCTTCCGAAAAAATCGGAAGGGGGATTTTTCTTTGTCCGGAGCTGGGCCGCGCCGGCTTCCTTCCGAGCTTTACGTTCACAGTTCTACTCGATGCTGCCGCGGTGCAGGTCGGCCTCGATCTGCAGCCGCGTTCCACCGCCGAAACGGGCGCGGTAGACCTGCAAATTCTCCATGATCCGCTGCACGTAATTGCGGGTCTCGGAGAAAGGGATGAGTTCGACCCAGTCGACCGCATCGACCTTGGGATCGCGGGGATCGCCGTAACGATCGATCCATTTTTTGACACTGCCGCGGCCGGCATTGTAGGCGGCAAACGTCATGATGTAGGAGCCGCGATAGTCCTCGATCAGGCCGCCCAGCTCGGCCGCTCCCAGCGCCGCGTTATAGACCGGGTCGTTTTTCAACCGGCCGAGATCGAAGCTCGCGCCGTATTTCTTGCAGACATATTTGCCGGCGTCCGGCGTCACCTGCATCAGGCCGTAGGCCTGCGCGGGCGAGACCACGGCGGGATTGAAGGCACTCTCCTGCCGCGCGATGGCGTAGACGATGCTCTGCTCGACATCGGGCCCGATCGACCTGAACGGCGGAATTCCCACCACCGGATAGGCATAGAAATCGAATGGCAGCCCGCGATTGAGGGCGGCCTTGCCGACCAGCAGCATGGCGCGCGCGTCGCCCTGGCGAGAGGCCAGTTCGCCGAGCCCGACCAGCGCGTCGGCGTCGCCGTTTTCGCCCATGTCGGCCATGACAGGCACGGCGATTTCACCTTCGCCCAGTTCGTAAAGCAGTTGCACCGCCCGCACGATCTCCAGCCGATCGATCGAGCGGCCGCGCGCTCCTTGTGCGCCGTTCAATTCGATCTGCGGCAGGCCGAGCTTGGCGCGCGCCAGCTGGCCATAGTAGCTGGTCGATTGTTCCGCCGCCGCGGCATAGGCGGAATGCGCCTCCTGCGAACGTCCGGCGGCCTCCGCCGCGCGACCCCGCCAATAGCCGGCGCGCGCCAGCGTCGTGGGATTGACGCTGCCGACGCCGATCCGGGCAAAATGCTGCGCCGCCGTTGCGGGATCGTTGAGAAAGCGCAGCGCGATCCAGCCCGCGGTGAATTCCTGTTCGGTCTTGTAGATGTCGCGCGAGGGTAGGGCTGCGTCGCGCGCGATCAGGTAGGCGGTTCGGTGCTCGCCGACATCGATCATCTTGCGCGCCAGCAATCGCCGTTCGATCCACCATTCATCCAGATTGTGCAGGCGGCCGGGGTCTTTCGGCGTGCTCATCATCAACTGCGCGGCCTCGGCGAATTTCTCTTCCCGCCGCAGGAGCTGGATCCTGCTGAAGAGATAGCCGGGATCGCCGCGCAGTTCGTGCGGCACTGCCTCGAGCAGCGCGCGGGTGTTGGACGCCTTGGCGTAGCCGGCGATGCGGGCTCTCGCCAAGGCCACTTCACCGCTGCCGAGCCTTTTCGCGGCACGTAGAGCTGCCTCATGCTCGCTGCCGTACAACAGAAGGTCCATCCTCGCCTTGTGATCGCCCGGCGTTATCAGGGCGCCGAACAGGTCGAGCGCGGTGGTCTCGACGTCTTCCGACATCGTGTCGTTGCGCCAGGCATCCTTCACCAGCCGCTCGGCATTGGCCTTGTCGCCGCGTCCGATCATGGTTCGCGCCAGCGCGAACTTGCCCTTGGCCGATACCGGCGATTCGTTCTCGAACCAGGACCAAACGATTGCGTCCTCGCGGCGGTCGTCCCAGAGCGCGGCCTCGAGGCGCCGCCGCAGGAAGGTCTGCGAAGGCCAGCTCGGATTGGCGGCGATGAAGGCGCGGTAGCGCTCGACAGAGGCACCGTTGTCGTCGCTGCGCAGCACGATCCATTCCGCAAGCTTCCTAGCCAGGGGATCGGAGATCGCTGCCTCGGCCTGGGTCGCGTCCGCCGGCTTGTGCTTGCGCACGAGGTCAATGACGTTCTCCAGCGCCTCCTTGTCGTCGGACGACGTCGAGGAGGTCGTTGCCATCGCCGCCGGCGTTGGCGGTTTGCGGGCGGCCACCGGCGGCAGTGCCGCATGCTGGCGCGTGGCGGGCGCGATCGCTGCGCTTAGGGACGCCGGCGCGGGCGGATTTGCCGAGGTCGCCGTCTTGGGGGCCGTTTTCGGTACGATGTTGCGCGCGATCGGACGCGGCTTCGGCAGCGGAATTTTCGACTTGGCCGCGGGCTCCTTCGCCCAGGCTAGCCCCGCGAGCAGCACAAGCGTTGTCGCGATCGCTGTCGAACGCAATGCGGCTGTGCGGACGGATCTGGTCACGGCATTCCTACTTCAGCGAATCACGAAAGACCGGCGCTTCAAGGTCTAGTTGATCGAATATGCGGAAAAAACACCCGATACGCGGGGCAGTGTGTTGTTTGCGTCATCACCGCGGCGAAATCGCGGCCACCCGATGCGGTCGAACATGCTTTCCGCGGTCAGCGCGGTGAAAACCGGTTGGCCAGCAAGCGGTTTCTATACTTTCGCCAAACCGTCATACCCGGTATGAATGGCCGGATTGGTAGCCTTGAGAGCAGCGGCGAGGGCCGCGTGTATTAGGAGAAGTCCATGGCAGCGAAGACGAAATTCCGGGGGTCTTTCACCGCCTTGGTCACGCCGTTCAAGAACGGCTCGCTGGATGAGGCCGCCTTCCGTGCCCTTGTGAACTGGCAAATCGCCGAGGGAACCAATGGCCTGGTGCCGGTGGGAACCACGGGCGAAAGCCCGACCGTGAGCCATGAGGAGCACAAGCGCGTCGTCGAATGGTGCATCGACGAGGCGGCAGGCCGTGTACCCGTCGTGGCGGGGGCCGGCTCGAACTCAACCAGGGAGGCGATCGAACTCGCCGAGCACGCCGAAAAGGCGGGCGCCGACGCGGTCCTGGTGGTGACGCCTTACTACAACAAGCCGACCCAGGAGGGCATGTACCAGCATTTCAAGGCCATCAACGATGCGATCGGAATTCCCATCCTGATCTACAATATCCCGCCGCGATCAGTGGTCGACATGAGCGTCGACACCATGGCGCGTCTGTTCGAACTCGAGAACATCGCGGGCGTGAAGGATGCGACCGCGAGCATGGTGCGGGTTTCGCAGCAGCGCGCACGGCTGGGCGAGGATTTCAACCAGCTATCGGGCGAGGACGCGACAGTTCTCGGCTACATGGCCCATGGCGGTCACGGCTGCATTTCGGTGACGTCCAACGTCGCCCCGCGGCTGTGCTCCGAGTTTCATCTGGCCTGGCAAAAGGGCGACACGGCGACCGCGCTCAAGCTGCACGACAAGCTGATGCCGCTGCACACCAATCTTTTCATCGAGTCCAATCCGTCGCCGGTCAAATATGCGTTGTCGCTGCTCGGCAAGATGGAGGAGACGCTGCGATTGCCGATGGTGCCGGTCTCCGAGCCGACGCGCATCGCGGTCCGCAGCGCGATGGTGCATGCGGGCCTGATCAACTGAGTTTTCGGCGCGACTGCCGTAACCGCTTTTGTTCGGGAGGCTGAAGAGAAAGGCCGGCCAATGCTTAAGGAATTTCGTGACTTTGCGATGAAGGGCAATGTCGTCGACCTCGCGGTCGGCGTCATTATCGGCGCGGCCTTCGGCAGCATCGTCTCTTCGCTGGTTGGTGACATCATCATGCCGATCGTCGGAGCGATCATGGGCGGCCTCGACTTCTCCAACTACTTCACGGGTCTGTCGAGTAAGGTGGCCGCGACGAACCTGGCGGACGCAAAAAAACAGGGTGCGGTGCTGGCGTGGGGCAGTTTCCTGACGCTCACGCTGAATTTCATCATCGTGGCGTTCGTGCTGTTCCTGGTCATTCGCGTCATGAACCAGCTCAAGCGCAAGGATGAGGCCGCCCCGGCGCCGCCAAAGCCGACGCGCGAGGAGGAACTGCTCACCGAAATTCGCGATCTCCTAAAGAAGAGCTAGATGGGAATCTACTGACGTGGCCGAGAAAAAAGACCGCCCGATCAAGGTGATCGCGGAAAATCGCAAGGCCCGTTTCAACTATGCCGTCGACGATACGGTTGAGGCCGGGATTGCGCTGACCGGCACCGAGGTCAAGTCGCTGCGAAGCGGCAAGTCCACGATTGCGGAATCCTACGCCGATTCCAAGAACGGCGAGATATGGCTGATCAACGCCAACATCCCCGAATATCTTCAGGCCAACCGCTTCAACCATGAGCCGAAGCGGCCCCGCAAGCTCTTATTGCACAAGAAGCAGATCAACCGGCTGATGGGCGCGGTCGACCGCGAAGGCATGACGCTCATTCCGCTCAAGCTCTACTTCAACGAACGCGGCCGTGCCAAGGTGCTGCTGGCGGTAGCCAAGGGCAAGAAGCTGCACGACAAGCGCGAGAGCGAAAAGAAGCGCGATTGGGGCAGGGAGAAGGGACGCTTGCTGCGGGCGCGGGGATAAGTTCGAGATTGATTCGATCGCTTGGGAAAGACAATGAATCAAAAAAACCTGCTTGAAGTCGACTGGAGCAAGATTCCCGCGCCGACCGACGACGGCGCGGCGGCACATCTGGTCGGGATGGTGATCCCGCCGGTCAGCTTGATTGCCACCGACGACACGACGGTAACGCTTTCGGCGCTGCGGGGCCGCAGTGTGGTGTTCGCCTATCCGCGAACCGGGGAACCCGGCAAGATCTCGCTGGTCGACGATTGGGACATGATTCCGGGCGCGCGGGGCTGCACGCCGCAAACCTGCGCGTTCCGCGATCTGTTCGCCGAACTTAAGGCTGCAGGCGCTACGCATGTGTTCGGTCTTTCCACCCAGAGCAACACCTACCAGCTTGAGATGGCCTCGCGGCTGCACTTGCCGTTTCCGGTTCTCTCGGATGAGAAGCTTGCACTGGCGCGGGCGCTGAACTTGCCGACCATGGAAGTCGCGGGCCTGACCCTGATCAAGCGGATGGCGCTGATCATCGATGACGCGCGCATCACCCACGTGTTCTATCCGGTTTTTCCGCCGGATCGGAATGCGGGCGATGTGCTGGAATGGCTGAAAGAGAATCCGGCTTAAGCCAAGCTAAGCCAGATCAGCCCGCACTTTCGCAAAGACGCTGCGAAACATTTTCGGTGTGAGCACGCCGGTGTTGGTGTTGTAACGCGAGCAATGATAGCTGTCATAGAGCCGCAATCGCCCCACTTCATGGATCGCGCCATGCGAAAACGGTGCGGCCGCCGCCCTAAGGCCCAGCGCCTTCACGGTTGATTCGTGGGCGATGCGGCCAAGTGCCACAATCGCGCTCAATCTGGGCATGGCTTCAAAGGTCGCTAGCAGGAACGGCCGGCAATTGGCGATTTCGGCGGGCAGGGGCTTGTTTTGCGGCGGGACGCAGCGCACGGCATTGCCGATGCGGCAGTCGACCAGCGTCATCCCGTCGTCCGGCCGGGCCTGATAAACGCCGCTGGCAAAACCATATTCGATCAAGGTCGCGTAAAGCAGATCGCCGGCGAAGTCGCCGGTGAACGGGCGCCCGGTGCGGTTGGCGCCCTGCATGCCTGGCGCAAGGCCGACAATCAACAAGCGTCCATTTGGATCGCCAAAAGCGGGAACCGGCGCGTTGAACCAAAGCGGTTCGCGGGCGCGGTTGGCCGCGCGGAAATCGGCAAGCCTCGGGCAGAAGCCGCAGTCGCTGTCAGGCTCGGTTCCGTGCGGAGGAGGGAGCGGTTTTGCCGACCCTCTAGTCGTCGAAGTCGTCGCCATCGCCCCTCGGCGCCATCGTGGTCGCGCGCTGCAGGAATTGCGGAGCGTGATGGCGCGGTTCGCGCGGAGCAGGCCGCTCGGACGGATCGCGGCCCAGTTTGGATTGCAGCTCGACCAGATCGGTGAAGACGTCCGCCTGGCGGCGCAATTCGTCGGCAATCATCGGCGGCTGGCTCGAAATCGTCGAGATGACGGTAACGCGCACGCCCCGGCGCTGCACCGCTTCCACCAGCGAGCGGAAGTCGCCGTCGCCCGAGAACAACACCATCTGATCGACATGCTCGGCGAGTTCCATCGCATCGACCGCCAATTCGATGTCCATATTGCCCTTCACCTTGCGCCGGCCGCTCGCATCGATGAATTCCTTGGTCGCCTTGGTGACGACGGTGTAGCCGTTGTAGTCGAGCCAATCGATCAGCGGCCGGATCGAGGAGTATTCCTGATCCTCAATGATGGCGGTGTAGTAGAAGGCGCGGACCAATGTTCCCCGGCTCTGGAACTCCTTGAGAAGGCGCTTGTAGTCGATGTCGAAACCGAGTGTCTTGGCAGTAGCATAGAGATTGGCGCCATCGATAAAGAGCGCGATCTTATTGGAAGCGGGTGACATTCAGAGTTCTCACAAGGTTGTTTCCAGTAAACTTCTTGGCGCGGCTGCAGTGCTTGCCGCGCATATTCATGATGCTGCTGCCGAAGCCCCGCGGATGTTTGGACGCCGCCCGATATGAGGTAGGTCGAAACAACCGGAGGTGGATTTTGTCAACGCAATAAAGCGTTTTCTTGTCCGCGCCGCTACTTATGACAGTCTGGAAACCCCGCTGCCAACCCCAACGTGGGTTATCAGAGCGGATTACGGACGCCAAATCACAATTTTGTCTTGCGAAACGGCCCCCGCCACTATAACTACCCCCGAATATCAAACATATTCCGCACCCTTAACGGAGCGACAGTCAATGGCGCGCGTCACCGTAGAAGATTGCATTGACAAGGTCGACAACCGGTTCGACCTGGTACTTCTGGCCGCGCACCGCGCGCGCATGATCTCGTCCGGGTCCCAGCTCACGGTCGATCGCGACAACGACAAAAACCCGGTTGTATCGCTCCGCGAAATCGCTGATTCGACGATTTCCCCGGAAGATTTGCGTGAAGAACTGGTTCATTCCTTGCAGAAATTCGTCGAAGTCGACGAACCGGAACCCGACACGGTTCCCTTGATCGGTTCGGCCGGTGCCAGCGTCGATGCCGACGACACCGAGGTCGCGGTCGAGCGCATGACCGAGGAAGAGCTCTTGAAGGGTCTTGAGGGCCTTGCGCCCCCGGAAGAGCAGCCCGAAGAGGACGAGTAAATCGTTTATCTTACATCTCAGGGTTGTATCGCCCTCATCAAGCTGACAAAGGCCCGGACATTTGTCCGGGCCTTTGCTTTTTAACCGACGAATTTATGGTTACCAGGCCGACGAATCCGCTGGAAGTTTTCCCCTATTTGATCGGACAGGCGCAGATTTCGCGTTAGACTATTGTCGTGGCCCCGGCGATCGGGCGCGGTCTTGAGGGTGCCGCCTGGCCAGGGAACCCACTACATTATCCCAATCATGTTGGGAGGCGGACCCGACCCGCGGGACCGCTCGCAGAGGCATTAGCCAATGGCGTATCGGCGCCGCAGCGAAGAGCAGATGCAAGCCGCGAGTGATTCGGTCTCGCTGGCATCTGCGTCCGTTGCGCCAGCCTCCTCTTCGGCTGCGCCGGGCTCTTCTTCGGCTGCGCCAGCCTCGCTTTCGGCTGCGTCAGCTCTGGAGGCCAAGTCTGCCAAGTCGCGCCCGCGCATGATGCGGCAATATGATCTGGTCGAACGCGTCCGCTCCTACAATCCGGACACCAACGAAGACCTGCTCAATCGCGCCTATGTCTACGCCATGAAGGCACATGGCTCGCAGACCCGCGCGTCCGGCGATCCGTATTTCTCGCATCCGCTCGAGGTCGCGGCGATCCTGACCGACCTCAAGCTCGACGACGCCACCATCGTCGCAGCCCTGCTGCATGACACGATCGAGGATACCGAATCGACCCGCGCCGAGATCGATCAGGTATTCGGGCAGGAGATCGGGGCGCTGGTGGAAGGTCTCACCAAACTGAAGCGGCTTGAGCTTGTGTCGCGCGAAGCCAAGCAGGCCGAAAACCTGCGCAAGCTTCTGCTGGCGATTTCCGACGACGTGCGCGTCCTCTTGATCAAGCTCGCCGATCGGCTGCACAACATGCGAACGCTGGAGTTTGTGGCGCCCGCGGCGCGGCATCGGATCGCGGAGGAGACGCTCGACATCTATGCGCCGCTTGCCGGGCGCATGGGCATGCAGGAAATGCGGAACGAGCTTGAGGATCTGTCGTTCCGAACGCTCGATCCGGAAGCCTATTCGGTGGTCAGGCAGCGGCTCGAGTCGCTCGCCGAGCGCAACCGCAATTTGATCGGCGAGATCGAAAACCAACTTTCCAAAAATCTTCAGAAGAATGGCCTGAAGGCGCATGTCTATGGCCGGCGCAAGCAGCCATTCTCGATCTGGACCAAGATGAAGCGCAAGTCGGTCGGCTTCGAACAATTGTCCGACATTTTCGGCTTCCGCGTCGTCCTGAAGGACGTCGAATGCTGCTATCGTGCCCTTGGCGTCGTCCACACCACCTGGCCGGTGGTGCCCGGCCGCTTCAAGGACTACATCTCGACACCCAAGCAGAACGACTATCGCTCGATCCACACCACCGTGATAGGCCCTGGAAAACAGCGCGTCGAACTGCAAATCCGCACCGAGGACATGGATCAGATCGCCGAGTTCGGCATCGCGGCACATGCCTTCTACAAGGACGGCGTGGGGTCACCGACCGAGCGGCTGAAGCGGGAATCCTCGGCCTTTGCCTGGCTTCGCCACACCATCGCGGTCCTCTCCGACAGCGCCAATCCGGAAGAGTTTCTCGAACATACCAAACTCGAATTGTTCCACGATCAGGTGTTTTGCTTTACCCCGAAGGGCAAGCTGATCGCACTGCCGCGGCAGGCCAATGTGATCGACTTCGCCTATGCGGTACACACCGATGTCGGCAACAGCGCGGTCGGCAGCAAGATCAACGGCAAATTCGCGCCGCTGTCGTCGGAATTGCAGAACGGCGACGAGGTCGAGGTGCTGACCTCGGACGCCCAGTCCTCGCCGCCTTCCGCCTGGGAATCGCTCGCGGTGACCGGCAAGGCGCGCGCCGCGATCCGAAGGGCGACGCGCACGGCGGTACGGGATCAATATGCCGGCCTTGGCCGCCGTCTCGTCGAGCGGCTGTTTGCCCGTGCCAAGATCGAATATGCCGACGACAAGCTGAAGGGGGCTTTGCCGCGGCTCGCGCGCGCTTCCGTCGACGACGTGATGGCGGCGGTCGGACGCGGCGAAATGAAAGCCTCCGACGTCGCCCGCGCGATGTACCCCGACTACAAGGAGGAGCGGGTCGCGCGCTATGGCGCCAAGAAGGGCCTTGCCGACAAGCTGAAACTGAAGTCGCCTGCCGTCGCAGGGCGAAGCCTGTCGGCTATTCCGATTCGCGGCATCAATTCGGATTTGCCGGTCAAGTTCGCGCCCAATGGCGGCGCCGTGCCGGGCGACCGCATCGTCGGGATCGTGTCGGCGGGCGAAGGCATCACGATCTACCCGATCCAGTCTCCGGCGCTGAAGGATTTCGAGGAGCAGCCGGAGCGCTGGCTCGACGTACGCTGGGACGTCGACGAGACCACGCCGCAGCGTTTTCCGGCCCGGATCCTGGTCGACAACGTCAACGAACCGGGGAGCCTCGCCCAGGTTGCCACCGTGATCGCCGAGCACGACGGCAACATCGACAACATCAGCATGTCCCGCCGTTCGCCCGATTTCACCGAGCTCACCATCGATCTTGAGGTCTATGACCTGAAGCATCTCAGCGCTATTATCGCCCAGTTGCGCGCCAAGGCCGTGGTGGCACGGGTGGAGCGCGTCAACGGATAGCCAGGCTCGTCATTGCCGGGCTTGACCCGGAAATCCATCTTTACGAAGAAGATGGATGCGCGGGTCGAGCCCGCGCATGACATTCTGGTTGTTTGGCCGGCCTCTGTCTTTCGATCGCGAGCTCTGCATGCCCCATCCTCCGCTGCGCCTCGGAGTCAACGTCGACCACGTCGCAACCCTTCGCAACGCGCGGGGTGGCGCGCGACCCGATCCGGTGCGCGCGGCGCTCGTTGCGATCGAGGCCGGTGCCGACGGCATCACGGCGCATTTGCGCGAGGATCGCCGCCATATCCGCGACGACGACATGGCGCGGCTGAAGGCTGAAATCTCCAAGCCGTTGAATTTCGAGATGGCCGCGACCGAGGACATGCTCAAGATCGCGCTTGCGACCAGGCCTCACGCCGTCTGCCTCGTGCCGGAGCGGCGGGAAGAGCTGACGACCGAGGGCGGTCTTGACGTGGTCGGACAGCACAATGCGCTCGCGCCCTTTATCGCCCGGTTGAACGATTCGGGTGTGCGGGTGTCGCTGTTCATCGCCGCCGACCCGGCCCAGATCGAAATGGCGGCAAGACTGCGCGCGCCCGTGGTCGAAATTCACACCGGCGCCTGGTGCGACGCGGTGGTCGATGGCTTTCCTGCAAAGGCGGAAGCGGAGTGGAAGCGCATTGTCGCCGGCGCGGCATTGGCGCGCTCGGCTGGCCTCGAAGTGCACGCCGGCCATGGGCTCGACTATGCGACCGCCGAAAAGATCGCATCGCTTGGCGAGATCGTCGAACTCAATATCGGCTACTTCATGATGGGCGAGGCCTTGTTCGCGGGATTAGCGGGCACGGTCCGCGCGATGCGGACCGCCATGGAACGGGGCCGCAGCAAGGTTTCCGCATGATTATCGGCATCGGTTCCGATCTGATCGACATTCGCCGGGTCGCCAAGGTCATCGAGCGTCATGGCGATCGCTTTCTCGACCGGATTTTTACCGACACTGAGCGTGCCCGGGCGGACCGCCGCGCCAAGAACCAGAACATGGTCGTGGCAACCTATGCCAAGCGCTTCGCGGCCAAGGAGGCTTGTTCAAAGGCGCTCGGCACCGGAATCCGGCGTGGAGTCTGGTGGCGTGACATGGGCGTCGTCAATCTTCCGGGCGGCCGCCCGACCCTGCAGCTCACGGGTGGGGCGCTGGCCCGGCTGGAAGAGCTGACGCCGGTAGGCTTTGAGGCCAGGATCGACCTCAGCATCACCGATGATTGGCCGCTGGCGCAGGCTTTTGTCATCATTTCGGCCTATGATCACCGCAAGGCATGAGGTGCCGGCGGCTCCGAGGCCCAGAAAACTAAAATATGATATTTGTCAGTGGCTTATGAAGTTTTGATAAAGCCGTTGATTGCGCCTCACACAACAACCGTCTAAAACGCGTAGCTAAATATTCGCCGCCTGAGTGAATGCGGACCCAAGTGCCGCAACTCGCTCGCAATATCAGAAGCCAGGACCGGGCCATTTTCTCGACGCGGAGCGAACGGCTACTCGCGTGAGGACAATGGTCTGCCGCCGCGCCAGCCGCGAGGCGGAGTGGAAAGCAGGAAGCCAGGGAATGAGCGTGACATCCGGCACAAAAACCGAAGGCGGCTTGGGTGAAACCATCCGTGTCGTCGTTCATGCTCTGCTGATTGCGCTTGTGATCCGCACCTTTCTGTTCCAGCCGTTCAACATCCCCTCGGGATCGATGAAGGCGACGCTGCTGGTCGGGGATTATCTCTTCGTTTCCAAATATTCCTATGGTTATAGCCATTACTCGTTTCCGCTATCCCCGCCGCTGTTTTCGGGCCGCATCTTCGGTTCCGAACCTGCGCGCGGCGACATCGTCGTCTTCCGCCTGCCGAGAGAGGACTCCACCGATTACATCAAACGCGTGATCGGGCTGCCCGGCGACCGCATTCAGATGAAAGAGGGGCTGCTTTATATCAACGACACGGCGGTCAAGCGCGAGCGCTTGAGCGATTTCGTCGGCGAGGACCCCTGCGGCTCGGGTGCAACGGCGCGGGTGAAGCGCTGGAAGGAGACCCTGCCCAACGCCGTCACGTATGAAACCCTCGACTGCATCGACAACAATTCCCTCGACGACACCCCGGTCTATACCGTGCCTCCCGGCCATTTCTTCATGATGGGCGACAACCGCGACAATTCCACCGACAGCCGGGTGTTGTCGGCGGTCGGCTATGTGCCGCTGGAGAACATCGTCGGCAGAGCCCAGATGATCTTCTTCTCGATCGCCGAAGGCGAGCACGCCTGGATGTTCTGGCGTTGGCCGACCGCGGTGCGCTGGAATCGCTTATTCTCCATCGTGCGATGAACGACGACGCATCCGACACCATCTCCCCATCGGCATCCGGCGAAGCAGGCCGGCCAGTTGAAGCCGCCCCCAAGGCTGTGGCTGGAAAGAAGAAGCGGACACGGTCGGGCTCCAAGTCGGGTTCAAAGGCCGCAACAGCGGCGCTCGAGGCGCGCATCGGGCATAAATTCGCCGATGGGAGCTTGCTCGCCACCGCGTTGACGCATGTCTCCGCGCTGAAATCTTCGCGCAAACGGGGCGACAGCTACCAGCGCCTCGAATTCCTCGGCGACCACGTTCTCGGATTGATCGTCTCGGACATGCTTTACCGCGCCTTTCCCAACGCCGATGAAGGCGAGTTGTCGAAGCGGCTGGCCGATCTTGTACGCAAAGAGAGCTGCGCCGATGTCGCCAAAGCGCTCGGATTTGTCGACGACATCAAGCTCGGCGCAGTGGGAGCGGGGGCGGGCGCGCGCTTGCGCAAATCCGTGCTCGGCGATATCTGCGAGGCGGTGATTGGGGCGGTTTTCCTCGACGGCGGCTACCAGGCGGCGGCGCAATTCGTCGAGCGCAACTGGACGGAGCGGATGCACAAGCTGCGGCGGCCGCTGCGCGACCCCAAGACGACCTTGCAGGAATGGGCGCAAGGCAAGGGCCTGCCGACGCCGGTCTATCGCGAGATCGAACGTACCGGGCCGCACCACGATCCGCAGTTTCGGATTGCAGTCGAATTACCCGGTCTGGCGCTGGCCGAAGGCACCGGCGGCAGCAAGCGCGCCGCCGAGAAGGCTGCGGCCTCCGCGATGATCGCGCGCGAGGGCGTTGGCGGCGGCGGCAATGAGTGAGGAAACCCGGGACGACGCGGCGCCGGCCGTCACCCGCTGCGGCTTTGTCGCGCTGATCGGCGCGCCCAATGTCGGCAAGTCGACGCTGGTCAACGCGCTTGTCGGCTCCAAGGTCACGATCGTCTCGCGCAAGGTGCAGACGACGCGTGCGCTGATCCGCGGCATCGTGGTCGAGAACAACGCGCAGATCATTCTGGTCGATACCCCCGGCATTTTTTCGCCCAAACGGCGGCTCGACCGGGCCATGGTGTCCACCGCCTGGAGCGGAGCCCACGATGCCGATCTTGTCTGCGTGCTGCTCGATGCGCGCGAGGGACTTGACGAGGAGGCGGAGGCGATCTTCGCCAAACTCGCCGACGTTGCGCACGAGAAAATTCTGGTGCTCAACAAGATCGACCTGGTGCCGCGCGAAAAGCTGCTCGCGCTCGCCAAGACCGCCAACGAGCGCGTCGCATTCGCCGGCACGTTCATGATCTCCGCGCTCTCGGGCGATGGCGTCGACGATCTGCGCCGCACGCTCGCCTCCATGGTACCGATCGGGCCGTTTCACTATCCCGAAGATCAGATGTCGGATGCACCGATCCGGCAATTGGCGGCCGAAATCACCCGCGAGAAAATCTTTCAGAAACTGCATCAGGAACTGCCGTATCGGTCCACCGTCGAAACCGACAGCTGGACCGAGCGAAAGGACAAATCCGTTCGTATCGAACAGACGATTTTTGTCGAGCGCGAGAGCCAGCGCAAGATCGTGCTGGGCAAGGGTGGCGCCACCATCAAGTCGATCGGGGCGGATGCCAGACGGGAGATCGCTGATATCATCGAGCAGCCCGTGCATTTGTTCCTGTTCGTGAAGGTGCGCGAGAATTGGGGGGAGGATCCCGACCGCTACCGCGAGATGGGGTTGGAATTCCCGACAGAATGATCAAGTGATGAGCAAGGAAGTGCCGGCGTCGCGATGAAAACCCCAAACAACGTAATCTGGTTCGAAGTGCTGCTATACCTGTCGCTGACGCTGGATGCGTTGTCGGTGGCGTTTCAGGACCGCAGCACGGGCGGCGACCTCCTCGGGCCGATGATCCTGGAAGCCGGCCTGATCCTGCTTTTGACCTATTTCGTCTACCTCGCTGCGCAAAAGCGCAAGAACTGGCCGCGCTGGGTGTTGTCGGTGCTGCTGGTGCTCTCGATGCTCTCGCTGTTGCCGGTGCTTGCCGAAAACGGCCTTGAGCTTGCAAGCGCCATCGAG
>Ga0210394_10004022_pt1 | contig 17563 bp, 17 predicted proteins | sample IncBWC12MmetaG_FD_160121 | JGI IMG/M metagenome (GOLD analysis project Ga0210394, IMG submission 160121) | Forest soil microbial communities from Barre Woods Harvard Forest LTER site, Petersham, Massachusetts, United States - Inc-BW-C-12-M | ecosystem: Environmental > Terrestrial > Soil >... | reverse complement strand
GCCAGTCGGCGAGATCGGTGGCGGTCGAATAGCCCTCGCCCGCGACTTCCTTCATCCGCGCGACGTCGGGCTCAAGGTCGCGCACCATGCCGGTCATCGCAGCAAGCGACAACGCAAGCGCGCCGACGGCATCGATCGCGCCTTCCTTGTCCTCTTGCAGATCCTTTTGATAGGCGAGCGGCAGTCCCTTGATCACGATCATGAGCGCGGTGAGCGCGCCGACGATGCGGCCGGTCTTGGCGCGGACAAGCTCCGCCGCGTCGGGATTGCGCTTCTGCGGCATCATCGAGGAGCCGGTGGTGAATTTGTCGGACAGGCGGACGAGGCCCGCGAGCGGCGACGACCAGAACACGATCTCCTCGGCGAACCGCGACAGGTGCACCGACGTGATGGCGCAGGCCGACAGCGTCTCCAGCACAAAGTCGCGGTCGGCGACGGCGTCGAGCGAGTTCGCCATCGGCCGCGCGAAACCGAGCGCCTTTGCGGTCATGGCGCGGTCGATGGGGAAAGACGTGCCGGCAAGTGCGCCTGAGCCGAGCGGGCTTTCGTTTAATCGCGCGCGCGCATCGGCGAACCGGCCGCGGTCGCGACCGGCCATCTCGACATAAGCGAGCAAGTGATGACCGAGCGTCACCGGTTGCGCCGGCTGCAGATGAGTGAACCCCGGCATGACGGTGTCGGCATGGGCGAGCGCCTTCTCGGCGAGCGCGCGCTGGTAACTGGTAAGCGCGGTATCGATCTCGTCGATCGCGTCGCGCAGCCAAAGCCGGAAGTCGGTCGCGACCTGATCGTTGCGCGACCGTGCCGTGTGCAGCCTGCCGGCCGCCGGCCCGATCAATTCGGCAAGCCGGCTTTCGACATTCATATGGATGTCTTCCAGCGCCCGCTTGAATTCGAACTTGCCGGCCGCGATCTCTGAGCGGATCGTGTCTAGACCGTGAGCGATCCGCTTTGCATCCTGCGCCGTGATGATGCCTTTTTTGGCGAGCATCGCCGCATGCGCCTTGCTGGCGGCGATATCCTGCCGGTAGAGGTGGCGGTCGAAATGGATCGAGGCGTTGATGTCCGCCATGATCGGATCTGGTCCGGAGCCGAACCGTCCGCCCCACATTTTATTGCTCATGACACGTTGCTTCTGATGCGTCCGCCGAAGTCTAATCTCTCATGACAGAGCAATCCGCCCCGCCTCCGTCGCTTGGCAAAATCGGCCGTTTGCGGCTCGTTTCGGCCGTGGCGGCTGTCGGAATCCTTATTGTCCTGGCGGGGGTATACGGGATTGAGCATCTGCGAAGCAATCCGGCTGACGCCGCCTGCCAGCCGGCGGTTAATATCGCCAAGCGGATCGCGCCGCTGGTCCACGGCGAAGTCGCGGCGCTCGCGGTGGCGCAAACGCCGTTCCACATGCCCGATCTCGCCTTCAAGGACGGCCAAGGCCACGACAAGACGCTTAACGATTGGCGCGGCCGCACCGTCCTACTCAATCTCTGGGCCACCTGGTGCGTGCCTTGCCGCCGTGAAATGCCGGCGCTCGACGCGTTGCAGGCTAGACTCGGCGGGCCCAATTTCGAGGTCGTCACGGTCAATATCGATACCCGCAATCCGCAAAAGCCGTTGGCTTTCCTGAAAGACGTCGGCGTCACCCACCTCGCCTATTATTCCGACGACAGCGCGCATGTTTTTGAGGACCTGAAAGAGGCCGGCAAAGCCTTCGGCATGCCGACCACCGTCATCGTCGACCGCAACGGTTGCGAGATCGGCAACATGGCCGGCCCCGCCGAATGGGCGAGCGACGACGGCGTGAAATTGGTGAGCGCGGCGATTGGCGACGACGAAAAGAGCGTTACGCGCTGACGTCGAGATTGGTTCCGATACCGGCGGCGACATTGGCGAGCGAATTGACGCCTTGCTGCGCGGCGCCGATCAATTGCGTCACCGAGGGCGAATTGTCGGTATTCGTCCGCGCGAGGCTTGCCGCGACGGCAAGCTGCACCATCCCGGTCTGGGCCCCCAGGAACGCGGTGATAAGGCTCGTGTCCATGGTACAGTGATTATGGCCGCGAAGTTTAAAAAGGGGTGAATCGCACGCCCGTCATTCCGGGGCCGAGCGAAGCGAGGAGCCCGGAATCCATATTCGCTGACCTGTGATTATGGATTCCGGACTTGCCGCTTCGCGGCAATCCGGAATGACAGCAGTTGACAGCCGCCTGCCCCCTTGATACTAAACCATATGGTTAAGTTTTCAGCCGCCACCCTCGACCGCACTTTCGGCGCGCTGTCCGACCCGACGCGGCGCGCGCTGGTGATGCGGCTTGCCGCCGAGCCCGATCTGTCGGTCAGCGAACTCGCCGCGCCGTTTAAGGTCTCGCTGCCGGCCATCATGAAACATCTCGATGTGCTGTCCGATGCCGGGCTGGTCGCGCGCGCAAAAACGGGGCGCGTCGTCGCCTGCCGGCTCGACGCCGAACCGATGCGCGACGCATTCGAATGGCTTAACCGCTACGAAAAGTTCTGGTCCGAGCGGCTATCCAGTCTGGCCGCATTTTTAGAAGAGGAAGGCGAATCATGTCCACCCAAACAACCAGCAAACCGAGTCTCACCCTCAAGCGCCGGCTCAAGGCGCCGCCGGCCAAAGTCTTCGCGGCCTGGACCGATCCGGAAAAAGTGAAAGGCTGGATGGGTCCCGGCGAAGTCAAAGTGCTCAAAGTCGAATGCGAGCCGCGCGCCGGTGGCCGCTATCGCTGGCTGATGCAAAATCCCGCCGGCGAGGAGCACGACGTCAGCGGCGTCTATCGCGAATTCATTCCGAACGAGAAGCTCGTCTTCACCTGGGCCTGGAAGACCATGCCGGAGCGGCAATCGCTGGTCACGGTCGAGATCAAGCCCGACGGCGACGGCTCGCTGCTGACGCTCACCCATGAGCAATTCTTCGACGAGGAAGCGCGCGATCGCCATCAGCAGGGCTGGACTGGCGCGCTCGACAAGATGGAGAAAATTTTCGCGTGAAAGATTGATGGCCTCTCCCCGCGTGCGGGGAGAAGGAGAAGAGTGAAAGGAGCGTTACATGGAAGCGCACAAAGTCGCATCGCACGACGAATGGATCGCCGCGCGCAAGGCCTACCTGGCCGAGGAAAAAGCATTTTCGAAAGCGCGCGATAACTTGAGCAAAAAGCGGCGCGAGCTGCCGTGGGAGAAAGTCGAAAAGAAATATGTCTTCGACGGGCCGCAGGGCAAAGAGACGCTCGCCGATCTGTTCGCCGGCAAGAGCCAATTAATCGTCTATCACTTCATGCTGGGCCCAGGCTGGGAAGCCGGCTGCACGAGCTGTTCGCTGATCGCCGACCATTTCGATGGCGCGGTGATTCATTTGGCCCAACGCGACATTGCCTTCGTCGTCGTCTCGCGCGCGCCGCTTGCGGAAATCGAAAAATTCAAAGCGCGCATGGGCTGGAAATTCAAATGGGTGTCGTCGTTCGGCAGCGATTTCAATGCCGACTATCAGGTCTCGGTGTCGCCCGGGGAGAAAGCCGCGGGCAAGGTCATGTACAATTACGAACTGACCACGTTCCCGAGCGACGAGCGCCCTGGCGCCAGCGTGTTTTTCAAAGATGAAGCCGGCAAAATCTTCCACACCTATTCGACCTATGGGCGCGGCCTCGATATCCTGATCGGCGCCTATAACCTCATCGACCTCGCCCCCAAGGGCCGCGACGAGGACGGCCTGAAATACGGCATGGCCTGGGTGCGCCACCACGACCGCTACGAGGGCGCCGTGGTCGATACAAAAGCGTCATACCAGCAACCCAAATCCGCCTCATGCTGCGATTAGGCGGTGCATCGTTCACAACACAGTAGGAGTCGATCATGAAGCTCTATGGCTTTCCCGCTTCGCCGAACACTTGGAAAGTGCGCGCGCTGGCATCGTATCTCAAAATGCCGCTCGATTTCGAATTCGTCGACCTGACCAAGGGCGCGCAGTACACGCCTGCCTATCTCGCGCTCAATCCGACCGGACGCACGCCCACCCTCACCGACGGCGACTTCACGCTGTGGGAATCGAACGCGATCCTGCAATACATCGCCGGCAAGGTGGCGACGCCGCTGTGGCCGAGCGATGCGAAGAGCCGCGCCGACATCACGCGGTGGCAATGCTGGGAGCTGGCGCATTGGGGCGCCCAAGCCTGCGGCCCGCTGACCTTCGAGAACCTGGTGAAGAAGTTCGTCAATCTCGGCGCGCCCGACGCCACCGCGGTCGCCAAGGCCACCGAGTGCTTCAACAAGGAAGCCAAGATGCTCGACGCGCATCTGGCAAAGCGGAAATACCTGACCGGCGATACGCTCACGCTCGCCGACTTTACCTGCGCGGCGCCGCTGTTCCACGCCCAGGGCGCCGGCATGCCGGTCGGCCCCTATGCCAATGTCGGCGCTTGGTTCGGCCGGGTATCGTCACTGCCGTGCTGGACCGAAACCGCGCCGCAAATGGCCGCGGCGGCGTAATCAGAGAACCGCGGACGGACGACAGAGGACGGATTAGCCGTTATCTGTCGTCCGTCGTCAGTCTTCCGTCATCTGGTCGGCACCGGCTTTTCGCCGCGGTAGTCGTAGAAGCCGCGCTGGGTCTTGCGGCCGAGCCAGCCGGCCTCGACGTATTTCACGAGCAGCGGGCACGGCCGGTATTTGGAATCCGCCAGGCCCTCGTGCAGCACCTGCATGACCGAGAGGCAGGTGTCGAGCCCGATGAAATCGGCGAGCTCGAGCGGGCCCATCGGGTGGTGGGCGCCGAGCCGCATCGCCTTGTCGATGCCCTCGACATTGCCGACGCCTTCATAGAGCGTGTAGATCGCCTCGTTGATCATCGGCAACAGGATGCGGTTGACGATGAAAGCGGGGAAATCTTCCGCCACCGCGATCTGCTTGCCGAGCTTGGCGACGAATTGCTTGGTCGCTTCGAAGGTCGGATCGTCGGTGGCGATGCCGCGGATCACCTCGACCAGCTCCATCAGCGGCACCGGATTCATGAAGTGAATGCCGATGAAGCGCTCCGGCCGGTCGGTCGCGGCGGCAAGCCGCGTGATCGAGATCGACGAGGTGTTGGTGCCGACGATGGTCTCCGGCTTGAGCGACGGGCACAGCGCGGAAAAGATTTTGCGCTTGGTGTCTTCCTGCTCGGTCGCCGCTTCGATCACCAGATCGCAATCGCCGAGCTCGTCGAGCGTGTTGGCGGGCGCGATGCGCTTGATCGCCGCCTGGCGCTCTTCGTCGCTGATGCGCTGGCGGCTGACCTGGCGCGCCAGATTGCCGTTGATGGTGGCCAGTCCCTCGCTAATGCGGTCGACGGCGATGTCGTTGAGCAAAACGTGAAAACCGGACAGCGCGCAGACGTGGGCGATACCGTTGCCCATCTGGCCGGCGCCGACGACGCCGATCTTGCGAATGGAATGAGCCATCCTGTCCGCCTGCTCGCCGCGCGTTTTGGGCCGTTCCTTGACCTCGACCATTTCGACTCACCTTCTACGACGATACAGGCCCGCTTGCCAGTTTCCGTCAGTGTTTAACCTTATCGAGCTCGGTCGCGAGCTCCGGCAGCGCCTGGTAGAGATCGGCCACCAGTCCGTAGTCGGCGACCTGGAAGATGGGGGCTTCCTCATCCTTGTTGATCGCGACAATGACTTTCGAGTCCTTCATGCCGGCAAGATGCTGAATGGCGCCGGAAATGCCGACCGCGATGTAGAGATCGGGCGCCACCACTTTGCCGGTCTGCCCAACCTGCCAATCGTTCGGCGCGTAGCCGGCATCGACCGCGGCACGCGAGGCGCCGATCGCGGCGCCGAGCTTATCCGCCACCGGCTCTATATATTTGGTGAAGTTCTCGCGGTTTTGCATCGCCCGGCCGCCCGAAATAATGATCTTCGCCGAAGTCAGTTCCGGCCGCTCCGATTTGGAAAGTTCCTCGCCGACAAAGCCGGAGAGGCCGGGATCGGCCGCGGCGGCGGCCGGCTCGATCGGCGCGGAGCCGCCCTGCCCCGTCGGCTGGAACGCCGCGGTGCGCACGGTAATGACGCGCTTGTTCTCGGCCGAGCGCACGGTCTGGATGGCGTTGCCGGCATAGATCGGCCGCTCGAACGTGTCCGGCGCCACCACTTTGATGACGTCGGAAACCTGCATGACATCGAGCAGCGCCGCCACCCGCGGCATGATGTTCTTTCCGGTCGTGGTCGCCGCCGCCATGATGGTTGCGTAAGGCGGAGCGAGCGCGACGATCAGCGCCGCAACCGGCTCGGCCAGCATGTGCTCGTAAGCGGGCGCGTCCGCCAGCAAAACCTTGGTCACGCCGTCAAGCTTCGCCGCGGCCTCGGCGACCGCCTTGCAGTTATGACCGGCGACAAGAATGTGCACTTCGGCGCCGAGCGCCTTGGCCGCCGTGAGCGCTTTGGCGGTCGCGTCCTTGAGCGAGACATTGTCATGCTCGGCGAGGAGAAGCGTCGGCATCACACCGCTCCCGCCTCTTTGAGCTTCTCGACGAGTTCGGCGACGCTCTTGACCTTGACGCCGGCCTTGCGCACCGGCGGCTCCGCCGTCTTGATCACTTCGAGCCGCGGCGTGATGTCGACGCCGTAATCGGCGGCGGTTTTTTCGTCGATCGGCTTTTTCTTCGCCTTCATGATATTCGGCAGCGAGGCGTAGCGCGGCTCGTTCAGGCGCAGATCGGTCGTGATAATGGCCGGCAGCTTGAGCTTCACCGTTTGCAAGCCGCCGTCGACTTCGCGCGTGACCAACAGCGCATCGCCGTCGAGCGCGACTTTGGACGCGAAAGTGCCTTGCGGCCAGCCGAGCAGCGCGGCGAGCATCTGCCCGGTTTGATTGCAATCGTCGTCGATCGCCTGTTTGCCCATGATAATGAGGCCCGGCTGTTCCGCCTCAGCGATCGCTTTGAGGATTTTCGCCACCGCCAGCGGCTCGACGACGCCTTCCGTCTTGACCAGGATGCCGCGGTCGGCGCCCATGGCGAGCGCGGTGCGGATCGTCTCGGCGGCTTGCGCCGGCCCGATCGAGACGGCGACGATCTCGGTCGCCTTGCCCGCTTCCTTGAGCCGGAGCGCTTCCTCGACGGCGATTTCGTCGAACGGATTCATCGACATTTTCACGTTACCAAGCTCGACGCCGGAACCGTCGGCCTTGACCCGGATTTTCACATCCTTGTCGATCGCCCGCTTCACGGGCACGAGAATTTTCATTGCTATATCTTGGCTGTGTCTTGGCGCTATTTTGGCTGCAATGGCTGCTTGTTCGGCCGTTTTTCTTTGCCGCTTCGGCCGTTGTGAGAAGGACCGATGCTGCGGTGCGGGAAACCTAACGGCCGGCGCGCAAACGGTCAACGCGTTATCTATTCTCGCCCGGCTTCCAGAGCACGTCGCCCGCGCCTTGGCCGTTGGCGTAACGGCTTGCGACGAAAAGGAAATCGGAGAGGCGATTGACGTATTTGAGCACCTCGGCAGAGACGCTCTCGCCCGGTCGATCCATAAGCTCGGCGATCAACCGTTCGGCGCGCCGGCACATGGTGCGCGCAAGATGCAGATAGGCCGCCGCCGCGCCGCCGCCCGGCAGCACGAAGGAACGCAGCGGCGCAAGGCCGCCATTGAAGCGGTCGATTTCGGCCTCGAGCCACGTCAGCTGCTTATCGGTCACGGTGAGCCGCGCGCCGCCGGGCCCTTTGCCTTTTCCCGGCGTGCACAGATCGGCGCCGACGTCGAACAGATCGTTCTGGATACGCGCCAGCGCGGCATCGAGCTCGCCGTCGTGAGAGGTATGCAGCCGCGCGACGCCGATCGCGGCATTGGTTTCATCGATGGTGCCGTAAGCGGCGATACGCAGGTCGTATTTCTTGCGCCGCTCGCCGGTGCCGAGCGCGGTCGAGCCGTCATCGCCGGTGCGGGTGTAGATTTTGTTGAGGACGACCATGGTGAGGCGGACTCTATTTCCCCATGAACCAGAGCGTCAGCATGATAACGCCGATGGCGACGGCTTGCAGCAATACGCGCAGCCGCATCAGCTTCTGCGAAGTATTGCCCGAGCCGCCCATCATCATGTTGACGAGGCCGAGCAGCAAAACGATCGCGACCGCGCCGATGGCGATCGGGACCGCGACATGAGACATAAAATCGGCCATGGCTGTGACTGTAGCCCGGATTGAGCGCTAGCGAAATCCGGGTTACGGAAGCGCTGCAACTGCGCCGAGGCCATCGCGATGATCGTCGATTTCCAGCACCATTTCACGCCGCGCGAGCTGATCAAGGACGACCCGGGCGACCGGCTCGTGCTCAATTACGACGCGCTTGGCGCGCCGAGCTATACGGTGCATTCGCTGCTCTACGATCTCGACGAGCATGTGCGCATGATGGATCTCGCCGGCATCGACGCCGCCTGGCTCACCAGCGCCGCCGGCATGTGCGCCGATCTCGAGACCTCGCGGTTCGTCAACGACAAGGCGAAAAAAGCCGAGCGCGATTATCCCGGCCGCTTCATCGGCGCCGCGCACGCGCATCCACTCGGCGGCGCCGCGGCATTGAAAGAGCTCGCGCGCTGCCGCCACGAGCTCGGCTGTCAAGGCGTGACCATCACGTCGGAGTTCGACGGCAAGTGGATCGACGATCCGGGGATCGAGCCGTTCTGGAGCGAGGTCTGCAAGCTCGGCATGTTCGTGTTCGTGCATCCGGCGCTGAAGCTCAATCATGCGGAGCAGTTCGACAGCTACGACACCGCGCGCGCGGTCGGCCGCGAATTCTCGCTGATCATGGCGACGATCCGGCTGGTCAATTCCGGCGTGTTCGACCGCCATCCCGAACTCACCGTGCATGTGGCGCATCTGTCCGGCGGCATCGCCGGCATGCTGGCGCGCATCCGCTGTTTCCAGCACAAGGAGTTTTGGGGCACCGCCGGCAACGCGCGCCACGGCGCAAAGGGTAAAAGGGATTTCGATTATTACATCCGCAACAATCTCGTCTTCGACACCGCCGGATTTGCCGGCGGCATCGGCGCGGTGATGGCCGGACTCGCCGAAATCCCCGCCTCGCGCATGGTGTTCGCCACCGACTACCCGCAGGAAATCCGCAAGCGCGAACTGGTGCGCGACTTCGTCAACGCCCTCCGCGCGCTCGGTCCTGACGGCGAGCGCATCCTGTCCGGCAATGTCGGGCTGTTGCTCAGAGAACCGCCGGCGGCGGAAAAAAGAAGATAGAAGAGCGGGTGCGATAAACCCTCTTGCCATTTCGCATGTCATCATCCGCGACGGCGTAATCACTGATCTTCAACGTCAGACCCAGAGATTACTAAATGCTTCGCCTCCGCGGAGCATGACATTTCCGTTCACCCCGTCAAATGCTTCTCGATATCGTAGACCGGGTGCCTGGTGAGATCCTTGTCGATCTCCGCTACGATTTTTTTCTTCACGTCGTCGTGGAAAGCCTTGCGCAGATCGGCGAGCGAGCGCGGCGGCGCGACCACGACTAAAGCCTCGACTTTGCGCTCGCGCACGATTTTCCCCAGCGTCGCCGCGACGTCATGGGCGAATTTATGCTCTTCCAGGTCGTGCCAATCGGTCTGCGTGACGCTCGATCGACGCGGACCGACCGAAGAATGTGAACTGCCCGGGCGGTCGCTGCCCTGGTCATGAGTGGACGGGTTTTTCTGATCGACGAAAACCCGCTCGATCTTGAGGTCGAGATATTGCGCGTCGCCTTCGTTGCGCAGAACCAGCGCCTTGCGGCCGTCGCCGACGAAAACATAGGCATTATGGGGAATGTGCATTTTGGCCATCGCTCAACTCACTTCTAATCAAGCCGTCGGCACAATGCGCATAGGCGGGTCGGTCCGCTTTGACCTGTGTCAATGGCGGAAACGGCGTATTCGTTCCGAATTCATCCTCCCCCGTGAAAACGGGGGAGGTAACGCGCGAAGCGCGTCGGTAGGGGCGTCGGCCGCAACGATAAACTCGCGACGAGAATAAAGCGGCGAGTCGGACGCCCCCTCCACCGCCCTGCGGGCGGCCCCCTCCCCCGCCTGCGCAGGTGAGGAGAAATTAATTCGATCCGTCCAGCAGTCGCCGCGCGATGACTTGCGCCTGAATTTCGGCCGCACCCTCGAAGATATTGAGGATGCGGGCATCACAGAGGATGCGCGACACCGGAAACTCCACCGCAAAGCCGTTACCGCCGTGGACCTGGACGGCATTGTCGGCCGCCGCCCAGGCGACGCGCGCGGCCAAAAGTTTCGCCATCCCGGCTTCGAGATCGCAGCGCCGTCCGGAATCCTTCTGCCGCGCGGCGTAGTAAGTGAGCTGCCGCGCCATCATGATCTCGACCGCCATCATGGCGAGCTTGTCGGACACGCGCGGGAAATTTGCGATCGGCTCGCCGAATTGCACGCGGGCGGTAGCATAAGCGAGCGCCTGCTCCATCGCGGCCTGCGCCACGCCGATGGCGCGCGCCGCGGTCTGGATTCGCGCCGCTTCGAAGGTCGCCATCAGTTGCTTGAAGCCAAGCCCTTCGACGCCGCCGAGGAGATTTTCGGCCTTCACGATAAAGCCGTCGAACGCGATTTCGTATTCCTTCATGCCGCGATAGCCCAGCACTTCGATCTCGGTGCCGGACATTCCCGAAGCGGGGAACGGATTGCCGTCGTCGCCGCGCGGTTTTTCGGCGAGCAGCATGGAGAGCCCGCGATAGCCGGTCTCGGCCGGGTTGGTGCGAACGAGCAACGTCATCAGATCGGCGCGCACCGGATGCGTGATCCAGGTCTTGTTGCCGTAGACTTTGTAGACGTCGCCGTTGCGGACCGCGCGCGTCTTCAACGCGGCAAGATCGGAGCCGGTATTCGGCTCGGTGAACACCGCCGTCGGCAGCACTTCGCCGGAGGCGATCTTCGGCAGCCATTTGCGTTTCTGGTCCTCGGTGCCGGAGCCCAGGATCAATTCGGCCGCGATCTCGGAACGAGTGCCCAGCGAGCCCACCCCGATATAGCCACGCGACAATTCCTCGGAAACGACGCACATCGATTCCTTGCCGAGGCTCATGCCGCCGTAATCCTCGGGGATGGTGAGCGAGAACACGCCGAGTTCCGACATTTGCGCAATGACGTCGAGCGGGATGTAGTCGTTCTTGAGATGCCATTGCTGCGCGTACGGCGTGACGCGGTCATCGGCGAACTTGCGCATCTCCTCGCGGATCGAGTCGAGCGTATCTTCGAGGCCGCAGGCGCCGACGGTCGCATCGTGGTGCTGCCGGATCAGCTCGACGAGGCGGGCGCGGCGGGCCGCGGTGTTGCCGGTGGCAATGAGATGCTCGACGGCGGGGGTAACGCGCGCCGCGACCGCGGCCGGCGACAGCCCGAGATCGGACAGGCGCACGATCTCGCCCTGACTCATCGGAATGCCGCCGATCACCTGGGCGAGGTATTCGCCGGCGCCGATGCGCACCAAGAGTTCCTCGATCTCGCCGAAATTGCCGGCCGCCGCCAGCCGCAGCGCATAAGCTTCAAGCTGCCGGATGGCCTCGACATAGGTCGCAAGCCAAGCAAGCCCATGCGTGGCACGCTGTTCACGATCGAATATGCGCGAAACCGGGCGGCCTTCGATCGTCACCCGGTTTGCGACGGCGCGGCGCGCATCGTCAAACAGAGCTTCCACGGCTGCCACCGCCTCGCGTAGCGGTGCGACCAACTCGTGGCCCGCGGGCATAAGGGAGTCGGCAAGCGGCATGACTGGCTCCGATGAGCTGACTATTAAGACTTGGTCCGGCCCGGCCTGGCCGCGAAGCTTACGCGTGCAGTGCACAAAAGCAAATGTGGCGGCAGGGAACCCGCGCTAGCTCGCCCAGCGAGCGAAGGCGGGTCGCGGGGCCCCGGAATGACGGCTCCATGACGTGGCTCTAGATAAGATTCTTGCCAAATATTAACCAATTTACGGTGTGCTGCCATGGATTGCCGGTTAGCGGCGCCACGACTGCCAACCGCCGCTAGCGGGTCGAATGCCGAGTAAACGTCTGCGATTTGTTCAAGACGACGTCCGATCGAGCCCAGGATGTTCATCAGCCATCTTTTCTCCAGGTTGTCGGTGCGCGCGCGCATCGTCGTGCTCGGCGTCATTCCCGTCGTTGGATTCCTCGCCAATGGCATCGCCTACCTGACCGGCGACGCCGAAGTGGGCCGCGCCTTCGAGGCCGTGCATCGCAATACCGAAGTGGCCGACGCCAGCCGCGATCTCAAAACCGGGCTCCTCGTCATGCGCGCCGCGACGACCGATTTCGTCGCGCGTCCCTCCGATGCCGAGGCCAAGAATTTCGACGAGGGCCAGGCGATGGCGATGCAATGCCTCGACCGCATCCAGGCGTCGCTCGCCGCTTCGGAGCAGGATGCCGTCATGCCGTTGCGCATCACGGTGCGCGACCTCAAGGCGAGTTTCGACAGCCTCATCGATGCGCAAAAATCGCTCGGCTACGACGAAACTCAGGGCGTGACCGCCGATCTCATCGCGGCGAGCAATACGATCGAGAACATCATTCACAACGATCTGTCCTGGATTGCCGACGTCGACGACGCCAAGCTGACGACGTCGCTCCTGACCATGCGCCGCTACGAGATCGAGTATCGCCTGACGCGCGACGAAAACGCCGAGCGGCATTTCCTCGACGAGGTCAAGCATTTCAACGAGCTCTTCGACTCGGTCGACGGCGCGCCGGCGATGAAGGAAAAACTCACCAAACAAATCCAGACCTACAGCTCGACTTTCGCGCAATGGGTGGCAAGCACCGAAGATATCACCCCGCTGGTCTCGCTCATCAACCACGACACCGAGAGCGTATTGCCGGAGGCCGACAAGATCATCGCCGCCGCGCGAGATAATGCCGGCAACGCCGCCGCGGATCTGGCTTTGTCGCGGACGCGCACCCGCCACGTCATCATCTGGATCGGATTGGCGGTGGTGCTGATCGGGCTCGCCTGCAGCTGGCGCATCGGGCGCTCGATCACGCAACCGCTCGAGGAGCTGGCCGCGGTGATGAAACGGCTCGCCGCCGGCGATACCTCGGCGCGCCCGGATGCGACTCACTTCCATGACGAGATCGGCGAGATGGCGCGCACGGTCGTGGTGTTCCGCGACAACATGATCGAGCGCGAGCGCCTTGCCGGCGTGGAGAGCGAGACCGGTTTGGCGCGCGAGCGGCGTGGCGAAGCAATCGCCACTTTGATCCGGGAGTTCCGCGCCTCCGTCGAGCAGGCGCTGGACCGCCTGCGCACGTCCGCCGGACGCCTGGAAAACGCATCGAGCGGGCTCAATACCGCCGCCGATGCCGTCAGCTCCGAAGCGCGCGCCGCCGAGAACTCGGTCGGCGCGGCATCCGTCAATGTCACGACGGTGGCCGGCTCGATCGAAGAGCTTGCGGTCTCGATCGGCGAGATCGCCGCGCAGGCGACGAAATCGACCGATGTCGCCAGCCGCGCCGTCGCCGAATCGCGGCGCACCGTCAACACCATGTCGCAGCTCGGCAATGCCGCGAACCGCATCGGCGAGGTCATCGGTCTCATCCAGTCGATCGCCGGACAGACCAATCTGTTGGCGCTCAACGCCACCATCGAGGCGGCGCGCGCCGGTGAGGCCGGCCGCGGCTTCGCGGTCGTTGCTTCGGAAGTGAAATCGCTGGCGGCGCAGACGGCGCGCGCGACCGAGGACGTCGCCGCGCAGATCGGCTCGATCCAGTCGGCGACCGCGGACGCGGCGCAGGCAATCGAGCAGGTGTCCACGATCATCGACGACATGTCGGAAATCGCCACGACGGTCGCCTCGACGGTCGAAGAGCAGAACAACGCCGTGGCCTCGATTGCCGAAGGCGTCAACCGCGCCTCGACCGAGGCGCGATCGGGCGCCGACGCCATGAGCCGCGTTGCCGGCGCCTCGACCGGCGCGCGCGCCACCGCCGCCGACGTCAAGGCGCTCGCCGACGCGCTCGCCATCGAGGCGGAAAACCTGCAAGGCGAAGTGCGCCGCTTCCTCACCGACGTGCAGGCGGCGTAGCTCTCCTGTCCGCCCCCGCGACAGCGCGGGAGGGAGCGTCTCAATCCGAGTTTCGCTTTCGTTGCAGGAGTGTCGTCGAGTCCCGCGCCCCTTCCACCGCGCTGCTCGCGGTCCCCCTCCCGCGCTAGCGCGGGGGCGGTTAGATTAGCCGCGGAGGCGCTCTGCCGTTGGAAACGATCCGCCTGTGCTACCGCGTCGCGCTCGACGCTTTCTATCGCTTCAATGCCGATGACGGCTGGGCGATCGCGAGCCACATCGCGCTGTCGGTCCTGATGTCGATGTTCCCGTTCCTCATCCTGGTGACGGCGATCGCGGGCTTCGTCGGTTCGGAGGATCTCGCCGACGAGGTCGCGCGCATGATCATCGCCGCCTGGCCGCGCGTCGTGTCGAGCCAGATCGCCGGCCAAATCCACGACGTGCTGACCACCGCGCGCGGCGGCATTCTCACCGTGGGCGCGGTATTCGCGATTTATTTCGCTTCGAGCGGCATCGAGAGCCTGCGCATCGGGCTCAATCGCGCTTATGGGCTTGTCGAGCCGCGGCCGTGGTGGCTGTTGCGGCTGGAATCGATCGGCTATGTGCTGGTCAGCGCCGTCGGACTTTTGTCGCTGGCGTTTCTGGTCGTGCTCGGGCCGCTGGTGTTTCGGGCGGCGGCGCTCCACGCGCCATGGATCGTCGAACTTGAAAGCCACTTCGATATCGGCCGCTTCGTCATAGCGAGCATCTTGCTGACAACCTCGCTCCTGATCCTGCACATGTGGCTGCCATGCGGCCGGCGGCCGTTCGGCGCGGTGTGGCCCGGCATCGTCGCGACACTCGCGCTTTGGCTCGCCTGCGGCTACGCATTCGGCCGTTATCTGTCCGACTTCTCCTACACCTATGTGAACTATTACGCCGGCCTCGCCTCGGCGATGATGTCGCTGGTTTTCCTGTATTTCACCGCGCTCATTTTCATCTATGGCGGCGAGCTCAACGCCGCGATCGCGCGCGAACGGGAGAACCCGTCGCTGCCGCTCAAAGGCGGCGGCCGCAAGCGGCATCCACCGGCGCCGTTTACGTGATTCCCCGTTACGCGGGAATGGGCGAAGTGCGATCGGCCGAGCCGGCGGCGCCGGTCAGCATCTTGATCTTGCGCGCATGATCGACGGCTTCGCGCGCCGACTGGTTGTGCGTGAACAATTCGAATGTCCGGGTTTCGTCCTCGGTCACCGGCGTCATCGCCTGGTCGCTATAGGGGACGTTCGCGGTCGCGGCGACGCGGCGGTAGATGCGGAAAATGCCCCAGGCCGCGGCGGCGACGCGCGCGTGCTTGACGGTAAATTCCCAGGCGAACCGTGGATAAAATGCCCACACCGGCTCGACCGGCAGCTCGGGACGCCGTTCATGCCTATCTTTAAGCCGGATAAAACCGCCTTGCAGCGGATGCACTTTCTCGATCGTCAGCGATTGCGCGAACCAGAGAATGATTTGCGCCAGGCGGAGAATATTGATGCCGTAGGCTTGAGTGCGGCGCAAAATCGTCTCGATGTGCTCCGGCGTGTAATAGATCGCCCAGGCGTCGCGGTAGAGCTTTTCCCACTCCGCCTTGCTCATATGCGGATGCGGCGTGAGCGCGTGCTCCAGATCGTATTTGTTGAGGTCGGGATCGAGCGGCACGCCCTTATTCCACAGCGTCTTGTGATCCTCGGAACCCGGCAGCGGGGTGAGGAAGAAGAACTCGAGCACGTCGAGCGGCATTTCCTTCTTGATGATCTCGATGTCGCGCCGCGCCGATTCCGGGGTGTCGTTGGGGAAGCCTAGAATGTAGCCGGCATAGGTCCAGATGCCGGCCGCCTTCCAGGCCAGCAGCATATTGCGGTATTCGGTGATCTTGTTCTGCCGCTTCTTGGCGGCGAGCAAATTGTCGGGATTGATGTTCTCCAGCCCGATGAAAATGCGGGTGACGCCGGCGCGCTTCGCCTTGGCGACGAAATTCGGGATCTTGTGGCACAGCGTGTCGACCTGGATCAGGAAGCGCACGTCCATGCCGTCTGCTTCGCGCAATTTGATGATGCGGTCGAAGATCGGCTCCCAGTCCTTGTTGCGGGCAAAATTGTCGTCGGTGATGAAGAAGCGGTCGATGCCGTGCTCGTAGTTCTTGCGCAGGATGCGCTCGACGTCGTCGGGGCTCCGCCGCCGCGATTTGCGACCCTGGACGTTGATGATGGTGCAGAACGAGCATTGGAACGGGCAGCCGCGGCCGGCATCGAAGGTTGTGACGTTGCCGATGGTCTTGCGCACCGAATTGCCCGGCAGAAACGGCGTCACCGCGTCTTCGAGCGCCGGCAGGTCGTCGATGTAATTGTAGAGCGGCTTGAGCGCGCCTGTGGCGGCATCGCGAACGACCTCATCCATGCGGCCTTCGGCCTCGCCGGCAAACAGCGTGACGCCCATGTCGAGAGCTTGCTGCAAATCGGCCATCACGGTCGGGAACATCGCCAGCATGCCGGAGACGTGGAAGCCGCCGACGATGACCGCTATGCCGGCGTCGCGCAGCGGCTTGGCAATATGCAGCGAGCGCGGATATTGGTTGGATTGCACGCCGACCAGGCCGACGAAACCGAAATTATCGTTGGCGCGCATGTCGGCGATAATGCGGTCGAGGCGGATGCGCGTATTGGTTTCGTCGATCGCTGTGATCTCGATATCGATGTCGGGCCCGAGAATTTTGCGCCGCGCGCAGTCGTCGAGCAGGCCGTAGACGCTGGCCAGCGAATTCGCCGGCATCGGCGAGCGGAACCAGCGGATGACATAGCCGTCGTCGTCGTAATGCGACGGCTTCACCAGCACGATGCGGAAGCGCTTGCGTGCGGTACTTGCCTCGGCCCGCTGTTTCGGCAGCATGCCTCACCCCGTACCCGGAGGGTAAGTTGTAGCGGATTGGCGGTGGCAGGGCGAGGGGCTTACGTGCCCGCCGCCTCGACGACGTCGTCGAAGTTCCGCAAGCCCGGGCGCGGCGTGTTGACCAGCACCGCCATATTGCCGGGCTTGTGGCGGTTCGTGCGCATCAATTCATGGGCGTAGGGAATCTTGGTCCACGGGAACACGTCGCTCATGCAGGGATCGACGCGGCGGTCGATGACGAACTGATTCGCGGCGCTGGCTTGTTTCAGATGCGCGAAATGCGAACCCTGCACGCGTTTCTGCCGCATCCAGACATAGCGCGCGTCGAACGTGATATTGTAACCCGAGGTGCCGGCGCAGAACACCACCATGCCGCCGCGCTTGACGACGAGGCAGGACACCGGAAACGTCGCCTCGCCGGGATGCTCGAACACGATATCGACGTCGTGCTTGCCGGTGATGTCCCAGATCGCCTTGCCGAAGCGCCGCGCCTCCTTCACCCAGGTGTCGTAGTCGGGCGTGCCGACCTTGGGCATCTGGCCCCAGCATTTGAACTCGCTGCGGTTGATGACGCCCTTGGCGCCCAGCTCCATGACATATTGCACTTTCGACTGATCGGAC
>Ga0210394_10004021_pt1 | contig 17586 bp, 17 predicted proteins | sample IncBWC12MmetaG_FD_160121 | JGI IMG/M metagenome (GOLD analysis project Ga0210394, IMG submission 160121) | Forest soil microbial communities from Barre Woods Harvard Forest LTER site, Petersham, Massachusetts, United States - Inc-BW-C-12-M | ecosystem: Environmental > Terrestrial > Soil >... | reverse complement strand
AAGCCGCAATACGATCCGGGCGATATCCGCGTCCCGACGCTGATCATTCATGCCGAATGGGACGCCGATCTGCCGAGCGATCAGGCGCAAGGCTATTTCGCCAAGCTGACCAACACGCCCTACAAGCGCTTCATCGAGATCGGCGAGGGAACGCATTCGATCATGCTGGAAAAGAACCGCATGCAGTTCTTCCGCGAGATCATGAATTTTCTCAACGAGCCGGACGCGCAGAGCCTGAATTAGCACGGCGCATTCGCGCGGTGGACGGCACCGGCACAAGGGCGGTAACATCGATCACCGTCTGACGCAGCGCGCGCCGGCCGCCGCCGGCGCGCGACCGACCCGGTCATCCCGTTGAGCGAGCCGCAATCCTACCATCTGCTGATCGCCGACGACCATCCGCTGTTCCGCGGCGCGCTGCGCGAGGCGGTGACCGGACTGTTCAGCCGCGCGCATGTCGGCGAGGCCGGCACGTTCGAGGAGGTCACCGAGCTCATCGAAAAAAGCGGCGACGTCGATCTCATTCTGCTCGATCTCTCGATGCCCGGCGTACGCGGCTTCTCCGGCCTGATGTATCTGCGCGCACAATTTCCCAGCCTGCCGGTCGTGGTAGTGTCGGCGAACGACGATCCGGCGGTGATCCGCCGCTGCATGGAATTCGGCGCTTCCGGCTTCATTCCCAAGACGCTCGGCATCGAGGCGCTGCGCCAGGCGATCGCGCGCGTACTCCAGGGCGAGGCGTGGACGCCGCCCGACGTCGATCTCGCGCGCGGCTCCGACGCCGAGAGCGCGGCGATGATCGCGCGGCTTTCGACGCTCACGCCGCAGCAGGTGCGCGTGCTGATGATGCTCTCGGGCGGCCTCCTCAACAAACAGATCGCCTATGAGCTCGGCGTCTCGGAAGCGACCGTGAAGGCGCACGTCTCCGCCATCCTGCAGAAGCTCGGGGTCGAGAGCCGCACCCAGGCGGTGATCGCGGCCGGCCGGATCGAATCCGGCCAATGGCCGCAGGTGCCGGTGCGCGAAGGGTGAATCGTCACTCCGCCGCCACGCGCTGCACCCGCCATTGCGTGATCAGCGCGCGCAGGGAAGCCGGCTTCACCGGCTTGTTGAGTACGTGCACGCCGGCGGCGCGGGCCTCTTCGCGCACATGCGCGGAGCGATCGGCGGTGATCAGGATCGCCGGCATGTCGCGCTTGCGGCGCCGGCGCAATTCGGCGATGGCAACGACGCCGTTGCCGCCGTCGAGGTGGTAATCGACGAGGAGCCCGTCGGGTTCGAGGCCGCTTGCCTCGATGACCGCCAGCGCCGCGGCGAGGTCGGGCGCGGTGAGGACGCGGCAACCCCAGCCGCCGAGGAGCGTCTCCATGCCGTCGAGAATGGTCCGCTCATTGTCGATGCAAAGAACGTTCGTCCCGGTGAGCCGACCGGCGGCGCGGGGAACCGCGTGCAGCACCGGCTTGGCGGCTACCGCCTTCGCGCGCGGCACCTCGACGGAAAAGCGCGAACCGCGGCCGGCATCGGATTTGAGCGTCACCTCGCAGTCGAGCACGCGGGCGATGCGCTCGACGATGGAGAGGCCGAGGCCGAGACCGCGCGCGACCCGCGCGCCCTGGTCGAGGCGGTGGAATTCCTTGAACACCGCGCGGCGCTTGCCTTGCGGAATGCCGATGCCGGTGTCGTGGACCTCGATGCGCAGCCGCGCGCCGTGGCGGCGGCAGCCGACCAGCACGCTCCCTGCCGGCGTATATTTGATCGCGTTGGAGACGAGGTTCTGCAGGAGACGCCGCAGCAGGCGGCGGTCGGAGCGCACTGTCAGCGCGCAGGGCATGAATTTGAGCGCGAGACCCTTCTCCCGCGCCAGCGGCACAAACTCCATCTCCAGCCGCTGCAGCAGCTCGTCGATGCGGAAGTCGGTCATTTCCGGTTTCATCGCGCCGGTGTCGAGCCGGGAAATGTCGAGGAGCGCGGCGAAGATCTCCTCGACCGCTTCCAGCGAGGCATCGACATTGCGCACCAGATCGGCGTCCTCGCCGGCGCGCTGGCGCTCGATCAGGCTGGTCACGTAGAGCCGGGCGGCGTTGAGCGGCTGCAGGATGTCGTGGCTCGCGGCGGCGACGAAGCGGGTCTTCGAGACATTGGCGTCGTCGGCTTCGGCCTTGGCGCGCTCCAGCTCGGTGTTGAGCCGGGTCAGTTCCTTGGTGCGCTCGCGCACCCGGCGCTCCAAGGTCGCATTGGCGCGCTCGAGCGCTTCGGCCGCCTTCACGCTCGGCGTGATGTCGGTGAAGGTCGTGACCAGGCCGCCGTCGGGCATGCGGTTGGCGCGCACTTCGATCACCAGGCCGCGCTCGGCAAAGCGTTCGAGGAACGGCTCGGCTTCGGAGGAGGTATAGCGGGCGATGCGGTCACGAACCTGCGCGTCAAGCTCCGCCCCGTCGTGCCCGCGCTGCCGCGCGATGTTGCGGAGGATCTCGTCGAGTGCGATGCCGACGCGGGTGAGCGCATGCGGCAGGTCGAAGAGCTCGCCGAATTGCCGGTTCCAGCAAACGAGCGCCAGCTCCTTGTCGAATACGGCGATGCCTTGCCGCACATGGTCGAGCGCGGTCTGCAGGATCTCGCGGTTGTAGTGGATCGCCGCGTTGGCGTCGTCGAGGAGCTTGAGCGCGTCCTTGGTCGAGACGGTACGCTTGCGCAAAAGAAGCGAGAGCACCAGCCGCGAGGACGCCGCGCCGATCGCCGAGGCGAGCAGATATTCGCCGTATTGGATCAGCTGGAAGTCGGCCTCGGCCTCCGGCTCCAGGCTGACGCGGCGCGAGGCGGCAAAGCTGGAAAAAGACTCGCGGGTGCGTTCCTCACCGAGATAGCGCGCCACGGTGACGGTGAGCTCCTCCACCGTGACCGAGGCGCGCCGCAGCCGGAAGCTCGGCGCGCGCGGCGCCAGCGTCGAAGGCACGAACAAATCCGCCTGCACGCTTTCGATCGCCGTGCGCCGCCGGCTCAGCGAACAGCCGATAAAAAGCACGATGTTGACCGTCAGGCTGAGCAGAACGCCGTGGACGAGCGGCGGCAGGTCGAGCCCGAACAGCGCCTGCGGCCGTAGCCAGGCGAGACCGAACAAGCCGTGGGTGAGGACGCGCGCGCCCAGAATATCGGCGTCGGAGAGGCTCGGCAGCAGCAGCGTGTAACCCCACACCAGGATGCCGGCGCTCATGCCGGCAATGGCGCCACGCGCGTTGCCGCGCCGCCAGATCAGCCCGCCGAGGAACGCCGGAGCGAACTGGGCAATGGCGGCAAAGGACAGAAGCCCGATCGAGGCGAGCTGCGCCGGGCCGGCCGAGCGGTAATAGATGTAGGCGAGACAGAGGATGACGAAGATGGCGACGCGGCGGATCATGAGGAGTTGCGCGCCGGCGTCGCTCGGTCCGGTGCCGGCGGCGCGGCGTTTCAAGACGAGCGGGATGACGATGTCGTTCGACACCATGATCGCCAGCGCCACAGATTCGACGATCACCATGGCGGTGGCGGCGGAGAGGCCGCCGACGAAGGCGATCAGCGCAAAAATCTCGGAATGTGCCTTGAGCGGCAGCGCCAGCACGAACATGTCGCCGTCGGCGTCGGCGGGGAAGCTCAACAGGCCGGCGGTCGCGATCGGCACGACGAACAGATTGATCAGCACCAGATAGAGCGGGAACAGCCAGGCAGCGCGGCGGATCTCCGCCTCGCTATGATTCTCGACGACGCCGACATGAAACTGCCGCGGCAGCAGCAGGATCGCGAACAACGACAGCACCGTCATGGCGCAGAACGAGGTGAGCGGCGGCGGGTGCGTCAGCAAGGACGCGGTCGGCTCGCTCAGCGCGCGCGCGAATAACGCCCACGGTCCGGGGAACATGACGAAGGTCACGAAGATGCCGACGGCAAGGAAGGCGACGAGCTTGACGATCGACTCGGTCGCGATCGCCAGCATCAGCCCGTCCTGATGCTCGGTGGCGTCGATGTGGCGGGTGCCGAACAGCACGGCGAACGCCGCCATCAACAGCGCGACGAAGAGCGCGATGTCGCCGAGGAAGGGCTGCGCCACGACGCCGTCCGCCGCCGCCTGCGCGAGGATGGTCGAGACCGAGGACGACACCGCTTTAAGCTGCAGCGCGATGTACGGCACCATGCCGACGATCGCGATCAGCGCCACGGTCGCCGCCACCGCCTGGCTCTTGCCGTAGCGCGCGGCGATGAAATCGGCGATCGAGGTAATGTTCTGGCCCTTGGCGAGCCGCACGATGCGGATGATGAGCGGATAGGCGAGACCGACCACCAGCACCGGCCCGATATAGATGGCGAGGAAATCGAAGCCGGTGCGCGAAGCCAGCCCGACCGAGCCGAAGAACGTCCACGAGGTGCAATAGATGGCGAGCGAGAGCGGATAGATCAGCATGCGCGAACGCGTGCCGCCGGCGAGCGCACGACGGCGGTCGCCATAGCTCGCGACCAGGAACAAAAAGCCGATATAGCCGAGCGCGATGACAATGACGACCCAGCCTTGCAGCATGGCGTTTCCTGCCTCGATGCGCGGTCGTTCCTGGACCCGCGGCGCTCGATTTTGCTTTAGGTCACCATAGTTTGCCGGGGCTGTCTATCGGCGGGGCTGCGCGGCTGTCGGCGCGTCATTCCGCCGCGAGCGCGCGCTCCTTCAGCGGCAGCCGCAATTTTTGCCAGACATCGACCACGGCTTCGGCCAGGCGGTCGATCAGCGCGTCGTCATGATAAGGGCTCGGCGTGATCCGCAGCCGCTCGGTGCCGCGCGGCACGGTCGGATAATTGATCGGCTGGATGTAGATGCCGTGCTCGGCGAGGAGAAGATCGCTCGCCTCCTTGCAGCGCACCGGATCGCCGACGAAAAGCGGCACGATGTGCGTCGGGCTCGCCATCACCGGCAGGCCGGCGGCGGTGAGCACGGCCTTGGTGCGCGCGGCGCGATCCTGGTGGCGCTCGCGCTCCCAGCTCGAGGTCTTCAGATGCCGGATCGCCGCGGTCGCCGCGGCGGCGACCGGCGGCGGCAGCGCCGTCGTAAAGATGAAGCCCGGCGCGTAGGAGCGCACCGCGTCGATCAGCGCGGCGCTGCCGGCGATGTAGCCGCCGATGCAGCCAAAGGCCTTGGCGAGCGTCGCCTCGATCACGTCGATGCGATGCATGACGCCGTCGCGCTCGGCGATGCCGCCGCCGCGCGCCCCGTACATGCCGACCGCGTGCACTTCGTCCACATAAGTCATCGCGCCGTAGCGGGCCGCGAGGTCGCAGATGCGAGCGACCGGCGCGACGTCGCCGTCCATCGAATAAAGGCTCTCGAACACGACGAGCTTCGGTCGCGCCGGATCGGCGGCGGCCAGGAGCGCCTCGAGATGCGCCATGTCGTTGTGGCGGAAAATCTGCTTTTCGCAATGCGCCTGGCGCACGCCCTCGATCATCGAATTGTGGTTCCAGGCGTCGGAGAGGATCAGGCAGCTCGGCATCAGCTTGGCGAGCGTGGAGATGCCGGTCTCGTTGGAGACATAGCCGGAAGTAAAGACGAGCGCCGCTTCCTTGCCGTGCAGGTCGGCGAGTTCGCGCTCGAGCTCGACCAGCGGATGGTTGGTGCCGGCGATGTTGCGGGTGCCGCCGGCGCCGGTTCCCATGCGGGTCGCGGTCTCGACCATGGCGCCGATCACCTTCGGATGCTGGCCCATGCCGAGATAGTCGTTGGAGCACCAGATCACGACGTTGCGCGGGCCTTGCGGCGAATGCCACAGCGCATGCGGGAAACGGCCGGCCATCCGCTCGAGATCGGCAAAGACACGATAGCGCCGCTCGTCGCGCAGCCGCGACAGCGCGTCGGTGAAATAGGCATTGTAATCCATGAGACTCCCGCCTCCCCCGAGGCTCTCACTGGCCGGGGAACCGCTTTTTTAGAGTGGTTCCAGCCACGTTGTCGAGGCGATTGTCGCGGTAAAATCGTCGCGCCGCATTGCGCTGGATCAAGTCGGGTAAAATGTGGTGAATCTTCGGTTTTTCGCGAAGGCCCGCGCGCGGGGGCGTGCCGCCTAGCCGACCTTTGCCGACAGATGGTTGCGCAGGGCGACAGCGTTGTTGTGTTCCGCATCCTTGGCCGCGAACAGAAGCGTCACCGGCCTGGCGCCGCGGATGAGGTCGCGCAGCGTCTCTACGCTGTCAGTGTTTCCGCGCAACTCGGCGCGATAGCGCTTTTGAAACTCGCTCCAGCGGGCGGGATCGTGATTGAACCAGCGGCGCAGCTCCGCGCTCGGCGCCACCTCCTTGAGCCAAAGATCGATCCGAGCGCCCTCGCGTTTGAACCCGCGCGGCCACAAGCGGTCGACGAGCACGCGGCGGCCGTCGCCGCGCGACGGCGGATCGTAGACGCGCTTGATGCGCAGCGTTCCCATGCATCGCTGCTCCTTCGCCGTCGGCGGTCGCGGCGCGCCGTGGGCGTTCCGGGCGAACTATCGTCCGGTAAAGGCGGCCGGCCGCTTTTCGACGAAATGCGCCACGCCTTCCTTGAAGTCCTCGGAGCGAAACGACTCGACCATTTCCTTGTCGGCCAGCGCCCAGGCTTCCGAGAGCGACTGGAAATAGGACTGGAACACCTGCCGCTTGATCACGCCGATCGAACGCGGTGAGGACGTGGTGACCAAGTCGCGCGCGAGCGCCTGCACGCTCGCCAAAAAATTCTCCGCCGGCAGCCGGCGCACCAGTCCCAGGCGTTCTGCCTCGGCGGCGTCGATTGTGCGCGCGGAATAGAGGAGGTCGAGCGCGTTCATCGGGCCGATGAGCCGCGGCAGCATCCAGGAGCTGCCATGCTCTGCGATGAGGCCGCGCTTGGCGAAGGCCGTGGTCAACTTCGCGCCCTCCGCCATGTAGCGGAAGTCGCAGAACAGGCTGAAGCAGACGGCGATGCCGGCGATCGGACCGTTGATCGCGGCGAAGATCGGTTTCGGCACGGCGAGGAAATAGCTGAACTTCTGATCGAAATTGTCCGGCTTGCGGGCGATCTGCACGACGTTGCCGCCGGGACCTCCGCTCGACGAAATTTTGCTCAGCCGCGACATGTCGGCGCCGGCGCAGAAGCCGCGCCCGGCGCCGGTGATGACGATGGCGCGCACCGCATCATCCGCCGCCGCAGCCTCGATGGCGCGGCGCACATCGGCGTCCATTTCGCTCGTCCAGGCATTGAGCTTGTCCGGCCGGTTGAGCGTGATGGTGGCGACGTGAGCATCGACGCCGTAGAGAATGTCCGTGTAGGCCATGCGTTCCTCCTGCACCCTTAAGATCTGCGCGCGCGCCGGCGGGTCTGCGGGCACGCGATTTCCGCGCTCTTGCCTGCGAATATTGCACATCGGCCCGATCTGGTCCAAGACGACGCGGCCACGGAGACGCGCCAGGGAGACGCGCCAAGGAGACACGCGGCATGAGCGATGTCCTGATCGAGACGCTGGAAGACGGGTTGCTTACGCTGACGTTCAATCGTCCGGAGCGCCGGAACGCGCTCAATCCCGAGATCCTCGACGCGCTGGTCGACGCCGCGACGCGCGCCGCCACCAATCCGGCGGTAACGGTAGTGATGCTCACCGGCGCCGGCGGCACGTTCTGTGTCGGCGGCGACGTCAAGGCGATGGCCGCGCGCGAGGGCGCACCGATCGCGGTCGATGACCGCACCGAAGATCTGCGCCGCAAGATGGAGGCGGCGCGGCTGCTGCACGAGATGCGCAAGCCGACGATTGCCGCCATCGAAGGCGCCGCGGCCGGCGCCGGATTGTCGCTTGCGCTCGCCTGCGACCTTCGCCTCGCCAACCGCTCGGCCAAGCTCACCACCGCCTTCGTCAAGGTCGCGCTCTCCGGCGATTTCGGCGGCACCTATTTTCTCACCAAGCTCCTGGGCAGCGCCAAGGCGCGGGAGCTTTATCTGACCGCGCCGATTCTTTCCGCCGACGAGGCGTTGCAGATCGGGCTCCTCACCCGCGTGCTCGACGATTCCGGTTTCCAGGATGCCGCCAAGAGCTACGCCATGACGCTTGCCCGCGGGCCGCGGCTCACTCTCGGTTCGATCAAGCACAATCTCAATCTGGCGGAATACGCCCCGCTGGCGACCTGCCTCGACAACGAGGCGGCCAATCACGTACGCGCGTCGACGACCGAGGACCACCGCGAGGCGGCGGCTGCGTTCGTCGAGAAGCGCCAGCCGGTGTTCAAGGGACGCTGAGATGGCCGATTATTTCCGCCTGCGGCAGATCTGCCTGGTGGCGAAGGATCTGCCGCGCGTGATTGCCGATATGCAGGCGATCTTCGGGGTGAAGCTCGCCTATCAGGATCCGCATGTGCGCCGGTACGGCCTCGAAAACGCGCTGTTTCCCTTCGGCCTCGCCTTCGTCGAGGTCGTCTCGCCCATCGAGCCCGATAGCGCAGCGGGCCGCTTCCTCGAGCGTTCGGGCGGAATCGGCGGCTATATGGCGATCTTCAATTGCAACGATCCGGAACGGCGCGGCCGGCATGCCAACGGCTTGGGCGTGCGCACCGCGCACACTATCGACCACAAAGGCTTTCACGCCGTACAGCTCCATCCGCGCGATTGCCGCGCGGCGATGATCGAGTTCGACCGGACCGACGGCGAAGAAGATCTGCGCGGCCCCTATTCGCCGGCCGGCGGGACCGGTTGGACGGACGCAATCAAGACCGATGTCAGCAAGCGCCTCGCCGAGATCATCGTCGAGAGCGCCGACCCGGCGGGCATCGGCCGGCACTGGTCGGCCATCATCGAGAAGCCTTTCGCGCCCGAGGGCGAAGGCGGCCGGATCGCAGCGGACATGACCGCGATCCGCTTCGTCAAAGGCAGCGATGCGCGGGAGAGTTTGCGCACGCTGGTGATCGAAGTCGCCGACCGGACGGGCATCGAAAAACGCGCGGCGCAGCGCGGTTATTCTCTCGCGGATGGGGGCGTCGAGTTCTGCGGCGTGCGTTTCGAACTGAGGGCTTAAAGGCCGGTCAGGTCACTTGTGGCCATTGGGAAAATTGCTAGCATCGGCCGGTAATGCGGCTGGACGGTGGGTTGAGGCCTGGAATGCGCCGTTGGTTGATTCTGGCGGGGGCGGTATCCGTGCTTGCGGGCGCGCCCGGTGCGGTCCAGGCGGCGGACCTTCCGATGCCGCAGACGCCGCTGCCGCCGGCCACGGCGCCGGCCTTTGTTCCAGACCCCGGCAGGCCCTGGTGGCGGTTCTTCACCGACGGCGAGTGGTATTTCGAGTTTGGCTCCGACAAGGAATTCTGGAGCAACCCCGACATCCATGTCTCCCAGCCGGCGCTCGGCAACAATTTCACGATCTACGACGTCAAGGGACACGACTCCCCGACCGGCGCCGGCGAGGCGCCGCAATACAACATCCGCCTCGGCCGGTTCTTCAATGAGAACTGGGGCGTCGAGCTGAACATCGACCACTCGAAATACTACACCGACATCGGCCAGACCGCGCAGGTGAGCGGCCTGATCGCTGGCGTGCCGGTCAGCGGGCCGCGCCAGCTGGACAATTTCTTCTTCAACGAGCAGCTGCACAACGGCGCCAACCACGTCATGCTCGACGCGGTGTATCGCTACCCCCTGCTCGGCCAGACCAACGAGACCAACAGTCTCGCCGCCATCGGCAAAGTCGGTATCGGCGTGATGCTGCCGCACACCTCGGACATCATCCTCGGCAATCCCAACAATGTCGGCCTCAAGACGTGGAGCAATCTCATCGGCATCAATAGCGGCTGGTGGCAGCTCAACGGCTGGACGACGGGTATCGAAGTCGGCCTTCGCTACGTGGTGTTCAAGCCGTTCTACCTCGAGCTGACCAACAAGGTAGCGTATTCGAGCTTCGGCAATCTGCCGGCCTTCCAGGGAACCATGTCACAGGCGATGTGGATGGAGGAGATCGTCCTCACGCTCGGCTTCACCTATGACGGGACCAGCGCACACCCCTTCTGGTGGTGACGCCGCGCCGGCCGCGGGCTCGCTGCAGGTCACGGCATTATTTCTTTCGAAACGAGTCCCGCGCCGCCTTGCCCGAGCGATAGCTCGCGGTGAGCTGGCTTTGGTCGGCGTCGGCAAAAGCGGCCGCGGCGTGCAGCGCATTCGCGGTGGCGTTGACCGCTTCCTTGATCATGCGGACGGTCGGCTGCGGCCGCGACAGGACCACTTCGGCCATCTCCAGTGCCTTCTCCACCGTGCGGCCATCGTCGGCGAGCTCATCGACCAGTCCCCAGTCGAGCGCTTGCGCGGCCGGCATCTTCTCGCACAGGATGGTGATGCGCTTGGCGCGGGCCGGCCCGACCAAGGTAATGAGCCGCGGCAAGGCCCCCCATTGCAGGTTCAGGCCGATCTTGGCCTCCGGGACGTACAGATAGGCGCCGCGCCCGAGCACCCGCCAATCGCAGGCCAGCGCGATGGCGACGCCGGCGCCGACCGCGAGCCGCTCCATGGCCGCGATGGTGATCTGCGGCATCGCTTCCCAGGCTTTGCACAATCGCACCCCGCCATAGGCGCGTTGCCGCCGTTTGAGATCATCGCTCTCGCTGTGCCAGCTATCGGCGGCCTTCAGATCGAAGCCGGCGGAAAAGGCGTTGGCCGCGCCGGCGAGGACCACGACATGCGTTTCGAGATCGTCGAAAAAACCGCGTGCCGCATGGGTCAGCTCGACGATGAGCTTCTCGTTGAAGGCGTTGAGGTTCGCCTTGCGGTCAAAGCGCACGACGGCGACGCCGCCGCGCTTTTCGATGGTCACATAGTCAAGCTGCACGATGCTGTCCCGCCTCCGATCGCCTAGATTGGGCGTTTAAGTCTTCCATCGGCTGCCTTCGAAACCAGTCCGCGCATAGGCGATACCGCCGTCCACTGCGAGCGTCGCACCGACCACATAGTCGCCGGCGCGGGACGCAAGATAGATTGCCGCGCCGGCCATGTCGTCGTCGCTGCCGACGCGTTTTGCCGGAACGCGTTGCGCCACCTTGTCCGCATTGTCGCGCGCGTCGATGTTCATGTCGGACGGAAACGGACCTGGCGCGATCGCCGAAACCACGATGTTGTCGGCGATCAGCCTCGCCGCCATGCGCCGCGTAAGATGGATCAGCCCCGCCTTGCTCGCGTGGTAGGAATAGGTTTCAAGCGGGTTGACGAAGATGCCGTCGATCGAAGCGATGTTGATAACCTTGGCCGGGCGCTCGGCGCTGGCGGCGGCCTTGAGCGCAGGATGCAGCGCTTGGGTCAGGAAGAACGGCGTCTTGAGATTGAGGTCCATCACCTTGTCCCAGCCGTTCTCCGGAAAGGCGTCGAACTCCGCCGCCCATGCCGCACCGGCATTGTTCACAAGGATGTCGAGCTTTCCCTCGCGCGCCGCGAGGGTGGCAGCGAGCGCCTGCACGCCCTCGACAGTCGAGATGTTCGCCGGGATGGAGAAGCAGGAGCCGCCCTCCTTCGCCAGCTCCGCCGCGGCCTGGTCGCACTGCGCGGCCTTGCGCGCCGCGACGTAGACCCGCGCGCCCTGCGCAAGAAAGCCCCTCGCAATCATCTTGCCGATGCCACGCGAACCGCCGGTCACCAGCGCCGTGCGGCCCTTGAGCGAGAACAGATCAGTCATCATCGGCGCGCTTCCTCTCCGAGCCATGTACCGGGCCAGTACCTAGCATATCCAGGATCGGTTCTTGGTCATGCGTTCGGTCGCCGGGTCGCGGCGGCGTCGGTTTTTGTAGTTGCAAGCTGGCAACACGACAGCAGAAAAAGCCTGAACAGCCCTTGACTGCGCCACCCTCCCACGTCAGCCTTATCTAACCTGGGTGTGGGGGCTTGGATGAGGGCACACGGGTCGTGATGACGGGGTAATCCACCGGGCGGCGTATTCTGCCGATCGCCTTATCACCCTCGAAGACAGTTCGTTAGACCTTCGAAGACAGTTCCCGAGCGCTCAGCGTCGGGTTGGTTTGCGTCGCGCAAGAGTGCCGCGCAAGTCGATCCACGTGGTTGCGTCTGCGAGCGTGGTTGTGTCGGCGAGGTCGTCATGTTCTTCGATGCTGGGTTGGGGAAGACGTGACTTGACCGCGTGGATTGTCGAGCGAGGCGAAGCCGCCCCTGTTGCCCAAGTTCCAGTTGTCACTGGATTGCGCGCGATCTGGGATTGTCTGCTGTTCTTCAAAAACCCGATCCGCGTCGTCGAACGGCAATACCGACGCAATGGACCGGTCGTCGCTTTTAAGCTCATCGGGAAAAAGATCGGCGGTCTCCTTGTTGTCGGCGCCCGATACAACCGCGAGGTGCTCAACCGAACCGATGTGGCGCGGCCGACCTCGCTATGGCAGGTGACCGGCGCGTCCGGCTCGGCGCAGGCCGAATTTCGGCGCGGATACCTGGGAACGCAGGGCAAGGAGCATGAGACGCTGCATTCGGCAGTGGCCTCGCAATTGACCAAGCCGAGGGTCGAGCAACATTTCGCCGCGCTCCGGGATCTGGCGATCGCCTCGGTCGACCGCTGGCCCACGGATCAGACCGTCGATCTCTACGCACTCAACCGTCAGATCGGTAGCGAGGCGGCGTTCAAGCTGCTGTTCGGCGAGCCCGACGAGGAGCAGATCCAACGCTTCGTTACCATGCTGGAGAAGCATCATCTGATCAATTGGCAGGCGAGAGCGTATGTCTCGCAAATCAATGTTCGCGGCTGCCCTTATCATGCGGTCCAGCGCAACGCCGAACGGCTGGCGGAATTCATCTCGCAGTGGATTGCCGAGCAGCGCCACGCCGATCGCAGGAGCAATCTGCGCGCGGCGCTCGCGGCCATAGATACGACCGACAGCGCACTGTCGACGCCGAAGCGGATGGCGGGACATTTCTCGTTTCTCGGATTCGCCGCCTATGAAACGATGTCGAGTGTGCTGACCTGGATATTGTTCATCTTGGCTTTGCACCCGAGCGTGCTGGCAGACCTGGTCGATGAGATCGAGGCGGGAACGCCCTTGGAAAGCGTCGATTCCGAGGAGCTGAAAAATCGGCCCCTCCTTAACGGCGTCATCCAGGAATCGATGCGGCTCGTGCCGCCGGTCCCGGTCATTCCGTGGCGCGCCTTCGATGCTTGCGAGGTAGCCGGCTTGCATCTTCAGGCCGGGACCAAAATCATGATCAGCCCGCACTTGACCCATCGGTTGCCGGAATTGTTTGCCGATCCTCTGCGCTTCCTGCCGGAGCGCTGGTTCTCGATCAAACCATCGCCCTACGAATATCTCCCGTTCAGCGGCGGCCCGCGCCGGTGCCCGGGTGCGCAGTTCGGAACTGAATTCCTCCGCGTCGCATTGACCGCAATCACCGGCCGCTACCGCATCGAGCTCGGCTCAGGCGCCCGCATCGACTACGTCTATCGCGGCATCACCATGCCCAAACCCGGCATACCCGTGACGCTCGCCAAGCAGGATCGGCGCTTCCGCGCGCCCGACGTCAGCGGCAGCCTCCTTGAGCTCGTCAACGTCGATCGCCCGAACTGAGCAACGCACCAGAAAAAAGAGAGTAGGGTATCCTGCGAACCAACCGCGCCCGATGTCGTTCGCGAGGATGATGGCTTAAAGCTTTGTGACGGCACCTTTGACGACATTTTCAAATGGCTAGCCCGTCAGATACGTGAGGGTGCTCTTAGCGCGGATTGATCAGCGGAGTGAAGTTGCCGATCAGATAGTCAACAGTTTCATCGGTTGCGACGGACAGGTCAGGCACCGAGCGGGCGGGTGGCTCCTGCGGATACCGCGTGTAGTGGGTAAAGTGAAGCTCGCTCAAAAGCTCGATATTTTCTGTGATACTCGGGTCCTCTTTAAGCCCGTATTGCAACGCTAGAAGATACCATCCGCGCAAATCATGGTTGCTTGGTCGGGTACCGGACGGCTTCCCTGTCGCCACTGAATGTAGTTCGAACGCCTTCAACGACAGTTCGATTGCGTGCGTCAGCAAGGCATACTTTGGCAAGAACTGTTCGCCATTCGAATAATCAGAAAGCTTATTAGCAGCATCCCGAAACATCCTCGCGCGATGCATATACTGCTGCGCCTTAGTCCCACTCGGCGGCTGTGAGAACATCGGCAATTTGTACTTGGGCATGGTGACAACCCGGCGTTTCGTGCGGCGCTTCCATGCGGCGCGAGCTATGGACGCCGAACGCGCTTGTTAGGGTCGACTTGACGCCACGGGACAAAATCAGCGACCTGCGAGGCTACGCCTGAGCCGCGACCATGGATTAGATCGCCGTGGCAGCGTTTACAAACTATCCGAACGTCGGACAACAGTTCCGCACCTAGTCGTTCATAGGTTAAATGGTGGACGATCAACGTGACATCACGTTCACCGCGTAGCTCACATTGATTGTTGCCTAGCCGCCGACGCTGATCCTCGAAAGCAGTGCGTCTGAATTCCTTCCAATGTGGTGTTTCAAAGTAGTCCTCAAATCGCTTCAAGCCGAGTTCGGATAGTCTTTCTCTTTTGAACAAGTGCTCACGCCATGACCGTGAGCCGTTTGGTCCAATGTCTCTTGCGTTCGCCATTAGAAGGGTCGTCCCCAATCACGAGTCGAAACAGATATTTTAAGAAACCCCGCGGCCGCCAATCGTGAACGGGGCAACCTTTCTCTACAACAAAGAGCGGCCGTGATTTTTGGTGCTGCCGGTAAGGATTGAACTTACGACCTCCCCCTTACCAAGGGGGTGCTCTACCACTGAGCTACGGCAGCGTTCTCGTCGGCCAATGCAGCGGTCCGCGCGGCCGGCGCGCGCCATGAGAACCACAAGGCGGGAATCCGTGCAAGCACGCGGCTTGCGCTAGGCGCGGCCTACGCCGTCATGGCCGGACACGACCAACGCCCGGCATGACCACCGCTATTTAAAACTCCGACGCGAGCCGATCCAATCCCATGACGTGGGCGAGGCTGCGCACTTCGTCCTTCTGCTCGTCGGAGAAGCTCATGATCAGCGGGATGGCCGCGGATTTGAGATCTTGCACCTCGGTGCTTTCCGGGCTGAGCGAGGCAAGCTCCTCTGCGCCCGCGGGCGCGCCGTGCTTGTGCGCGTCGCGCGTTTTGGCATAGGCGATGTTGCGCAGCGCCGCCTCGACGCCGGGCCACATGCGCTCCTGGTCGGGCGTCAGGTGCAGGCGCTCCTTGATGCTCGCGATCTGGGCGTCGTTGAGCATGAAGCCCTGCCGCGGTTGCTCGGCGCGGCGATGCGCGAGCACACCCGATGGCTTCGCCGGGATCGCGGCTTGCACTATTGCCGGGACCGCCCGCCGCAACGATACGCTTGCTGCCGGCGCGGCGGCGGCGACCTCTTCCGGCGCGGCCGCCTGGATGGCGGCCTGCGGCTGCGCTTGCGGCACCATCGGTGCCGGGTTCAACAGCGCGAGGCGCGGATCGCCGAGCACCATGGTGTTTACTGCGGTGTTTACTGCGGCGGTTACGCCGGTCGCCGCGTCATCGGCGGCAGCGGCGTCCTGATCCTGGGGAAAACGCAGAGCGATGGTCTGGCTGGGGGAAAGGTCCGAGGTGCGCACCGCCGCGGCGTGCCAACCGCCGATGAGGTAACCGATGCCGCCGGCTGCGAGAATCCAAAGCGCCCGGCCGCGCTGCAATGCTCCGTCACGCCGCATTCCGACGCCCCCCGTTCCCCGCTTACGCCCCTCTATGTCCTTTCAAATGAGGCTTAATTTATGACTAACCTGGGGATTTTTGTCGGCATTGCGGCAGCCGCCGCGGCCTGTGTGAAACCAGGCCCGGACGAAAACAAGGCCCAGCGTTTCCGCCGGGCCTCGCCTTACGCATTGACTTACGTCGCCTGAATCCGCTCCGAAATCGGTCCTACGCCGCCTCTTCCTCGACGACGGCATCCTCGTCCGCCTCGGGCTTGGGTCCGCGATGCGGCCCCTTGGCCAGAGCCGCCTCAATTTCCTTGATCGCCTCGGTCTCGGTCAAGCGCTGCACCGCGGCAACCTCGCGCGAAAGCCGGTCGAGGGCGGCCTCGTAGAGCTGCCGCTCGGAATAAGACTGCTCCGGCTGGCTCTCCGAGCGGAAGAGATCGCGCACCACCTCGGCGATGGCGACGATGTCGCCGGAATTGATCTTGGCCTCGTATTCCTGCGCCCGGCGCGACCACATGGTCCGCTTGATCCGCGCCCGGCCCTTGAGGGTCTCGAGCGCGCGCTTGACCATCGGCGTCTCGGCAAGCTTGCGCATGCCGACCGAGGCGATCTTCGAGGTCGGCACGCGCAGCGTCATCTTGTCCTTGACGAAATTGATGACGAACAGCTCCAGCCGCGCGCCGGCGACCTCCTGCTCCTCGATGGAGACGATCTGACCCACGCCGTGAGCCGGATACACAATGAATTCGCTGGTCTTGAAGCCTTGTCGTTGCGTAGTCTTCTTCACGTTCATTCCCAAGGTTGCTCCTTCCGGCTCCGGCTTCTGCCGATGAGCGGGCTTAGCCACGCTGACCCGGGTCCGGGCCGTCTGCCGCGTGGACGGTGATGGCCTCCGGCTCGCGCGGGAGGGGGATTTTCTTGCCTTCCGGTTCATACCGGCCGCGCTTTTCTTCGTACGACGACGAGTTTTCTCTGCCACTGCTCTCGCGTGGATTAGCACGCCTCTTCTGACGGTTCCTCGGAAACGCCCCGGAAAAATAAGCTCCCGTTGACGGGGAGCGGCATATCGGGGGTGTTCTTCATTATGAAACGCCCTTATATCACATTTTCGGCCAAAATCAAAGCCTTATGGCATCGCGAAAGGATCGCGGCAGCGGAAACCTTAACCATGGTAAAGGCCGGCCCATAAGCCGGTCCGGTCAGTCGCCTGTTCCCGGATTGGCCGAAAAATGCTGCTCGAATTTGCCTGATTTCCCCTCCCACTCCTTGGCGTCGGCAGGAGGCTCTTTCTTGGCCGTGATGTTGGGCCACAGCTTGGCGTATTCGGCATTGATGCCCAACCATTTTTCGACGTCGGGCTCGGTATCGGGCTTGATCGCATCGACCGGGCATTCCGGTTCGCAAACGCCGCAATCGATGCACTCGTCGGGATGGATGACCAGCATGTTTTCGCCCTCGTAGAAGCAGTCCACGGGGCACACTTCCACGCAATCCATGTATTTGCATTTGATGCAATTGTCGTTGACGATATAGGTCATCCGCTCACTCTGTCCGGGCTTTCGGCGAGCATTGCTCCTACCGCATGGCTCCTACGCACGCAAGGCTGAGGCCTCTCCGGATAGGTCGCCGCACGCTCTCAGGCCAGCTCCTCATATAGGGTTGCGGCCACCGTCGCGGGACCCCGTCGCTCGGCAAACGCGCGCACCTTCAGCACTCGCACACGGCGATCGAGCGCGATGGTGATCACGTCGCCGGCGCGCACATGACGGCCAGGTGCGTCGACCCGCGTGCCGTTGACGCGAACATAGCCGGCATCGGTCAGCGCCGCCGCGGCACCGCGGGTGCGCACCAGACGCGCGTGCCACAGCCACCGATCGAGGCGCTGGCGAGCGGGCGTCGCGGAACATCTCTCGCCG
>Ga0210394_10004020_pt1 | contig 17589 bp, 15 predicted proteins | sample IncBWC12MmetaG_FD_160121 | JGI IMG/M metagenome (GOLD analysis project Ga0210394, IMG submission 160121) | Forest soil microbial communities from Barre Woods Harvard Forest LTER site, Petersham, Massachusetts, United States - Inc-BW-C-12-M | ecosystem: Environmental > Terrestrial > Soil >... | reverse complement strand
GGTTCCGGCCAATGTCGCGATGTCGGCGTCACTCAAGACGACTGATGGTTCGGCGTCAGCGTCCCCCAGCGATTGCAGGAAATCAAACACCGGGCGCGCCGCTTCACCTCCCGCCTTGGCATGTGCGAGCAGGCTAATGCCGTGTGGCCCGCGGATGCGCTGCACTCCCGGCTGCGCGGCGACGAACGCTTTGACAACTTCCACCTGTCCGAGCATCGCCGCCGAGAAAAGCGACGGCCGCGCGCCTTTCGAAATGAGATAGTCCGCGATCGGACGATTGCCCATGTGAGATGCGGCGCCCAGTGCCGACTCCCAGTCTCCGAATCCCCAATCCCAGGCGGCTCGCGCAAGCGACGGACGCGCTTCTACCAACTCCTTGACCCGTCTAAGATCAAAATGAGCGACAGTAACAGTTTCTCGCGTTAACTCGGGCGGCTGCATTGGAAATATATCGGGCACCAGCTCGCGAGTCGGCGAAGCATCCTTGTCGGCAAAAACTAATCCGGCCATTCGCGCCGGGAAACCGTTCCTGGTGAAAGGAAGCGCGAGCGAGGCAAATCTCAACAAACCGCGACGCGACAACGTGTTTAACATTCAGGCCTCTCCATTCCAACACCTACGGGAGGATGAGCTGAGTGTTCGGGCAAAGCAAACTAGATCGCTTCAAACTTCGACCAGATAAATGCCAGGCAGTATCTATTACGGATTCAGCGGTTTGCAGCCGGAGGTAAGGGGCTTCCGCTGGAGTCACTCATCAGTCGGTCCGAGAATTCCGCGGAGACCCTTTCCGCGGCGTCCGATTCCACCGTAAGTGGGTCCGCAAGCGGACGGTCTATCCGCACGACCCACAAATGCGTTTGGTCCGGCAAACGAATTAAGTGGACCAGGATGCGGGTTTGGGCGCCGTCACTTTGCATCTGGCCGAGCACGACGTAGCTGGCGTGAAGCGTGGAAGCAATTGCGCTCAGGTCGCGTTGCTCACGCGGCAGCCTCAAAATGCGCGCATTGCCAATAACGTCGAATCGCCCCCGGCTTGACGATGTGAGCCGCTCGACAACGCTGTCGGTAAGGCCATCGCTGAAACGAGTCATGCCGGGATCGTTTGTTTCATTATCGAATCTGAGCACGGCAACGATGGGGCGCCGCTTCGACATTTGCCACGACCGCGCCCAATGTCTTGCGCCCACCGCAAATGCCACAAGAATCACTCCCGCACAGACCAAGGCCAACGCAGGTGTTGCGAAAAGAAATTTCCGTTTCGCGGAAGCGGTCACGGCCTCTGCGAAAGGGCTGCCGATTTGTTCGATGGGAGCGATGAACTGATATCCGCTCCGGGGTATCGTCCGGATATATCGTGGCGTTGTGGCGTCGTCGCCTAGCGCGGCGCGAATCTGCCCGATGCAAAAGTTGAGGCCACGTTCGAAATCAACAAATGTTTCGCCGCCCCAAACGGCTCGATGCAGCTCCTCGCGAGAGACGACTTCGCCTGCGTGTTCGATAAGGCGGGTCAGTACTTGCGCGGGTTGAGCTTGCAAACGAATAAGCATGCCCTCGCGCCGCAGTTCGCGAGCTGCGGTGTCGAATTCGAACAAGCCGAATCGATAGCGTCCCGAACCCATTTCCGTAATCGCGATTGTCGCACGGGGACGCGCCAAGCTCCACGCAAAGTGCAGGAAAGTCGAAGTTGCTTCTCGTTTTCAGATATGATTTGCCTCGCGCGTAGTCTTGCGTCGCGCACCAGATAAAAAAAGTCGAATGCGGTGAGTGCTCCTTGCGTGATCGATGAACGACAAACCCTGGTTTCGTTTTGCAATTCGAGTTTCCCTGCTGATAGGCCTCGCTGTTTGCGCCTATCAAACAGTCAGGCAAGGAATCGGCGCGTGGTATTTTCGACAGCAATCGCCGCAGGCGATTCAAACCGCCATCGCGTGGGATCCCCACAACCCCGAGTATTTCGACGCACTGGGTACGCTCACGCGCCTGTATTCCGACAGCGGGAACCCCACGCGGATCATTGAGCTTTATAAGACGGCCACTGAATTGAGTCCGGAAAATGCCCAATATTGGAGCGATCTCGGCGGGGCCTACGAAGCTGCTGGCCGCACAGCCGAGGCGTTGCACGCTTTCGAGCACGCTTCCCGGCTTTTTCCCCAATCGCCTGACATCAATTGGAAGCTCGCCAATTTCTACGTCCGCGCAGGTAAAGTTCCGCAAGCGCTTGGTACTCTGCGAAAAGTTTTGATCGGCGGCAGCGTGGCATCGCCAGCAGTATTTGCGCTTGCCACAAATGCGACGCGTGACAGCGAGGCGATCCTCGACACCGTGCTGCCGGCCCGCGCGAATATTTTCTTCGACTACATGCAGTTTCAGATTCAGGCAGGAAGGATCGATGCCGCCGAGCAGACGTGGCAGCGCTTGCTTCAGCTCAATTTGGCTTTCGACCTTCGTCAAGCGTTCCCTTATCTCGACGGCCTCATCCAGCATCATGAGACGGCCCAGCTAGCGCAGGCGTGGTCTGCGCTAGCCTCTCACTTTCCCGACCGCATTCATCCAAGTGAATTGCCCGGCGATCGGATCACGAATGGGAGTTTTGAATTCGAAATCCTGAATGGAGGCCTCGATTGGCGAGTGAATCCCGTGGAAGGCGTCGTCGTGAGCGTCGATTCCTTGAATCACTTTGACGGAGTCCGCTCGCTTCACATCGAATTCGACGGAACCAGGAACATTGCCTATGGTGACGTCCTTCAAGTCGTGCTCGTCGAACCCGATTCGCATTACGAGCTTTCCGCGCACATGCGCGCTGAAGGAATCACTACCGATTCGGGACCACGGCTGGAGGTCTTCGACTTATACGACATGGCCAAGCTCTTCGCATACGCGCCGGGCCTCGTGGGCAATTCCGAATGGTCTTTGCAACGCATCCAATTCGCAACCGGGCCGGATACCCATCTCGTGATCGTCCGCGTGGCCCGGCCTGTAAGCCAGAAGCTCGATAACCGAATCAAAGGCGAAGTATGGCTCGACCAGGTGAATCTCGTTCGACGCTAGTGTATACAGTTGATATATCGGAACTTGTGACATGTCGAGACTTGGCGAACCCTATGAGGGTAGATTTGCCGGCCTTGTGGCGCGAATACGCTCGGCATATAATCCCCAGAACCGTTCTTTAGGCGAACGTACGAGGCCGTACATTAAGTAGAATTATGTTCAACAAACCGCAAGACGGTGCGACTAGCACTAGTACCGCCGAACGCCGCCTGCACGCTCGCAGGCACGACATCTCGTTGGCTTATGTCGAGATTGGTGAAAGCAACGGCGGCATCGTTCTGAATATCAGCGAGGGCGGCCTCGTCCTCACCGCGGCCCAACCTTTGCAAGATGATTCTCTGCTCCCGATGAGATTTCAGCTGCCGGGATCGACTCACTGGATCGAGGCCAGCGGAAAAATTGCCTGGATCAGCGAATCGAAACGGGAAGCCGGCGTTCGATTCGTCGATATTTCCGAAGATGGGCGAAAACGCATCAGGAGCTGGGCGCCCCCGGAAACGGTTCCGTTTAAACTTAAACCGCAGCGAGAAATCGCCCGCGGAATCGGAGAAACGAAGGAAAATGGGAATCGCCCGGCCTCTGAAATTTCGGCGGCCGCTTATCCAGAACCGCTTACTGCCTCGCCGCTATCGAAAGTGAACCTTCCCGATTCGATGTCGGCTGCGGATGTTGCGGTACCTTCGCTCGAAACCCATCAATCCACAACGGAACCTGCCACGCCGCCAGACCGTTCGGCCGCTTCGGACAACCCGCCACCCATGGAAAATCCGATCTCAAATCCGGACCGGCGAAGTCATCTTCGGCGCCGCGATATATCTCTCGCCTACATCGACCTGGGCGGAGACAACGGCGGAATCATTCTCAATATCAGCGAAGGCGGATTGGTGTTGGCTGCGGCTGCGCCTTTGTATGGCGATCGTTTGCCGGCGATGCGCTTCCAACTTCCCGAAACCCGCGACTGGATCGAGGCCAGCGGAGAAATTGCGTGGATTAGCGAATCGAAAAAAGAAGCTGGCGTCCGATTCGTGGCGATGAAGGATGAAGACCGCGAGCGAATCAGAATCTGGGTGGCGGCGGACCCTACTTTGCGCGAATCTCGGAGAGCTGCAAGCAGGGCCCCCGAAAAAAGCGGCCGGCTGTTGGAAATGCCGGCGCCGCGTGCGACGGGAAGCGAGGTCCCGCCACCGCCCGCTGCGCTTGAGGCTGTCATTCCTGAATATTCGAATCCTGCGCCAACATCTGCTTCCATCCGTGAACCGTTCGGTGCCATGGCCTCGGCTGGCGCTGCTGCTGCGGCTAATCGAGACGTTGTTTTGCCTGATCGTGCGACAGCCAGCCCCGCCGCGAAAGTTGGCGATCTGCCGACTCAAGTTGCTGTGCAGCGCCGAAGCTGGGAAGCGTCGCTGGCATCGTCGCGCTCGCATCGGCGGTGTCGTTTGCGGCAGGATGGTTCGCTGCCGGGCCCGCGACTCGAAACCAGATTCTCCACATGTTCGACAGGAACCAGGTGGATGCGAGCAACCCGGTCGCTGGAACGCCCTCTACCTCAACCGGCGCCGGCCAAACTGCTTCTGGCGCTTCGGCGCAGCGAACGATCCCAAACACAAACGCCGTAGCGGCCCCGCCACGCGCGGCGGCTCAGGATCCGAGTTCCTCACATTCGAGCGTCAGTCCGTCCGCACAACCCTTAGAGCAATCATCGTCCGCAATCGCGGCAAATGCCCGGAGTTCGACTGCAGATACGCCGCGCGTCGAGCAGCCTCGCACAAATGACGCGCGTCCCGGCGCGCCCGCTGGGGGTTCGCAACCCCCCGCCGAGAATACTTCCGCGCGCGGGTCGGGTATTTCAGAAAAGTCAAAGCAAGCAGCCGCAGAATCCGCACGCTCGACTCCGAGTGTCAGCCCGCCGATTGTGAGCCAATCGGAAACCGCGCGATCCTCCGCCGCCGCTCCGCCGCCCGCGTCGCCGTCGATCGCTCCACCAGTAACTCCGCCTTCAACGACTCCCTCCGCTGCTGCGGCAGCTGAGCCGCCTGAAATTTTCAAGGGAGCGGTGAGCGTCAGCTTTAGTGCTTACCCTTCGATTCGCGTGCCGGCGGAACTCAAATCCCAGATGGCGCGAGGGGGCGCGAGCCTTCAGATTGGACGCTTAACTTCGCGCGTCGATCCCATTTATCCCGCGGAAGCGGAACGGCAGCGCATCGAAGGCGCCGTGAAAGTCCACGCGATCATCGGACGCGACGGCGCGGTTCAAAGCGTCGCGCTGATCAGCGGAACGCCGCTGCTCGCGCAGGCGGTAACGGACGCGGTGCTGCAATGGAAATATCAACCCGCGTCGATCGGCGGCCAAGCGGTGACAGCCGAAGAAGATGTTGTTGTGGTTTTCAAGATTGTGAAACAGACTGCCGGTCCCAAGTAGTCAGTTTTCCTTTTTTCTTCTTTTCTCTTTTTCCGATTGGAAAATCACTGCGGATTTTTGCGAGGTACGCGGATTTTTTACGGTGTGGCCGGGCTGACCGCGTTGCCCTTGTGGCCAGCCAGGGCGGCTACGGCACCGACTCCGCCCGCTCCCGCGGCGGCGAGAATGATCCATCCCGTGTAACTCTTTTTTTGCACGTTGCCTGGCGTACTCGGCTGCGGGGGTGTGGAAGGCGGTGGAACGGGCGCTTTTGCTTTCGCCTCCGTCAACTCACCCTGCGGAGTGATGGTTATCGACTGGCCGAATTGAAGGAAAAGTCCGTTGGGACCGTCGAGCGGAAGGACGCCCACGCTGCCTTCGACGCAGGTGACGAGGAAGGAGCCGTCGCCGCCACTGTCGATCCTCGACGTGGACTGATCACCTTGCGTAACGGCGACGACCACAAAATTTCCGGCGCGCAAATTGATGCCCGCGGGTCCGCTCAGCGAGCTCATCACCACGGTCCCTGATTTCAATTCCGCCATATACTGAGTGCTACCGGTGAAAACAAGCTGGCTTCGCGAGGTGATTTTGAAGGAGCCTCTGCCGCTGGTCGCAAACGTCGCGGTGCCGGCGTCACTGGTGCGGAGGACGTCTCCCGAGAAAATCGTCGACTCGGCCGGCGCGGGGGCGTCGTTGACGTAAACTTCGCCGACGCTGCTCAGCGAGCCTAAGGCTTCCTTGTCCTGAGTCTTATTCGAGGGCGAAGCGGCGCGAGCGAGTGCGGGAAGCAATACGAATTGCAACGCGAGGAGAAAGACAAGCGGGAGACGAAACCCCGAGAAGCTACTTTGCTTCGGTGCGTGAGGCGAGGCCGAAATCGAATCCACGCGCGTCCCCTTGAAGGCCCGCAACGGCTGGCTCGAATTATTTACCACCTCCGCCGGAAATTGTCCATAACGAACCGCCGCCGATTGATCCCCTGCTCCCCAAAAAGCGAAAGAAGGCGGAAATGCAATGCTCGATTTTGTTGCGGTTAGAAACCGGGCGCGTGTTGAATTCACAGGAGTTAGGTCTGGTTCTAATCGCCGGTTGTTGCGATTAGATTCTGGACGCTGGACCCTCCTTCGCCGAGAGTCGGGCTTCGGCGGGTAAACTTGGGCGGGCACGTCTGGGACGCTGCGAAAGGCGACGAGGCCAAGAGCCGGCAAGATGTCGGCGTTACCAAAAGTGCTGAGGCGGAGAAGGGCGCTAGCTGGAGCGGTGATTGTCGCTCGTGGCCTGCGGCGCTCCGCGGGCCGTCTTGCGCGCGCTTTGTTGCGCGACGTCATAGCGTCTCTTTTACCGTATCACTAAAAATTTAAAAATCAAGTGGTTCAGATCAAAAACTTTGGTCGATCCGGAGCACTCCCGGGGTTCAGAACCGGGTGAGGATCGCAACTTGACCCCAGTGGCTAAAGCCGCATTGATTTTGCGTCGGTTACGGCATGGCTGAAGCCATGCCCTGACGTAAAATCCATTTCTCACACAGATTGGCCGCGTGAGCATTCGGAATCGAGACCTCAGCGGCTAAAGCCGCATTGATTTTGCGCCGGTTACGGGCATGGCTGAAGCCATACCCTGACGTAAAAAACCATTTCTCACACAGACTCTGAAGCGGCGGAAGCAGAACGTCGGTTGTGGCATGGCTTCGCGAGAGACAAAGAGCCGGCAAGGACTGATCCCCCAAGCTCTTCTGATCTCCCAGGCTCGCCTAGCCGGCGACCTGGGAGCCCTATTTCTACGGGGACTTGGGAGGCCCCGTTTGGGTCGCTACGAAAAGCGGAAAGGCGCGGGGACGGGGGGGCGCGAGGAACATTTCCGGGGGTCATGGCCGCGAATCGGGACTAGAATGGCGGTTCCATGAAGGTGCTGCATATCGTCAAGACGGCCGTGGGTGCGGGCTGGGCGTACGAACAGGCACGGGAACTGCGTTCACTCGGCATCGAGATCGTGGTCGCGCTTCCGTCTGACACCGAAGGCTTCGCGCCGCGCTACCGCGAGTCGGGCATCACGGTTGTGCGCGCCGACCTCGATCTCCCGGCGAGCCAACCGTGGCGTTTGCCTGGCACGCTCCGGGCTTGTCGCGAACTCGTGGCGAAAGTGCGGCCCGACCTGATTCACACACATCACGTGGGCACAACTTTTGTCGTGCGCCTAGCTCTCGGAAAGAATTCTTCCATCCCCCGCGTGTTTGGGGTGACTGGAACTCTCCATCTCGAACACGGCTTGTTTGCTTGGCTCGACACGCATTTGGCAGGCGAGCGGGACTACTGGATCGCCACCTGCCGGTGGACACAGAAGAAGTATGGCGATCTCGGAATCTCCCCGGAACGCGTATTCCTCGCGTACCTCGGGACGGACATTCGCCGTTATACGAATGCACGAACGGGAGCCTTACGAAATGAACTGAGAGTCGCGCCTGATGTGCCGCTAGTGGGCATGGTGTCGCTCCTCTACGCGCCGAAATGGTTCCTTGGGCGAGAGAGGGGCCACAAAGGCCATGAAGATTTCATTGCGGCGCTGCGGTTGGCTAGAGAAACGCGCTCCGATATCCGAGGAGTGATCATCGGAGGATCTTGGGATGACGCATCCTGGTACGACGACCGGCTGCGTTATCTCGCAACGAAAACTTGCAACGGCTATCTGAGTTTCCTGGGAACTAGTGCGAATATCCCGGCGTTGTATCCCGACCTAGACCTAGCAGTTGTTCCCTCCCTTTCTGATGGGCTTGCCTACAGCGTAGTAGAACCGCTTCTCAGCGGCGTGCCGGTAGTTGCCACCAATGTGGGAGGTTTGCCCGATCTCGTTCTGGAGAACAAAACCGGATGGCTCGTTCCTTCACGCCAACCAGAGGCGCTCGCGCGCGCGATCCTAGAAGCGTTGGGAAATAGAGCTGAAGCAAAGCGGCGAACTGACGCGGGGCAGACGCTTGCGCGCAATCTGGTTGACCTGGAAAGGACGGGACGCGAGGTCGCCGCGATTTACGAAAAGATGCTGGCGCCGACATCGCAAGGGGCTGCGGCGACAAGCACCCACGTCTCACGAGCTGCCGTACATGCTTGAATCCGTCCCACAAGTTGCCGCTCGTGTGCTAGATTCCGGCCCGTGTCGAGCATGTACACGGACGGCGCGTATGTTCGGAAGCACCCCAATTGGCACGTCGAGGACTCGCCCTGGAAAGCGCAGCAGGTAATCAAGAGCCTCCAGCGTAATGCAGTTGTGCCAAAGACGATCGCGGAAGTTGGGTGCGGGGCGGGTGAAATAATACGTCGGGTGAGTCTGGCTTTCCCGGACGCGCGATGCCAGGGATTCGAAATTTCTCCTGACGCTTTAAAGCAAACTCGCGGACGCGAGACCAGTAACCTCAGTTACCATCTGCTTGACGCGCTCCAAACTACGGAACGGTTTGATGTTCTATTGTTGATTGACGTTATTGAGCACATCGAAGACTGCTTCGGGTTTCTGCGATCACTTCACAAGAGGACCGAATATATCGTCGCGCATATTCCTCTGGATTTATCAGTTCTGTCGTTGCTGATCGACACTCCGATGGCAAACAGACGATCCGTCGGCCACATCCACTACTTCACGAGGAACACCGCGCTCGCGCTCCTGTCCGACGCCGGGTATACAATCGTTGACTGGTTTTACCCGACAGGCGCACACTTCCTCCCCAACAAAGGGTGGAGGACTCGCCTGATCTCTCCCCTCAGAGCTGCGGGGACCAGAATCGCGCCCGGGTTGAGCGCAATTCTCTTGGGCGGCGCCTCGATCATGATTCTCGCTCACTGAGCCAACCGGTAAGCGCTTGGGATTTCGATGGCGGAGAAACAAATGCGGATCCTACATGCCCTAGGGACTATGAATCCCGGCGGCATCGAGACGTGGCTTCTTCAGGTTCTGAAATTCATCGACCGGGATCGCTTCCAATTCGACTTCTGTACATTTGGCCCCAAGGCCGGGCTGTATGCAAGTGAAGTGGAGAAACTAGGTGGCAGGATGGTGCCGTGCCCAATAGGCAGGAATGTGTGGTCGTTCCGAAGCCGCTTTCGCAGAATCTTGCGCGAAGGGGATTACGACATCGTGCACAGCCACGTGACGCTCTTTTCGGGAGCAGTGCTTCGCTGGGCGAAGGCGGAGAAGGTGCCCATCCGCATCGCTCATAGCCACAATTCCCACGACGACAAGCCTGATACCCGAGTGCGACGCAATTATCGTAGATTGATGAAATCATGGATCGCCCGCTACGCCACACACGGCTTGGCGGCTTCCCAGGCGGCGGCCGTGGAATTGTTCGGCAAAAACTGGCAGACAGACAGTCGCTTTCGAGTCCTTTATTACGGCATCGATGCGCATCCGTTTCAGAAACCGAGCGTTTGCGGTGAAATTCGAAGGGAGCTAGGCGTTCCGCTTGGCGCGCCGGTAGTCGGACACGTGGGCCGGTTTGAGGCCCAAAAGAATCATCATTTCCTGTTGGAGGTGGCAGGTGAGATTCTGAAAAAGCGGCCGGATATTCACTTTTTATTGGTTGGCGATGGACCCCTTCGGCGTGAGATCGAGGGGCGAGCGAAGGAGATGGGTCTTTCGCGCAGAATGCATTTCGTTGGAATTCGTACCGACGTGCCTCGTCTAATGCGTGACGCGATGGATTTTTTCCTCTTCCCCTCTCTTTTCGAAGGTCTCGGGCTTTGTTTAGTCGAAGCTCAGGCTGCCGGGTTGAACTGCTTAGTTTCTAACATGGTTCCCGACGAGGTTGCCCTCTTGCCAGAACTGCTAGAATTCCTTCCTCTGTCCGCAGGACCGAATCTCTGGGCCTCGCGCTTGATCGGAAGGCTCGACGTGCCTCGGGCCGATGTGACCACTACCGCAAACGAAGTGCGCCAAGGCCGATTCTCGATTCAACAATCAGTTCGTGATCTCTGTTGTGTCTACAGTTCGGCCCGTCTATCTGCCGACAGGACTTTCGTCGAAGAACATGCATAGCGCTCTTCCTCTAACGGTGACCGGTGGAAACGCCGAGAGTCTGGCACGAGTCCCGCTTCGGCAAAACCAACGCGGAGACTATGCGATCGCCGCGATTGGTGTTGCCGTCTTGGCACTTCTTTCGGTCTGGTGGAAAAGTTCAGTCACGCACTGGTTCCTGTTTCCGGTTATGGCTTGCGGAATTCTTTCGGGCGTAGATGTGGTTCGTTGGATGCGCGGGCGCTTGGACGTTTTCGACCCAAAGACCATTGTAGCGTGCCTCGCTTTCTACGGATTATTCGTGGCACCGATTCTCAACGTTGCCTGGGATCGATTCGGCATGGGCTACGACTTGCTGCTGTGGGGGGATTGGCGGCCCTGGCTCGGATTCATGGCCGCACTAAACGCAACGGGCCTGCTTGCGTACCGGATTGCCCATAACTGGGTATTCGCCGCGACGAAGCCTTCGCCGCGACGCTGGGAGATCAACAACAAAAGATTCTATCCGGTTTTTGCGGCGGCTCTGGTTATCTCGACGGCTGGAGTGACTGCGTATCTGTGGCAACTGGGTGGGATTCTGGGCGAATTGGAAGCGTTCGAAGAAAATCAGGCGGCCTTCGTCGGCAAGGGCTGGTTGGTAATGCTTGCATGGCCGTTGGCTATTCTCTCTTTCATCGTGCTCGTCTTTACATGGACCGAGTACCAGAAAAAGATTCGGCACGGGTTGACCATCGGCATCCTGTTGCTCAGCATCGCAGGGATGGGCCATTTCATTTTGATGGGCTGGCATGGCAGCCGCTCCGCTACGATTTGGGCGTTATTCTGGATGGCCGGCATCGTCCACTACCACTTTCACAAGCTTTCTCCCAGAGTCATGGCGCCCGGACTAATTCTGATCATCGCGTTCTTGTATTTCTACGGCTTTTACAAGGAGCGAGGCCGGGCGGGATTCGAGGTTCTGAGTTCTCCCTCCACATGGTTCGAACCGAAAGGGTATCAACGTGATCTCAAAGGGCTTCTACTGGCTGACCTGGCCCGGGCAGACTCCACGGCATTCATTCTCCACAATCTTGTGAAGGATCCGGGAGACTACAATTATCGTTGGGGGCTAACGTATTTGGGAGCGTTCGGGATTTTGATACCACGGAATATCTGGCCCGATCGCCCGGAATTCAAGACGGATGCCGGAACCGAGGCACAACTAGGAAAATGGACGCCATGGCTGTCCCTTCGGGTGTATGGACTTGCGGGCGAAGCGATGCTGAACTTTGGCCCAGCCGGGGTTGTGCCCGCGTTCGCGATCTACGGAGGCCTTCTCGGGTGGTACCGGCGCAGGCTTAAAAGTTGGGACTCATCGGACGCCCGGATGTTTCTTGTTCCCTTTTGGGCGGTGTTGTTCGCGTCGGCGTTCGTCAGTGACAGCGACAACCTCGTGTCCGCTGCCGTGACGCACGGAGCGGTGGTTACGGCGGCTGTTTTTGCAGCGTCGAATCGCTTCCGGGTTACTTGACCATCCTCCAGACATGCAAGTTTTGATCACTGCCGAAAACCACTATGAGTATGGCTCTGACGGGCGCATCTACGGTGAGGGGCCGGCGAAGTATTCGTTCTGGTCGAACTACCTAGCCACATTTGATGAGGTGCTGGTGCTGGCGCGAGTGGGGGCGCAGCGCGGGGCCGTCCGCGAAGAGGCGCGGGCGGACGGGCCGCGGGTGTCGTTCTGCGCGCTACCGGACTACCTAGGGCCGTGGCAATACTTGCAGCACCTTACGGAGCTGAAGAAGCGTGTGAGGGACGCGGTGTACCGTTGCGACGCGTATTTGCTGCGGGTGCCCGGACTGGTGGGGACGCTGGCGTGGCGGGGAATCAAGAGGCGCGGAAAACCGTACGCGCTGGAGGTGGTGGGCGATCCGTGGGACGCGCTCAGTCCGGGGACGGTGCCGAGCATATTCCGGCCGCTTTACCGGCGCGTTGCGACGCGGGATTTGAAAGCGATGTGCCGGGGAGCGGCGGCGGTGCATTACGTGACGCGGGGCGCGCTGCAGGCGCGTTATCCGGCGAAAGATGGCGCGCACGTGGCGGGATTCTCGGATGCGCTTATGGATTCGGCGTTTGCTTCTCCGGCGATTCGAGCGGAGAGAGAGCGGCGGAGCGAAACCGCGTCCGGGCAGACGTTGGGGAAAATGCCGGGGAACGGCGGCGCGCCGAGGGAACGGTTTCGCGTGGGATTTATCGGCAGCCTTTCGCAAATGTACAAAGGCCCGGACGTTCTGCTGCGCGCGGCCGCGCTGTGCCGCGAGCGCGGGATGGAGTTCGAGACGGCCATGGCGGGCGATGGGCGGTACGCGCCGGCGATGAAAGCTCTGGCAGGAGAGCTGGGGATCGCGGAGCGGACGCAGTTCCTCGGGCAGCTGCCGTTCGGCGAAGCCGTTTTTCAGTTTCTGGATTCGGTGGATTTGTTCGTGATGCCTTCGCGCGCGGAAGGATTGCCGCGCGCGCTGCTGGAGGCGATGGCGCGGGGATGCCCGTGCATCGGCTCGAATATTGGGGGGATCGCGGAGGTGCTTGCGGCCGAGGATTTAGTTCCTTCGGGAAACGCCCGGGCGCTTGCGGACAAGATCTTCGAGGTGGCGGGCGATCCCGAGCGCATGAAACGGATGGGAGCGCGCAACCTGGAAAAGGCGGGAGAATTCAATCCTGAAAAGCTGAAGGAAGTGCGGCGGGCGTTCTTTGAGTACGTGAAGATGCAGGCTTCTGGGGGCGATTAGCTTCGAGCGACTGACTCCTTGTGGGCGATTGCGACGATGTTGAGGCGGAATGGAGCGAGGACGTCGAAGCGTTTTACTAAACGCTGGTAGGCGACGCCCATGGCGTGCAGGAGACGATTGAAGGCGAGGACGCTGGGATCGCCTTCGTAGAGGGTAACTTCGGCGCGCGCAAAGCCCGATTCGCGGAGCAAGGCGCGGAGGCGGCGGCGCGTGTTGGCGCGATAGTAGGTGGGGAAAACGTCGGCGGAATCGAAGCCGCGGACGCGCGAGTTGAACCATAGATGGAACCAATGAGGAGTGCATCGCGCGGCTGCACCAAAATAGTGCAACAGGTTGGGAGTGAAAATCGCGAGGCGGCCGCCGGGCTTGAGTACGCGGTGAAATTCTTGCAGCGCGGCGCGAGGAGCGTCGAGGTGCTCGATGACCAGGCGGCAATTGACTACGTCGAAAGAGTTATTGGCAAACGGCAGATTCTTTAGATTTGCGCGGACGGCGGAATTGATCTCGGAGTTTGCGCGCAGATTCTGGCCGAGATCGGCGCCGACCACGTGACAGCCCGGCCGGCGAGCGAGTCCCATGCGGAAGAATTTTCCGGCGCCGCAGCCGGCATCGAGAATGCGATCGCCCGGAGAGATTGCGGACTTGAGATGTTGCTCGAAGAAAAATTCCGGGGATGAATCGTGCGCGGCGGTGTGCGGGAGCGCGATTTGAGACACGTCGCCGGCGCGGATGCTCACAGGGGTTTACTTTCGACGCGCGAGAGGGCGGCGAGTTGGCGCAACGACGAGGGCTGGGTGCTGCCGGCTTTTGCGGCGAGGGCGCGCATGGCGGTTTGATTGTTGAATTCGCCGGTGGTGAAATCGTCGATGGCGTCGGAGCGAATGGCGGCGCAAATTTCGTCGATGCCGGATTGAAGAGTTTTTTGGCACTGGAAGGCGAGAGTGCGCTGGATCTTGGCGAACGAGACGCGATAGTTCCGGCGATCGTCGTTCTGGATTCTTACAATTTCCGTGCTGGGAATCGCGTGCGCGACGGCTCGGCCGAGGTCCGCGATGCTCAAATTCAAGCTGGGCGAACCAACGTTGAAGATTTCGCCGGCGATGGCGCTGGCGGGAGCTTCGAGGCACGCCAGCATCGCGCGAGTGGCGTCGAGGACGTGGAGGAAGGGACGCCACTGGTCTTCGTTGACCAGTGTGATTCGGCCGGCGGAAATGGCGCGAGCCACGAAGAGGTTGACGACGAGATCGAAGCGCATGCGCGGAGAAAGTCCGAACAGCGTGCCGAGGCGAAGCACGGTGGGCGCGAACGATTCCGTTTTGGCGGCGAGGAGAATGTTTTCGGAGTCGACTTTCGTTTGTGCGTAAACGGAGAGAGGATTGAGCGCGGAGGCTTCGTCCAGGAGAAGGTCGGACGCGCCGTAGACGCTGCAGGATGAGGCGAAAATGAAGCGGCGGACTCCGCTGGCGCGGGCAACATCGACCAGCATGCGCGTGGCGGCGCGATTCACCTCGACGGCCAATTGCTTGTTTTCGTCGCAGGCGGGATCGCCGACGATCGCGGCCAAGTGAATGACCGCGTCGCATCCCTTCATGGACTGCACGACGGCGCCGATATCGCGCACGTCGCCGCGGATGAGCGAGACATTCGGATGCGCGCGGATGCCGTCGAGCGACCTTTCGCCGAAGAGAAATGAATCGAGGACGCGAACCGAAAAGCCGCGGGCAAGAAGCTGCGCCACCGCTACCGAGCCCAGGTACCCCGCACCACCAAGAACTAGAACCTGCTTCAACTTCGCCGGGTCCGACTTCAATTCGACATTGTAGAGCTTAAGAATTCTGTGCTTCGTGAGGCGCGTTCCGCCCACCGCAATCAGCATCAAGAACCAGCCGAGCACGGCCACGCCACGCGGAACGAGTTCGCCGCGGAAAAAGAAATAGTCTGAAAACACGAAGACGACGATGAACAAGCTGACGGCCCGAAATATAACCAGCGCTTTTTGGACTTCCCGCGCGCCCCGAGTGCGCGGATAAAGGCCGCTGAGCTGAAACACCAGAACAGCCAGTAGGGACCAGAAAAACCAGTATTGGGTGACGAAATCCTTGAAGCGTTCGGCCAGAGCTTGCGGATCGGGGGTTTGGCGAACTACGACGTAAAAAAGAAACCACAGCGCAAAAGCGGAAATCAGCGAAACGTTCACGAGCACAACATCGGCTGCCATGCGAAGAAAGGTTTGCTTCCAGGAATAAGAGCGCGCTTCGCGTCGAAGCTGATCCCAGTAGCGTCCTGTGACGGATAGCTTCACGCGGTGTGACCTATGGCTGAGTCGCGCCGCTTGGCGTGCTGGTGGGCGCGCTCGATAGCGTCGCAGACCTTCGCGACGTCGTCCCCGCACAGAGATGAATAGATGGGCAGACTCACGACGCGATCGGAAATTTTGTCGGTGACAGGCAGGGGGCGGCCGTCCCAGACGGCGCGATAGAGCTTCTGGCGATGGACCGGCGGCGAAAAATAACGCCGGACCTCAATATTCTCTTGTCGAAGAGCGTCGAAAAGCCAACCGCGCGGCCGGCCGAATGTGTCCTCGTCAACGAGCACTTGGAAATCCTTGCAGGAACTGCGATTGCCGGACGGGATCTTCTGAAAGCTCAACCCAGGAATTTCGTTGAGACGCTCTTCGTAGTGGAGGCGCACGTCGTTGCGCCGATCGATTCGGGTTTCGAGACCCTCGAGACCTCGCAGTGCGAGCGCGGCGTGAAACTCGCTCATACGCGCATTCAGTCCCACACATTCGGGATCAGAATCTCCTGCGTCACCATAATTGCGGGCGGCGCGCAGGCGCTGCGCCAAATTTGCATCATGAGTCGCCACCAAACCGCCTTCACCCGCTACCAGGAGCTTGGTGGGTGAAAAGCTAAACACTTCGGCGACACCAAAATTCCCGACGTGTATCCCGTTCATGGTGCTACCGAAGGCGTGAGCGGAATCATAGATCAAGGGAACTCGCGCGCTTGAGGCGATCTTCTCGAGTTCAGCCACGTCGGCCGGGTTACCGAAAACATGCACCGCCAGGATGGCGGCGGTTTTTGGCGACAGTCGCTCACGCACCGACGCCGGGCTAATGCAAAAGGTTTCAGGATCGCAGTCAGCGAACACCGGCTTGAGGCCGTTCCAGGCGACGCTGTGGGCCGTGGCGTGGAACGTAAAACTCGGGAGTATCACCTCACCCACAAGGCCGAGGACCCGCAACGTCAACATTAGCCCCGATGTGCAACTTGAAACCGCGACGCAATGGGGCACTCCCAGATACGCAGCCGCCATGCTTTCGAATTCGAGGACGAAAGTCCCGTTGGTGAGTTTCCGGCTGCTGATGGCCTTGCGAACATCGCGTACGAAATCTTCGCCGGGCAGACCCTCCGGTGAAACTATCGGCAAGCGCTGAGCGAACATGGGACGGCCCCCTGCGATCGCGGGGAGATTCGGAGGCACCAGAGGAATTATTTTCACGTTCACTTACTCGGGCCGCTTGGACTGCCGGCCAATTTCTTTCGCGGGAACTCCGGCAACAATTACACCCTCCGGCACGTCTTTCCGAACGACGGCTCCAGCGCCTACGTAGGAGTATCGGTGAATCGATACGCCCGGCGTCACAACGGCTCCCGAGCCGACGTAAGCAAAGGACCCGACACGGACATTTCCCGTAAGAGTCGCGTTCGGGTAGACGTGGCAACTTCTTTCGAGATAGTTGTCATGGTCAACGGAGGCCGCGGTGTTCACGCAGACATTGTCCTCGATCGTTGTGCCGGGGTTAATCGTGGCCCCCGCAAGAATCGCCACGCCTTCGCCTAATCTTATGAAACGTGAGACGTGCGCGCTCGGATGAATTACGTTCGGAATCCTCAATCGAGCCGCGCGAATTTCCCGAAACTTTCTATCACGTGCGAAGTTATCGCCGATCGCGATCGCAACGCCGCTGAAATCATATTTCCGGGCGAGTTCGGCAATACGACCGATGCTGGTCAGTACGGGGATGCCCAGGATGTCTCGATCTGCTATGGCATCGTCATCGTCGAATACGCCAACCACTTCGCAGGTGCCCATAGCAAGCAAGGCGTCAATCATTACTTTGCCGTGGCCTCCTGCACCCCAAACTACAACTCGCGGTTTATCCTCCGCCATTTTTCCGAGGGTCAGGCCAGGTCGTGCATCGTGACCTTACCGTCCTCCCCGTAGACGCCAGTGCCCCGAAACCACACGGGGATCGTGCGAAATAGAATCTTGCAATCGAGCCTCAGTGAGTGATGGTCGATGTAGTCGCGATCGAGTGCAATCCTCTCACTCCATGGCAACAAGTTGCGACCCTGAATCTGAGCA
>Ga0210394_10004019_pt1 | contig 17597 bp, 11 predicted proteins | sample IncBWC12MmetaG_FD_160121 | JGI IMG/M metagenome (GOLD analysis project Ga0210394, IMG submission 160121) | Forest soil microbial communities from Barre Woods Harvard Forest LTER site, Petersham, Massachusetts, United States - Inc-BW-C-12-M | ecosystem: Environmental > Terrestrial > Soil >... | reverse complement strand
TCGACACCTGATCGAGGTCGTGGACGTTGAGCATTCGATTGTCCTTAACTTTTGTGTCGTCGAAGAAGTACCCCTCGACCCAGGTACCCGAGGGAGTTTGCTGGGCCCTCGCGCGGAGTTTTTCGACGATGCTCGCGATGGTCACAAACTCGACCACGTAGGGATTCCCGACCAGGACGTCATAAAGCAATGTGTTGCCGGGCGCATGATTGTGGCAGTCGATGAACCCGGGCACGATCGTCATCTGCTTGGCGTCGAAGGTCTGGGTCCCCTTGCCGATTAGACCCTTGATGTCTTCGGTGCTGCCCACGGCCACGAACTTACTGGCTTTCACGGCGAACGCCTCTGCCCTGGGCATGACGGGATCCACGGTGTAGACCTTGGCGTTAAAGACGACGAGATCGGGGACGTCTCCTTCGGCAGCAGCCGCCTGGCCTAGCCACGGCCCTCCGATAGCACCGGCGATGCCGGCCCCGGCGACGCCAATAAATTTCCTACGGTTGAAGCGGTGATTCATCATCGATCTCCAGTCTACTTCGGTCGCTGCAGTCTGACGCTATTCAGCTCATTGGCGTTTGCGATGGCCTTGCTTCCGGCCGGCACGCCATTCGATTGGAGCAAATAGGCCACAACGTCGATCACGTCCTTCTCGGCCAGGCTGCCGGGATCGTCCGGAGGCATGGTACTGATAATTCGGCTGTAAAGCGATCGCACCGTTTCATGTTCCCACTGCGACCAGAAGCGATTGCCTCGCAACGGAGGAGCATGCTCTCCGGGCAGATCGCCGCCGTGGCAGCCAGCGCAGTTCGACCGATAAACAGTCTGGCCGTGCGCGCCTTGCGCCTCCGTGAAAATGGCAGCGCCGCCGAGTCCTAGAGCGACCCAGCCCGCGCCATAACCCTTCCCTCCGACCGGCACAACGATGTACTGCTTGCCATCAGCCATGTAAGTCATCGGTCCGCCGGTGGCGCCGACCGGCATGTCGATCTCCGCTAACAGTGTGCCATTGGCCTTGTCATACGCCCGGAGCTCCGCCGGACCCGTGATCCCGGCGCGGCCCATCACGGCGTTGCTGCTGTCTCCAAGAAACAGCAGGGTCTTGGTCAATAGAGCAACCGGCCGGCCGGTATTGCCCAGCGGCGGAAGATTCAGATCCTTGAGCAGCGGATGGTTGCGAGGGCCGTCGCCGTTGGGCACCGTCCACAGCTTGGTTCCCTGGTTCATATCGTACGCTGTGATGCGTCCGTAGGGCGGTTTTATGAGGGGGAGACCGTGAACGGTAAGCTCGGGTTCTTCATCGGGTGGTCGCTGTGGCCTTTCGGCTCCGGCCGGACGGGGTGGCGGGCCCTCGCCATACAGCATGAGCGAGTCGGTATTCGGATTTCTTCTCAAGCCGTAAACGGTCGGTAAAGTCATCGAAACGGCGTAATAAAAGCCGGTTTCGGGATCGAATGCACCAGTGTTCCAGTTGGCTGCGCCCCAGTCGCTTGGAAGCGCCAGCGTGCCCTTGTTCCCATTCGGCTGGTCGATGATGGTCGGCGGTGTAAAGAGAGGGCCCATCACGAAATGTTTGGCGATCTCAATCGCTTCCTGGTGCAATTGGGGCGTGAAATCGATGAGGTCGTCCTCACTGATTCCCTGGCGGTCGATCGGCGGTGGTTTGGTGGGGAACGGCTGCGTAGGCCAGGTTTCCTCACCCGGAACAGTGGATTTTGGAACTGGACGCTCTTCGATAGGCCATGCCGGTTTCCCGGTCACGCGATCGAACACATACAAGAATCCAGTCTTGTTGGAGGCGATGACGGCCTTAATGCGCTTGCCATCCACGGTGATGTCGCCGAGAACAGGCGGCGTCGCAGCGTCATATTCCCAGAGATCGTGATGGATCAACTGGTAATACCAAACCAACTTTCCAGTCTTGGCGTTGAGCGCGATCAAGCTGTCGGAGTAGAGATTGATGCCGGGGCGGTGGCCACCGTAGTAGGAAGCCGTCGGAGTGCTCAGAGGGATGTAGACGTAACCCAGCTCTTCGTCGGCGGTGAGCGATGCCCAGGCAGCCATGTTGCCGACATATTCGGCGGAACCCTTACCCCAAGTATCGTAGCCGGGCTCGCCTTTTCTAGGCAGAATATGAAAAGTCCACAGCAAAGAGCCGCTGTGAATGTCATAGCCCCGGATGTCCTCCGGCTTTGCCTTGGCTTCGAATCCGCCGTCTCCGTAGCCGCCTTCGGCTCTTCCGCCGCCGTTGCCGCCCACCACGATCACGTCGTTCACGACAAACGGACCGGGCCAACCGAAGTAGCGCGCATTATCGGGAGTGTCGCGCTTTAGCGAAATTCGACCATTTTCGCCAAATTCACGCTCTGGAACGCCGGTTTTGGCATCCATCGCGTACAGATACTGGCCTTTGATGGAGACGATGCGCTCGTCCGAACCTTTCCGCCAGTAGGCGACCCCGCGCGTGCTTTCGCCGGCTGCTTCCCGCAAAGTCGGCTCGGTGGGTTGTTGAACCCACTTGGTCTTCCCGGTGACGGCGTCGAAAGCTTCGACCAGGCCGACTCCATCGGGCGCATACAGGACGCCATCGATCATGATCGGAGTGCCGCGAAAATAGTTAGATGGGCTGAGATCCGGAAACTTGTCCTTAATCTGAGAGTCGACCGCCGGGCGGCCCCACACGATCCCTAAATTCTTGACGTTGTCACGATTGATTTGATCCAGCGGCGAATAGCGGTCCCAGGTCTTGTCTCCGCCGTAAGTTAGCCACTCACCCTTCGGCGGTATCGTTTGAGCAGTTGCTAACAAGATGAGGGTGGCGGCGACCGCAGTCAGCCGCGAGGCAGATACTAACATTCTTCCTCCAGATTAAAACGTGACTCGCAATGCAATCTGTCCGACCCTTCCGGTTCCCGTCACCGTTTGCGTGATCTGGCCGAACAATGGAGAGTTGATCGCTGCCCCGCCCGACCCCGAAGTTGGAGTAGCGAACTCTGGATGGTTCAGAGTATTGAACGACTCGACGCGAAGCTCGGTATTCAGCTTTTCGTGAAAGAACGTGGTTCTCTTGACGATCGCGAGGTCAAGGTTCACCAATCCAATGCCGGGAATGCTATCGCGCGGCATTCCGTAGGTCCTTTCGTCGGGAGTCGGGATATAGCTTGAATGTCTCCACTGCGACGGCACGGTGAAGTCAGCCGGATTGAAGTAGTAGAGTCCGCCGTTATTGGTGGAGCCAGGAGAGTACAGCTGGACAGTAGGAGTGACCTGTTCGGCACGCACCAGGACTGTGTCCCCCGCGCCTGACGGACCAGCGACATTGTTAACGGGCGTGTTCCCCGACAAAGACGCTGAAATATCGAAAGGCTCCCCGGTATACCAACTAAAGATCGGGTACAGGGTCCAGCCTGCGGTAAGCCCCTTCGGCCCAGAGGACCAGGCTTTTGCGAAGGGCAATTCCCAACCACCACTAAGAGTAAATCGCTGCCGTTGGTCAAGCTGCGAGTTTGCGCGAAGCGCGTTGTGATCGTAGTAGGGCACGCCGCCTGCCGCCGAGTTTACATTCCCGGTGCTGTTGTCGATGTTGTGCGCATAGGTATAAGCCACCGTGAAGAAAGTCGATCCGATTCCGCGCCAATCACCGAAGCGCTTATTGAGACTTGCGAGCAGGCCGTTGTAATTCGCCCGCCCGTCATTGGTGATGTAGTGAGTGATCGCCGAGAATCCGTTGTCCGTCAGGCCAAGCACCGGATCGTTGTAGTAGGGGTATAGCGCGGCGTTCAGTATGCGGACATTGGTCCCCAGGATCATCGGGTTCGCGTCCTCGAGCGTGACCAGGTTGTGGCTGTCGCTTCCCACATATCCCACTTCCAACACCAAGTCTCTGGCGAGCTGCTGCTGCAGGCTGAGATTGTACTGATACACATAGGGCGTCTTCAGGTGCAGGTTGGTGATCCATTGACTCGATCCGAATGGGATCGCGCCGAGCTCTTGAAACAGGTTGGGATCTTTTGAAGACAGGGTCTGATGACTCGGGAACGGATCCGGGAGGCCGTTCGAGGCATAGGGGTTCTCCAGGTAGCCCGGCGCTGCGGTGGTGACGGCGCCGGGAAGCCCATTGTACCCATTCATGCCGAAGTCCACGCCGGCATAGTAGGGCGCCACGCCGTTGTTTTCATCCATGTCCCAGCCGTTCAGCACGCTGTAAAACATGCCGAATCCGCCGCGAATACTGGTTTTAGCATTGCCAAAAGGATCCCAAGCAAAGCCGAGGCGCGGCGAGAAGTTGGTTTTGTCGGGGAAGTACAGACCGTTCGGAACTCCCGGATCGCCAGGGAACACCGCACCCACCGGCGCCCCCACGAAGCGCTGCGACTGTTCGCCGGGAATCAAGGCGTAAGTGCGGCCAAGCGTGTCCCTTTGCGGGGTGCTGTAGTCATAGCGCACGCCGAGCGTGAGCAGCAAGTGCGGCGTGACCTTCCATTCGTCCTGGAGGAAGGCAGCGAACTGCTTCTGCCGCATGTTATTGACGGCGGATGGATATTGATAGTATTCGTCCGGCAGCCCGAATTCGAAATCGGCCAGAGCGTTTCCGGACCCGATGTATGTGCCGGCGCCATAAAAGGCAAACGCTCCATCGATATCGAAGTTATAACGCGAATTTTCCTGGGCCGCGGCGAACGAAACACCACCGCGGAACGTATGCTTGCCTCTGATCCAGGTCATCGTGTCGGCATAGGAAAAGGTATTGTCTGCCTTGTGACCCTCATTGCCGTTAAATCCCAAGTTCGGGCCGCCAGTCAGGCCGATAACGGAAGGGCCATCCGGCGCGTCCGAGCCGATGCCGATCCCTAACGCATTCGGATGAGGCAGCGTTATCGCAGGCGTGTTCAATACTTGCTCAAAACGATTGACGGACGCGCGAGCCTCATTGAGAAGAGTAGGCGTGATGGTCTTGGTGTAAGAGAGCGTAATCAGGCCAGAGGTAAGAATGTTGGTTGACGGAAAGCCTTGGCTGGCGCCGCCGGTGAATCCGCCGCCGAGCGACGCGTTGTACGGATTGTTGTTGTGACCGATCAGCAGCGTGATATGGTCGGTCGCGGTGGGCAAGAAGTCGAGTTTGCCCGTGAACTCATCGGTATTGTTTGGCACATTCAACTGAGGCAGAAAAAGACCTGTCGGTGAAGTCGGAATGAGATTCGCCTGCGCGTACTTGAGGAACACTGGGTCGAGCTTCGAAGGATCGATTATGGCGCGAGCCGCGAGCGCCGGGTTCCCCTGATAGTAGGGATTATTCTGGAGGAACGCGGCTACGACCGGATCCGGGCCACCGCTAACGGCATGCGAAAAGTCGCCACCAAGTTCGGCCGGCGTGTAGGTTGGGGTTAGCGATCCGACGCTGGTCGAAATCTGACGCTGACCCTGATAGCCGAAGAAGAAGAAGAATTTGTCCTTCCCATGGACCAGTTTCGGGATCACGACCGGACCACCCAGCGTAACCCCAAATTGATTGCGCTTCAGGACCGGGACAGGAGCGCCAGTGAGGTTAGCGAAGAAATCGTTGGCATTCAAATCCTGGTTGCGCAGATAGTCGAACAAGCTCCCGTGTAGCCGATTGGTGCCCGATTTGGTCACGACACTAACTATTCCGCCACCGGTACGGCCGTATTCAGCGGTGTAGTTGTTCATCAGAATTCGAAACTCCGCGACTGTATCCGGATTCGGATCGAAGGTGACTCCGCTGCTGGTGACCGAGTTGTTGTTGGCGCCGTCGAGAAGATAACTAATCCCATCTGCTCGTCCGCCGGCAATGCTGAAGCCGGTGCCGGCCGCTTGACCCGTCCCGCTAGGATTGCCGCTAATGCCGGGCAACGTAGCCGCCAGGGTGAGTGTGTCGCGGCCATTGAGCGGTAGCTCCTGAACCGCCGCGCCGACCACGGTTCCACCGACGGTCGGATTCACGGTTTCCACCTGCGTGGCTTGCGACTCCACAGATACTGTTTGCGACAACTGGCCAAGGGAAAGGCTTATGTCGATGCGGAGCGACTGGTTGATCTGCAACTCGGTCGGCTGGGTAACTGCTCTGCCGAAACCTTCCTGTTGCACCGTAACGCTGTAGTTGCCGATGGGTAGTTCGAGTACCTGGTAGCTTCCGTCCTGACGCGTTGTCGTTTCCCAGTGAACGTCCGTGGCGACATTCGTCACGGTGACCTTGGCCCCAGCGATGACCGCGCCGCCCGGATCGGTGACGGTCCCTACGACACGCCCGTTCGCAGCTTGCGGGAATGCTGGCACAGCGGCCAGCACGAGCAAAACGACGAAATTCAGGCACGAAACGCGGACACTCAATTTTCGAGCGTTTCCAAAACTCAAGAGCTTGCTCATTGGCCTAACCTCTCTTCACTTCTTGATTGCGATCAAAGGCGGCTTGGCCCAATCGAATCCTGGACTGGGGAGCTCGATTGCAAGATTGTATGAATAATGTAGGGTTGTGTCAAGCCCTATTCTAGAGTGGTTTCAGAATTTGCGCGACCATTCTTTGGGCCAGCGCTCGACGACGACCTTCTTGTCGGTGTAGAACTCCACCGCGTCGCGCCCCTGTCCGTGCAGCACGCCGAGGAAGCTGTCCTTCCAACCGCTAAAGGGGAAATACGCCATGGGCGCTGCGACCCCGATGTTTACGCCCACGTTGCCGGTCGGGACTTCGTAGCGGAATTTGCGCGCGGCGACGCCGCTGGTGGTGAATATGGACGATGCGTTTCCATACGGATTCTTCGCGATCATCGCGATGGCGTCGTCCAGATCCTTGGCCGGTTCCAACGTGAGCACGGGACCGAAGATTTCTGTGGTCGCCAGCGCGTGGTCCGCGCCGAGTCCAGTCAGCACCGTTGGTTTCAGGAAGGAACCTCCGTTCCCGCTGTGCGCGCCGCGGCCATCTAAAAGAGCCTTCCCTCCAGTTTCAAGGCCGGTGGCGATGGATCGCTCAATGCGGGTCTTGCTGGCCGAAGAGATGACCGGGCCCATCTGGACGCCTTCATCGAGCCCGTTACCGACACGAAGACTTGCAGCCAAATCCAGAATCGCGGGGGAGAATTTCTCGCGCGCCTCGCCCACCATCAATGCTGTGGAGACCGCGAGGCAGCGTTGTCCAGCGCAACCGAACGCGCTGTCGCTGACCACCTTGGCCGCCATCTCGACGTCGGCATCCGGCATGATCACCACATGGTTCTTGGCGCCGCCCTGACATTGGACTCGCTTTCCATGCGCCGCGCCCTCCATATAGATGTACTTGGCCACGGGGGTTGAGCCGACGAAACTGATAGCCCTCACGTCCGGATGATGGAGCAAAGCATCAACGGCCGGCTTGGCTCCAACCACCAGGTTGACCACGCCGCGCGGCAGGCCGGTTTCGTGGAGAAGCTCAAAAATCTTACGGGCAGTGAGCGGCACTCTTTCCGACGGCTTCAATATGAAGGTATTCCCGCAGGCGATGGCGTAGGGCAGAAACCACAGCGGAATCATGGCCGGGAAATTGAAGGGCGTGATGGCCGCCACTACTCCAAGCGGCTGGCGGATCATGATCTCGTCAATACCGCTCGAGACGTCTTCCAAGTTGTAACCCTGCATCAGGGTCGGGATGCCGCAGGCCACTTCCACGTTCTCGACGCCGCGCTGCAGCTCAGCTTTCGATTCGGCCAATGTTTTTCCGTTTTCGAGCGTCGTCGTGCGGGCGATCTCGTCGAAGTGGGCTTCCAGGAGCCGCTTGAACTTGAATAGATACTGGATACGCTCTTGGGGAGGCGTCCGGCGCCAAGCGGGAAAGGCCGCCGCCGCGGAGGCCACCGCTCGTGCGACGTCGTCGCTGCCAGCCAATGCTACAGTCGCCAGACTTTCGGACGTCGCGGGATTGGTTACGTCGACTGAATCGCTGGACGCGCCGCCGAGCCATTCTCCACCTACGTAGTTCAACGCGAGCTTCTCTACTGAAACAGTCGTCGGCATCTAAGCCTCTACGTGCCGGTCGGCCAGCGTCAGGGCGTTGTCCAGGACCGAGACACCCAAATCAATGTCATCCTTCTCGATGATCAGTGGCGGCGCGATGACCAGGTGACTGATCCAGGCTTGTAAGGCGACTCCGTTCTTCATCATCTCAGCAGCAATTTGATCCACCACCAGGGACGCACCGGAAAGCTTGTCCACTTTGGTGTTCAGCGGTTCCTTGGTCTGGCGGTTCTTGACCAGATCCACGGCCCAGAACAGACCCAAGCCGCGAACCTCGCCGACGCTCGGATGCGTTTGCGCCAATGCCTTCAGCTTGTCACCAAGATACTGACCCATGGTTCGGGCGCGCTCCACCAGGTTAAGGCGCTGCATCTCGTGGATGGTGGCGATAGCGGGGGCGAGCGTCATGGGATGCGCTTCGTAGGTGTGGCCGTGGGCGAAATAGTGCTCGTCGAAATAGGACGCGATGCGCGCGGTGGTGGCGCAGAGGCCGAGGGGAACATACGCGGACGTAATGCCTTTCGCCGTTACCAGGATGTCGGGTTGAACGTTCCAGTTGTCCACGGCGAACCACTTGCCGGTCCGTCCCCAACCGCTCATGACTTCGTCTGCGATCAGAAGGACATTGTGCCGGTCGCAAATCTGACGCAACCGCGGAAAATATTCGGGGGGCGGAACTAACACGCCGTTGGTTCCAACCACAGGCTCCACGATCACAGCCGCCACATCGCTCTCGTTCTCGATCATATGCTCCAGATAATCCGCGCACGCGATATTGCACCCTGGGTATTGATGTTTGATGGGGCAGCGATAGCAATTAACTTCGGGCGCGAAGATGACGCCTTGGCCTTTACCACCGGGTTCCATGGGCCAACGCCGGGGATCGCCGGTCGCGGCGATGGAGGCGCTCGTGGATCCATGATAAGAACGATACCGGGCGATGATTTTCGTCTTGCCGGTGTACATGCGCGCAATCTTCATTGCGGCTTCATTGGCTTCGGTTCCCGAGGTAGCGAAGAAGAACTTGACGAGCCCGTCCGGAAGCACTTCCAGCAACAAGCGGCTCAACTCGGCTCTCGCGGTGGTGGCGTAACCAGGCGCGATGTAGGGGAGGGTTCGCGCCTGCTCGACAATAGCGTCGATGACAGCCCGGTTCTTGTGGCCCAGGTTCACGCACATCAATTGCGAGGAAAAGTCGAGATAACGTTTTCCTGAGCTGTCGATGAAGTCGCAACCCTCGGCATCCACTATGTGGAGTGGCGTCCAATTCTTTTGACGGCGCCACGTGCCAAAGTTCAACTGACGAGTCGCATCGACCACTTCCTGGGAAGAAAGTTGCTGTATCGTACCTTGTGGCATTTTTTACAACCTTATATTAATTTTGTGATGTTGTCAAACAACTGTCACCCGCTCACTTCAACCATGGCTTGCTCCAGAACGGTCAATCCTTCCTCGATTTGCGAGTCTGTCGCAACCAAAGGAACCAGTATCCGAATGACATTTCCCAACGTACCAGCAGAAATGATCAGCAGGCCTCGGCGATGGCAAGCCGCGAGAATTTTCTGAGTCTCCGAATCGGCTGGCGCGCGGGTGGCTTGATCCTTCACGAGTTCGAAAGCGCGCATCGCGCCCAGGCCGCGTATGTCGCCAATCAGCGGGAACCGGCGCTTCCAGTCGCGAGTCGTCGATTCAAACAGCCGGCCAATATGTTCGGAACGTTCCTCCAAGTGCAGCAAGTCCATGGATTCCAGGATTCCCAAGGCTGCGGCGCACGCGACAGGGTTACCGCCAAAAGTTCCGCCCAACCCGCCGGGGCCCGGCGAATCCATGATCTCGGCCCTTCCGGTGATACCGGCCAGCGGCAATCCGCCGGCCATGGACTTGCCGGTTAAGAGCAGGTCCGGTTCCAGCCCGAAGCGCTCGCTGGCAAATAGCGGACCCGTGCGGCAGAAGCCGGTTTGAATTTCGTCGGCGATGATCAGGATGCCGCGTTCTCGGCAAACCTTGGCGATCACGCCAAACCATTCCGGAGGAGGCGCGATGAAACCGCCTTCGCCGAGCACGGGCTCAAAGATAATTGCTGCAACCGCTTCAGATTCGACCTGTCGTTTGAACGTGGATTCCAAGCGGCGGGCGCATTCCACTTCGCAACTCGGATATTTCAGGTTGTACGGGCAGCGATAGCAGTAGGCATAGGGCATCCGGTACACCTCGGGAGCGAACGGCCCGAAACCGGCTTTATAGGGATGCGGCTTGCTGGTGAGGCTCATGGCAAGCTGCGTTCGTCCGTGAAAAGCGTCCTCGAATGCGATAATGGCCTGCCGCCGGGTGAAGTGGCGGGCAATCTTGATGGCGTTCTCCACCGCCTCGGCGCCGCTGTTGACGAAGAAAGTCTTCTTCGCGAAGGTTCCCGGCGTTCGGGTGTTCAATAGCTCCGCGAGGCGAAGATAATCCTCGTAAGGAGACACGGTGAAGCAGGTGTGCAGAAACTTGTCGGCCTGCTCGTGGATGGCCGCCGTCACCGCGGCAGGACGATGGCCCGCGTTCTGGCACCCGATCCCGCCGGTGAAGTCGAGAAACTGATTGCCGTCCACGTCTTCCAGCGTGGCGCCTTCGGCCCTCCGGATGAAGACCGGCAGTACCGACTTGACACCGCGCGGCACGTTGCTTTCCCGCAGTTTCTGGAGTTCCAGGGAGAGCGGTCCGGGCACCGAAGTGATCAATCGAATTGAGGACTGTGTGGCAAGGTTCATAAGTTGGCTGAAGATCGCTTGAAGGCGTAATAAACCGGGACCCCGATGAGGACGATCACGAGTCCCGGGTAAGTGGTCTCTGGACGATACAGAAAAAGCATCGCCAAAATCACAGCGGCGCTTAAAATATAGAGAGCCGGCACCACGGGATATCCCCAGGTGCGATAGGGCCGCTCAGCTTTCGGTCGCAGACTGCGCAGGCGGAACACTCCCGCAATCGTCAGGATGTAAAAGAGCAATGCCGCGGAAACCACGTAGTCCAGCAGATTGCTGTAGAGATTGCCAAAGGCTCCAGTAGAAGGATTGTATGTGCGGACCAGTACCAGGAAGCACGCCCACGCGCCCTGCATCATCAGCGACGCGCCTGGCACGCGAGCTCCGTTGAGCGTTGCGGCTCGCCGGAAGAAGAGGCCGTCGCGCGCCATGGCGAAGTAAGCTCGAGCGCCCGACATGAGCATGCCGTTGATGCAACCGAACGCGGAGATCACGATGACACCCGCCATCAGCGCCGCCCCGATCGAGGGAAAGACCGCTTCAAGCATTGCGCCGGCCACGCGATCCGAAGGCGCGTGCTGGATTTTTTCCAGTGGCAGGACGGCAATGTAGGCTAAATTGGCGCAGACGTAAAGACCAATGACGATGAGCACGCCCAGCGCCAACGAAAGCGGCACGTTGCGTCGCGGATTCTTCACCTCGCCGGCGGTGAACGTGATGTTGTTCCACGCATCGGCGGCAAATAGCGAACCCGCCTGGGCCAGGCAGATGGCGGCAATTAGTCCAAAAACAGTTTCTGGCGTGATCCCCGGCGCTATAGGCGTGTATCCTTGAGGGCGCCAGAAATTGGCGAAATTCGAACCTGTCGCGTTCCATCCTACGATTCCAACCACAATCACACCGAGCAAAGCGGCCAGTTTAGCGGTAGTGAACGTGTTTTGAACGAGCTTCCCGTAATTAATTCCACGCGCATTGGTCCACGTCAACAGCGCGATAATCGCAACGCCGGTCAGTTGCGCAGTGGAAAGTGAAATAGCGTAGCCGCTGGTTAAGTGGACGGGAGGAATTAAGTATGCGTTCTCGGAAATACGCGACCACAAAATGCCCAGGTATCGAGCGAACCCAACGCCCACTGCGGCAACCGTTCCGGTTTGAATCACCATAAACAATGTCCAGCCGTAGAGGAACCCGCACAGTGGCGACCAAGCCTCGCGCAGATAGACGTACTGGCCCCCGGCCCGGGGCATCATCGCGGCCAACTCGCCATAAGACAAGGCCGCGGCGATCGTCAACAAACCGGTAATAATCCAAGAGGCAAGCAGCCATCCAGCGCTGCCCACCTGCCTCGCCATGTCTGCAGCGACGATGAAGATCCCGGTTCCAATCATAGAGCCGGCCACGATCATGGTGGAGTCGAAGAGGCCCAAGCTCTGCTGCAGACCAGCGCCGGAAGCGTCTACTTCCGAGACTGCCGTGGCTGGTTGTTGCGCGCTCATGGGGGCGTCAAAAGCTTGTAGGGTTCATGGTACCAAGTCTTCTATGGAATTTCATAGTTATTGCAGGGTTGTCAGATCAAAGCGGGTGAATTACGCGCTCCAGAAAGTTGCGCGTCCGCTCGACCTGGGGATTCGTGAGTACTTCGCGGGCCGGTCCGCTCTCGAGAATCACCCCTGCGTCCATAAAAAGGACGCGATCCGCAACCTCGCGAGCGAAGCTCATCTCGTGAGTGACCACGACCATGGTCATCCCTTCGTCGGCGAGCGCGCGGATCACTCGTAGCACGTCGCCGACTAACTCCGGGTCGAGCGCCGACGTCGGCTCGTCAAATAGGATGGCCAGCGGCCGCATGGCTAAGGCGCGGGCAATGCCGACCCGCTGCTGCTGTCCGCCGGAAAGTTGGGAGGGATATGCGCCGGCCCGATCCCGCAAGCCTACCTTCTGCAAAAGGTCCAGTGCTCCATCGCGGGCCTCAAGTGGCGGAATGTTCCGAACGTAAACTGGCCCTTCCATCACATTCTCGAGAACCGTCCGATGCGGGAACAGATTAAAACGCTGAAAGACCATCGCCACTTTGCTTCTGATCTCGCGCAGGGTATCGTCGCCCACCGCGACCCCGTCCACGGTGATCTCCCCCTGGTCGGGTCTCTCCAGCCCGTTGATGCATCGCAGCGCCGTCGACTTGCCTGAGCCGGAGGGCCCAATCAGGCAGACCACTTCACCCTTGGCGATCGAAAACGTAACGTCTCGCAAAACCTGGTGCTCCCCAAAAGCTTTGCGGACCTCGGTGACCTGAATCATCGGGCGGCAAACCTCCGCTCCAGTCGCCGAGTGAGATAAGACAACGGCAGGCTCATGGCTAAGTAGAGCAGTGCGACCAGAGTGTAGACCGTCATGTTCTTGAACGTGGAGACCGCCAGGAGCTGGCCGGCCCGCGTCAACTCCGCCACCGTGATAGTCGACGCGATGGAGGAATCCTTGAGCAACATGATTGAAGTATTTCCGAAAGGCGGAAGAATGACGCGAATCGCTAGCGGCAGAATCAGCCGACGAACGATCATGGCGTGGGGCATTCCAAGCGATTGCGCGGTTTCGATGAGCGAACGGTCGACGGACGCAAACCCGGCGCGAAAATTTTCCGCCTGGTACACCGAGTAGGCGAGGCCGAGCCCGGTCACCCCGGCGAGAAAGGCGTTCAGCGTGATCCCGATTTGAGGAAGGACGAAATAGATGTAGAAGAGCTGAACCAAAATCGGGATTCCCCGGACAGTGTTGATGACGGTACGGCTCACGCCGCGTAGCAGGGCGAAGCGCGACGTACCGAGCAGCGCCCAAGTGAACCCAAGAACAACGCTCAGCAGCAGCGCGCATCCCGTAATCGCAATCGTGATCCACACCCCGTCGAGAAGAATCGGGAGGAAATCCTTGGCGTCCGTTAGAAAGTCGTTCACGGGATCAACGCAGACCCCAGCGGTCGAGGATGGCCTTGATGGTGGTCGTTTTCAAACGCTTCACCGAAGTGTTAATGCGGTTCAGAAGTTCCGAGTCACCCTTGCGGACCACCAGGCAGACGTCTTCCACGCTGGGGGGCTGGAATTCCTTGGCGACACGCGCGCTCTGTATTTTCGCCTGAGCGATCTGGTAGGCGAAAATAGGGGCATCGCCGTAAGCAGCTCCAATTCTCCCGACACTGAGATCGCCCAACATTTCCATCAAATTATCGTACGTCTTGATCTCCTTCACGCCAGCCGCCTGTAGCTGCTCGAAGAAGCGCGTTCCCACTTGTACGCCAACCGCCACGCCCCGGAGGTCCTCAATATTCTTGTACGCTCTCGGGAAGCGAACTGGCACCACGATGCCGGCTCCGTACGAATATACGGGTTCGCTGAAATCAACCACTTTGGCGCGTGCCGGCGTCTTCAACATGGCTGCGGAAATGATGTCGATCTTTCCGGTCGTGAGCGAGGGAATGAGCGCGCCGAAGGCCGTCGCGCGTAAATCGATCTGGAAGCCGGCGTCCGCGGCGATTGCCTTCATGATGTCCACCATCGCGCCGGTCAGCGTGTTGGTTTTCACGTCGATGAAGGTAAACGGGACGCCAGTAGCCGTAGAACCGACGATGTAAGTTTTCCGGGACGCCGCTGGGGCGCGGCGCACGAACAACATCGACCCTGCTGCCAGCAGCGCTGCCCGTCGCGTGGGCCCGGTGGTAGAAAAGTTTAGAACGTCAGCGGTGTGTTGACCCAGATCAAGACAGCTTCTTTGTCTGTCGGATTGAACCAGCGGTGACCGATATTGCTCTCGAACCAAAAGCTGTCACCTTCCTGCAGAACATGAAATTCGAGTTCGTCCAGCCAGAATTCAAGACTGCCCTTCAGCATGTAAATGAATTCTTCGCCAACGTGCGAGTAAGCTCCGTCGCTGCCGGCTTTGGGCGGAACACGGAACAACATGCATTCCAGCATCTTTGTGCCGGTGGATAAAAGCTCCATCAACACGCCCGACTCGGTCTTCAGCGAGCGGCGCTGTTGGGGCCGAATCAACCGTCGTTTGTGGTGGGGAATGTCGAAAAATTCAAGAACCGTCGTGTTGTAAGTTGCGGCCAAGCGCTGGAGCGTCGCCACGGAAGCGTTAGCCCGCGATAATTCGATGGCGCTGAGAAAACCGGGAGAAATCTGCGCCTGCTCGGCCGCCGCCACCACTCCCAGGCCGCGGTCCTTTCGCAGTTTTCGCAATTGAGCACCGATGTCCGGCTGATTGTTCACCTGGCTGGCAGCAGGCGGCGGACGCTTGCCATCCAGCGCCTGCTTGATGCCCGGCACGTTCAGCTTTTTGACGTCCCGCAGGTACTTGATGCGCTTCAAAAGCTCCAGCATCTCCGGGTTATAAAGACGATATTTCCCGGAGTTCCGCGCGGGACTGATAAGCCCGACGCTCTCCCACAAGCGAAGCGTTGAGGAGCTAACGCCCAGGATGCGAGCCGTCTGCCCAATGGTTAGAAATCGAGCTCGGACTGTATCGGAGTTGCGCTTACGCGGCGGCATGGCGATACCTTTCGGGCAAAAGCACAGGCTTTCGATTATACCCGACTACTTCGAGGCCCAACCAGCGGACGGCGCACTCCACCCGAGGGCTTGACAACATTCTCCGAACAATGCAATCTTACAAAAAACCGCCGGCATAGGAATTGCAGGCTGAGGAGTCCACTTTGAACGCACATGACCGCGACCTGGGAATGCGCCGGCGAATCACGCGGCGGGATTTCGTAAACGGAGTAAGTGCCGCGGCGGCTGGCGCGACGCTTTTGCCGCAATGGGCGGTAGGACAGGAATTCGCGCCCGAGCGGTCACCGGACTACTATCCACCGGCGCTGACCGGGATGCGCGGCGATCATCCAGGCTCATTCGAGGTGGCGCATCAACTTCGCGACAGCCGCAAGGTCGATCTGTCCACGGTTTCGCATACCAACGAGACCTATGATCTGGTAATTGTCGGCGGAGGGATGAGCGGGCTGGGCGCTGCGTATTATTTCCTGAAGAGCGCCGGACGCGACGCGAGAGTGCTCGTCCTAGACAATCACGACGATTTCGGCGGGCACGCCAAGCGCAATGAATTTCGCCACAATGGGCGGCTGCTTGCCATTAACGGCGGAACGCTCAACATCGAAGCTCCGCAACGTTACAACGAAGCAGCCAAGGAACTGCTGGCTACTATCGGGATCGATCTCGACCGGTATCAGTCGTCTAACGCCACCAATCACAATCTTTACCGTTCGCTCGGATTGGGCCGCGGGCATTTTTTCGACAAGGAAACTTGGGGCGCGGACCACTTGTCGGTGCGCTCTGCCGCGGATTTTCGGCCTGGGTTTCGCGGCGAATACTCCTCGGAATTCCTCGCCAAGACTCCCCTCTCCGAGCAAGCGCGGAAGGACATGCTGCGTCTATACGACAAGCAGCAGCCCGATTACCTCCCCGGCTTGTCGTCGGCCGATAAAAAAGTGCGTCTGGCGAAGATGAGCTATCAGGATTTTCTGCTCAACGTCACCAAAGTAGATCCGCAGGTGCTGTGGTTCTTCCGCCATTTTGGGGAGGGCGTGTTCTGTGTCGGCGCCGATGCGACGCCCGCGCTGTTTGCCTGGCAGATGGGCCAACCCGGTTTCTCGGGCCTGCAGTTGGATCCTACGCCGGAGGGCGTGCTAAGTGAATTGCCGGGCGTGCAACATGGCCGGCAAAAAGAGGGCGGAGGCGCGGCGGTACACTTCCCGGACGGGAACGCGACCATCGCCAGGTTATTGGTCCGCTGGCTGATACCGGACGCCGCGCCGGGCAAGACTATGGAAGACATCGGCGCCGCGCGCGTGAACTATGCCACGCTTGACCGCTCGAATCAGCCCGCGCGTATTCGCCTGAACAGCACCGTGCTCAACGTGAGACACGACGGTGATCCCGCCCAGGCGAGCGAAGTTGTGGTCAGCTACAACCGCGGTGGAAAAATGTACGACGTTCGGGCCAAGGGGTGCGTGATGGCGTGTTGGAACATGTTCATCCCTTACCTGGTGCCCGATCTCCCGGCGGCGCAGAAGGAAGCGCTGGCCTACGCGGTGAAAGGCCCGCTGGTCTACACCAGCGTTGGGGTGAAGAATTGGACAGCCTGGCAAAAGCTGGGGGTCAGTTACATTGAAGCTCCCACTATGTATCATCCCGAAGTTTCGCTCACAGAGGCCGTTTCACTGGGCGATTTGAAGCATCCCCAAACTCCAGCGGAACCGATCGCGCTGCATCTCGTGAAAATCATGTCAGCCCCGGGGAAACCGCGGAAAGAACAGCACCGTCTGGGAAGAGCTGAGTTGTTGACCACCACCTTTGAATCATTCGAGCGGAACATTCGCGATCAGCTGGCGCGCATGCTGGGCACGGGCGGCTTCGACCCGGCGCGCGACATTGTCGATATCACGGTCAATCGCTGGCCGCACGGATATGCTTACACGTACAACAGCCTCTTCGAGCCAATGGAATGGGTCTTCACCAACTCCGAGCACCGGCCCAACGTGATCGCGCGCCAGCCCTATGGTCTGATCGCCATCGCGAACTCCGATGCGGGCGCCAGCCCTCACACCGACACGGCGTTGTGGGAAGCGCATCGCGCGATCGGCGACGTGCTCAATCGACGCGCCATGCCCAAGCTCGCGGAATGAAGCTGCTCGCCGGTTTGATGCTGCTGGCTCTGTTACCCGTAAGCGGCCAAGTTCAAGAGGGACTGCATCTCAAATTCGGAACCTGGAAGCTCAATCTCCAGAAGTCCAAATTTCCACCTGGAACGCCAGCGCCACGAAGCGACACGCGTGTCTACGAGGAC
>Ga0210394_10004018_pt1 | contig 17597 bp, 15 predicted proteins | sample IncBWC12MmetaG_FD_160121 | JGI IMG/M metagenome (GOLD analysis project Ga0210394, IMG submission 160121) | Forest soil microbial communities from Barre Woods Harvard Forest LTER site, Petersham, Massachusetts, United States - Inc-BW-C-12-M | ecosystem: Environmental > Terrestrial > Soil >... | reverse complement strand
GCGCTGCGACCTGATCGCCGAGGGCGTCATCAAGGCGGTGAAGAAGGTCGGGGTTACCGTGCCAGTCGTGGCACGGCTCGAGGGCACCAACGCCGACAAGGCGCGCGCGATGCTCGCGGGGAGTGGACTCGCCATCACTCCCGCCGAAGATCTCACCGATGCGGCCCGCAAGGTGGTCGCGTTGGCCGCAAAGGGCAAGGCATGAGCATTCTGGTCAACCGCAATACCAGGGTCATCTGCCAGGGCTTCACCGGCAAGCAGGGGACTTTTCATTCCGAGCAGGCGATCGCCTACGGCACGCGCATGGTCGGCGGCGTCACGCCGGGCCGCGGCGGGCAGGAGCACCTCGGGCTCCCGGTCTTCGACACGGTACGCGACGCGGTGCGCGCGACGGGCGCGACGGCGAGCGTGATCTACGTGCCGGCCTCGGGCGCCGCCGATTCGATCCTCGAGTCAGTCGATGCGGGCGTCGAGCTGGTGGTGTGCATCACCGAAGGCATCCCGGTGAAGGACATGGTGAGTGTCAAGGCGATGCTCGCGGGCTCGGCGACGCGCCTGGTCGGACCTAACTGTCCCGGTGTCATCACGCCCGATGAATGCAAGATCGGCATCATGCCGGGCTTCATCCACAAGAAGGGCACGGTGGGCATCGTGTCGCGCTCGGGCACGCTGACCTACGAGGCCGTCTACCAGACCACGCGCGCCGGGCTCGGGCAGTCGAGCTGCGTCGGCATCGGCGGCGACCCGGTCGGCGGCATGAGCTTCATCGATGTGCTGGATCTGTTCGAGCGCGACCCGCGTACCGAGGGCGTCATCCTGGTCGGCGAGATCGGCGGTACGGGCGAGGAGGCCGCCGCCGCCTACATCCGCAAGTACGTGAGCAAGCCGGTAGTCGCCTACATCGCGGGCGTCACCGCGCCCGCCGGCAAGCGCATGGGCCATGCCGGTGCCATCGTCGCCGGCGGCATGGGCACGGCGGCCCACAAGTACGCGGCCTTCGAAGCCGCCGGGGTCCGCACCGTGAAATCGCCGGCTCTGCTCGGCGCGACCATGGCCGAGCTCCTCGGCCAGCGCCGCGCGCGGCGCACCTTTACGGCGCCGCGTCCGGCGCTCACCCCGCGGGCTGCGCCCCGCGCCGCGCGCAAGCCCAAGCGCCCCGCGACGGCACCTAAGCGCCGCGGCGCCGCGCCGGGACCGAAGCGCGCGACCCGCACCCCGGCCCGGGCGCGCATGCGTGCAGCCGCGCGCCGGCCGGGAGGCGGCAGACGGCGCTGAGGCGCCCGCTGCCATGAGCGACACGCTCGGCATCGCGCTCGCGCAAATCGACCTCCTCGTCGGCGACGTGCACGGCAACGCGGCGCGCATGATCGGCGCCGCGCACGCCGCGCGCGAGGAGCTCGGCGCCGACCTGGTGCTGTTCCCCGAGCTCGCCTTGAGCGGCTATCCGCCCGAGGACCTGCTGTTTCACCGCGGCTTTCGCCGGCAGATCGAGGCCGGCCTCGCGCGGGTGCGTGCCGAGGCGGGCGATGCCGCCGTGATGCTGGGTTACCCCGAGTACACGCGCGATGCGATCTACAACTCCGCCGCGCTGATCGCCGCCGGCGAGATCGCCGCCATCCACCGCAAGGCCGAGCTCCCCAACTACAAGGTATTCGACGAGAAGCGCTACTTCCGGCCCGGCGCGCAGCCGACGGTCGTGGACCTGAAGGGCTTTCGCCTGGGTCTCCTGGTGTGCGAGGACATCTGGGAGCCGGAAGCGGCGCAGCTCGCGCGCGCCGCCGGTGCGCAGCTGCTCGCCGTGATCAACGCCTCGCCTTACGAGATCCACAAGCAGCGCGAGCGCGAGTCCGTCGCGCGGGCGCGCGTCGTCGACGTCGGGCTGCCGCTCGCTTACGTGAACCTGGTCGGCGGGCAGGATGAGCTGGTGTTCGACGGCAACTCGTTCGTAATGAACGCCGCGGGGCTGGTGGTGCAGCGCGCCGCGCCGTTCGAGGAGGGAAGCTTTCTCGTGCGCTTCGGGCGTGACGCGCACGGGGGCGTGGTGCCGTACCCGGGCACGGTGGCCGCAGAGCTCAGCGACGAGGCGAGCGTGTACCGTGCGCTCACCCTCGGCGTACGCGACTACGTCGGCAAACACGGCTTCCCCGGGGTCGTCATGGGGCTGTCCGGCGGGGTCGATTCGGCCCTGACGCTCGCGATCGCCGTCGACGCGCTCGGGGCGGAACGCGTGCAGGCGGTGATGATGCCCTCGCGCTACACCTCGGCGATGAGCCTCGAGGATGCCGCCGAGCAGGCACGCGTGCTTGGGGTCCGCTACAGCGTGCTGCCCATCGAGGCGATGTTCGAGAGCACCCTCGCGACGCTCAAGGGCGAGTTCGCCGGGCGCCCCGCGGATGCGACCGAGGAGAACATCCAGTCGCGCTGCCGCATGCTGCTGCTCATGGGACTCTCCAACAAGACCGGCCGCATGCTGCTCACCACCGGCAACAAGAGCGAGATGGCGGTGGGCTACGCGACACTGTACGGCGACATGGCGGGCGGCTTCGCGCCCATCAAGGACTGCAGCAAGACGCTGGTGTACCGCCTCGCCGCGTTTCGCAACTCGCTCGGGCGTGTCATCCCGCAGCGTGTGATCGAGCGGCCGCCGAGCGCGGAGCTGCGCCCGCAGCAGAAGGACTCCGACTCCCTGCCGCCCTACGAAGTGCTCGATCCGATCCTCGAGGCGTTCATCGAGGAGGATTTGTCGGTGGACGAGATCGAGGCGCGTGGCTTCGACCGCGCGACCGTTGCGCGGGTGCTGGATCTGGTGAAGCGCAACGAATACAAGCGCCGCCAGGCACCGCCCGGGGTCCGGGTCAGCCGCCGCGCCTTCGGGCGCGACTGGCGCTACCCGATCACCAGCGGTTACCGGCGCTGAAGTCCTACCAGAACTTCCACCAGGCGCGCTTGACGACCGCCTGCGACTGGGCAACTTCGGCCGAATAGTTCACCTCGTAGACCTCGCGCGCCTGCGCGGCGAGCGGCTGCAGGCCGAGCTTGTCGTAGCACTGGATCATGATCGCGAGTGCGTCCTTCACCGCCGGGGCGCCGTCGTACTGCTCCACGGTGTTTTTGGCGCGCTGCGCCGCCGCCACCCAGGCGCCGCGTTTCATGTAGTAGCGCGCCACGTGCACGTCGTAGCTCGCCAGGCGGTCGCGCAGGTACACCATGCGCTGCAGCGCGTCGTGGGCGTACTCGCTCTTGGGGTACTGCTCGACGACGATCTTGAACGAGGCGAAGGACTTGCGCGCGTTGGTGGGCGGGCGCTGCGTCATGTCGGCGCGGAAGATGCGCTCGATGGCGTTCGGGTTCTTCTCGAAGTCGACCAGGCCCTTCATGTAGTAGGCATAGTCGACGCGCGGGTGGGTCGGGTTCTCGCGGATGAAGGCGTCCGCCGCATCGGTGGCCGACTCGCCCTCGCCGGCACGGTAATATGCGTAAATCAGGTCGATGCGCGCCTGGCGCGCCTCGTCGGTGAACGGAAAGCGCGCGGTCAGCGACTCGAAGACCTTGATGGCGCCGTTGAAGTCGTTGTTGGCGAGATCCTTATTGGCGGTCTTGAAGAGCTGCTCGGGCGTCTGCTTAGCGATCTGTTTGGCGCGATGCGAGCTGCAGCCGCAGACCGCAAGCAGGACCACGCACAACGCGACGCCGCCGCCGCGCACCGGACTGGACCAACGCATCTGGAAAGGGCCTTTCTTTTGGCTTCGCGCCGAACGAATCCGGCAAGTATAACGAATCTCCCGTCCGGCTCTCCGACCAACGCCGCACCCGGAGAGTTCCGCACGCACGAGCTCGAACTGCCCGCGGCGGCCGCCGGCCTGCGGTTCGACCAGGCCCTGGCGCGGGCGCTGCCGCAGTATTCGCGCGGGCAGCTCAAGTCGTGGATCGACTCGGGGGCGGCCCGCACGGCGGGACGGGCGCTGCGCGGCAAGGACCGCGTGCTGGGCGGGGAGCGGGTGCGGATCGAGGCGCAGCTCACGAGCCGTACCGAGGTCGCGGCGGAGCCGATAACGCTCAGCGTGGTCTTCAGGGACCGCGCGCTGCTCGTGATCGACAAGCCCGCCGGCATGGTCGTGCACCCCGGCGCGGGGAATCCCCGCCACACGCTGCAGAACGCACTCCTCGGGCTCGATCCGCAGCTCGCGCTGGTGCCGCGTGCGGGGCTCGTGCATCGCCTGGACAAGGACACCTCGGGACTGCTGGTGGTGGCCCGTACCCCGGAGGCGCACGCGGCGCTGGTGGCCGCCCTCGCGGCGCGCGAGATCTCGAGGGAATACCTCGCGGTGTGCACCGGGGTGATGACCGGCGGTGGCACGGTGGACGCACCCGTCGGCCGGCACCGCACGCAGCGCGTGCGCATGGCGGTGCGGCGCGACGGCCGTCCCGCGGTGACGCACTACCGGGTGCTGAAGCGTTTCCGTGCCCACACCCTGGCGCGCGTCGAGCTCGAATCCGGCCGCACCCACCAGATCCGCGTGCACCTTGCGCACATCGGCTTTCCGATCGTCGGCGACCCGCTCTACGGCGGACGGCGGCGCATCCCGGCCGGCTGCACGCCGGCGCTGCTCGAGGCGCTGCAGGCCTTTGACCGCCAGGCATTGCACGCCGAGCGGCTGGCACTCGCGCACCCGGTCACCGGGCGCGCCATGGAATGGCGCGCCGCGCCGCCCGCGGACTTCGCCGCGCTGGTCGCGGCGCTGGAGCGGGACGCCACATGAGCGGCGCCGGCACCGCCGCGCACCCGCAGCTCCTCACCCCCGAGTGGCCGGCGCCGGCGCGGGTGCGGGCGGCGTTCACGCTGCGCGGCGGCGGCGTCAGCGGGCCGCCCTTCGGTTCGCTCAACGTCGGCGCCCATGTGGGGGATGAGCCCGCGGCGGTCGCCGAGAACCGGCGCCGCGTGCACGCCGCACTCGACCTGCCGGCCGAGCCCGCCTGGCTCGAGCAGGTGCACGGCACGCGCGTGGCCGATCTCGATGCGCCCGGTACGGCGGCGCCGGCCGATGCGGTCATCACACGCCTCCCCGGCCGGGTGTGCGCCGTGCAGGTGGCGGACTGCCTGGCCGTACTCCTCGCCGCGCGCGATGCCTCGGCGGTGGCCGCGGCGCACGCGGGGTGGCGGGGCCTCGCGGCCGGGGTGCTCGAGGCGACGGTGGCGGCGCTCGGCGGGGCGGGCGGGGACCTCATCGCCTGGCTCGGGCCGGCGATCTCGCAGCGCCATTTCGAGGTCGGCGCGGAAGTGCGCGAGGCGTTCATCGAGCGCGATCCGGGCGGTGGCGGCGCATTCACCGCGAACACGCGCGGCCGCTGGCAGTGCGATCTCGCCGCGCTTGCGCGGCGGCGCCTCGGCGCGCTCGGCGTCACGGCGATTTCGGGCGGGAGCTGGTGCACCTATGCCGACCCCGCCCGGTTCTTCTCGTTCCGGCGGGACGGCCGCTGCGGCCGCATGGCCGCGCTCATCTGGCTCCGCTGATGCTGCTCGCATCCATCGTCGTGTTCTCCGCCCTCGGCGGTATCGCGAGCGCGGCGCTCGCGGTGGTGTTCCTGTGGATCCCGGAGCCGCGCGCCGCGCGACTGCTGCCGCACTTCGTGAGCTTTGCGACCGGAGCGCTGCTCGGCGCGGCGCTGCTGGCGCTGCTGCCCGAGGCGATCGAGCGCGCCGGGGTCGCCGACGCCCACGCGCTGGGGCTCACGCTGATCGGCGGGCTCGGGGTGTTCTTCGTCATCGAGAAGCTGGTGCTGTGGTGGCACCTGCGCCCCGACGAGGGCGCGCCGCACACGCACGGCGATCACGGCCACGGGCACGCGCATGCGCACCGCGAGCGCGCCGCGGGGGTGCTGGTCCTGATCGGCGACAGCCTCCACAACGCACTCGACGGGGTAGTCATCGCGGCGGCCTTTCTCACCAGCCCCCCGCTCGGGCTCGTGACCACGCTCGCGGTCGCGGCGCACGAGATTCCGCACCGCGTGGGGGACTTTGCCATCCTGGTGCAGGCCGGCCTGTCGCGGCGCCGGGCGCTCGAGCTCAACCTCGCGACCGGGCTCGCCTCGGTGATCGGCGCGGTGGCGGCGTGGTGGGGACTCGGACGCGCGCTCTGGGTGCTGCCCTACGCGCTCGCCTTCGCCGCCGCAGGCTTCCTCTACATCGCCGTCGCGGGGCTCATTCCCGGGCTGCAGAGAAGCGCCGACCCGCGCGCCAGCTCGATCCAGGTGATTCTCATCGGCTCAGGGATAGGGGTCATCGCCCTCGCCGAGCGCCTCGCGGGCCAATGAGCGCGGGGAATTGCGATTGAGTTCGCGAATACGCAATCCCCGACCCGGTAGCATTTGACGTAATTCCGCACACACGGTACCTAGGACCCCATGCTGCTCAAATGGTTGGACGCCCGCGAGGCGACGGCGGCGGGAGCTGCCCTCGCGGATGAGTTCTATCTGCAGTCGGCCGCGAAACTGCCGCACGCCCGCGCCAAGGACGCCGGGCAGCGCTCGCAGCAGCCGGAGCTGCAAAAATTCCTGCAGAAGTTCCTGCAGCGGGTCGACCAGGCCGTCCGCCCCCTGCGGCTGAATTTCTTCAAGCGAGCCAAGCTCGCCAATTCCTTCAAATGGCAGCTGCTCGAGAAGGGGGTCGAGCAGGAGCTGGTTGACGAGCTGACCCGGGCGCTGGTGTTGCGCATGACCGGCGTGGCGGCGGGCTCCTCCGTGCCTGAGCAGGGCACGGGCTCCGGCGTGAGCGCCCGACGCATTGCTCGTGAAGCACAGTCCCAGCACGCCACGGCCAGCGCGCAGCTCGGCAGGGGTGGGTTTGCCGAAGCCCGCGAGTCCTACCAGCAGCTCGTCAATCTCGATCCGCGCGACGCCGACGCGCGCAACGGCCTCGGGATTGCACTTGCGCAACTCGCGCGTTACGGCGAGGCCGAGGCCGAATTCCGCCGCGCCATCGGTATCAGGCCGGGTTACCCGGAGGCGCACTTCAATCTCGCCGGAGTCCTGCAGTCGACCGGCCGCTACAGTGAATCGGAGATGCCGCTGCGTCGCGCCCTGAAGCTGAAGCCGACGTATCTCGATGCGCGCATCAGTCTCGGCATGAGCTGCGTGCTGCTCGGCCGCCTCGCGGAGGCGCGGGAGTGCTACGAGAAGGTGCTACGCGTCGCGCCGCGCAATGCGGTAGCCAGGGTCGGCGTCGGACAGATCGAAAGCCTCGAGGGACGCTTTCCCGAGGCCGAGGCCGCGTTCAGGGGGGCACTCGAGATCGAACCGCGTGCCTCCTACGCCTGGGCGGCGCTGGCGTGGCTGCGCCGGATGACGCCCGCCGATTCCGAGTGGGTGAAGCACGCGGAGGAAATCGCCGCCGCCGGGCTCGGTGCCGTCGATGAGGCCACGCTGCGCTTTGCGATCGGCAAGTACTACGACGACGTGGGTGAGTACGGGCACGCCTTCCGCACCTTCAAGCGCGCCAACGAGCTGCTGAAGTCGCGCAGTGAGCCTTACGACCGGGAAGCCCGCACCCGCTTCGTGAACGATGTGGCACGCGACTTCACACGCGAGGCGATGGCGCGCGGGCAGGCAGGCGCCTCGGACTCGGCGCGACCGGTGTTCGTCGTCGGGATGCCCCGCTCGGGCACCTCTCTGGTCGAGCAGATCATTGCCTCGCACCCCGAGGCGCGGGGTGCCGGAGAGCTGGCCTTCTGGCAGATCGCGGCACGCGGGCACGCCCAGGGGGTGCCGGATGAGCCGCTGCGACGGCGCCTGGCACAGGATTACCTCAAGGTACTGGCGGGTCATTCTGCCGGAGCGCTGCGTGTGGTGGACAAGGCGCCGGACAATTCGGACTACCTCGGTCTGATCCATGCGGTGTTTCCGCGCGCGCGCATCATTCACATGCAGCGCGACCCGATCGACACGTGCCTGTCGTGTTACTTCCAGCAGTTTGCGCCCACGCTCAACTACACCCAGGAGCTGGCGGATCTGGCGCACTACTACCGCGAGCACCGGCGCCTCATGGATCACTGGCGCAGCGTGCTCCCGGCCGATTCATTCCTCGATGTGCCTTATGCTGAGCTCACGGCCGACCAGGAGTGGTGGACCCGGCGGATCCTCGAATTCGTCGGCCTTCCGTGGAACGACCGGTGCCTCAGCTTCGAAAACACGGTGCGGCCCGTCAACACCGCGAGCGTCTGGCAGGTGCGCCAGAAGATGTATCGCACCTCCGTCGGGCGCTGGCGCCACTACGAGAAATTCATCGGGCCGCTGCGCGGCCTCGCCGACTGATCGGGCAGATCGGCCGCCGAACCTAAGGGCGGGCGCCGGACGCCGCGGCGCTCTTGCGCTATGCTCGAGCCCCTTGAACGGATTGCGGTTTGGCCCCACAAACCGAGCACTACCCTAGTCAGGGCGACACCCCATGCGGATGGACAAGCTCACCAGCCGGTTCCAGCAGGCGCTGGCCGACGCGCAGTCGCTTGCGCTCGGCCGCGATCACCAGTTCATCGAGCCCGCTCACGTGATGCTCGCGATGCTCGACGGCTCGGGCGGCGGCGTACGCCCGCTCCTCATGAAGGCGGGCGCCGACGTCAACAAGCTGCGCTCGGGCCTGCTCGCGGCCCTCGACACCCTGCCCAAGGTCGAGGGCACCCCGGGCGAGGTGCACGTCTCCAACGACCTGAACCGCATTCTCAATGTCACCGACAAGCTCGCGCAGCAGCGCGGCGACCAGTTCATCGCGAGCGAGCTGTTCGTGCTGGCCGGTTTCGAGGATCGCACCCTGGCGCGCGTCTTCAGGGAAGCGGGCATGGTGCGTGGCGCCATCGAGAAGGCCATCGCGGAAGTGCGCGGGGGCGAGAAGGTCCAGGATGCCAACGCCGAGGAGGGCCGCCAGGCGCTCGAGAAGTATACCGTCGACCTCACCGCGCGCGCCTCCTCCGGCAAGCTCGATCCGGTCATCGGCCGCGACGACGAGATCCGCCGCACCATCCAGGTGCTGCAGCGCCGGACCAAGAACAACCCGGTTCTGATCGGCGAGCCCGGCGTCGGCAAGACCGCGATCGTCGAGGGCCTGGCGCAGCGCATCGTCAACGGCGAGGTGCCCGAGGGCCTGAAGAATAAGCGGATTCTCGCGCTTGATATGGGAGCGCTCATCGCCGGAGCCAAGTTCCGTGGCGAATTCGAGGAGCGCCTCAAGAGCGTGCTCAACGACCTCGCCAAGCAGGAAGGGCAGGTCATCCTCTTCATCGACGAGCTGCACACCATGGTCGGCGCCGGCAAGGCCGAGGGCGCCATGGATGCCGGCAACATGTTGAAGCCCGCGCTGGCGCGCGGCGAGCTGCACTGCGTCGGCGCGACCACGCTGGACGAGTACCGCAAGTACCTCGAGAAGGATGCCGCGCTCGAGCGGCGCTTCCAGAAGGTGCTGGTGGACGAGCCCTCCGTCGAGGACACGATCGCGATCCTGCGTGGTTTGCAGGAGCGCTACGAGGTGCACCACAAGGTCGAGATCACCGACCCGGCGATCGTCGCCGCGGCGACGCTCTCGCACCGCTACATCGCCGACCGCCAGCTTCCCGACAAGGCCATCGATCTCATCGACGAGGCGGCGGCGCGCATCCGCATGGAGATCGACTCCAAGCCCGAGGCGCTGGATAAGCTCGAGCGGCGCATCATCCAGCTCAAGATCGAGCAGGAGGCGCTCAAGAAGGAGAAGGACGAGGCCTCGCGCAAGCGCCTGGCGACGCTCGAGGAGACGCTCGCGACCCTCGGCAAGGAATACGCCGACCTCGAGGAGGTGTGGAAGTCGGAGAAGGCCGCGGTGCAGGGCGCCGCGGACATCCGCGCCGAGCTGGACCGGGTGAGGCTCGAGCTCGATGCCGCGCGGCGCGCCGGCAACCTCGAGCGCATGGCGCAGCTGCAGTACGGCAAGATCCCCGAGCTCGAGAAGCGTCTCACCGCCGCGCAGGCCGCCGAGGACAAGGTCCCGACCCTGGTGCGCGACAAGGTCACCGAGGAGGAGATCGCGGAAGTGGTCTCCAAGTGGACCGGGATCCCCGTGTCCAAGATGCTGCAGGGGGAGAAAGAGAAGCTCCTGCACATGGAGGAGGCGCTGGCGAAGCGCGTGGTCGGCCAGGACGAGGCGCTGCGCATCGTGTCGGATGCCATCCGCCGCTCGCGCGCCGGGCTCGCCGATCCGCGCCGCCCCAACGGCTCGTTCCTGTTCCTGGGTCCCACCGGCGTCGGCAAGACCGAGCTCTGCAAGGCGCTCGCTGAATTCCTCTTCGACACCGAGGAAGCCCTCATCCGCATCGACATGTCGGAGTTCATGGAGAAGCACTCGGTGGCGCGGCTGATCGGCGCACCCCCGGGCTACGTGGGCTACGAGGAGGGCGGTTATCTCACCGAAGCGGTGCGGCGCCGTCCCTACTCGGTGATCCTGCTCGATGAAGTTGAGAAGGCGCATCCGGACGTCTTCAACGTGCTGCTGCAGGTGCTCGACGACGGCCGCCTCACCGACGGGCAGGGGCGCACGGTCGACTTCCGCAACACCGTCATCATCATGACTTCGAACCTCGGATCGCAGCAGATCCAGGAGTTCGCGGGCGAAAAGAACTACGCCGGGATGAAGAGCGCGGTGATGGAGGTCGTGCAGCAGAGCTTCCGGCCGGAATTCATCAACCGCATCGACGACATCGTGGTGTTCCACCCACTCGGCACGAAGCAGATCCGCGCGATCGTCGACATCCAGCTCGCCTACCTGCGCAAGCGCCTGGCCGAGCGCAACATGGACCTGGTGCTGGACGACTCGGCTCGGGACCTGCTCGGCGAGGCGGGCTTCGACCCCGTGTACGGTGCCCGGCCGCTCAAGCGCGCCATCCAGCAGCAGATCGAGAACCCGCTGGCGGAGCGGATCCTCAGGGGCGAGTTCCAGCCCGGGGAGCGCATCCGCGTCGGCGTGCGCGACGGGCAGCTGACTTTCGGCAAGGTGGAAGAGCGCCGGGCGGCGCGCGCCTGAGAATACGCGCGGTCCGGCGGGGTGAGAGGCCGCCGTCCGTTATAATCCGTGCCATGCCGTTCTACGAATATGAATGTCAGGCCTGCAAGTTCTACACCGAGGTGATGCAGAAGATCAGCGATGCGCCGCTCCTCAAGTGCCCCTCGTGTGGCAAGCGGCGCCTGAAGAAGCTGGTTTCCGCCCCGGTGTTTCGCCTCAAGGGCGCCGGCTGGTACGAGACCGACTTCAAGTCCGACAAGGAAGCGAAGCGCAACCTGGTCGGGGCGGATAAGGAGGAGGCCCCGAAGGCGGACGCGAAGGACGCGAAGCCCGCCGACGCGAAGTCCGACGCCAAGCCCGCCGACGCCAAGCCCGCAGAACCCAAAGCGACCGACGCCAAGCCTTCCTCGGCCAAACCCGCCGCCGCCAAACCGGCGGCCCCGGCGCGCCGCCCGGCGAAGAGCGCGCGGCGCAAGACCCCGGCGCGACCGCGGCGCTAGGGCGCCCCGATGCCGCCGAGCCCCACGCCACGCAAACGGAGCCTGCGGCGTTATCTCGTCGCCGGGGTGCTCGTGTGGCTGCCGATCCTCGCCACCATCTGGGTGGTGAGCACGATGCTGCGCATCATGGACTACACGCTGGTGTGGGTGCCGCCCGCCTACCGGCCGCAGGCGCTGCTCGGCTTCTCGATTCCCGGCTCCGGCTTGGTGCTGGCGCTGGTCGTACTGCTGCTGACGGGGCTCCTGGTGACCAACCTCATCGGGCGGCGCCTGGTGGTGTGGGGCGAGGAGCTCCTCAACCGCATCCCGGTGGTGCGCAGCGTGTACGGCGGCGTGAAGAGCTTCACCGAGAGCGTCTTCTCGCAATCCAACTCCTTCCGCAAGGTGGTGATGGTGGAGTATCCGCGCGAGGGCGCCTGGAGCATCGGCTTCCTGACCGCCGAGGATGTGCCGGAAGTGAGCCAGAAGACCGGCGAGAACCACGTAGCGGTGTATGTCTCCGCGGCACTGAACGCCACCGCGGGCTGGCTCATCGTGGTCCCGCGCCGCATGGTGCGCGAGCTCGACATGTCGGTGGACGCGGCGCTCAAGATGATCATCACCTGCGGCGTGGTGGTCCCGCCGCATCCCGCGGAGGTGAAACCCGCTTCGGTTGCGGGGCCGTCGGCGCGTCCGTAACATCGCGCGCCTCATGCGTACACATTACTGCGGACAGGTCGACGAGCGGCTGCTCGGACGCGAGGTCACGGTGGCCGGCTGGGTGCACCGCCGGCGCGACCACGGCGGCGTCATCTTCGTGGACCTGCGCGACCGCGAAGGATTGCTGCAGATCGTCTTCCACCCGGAAGTCGCGCACGTTTTCGCCGAGGCCGAGAGGCTGCGCAACGAGTTCGTGGTGAGCGTGACCGGCACGGTGCGCGAGCGGCCCGCCGGCACCGTGAACGCGCACCTTGCCTCGGGCAAGGTCGAGCTGGTCGCGGCCCGCATCGAGCTCCTCAACCGCTCCGAGCCGCTGCCGTTCCAGCTCGACGAGCAGGTGGGCGAGGAAGTGCGCCTGCGCTACCGCTATCTCGATCTGCGCCGCGCGGAGATGAGCGCGCGGCTGCGACTGCGCCACCGCGTGACGCGCGCCATGCGCGCCTATCTCGACAACCTCGGCTTCGTCGACATCGAGACGCCGATGCTCACCAAGGCCACGCCCGAGGGCGCGCGCGACTACCTGGTTCCGAGCCGTACGCACCCGGGCAAGTTCTTCGCGCTGCCGCAGTCGCCGCAGATCTTCAAGCAGCTGCTGATGATTGCGGGCTTCGACCGCTACTACCAGATCGTGCGCTGCTTCCGCGACGAGGACCTGCGTGCCGACCGCCAGCCCGAGTTCACGCAGCTCGACATCGAGACCTCGTTCCTCTCCCAGGACGAGATCATGGCGATGATGGAAGGCCTGGTGCGGCACTTCTTCCGCGAGGTGCTGGAGGTCGCGCTCCCCGACCCCTTCCCGCGCCTGAGCTATGCCGAGGCGCTGCGCCGCTACGGCTCGGACAAGCCGGACCTGCGCATTGCGCTCGAGCTCACCGACGTCGCGGACCTCGTGAAGGACTGCGACTTCAAGGTGTTCGCGGGACCTGCGAAGGACCCGCAGGGTCGGGTGGCGGCGCTGCGCGTGCCGGGGGGCGGGGCGCTGCCGCGCTCGACGATCGATGAGTGCACGGCGTTCGTCGCGCGCTACGGCGCCAAGGGCCTCGCCTACATCAAGGTCAACGAGCGCGCGCGCGGGCGCGAGGGGCTGCAGTCGCCGATCATCAAGTTCCTGAGCGATGCGGCGCTCGAAGGGATCCTCGCGCGCACCCACGCCGGCGACAACGACGTCATCTTCTTCGGCGCCGATCGTGCGAGCGTGGTGAACGATGCGCTCGGGGCGCTGCGGTGAAGCTCGGCCACGATCTCAAGATGGTCGAAAGCGGCTGGCGGCCGCTGTGGGTATTCGATTTCCCGATGTTCGAGTGGGACGCGGAGGCGAAGCGCTGGGTGGCGATGCACCACCCGTTCACTTCGCCGCGGGACCCGGACGCGGCGGCGCTGCGCGCCGCGCCCGCGGCGGCGCTCGCCAATGCCTACGACATGGTGCTGAACGGTTCGGAGATCGGCGGTGGCTCGGTGCGCATTCACAGCCAGGAGATGCAGTCGACGGTGTTCGAGCTGCTCGGCATCAACGCGCAAGAGGCGCAAAAGAAGTTCGGCTTCCTGCTCGATGCGCTGAAGTTTGGCGCACCGCCCCACGGTGGCATCGCCTTCGGGCTCGATCGCCTCGCGATGCTCATGGCGGGCGCCGACAGCATCCGCGAGGTCATCGCCTTCCCCAAGACGCAGACCGCCGCGGATCCGCTCACCGATGCGCCGACCGAGGTGAGCGAGGCGCAGTTGCGCGAGCTGCACGTGCGGGTGCGCGTGCCGCCGCCGACTTAAGGAGCCGCGTCATCGCGCACGTCGTCTACGTGCACGGGCTGTGGCTGCCGGGCGAGGAGTCCCTGGTCCTCAAGCACCACCTCGCGCAGGAGTTCGCGCTCGAGCTCCACTGGTTCCGCTACTTCGGCGCATCCGAGTCGATGAGCGACGTCGGCGCGCGGCTCGCCACCTTCGTGCGCAACCTCGACGCGCCGGAAGTGCACTTCGTCGGCCATAGCCTCGGGGGACTGGTGATCTACCGGCTGCTCGAGCGCTTCCCCGACCTGCCCCCGGGGCGGGTGGTGTTCCTCGGCGTGCCGTGCGTCGCGAGCCGCGCCGCGCAGCGCGCCGCGCTCTTCAGTCCGCTCGCCCAGCTCATGGGACCGACCGTCGCGGAGGAGCTGCTCAAGCCCCAGGAGCGGCGCTGGACTCAGGCGCGCGCGCTCGGCGTCATCGCCGGCAACCAGCCGATCGGCCTCGGGCAGCTGCTCGCCCATTTCGAGGAGGACAACGACGGCACGGTGGCGGTGAGCGAGACGCGCCTGCCGGGCGCCGCCGATCATGTGGTACTGCCGGTGAGCCACTTAGGGATGCTGGTTTCGGCGCGGGTGGCGCACGAGACCGGCCACTTCCTCACCCAGGGCCGCTTCGCCGGCGCGCTGTAGCCTTCAGCGGCGGGATAGCTTCTTCAGACGGTAGAGCGCTTCCAGCGCCTGCTTCGGCGAGAGCTCGTCGGGGTCCAGGTGCGCGAGTGCCACCCGCAGCTCATCCGGCGCGGGAGCCGTGAGCGCCAGCTCTCCCTGCGCGGCCGGTGCGACGCCTGCGCGGGTGCTGCGCTCGCCGTCGCGCTCGGCCTCGAGCGCCTCGAGATAGCGGCGCGCCTCGGCGATGACCGCGCGCGGGACACCGGCGAGCTGCGCCACCTGCAACCCGTAGCTGCGATTGGCGGGACCGGACTTCACGGCGTGCAGGAACACGATGGAGTCGCCGTGCTCGGTGGCATCGAGATGCACGTTGGCGCAGCCCTCGAGCTCGGTGGCCAGCGTGGTGAGCTCGAAGTAGTGGGTCGCGAAGAGGGCGAAGGCGTGCACCCGGTTGGCGAGGTCGCGCGCCAGCGCCCAGGCGAGCGCCAGCCCGTCGAAGGTGCTGGTGCCGCGGCCGATCTCGTCCAGCAGGATGAGGCTGCGGGCGGTCGCGTTGTTGAGGATGTTGGCCGCCTCGGTCATCTCCACCATGAAGGTCGAGCGGCCGCCGGCGAGATCGTCGGCGGCGCCGATGCGGGTGAAGATGCGGTCGATGGGGCCCACCGTGAGCGATGCCGCCGGCACGTAGCTGCCGATGTGCGCGAGCAGCACGATGAGCGCCGCCTGGCGCATGTAGGTCGACTTTCCGCCCATGTTGGGCCCGGTGATGATCAGCATGCGGCGTGCCGCGTCGAGCTCGAGATCGTTCGGAACGAAGGGCGTGGCCGCGAAGCGCTCCACCACCGGGTGGCGCCCCGCCTGGATCGCGAGACGCGGCTCATCGACCAGCACCGGCGCAGACCACTCGAGGGCCGCGGCACGCTCGGCGAGCGCGGCGAGCGCATCGAGCCCGGCGAGCGCGGCGGCGCTGGCCTGCAACGGGGCGAGCGCGCCGATGAGCTGCGTCAGGACCGCATCGTAGAGCTCGCGCTCGCGCGCGAGCGCCTTGTCGCGCGCACCGAGCACCCGGTCCTCGAACCCCTTGAGCTCAGCGGTGATGAAGCGCTCGGCGGAGCGGACCGTCTGGCGGCGGATATAGTCCTTCGGCACCTGCTCGGCGTCGCGCCGCGACACCTCGATGAAGAATCCCTGCACCCGGTTGTAGCCGAGCTTCAGGCCCGCGAGCCCGGTGCGCTCGCGCTCGCGCCGCTCGAGGTCGAGCAGGAACTCATCGGTGTGGGTGGCGATGCGCCGCAGGTCGTCGAGCTCCGCGTCGTAACCGGGCGCAATCACTTCACCGTCACGTACCATGGCGGCGGGCTCGGCGGCGATTGCGGCCGTGAGGAGTGCGAGCTCGGCGCAATGCTCGCCGATGCGCTCGTACAGCGCGCCGAGCAGCGGGGAGTCCAGCGGCGCGAGCGCCGCGCGCAGCGCCGGAAGCGCGGTGAGCGAGCTGCGCAGGCCCGTCAGGTCGCGCGGCCGCGCCGAGCGCAACGCCACGCGCGCGAGGATGCGCTCGATATCGCCGATGCGGGCGAGTTGCTCGCGCAGCGGCACGAAGCGCCGCGCGTCGATGAGCGCGCCGAGCGCCTGGTAGCGCGTGCGCAGCAGCGGCTGTGCGGTGAGCGGCCGGTTCAGCCAGCGGCGCAGCTCCCGCGAGCCCATGGCGGTGACGCAGCTATCTATCACGGCGAGCAGCGTCGCTTCCGGGTCGCCGCCGAGGCTCGCGTCGAGCTCGAGATTGCGGCGCGTGGCGGCATCGAGGATCAGCGCCTCGCCGCGTTCCTCGACGGTCAGTGAGCGCACGTGCGGCAGCGCGGAGCGCTGTGTGTCACGCACATACTGCAGCAGCGCGCCCGCGGCGCGGATCGCCAGCGGCAACTCGTCCGCCCCGAAGCCCTTGAGATCGAGTGTGCCGAGCTGGTCGGTGAGAAGGCGCGAGGCGCTCGCGAGCTCGAAGTGCCAGGGCGGGCGCGCACGCAGCACCACGCCGGGGGCCGCGAGCGCCTCGGTACCGCCCTCCGCGACCAGGAGCTCCGCGGGCTTGAGCCGCTCGAGCTCGGCCGCGAGTGCGGCCTCGCCGCGGCTCTCGAGCACGGAGAAGCGTCCCGCGGCGAGGTCGATCCAGGCGAGCCCGAAGCGCTCCCCGTCACGGGCCAGCGCTGCGGCGAGAGTGTCGTGGCGCTCCTCGAGGAGCGCGGCGTCCGTCACGGTGCCGGGTGTGACGACGCGCACCACCTCGCGCTCGAGCGGGCCGCGGGTGGCTCCCGGCTCACCCTTCTGCTCACAGATCGCGACGCTCTCGCCTTTGCGCACCAGGCGCGCCAGGTAGGCATCGACTGCGTGGAAGGGCACGCCGGCCATCGGGATGGGCTGGCCGGCGGACGAGCCACGTGAGGTGAGTGTGATATCGAGCAGCCCGGCGGCGCGGCGCGCGTCGTCATAGAACAGCTCGTAAAAGTCACCCATCCGGTAGAACAGCAGGACGTCCGGGTGCTGCGCCTTGATGCGCAGGTACTGCTGCATCATCGGCGTGTGCTGCTGAGTGTCGTTCAAGGTCTTGAGCGGGGCTCGTGCTACGGCTGCTTCTGAATCCAGAATCTGTACATCTGCGCGAAGGTGCGCGGGTTATCGGCCTCGAAGCGCGCCCAGTTGCCGAGGTTGGTTGCCGACGGATCATCGCTGAAGCTGACGCGGTATTGCTGCAACACCTGCGGATCCAATTCGAAGCCAATGAATTGCAGCCCGCATTCACCGAGGAACGCCTCGATCTGACCGAGCGTCAGGCGGTGCTCCTGCACGTGGAACAGGAGATCACGACATTCGCTGGTCGAATAGAAGTCCTGGGCGTCGGTCAGCCGCTGCAGGTCGGGGCTCGCGCTCATGAGGGCCTCCTGGCGAAAGCGACGGATATCATCGGGGGTGCCGGCGAACCCTCGTGCAGCAATCAATTCG